>Ga0157369_10010271_pt1 | contig 10679 bp, 7 predicted proteins | sample C25metaG_FD_113461 | JGI IMG/M metagenome (GOLD analysis project Ga0157369, IMG submission 113461) | Corn rhizosphere microbial communities from Kellogg Biological Station, Michigan, USA - C2-5 metaG | ecosystem: Host-associated > Plants > Roots > Rhizosphere > Soil | place: USA: Michigan...
GCCCGTCTGGCGCTGTCCCTGCGGCAGTCGGTCAAGGGCAAGCCCGAGGCCATGGCCGCGGCGCAGAAGATCCAGCCCTGGCTGAACGCCGCCGTGCAGAACATCGGCCAGAGCGAGCGCAATCCGCTGTTCATCGCCAGCGTCGCCGCCACCCGCCTGGACGACGTCGCCGACGCCCGCCTGCATGGTTCGCCGCTGGAACTGGCCCGCTTCGGCCATGCCGTGGCCCATGCCATCGACGCCAGCGCCCCGGCCGTCGACGGCCTGAGCGACGAAGTCGCCGAGCAGGCGCGCCTGCTGGCCGAAACCCTGCTGGCGGCCGAACGCCCGCTGGTGGTGTCCGGTACCTCCCTGGGTGAACCGGCGCTGATCGAGGCCGCCGCCAACCTGGCCAAGGCCCTGGCCGCCAAGGGCAAGGCCGGCTCCCTGAGCCTGGTAGTGCCCGAAGCCAACAGCCTGGGCCTGGCGCTCTACGGCGGCGAGTCCGTCGAAGACGCCTTCGCCGCCCTGGAAAACGGCCAGGCCGACGCCCTGGTGGTGCTGGAGAACGACCTCTATCGCCGCGCCCCTGCCGAGCAGGTGGATCGGGCCCTGGCCCGCGCCCAGGTGCTGGTGGTGCTGGATCACCAGCGTACCGCCACCGCCCAGCGCGCCGACCTGGTGCTGCCGGCGGCTAGCTTCGCCGAAGGCGACGGTACCCTGGTCAGCCAGGAAGGTCGCGCCCAGCGCTTCTTCCAGGTCTATGAGCCGAGCTACTACGACCCCTCCAGCCTGATCCGCGAGGGCTGGCGCTGGCTGCACGCCCTGCGCAACACCCTGGACAACCGTCCGGTGGACTGGACCCAGCTGGACCACGTCACCGACGCCGTGGCCACCGCAGCGCCGCAGCTGGACGGCATCCGCGATGCCGCGCCCAACGCCAGCTTCCGGGTGAAGGGTCTCAAGCTCGCCCGCGAACCGCATCGCTACAGCGGCCGCACCTCCATGCGCGCCAACCTCAGCGTGCACGAGCCGCGTGCGCCTCAGGATGCCGACACCGCCTTCGCCTTCTCCATGGAAGGCTATGCCGGCAGCGTCGAACCGCGTCAGCAGATTCCCTTCGCCTGGTCCCCGGGCTGGAACTCGCCCCAGGCCTGGAACAAGTTCCAGGACGAGGTGGGTGGTCACCTGCGCGCCGGCGATCCGGGCGTGCGTCTGATCGAGTCCCAGGGCGATCGCCTGAGCTGGTTCGCCGTGCCGACCGCTGCCGTACGCAGTGCCGAGTCCGGCTTCCAGGCCGTGCCGCTGTACCACCTGTTCGGTAGCGAAGAGACCTCTTCCCGTGCCGAACCGGTACGCGAGCGCATCCCGGCCGCCTATGTGGCGCTGGCCAAGGCTGATGCCGACCGCCTGGGCGTCAACGAAGGCGCCCTGCTGCGCCTGCAGGTCGCTGGTCAGGAATTGCGCCTGCCGCTGCAGATCAAGCCCGAGCTGTCGGCGGGTCTGGTCGGCCTGCCCGCCGGCTTCGAAGGGATTCCGGTGGACTTCGCCGGCCTCAGCGTGGAAGGACTGCAGGAGGCCGCGGCATGACCTGGCTCACCCCCACCCTCATCGCCGTGGTGATCGGCATCCTCAAGGCCATCGTCATCCTCCTGGCGGTGGTCATCTGCGGGGCGCTGCTGAGCTTCGTCGAACGGCGTCTGCTGGGCCTCTGGCAGGACCGTCACGGCCCCAACCGGGTCGGTCCCTTCGGCGCCTTCCAGCTTGGCGCCGACATGCTGAAGATGTTCTTCAAGGAGGACTGGACGCCGCCGTTCGCCGACAAGATGATCTTCGCCCTGGCGCCGGTGATCGCCATGGGCTCGCTGCTGGTGGCCTTCTCGGTCATTCCGATCACCCCCACCTGGGGCGTGGCTGACCTGAACGTCGGCCTGCTGTTCTTCTTCGCCATGGCCGGCGTCAACGTCTATGCGGTGCTCTTCGCCGGCTGGGCGAGCAACAACAAGTTCTCGCTGCTGGGCGCCATGCGCGCCTCGGCCCAGACCCTCTCCTACGAGGTGTTCATGGGTCTGTCGGTGATGGGCATCGTCGCGGTGACCGGTTCCTTCAACATGAGGGATATCGTCGAGGCGCAGCACCAGGGCTGGTGGTTCATCATTCCCCAGTTCTTCGGCTTCTGCACCTTCTTCATCGCCGGCATCGCCGTCACCCACCGTCACCCCTTCGATCAGCCGGAAGCCGAGCAGGAGCTCGCCGACGGTTACCACATCGAATACGCGGGCATGAAGTGGGGCATGTTCTTTGTCGGCGAGTACATCGGCATCGTGCTGATCTCGGCGCTGCTGGTGACCCTGTTCTTCGGCGGCTGGCACGGTCCCTTCCTGGACACCCTGCCCTGGCTGTCGTTTTTCTGGTTCGCCCTGAAGACCGCCTTCTTCATCATGATCTTCATCCTGCTGCGCGCGTCCATCCCGCGTCCGCGCTACGACCAGGTAATGGCCTTCAGCTGGAAGTTCTGCCTGCCCCTGACCCTGATCAACCTGCTGGTGACCGGCGCGGTGGTGCTCTATAGCGCCTCGCCGGCCATCGGCCAGTGAGGTATTCGTCATGATCAAGGAAATCTTGCACGTCCTGCATGGCACCTACACCCAGTTGCGCAGCATCGTGATGGTCTTCGGCCACGCCTTCCGCAAGCGCGACACCCTGCAATATCCCGAGGAGCCGGTGTACCTGCCGCCGCGTTATCGCGGCCGCATCGTGCTCACCCGTGACCCCGACGGCCAGGAGCGCTGCGTGGCGTGCAACCTGTGCGCCGTGGCCTGCCCGGTCGGCTGCATCTCCCTGCAGAAGACCGAAGCCGAAGACGGTCGCTGGTACCCGGAGTTCTTCCGCATCAACTTCTCGCGTTGCATCTTCTGCGGCATGTGCGAGGAGGCCTGCCCCACCACCGCCATCCAGCTGACCCCGGATTTCGAAATGTCCGAATTCAAGCGCCAGGAGCTGGTGTACGAGAAGCAGGACCTGCTGATCTCGGGTCCGGGCAAGTATCCGGAATACAACTTCTACCGCGTGGCCGGCATGGCCATCGCGGGCAAGCCCAAGGGTGCCGCGCAGAGCGAGGCAGAGCCGATCAACGTGAAGAGCCTGCTGCCCTAAGGAGCTGTCGTGGAATTCGCCTTCTATTTCTCCGCCGGGGTGGCCGTCCTGGCCACCTTCCGGGTGATCACCAACACCAATCCGGTGCATGCGCTGCTGTACCTGATCATCTCGCTGCTGGCCGTGTCCATGGTGTTCTTTGCCCTGGGCGCGCCCTTCGCCGGCGCCCTGGAGATCATCGTCTACGCCGGCGCCATCATGGTGCTGTTCGTCTTCGTGGTGATGATGCTCAACCTCGGGCCGGTCGTTGCCGAGCAGGAACGCAAGTGGCTGACCCCCAAGATCTGGATAGCTCCGTCGATCCTCGCCGGTGCGCTGCTGGTGGAATTGCTGGTGGTGCTCGCGCGCACGCCGGGCGGTGCCGCCATCGGTCATACCTCGGTAGAGGCCAAGGCCGTGGGCATCAGCCTGTTCGGACCCTATCTGCTGGCGGTCGAACTGGCCTCCATGCTGCTGCTGGGTGCCCTGGTCGCGGCCTATCACCTGGGTCGCAGCGACGTCAAAGACGGGATCGGCGAGTGAGTCGCCAAGGACTGGAGAACAGCCAATGAACGCCATACCTCTGGAACACGGCCTGGCCCTCGCCGGCGCCCTGTTCGCCCTTGGCCTGGTGGGCCTGATGGTCCGCCGCAACATCCTCTTCGTGCTCATGAGTCTGGAAATCATGATGAACGCCGCCGCCCTGGCCTTCGTGGTCGCGGGTAGCCGTTGGGGCGCTCCCGACGGCCAGGTGATGTTCATCCTGGTGCTGAGCCTGGCCGCCGCCGAGGCCAGTATCGGCCTGGCGATCCTGCTGCAGCTCTATCGCCGCTTCCACACCCTCGACGTCGATGCCGCCAGCGAGATGCACGGATGAACCTGCTACCCCTCACCTTCGCCTTTCCCCTGGTCGGCTATTTCCTGCTGGCCTTCTCCCGCGGTCGGCTGTCGGAGAATCTTTCCGCGCTGATCGGCGTGGGTTCGGTGGGCCTGGCGGCGCTGGTCGCCGCCTGGGTCGGCTGGAACTTCCACGTCGCAGCGCCCGCCGACGGCCACCTGACCATCGTCCTCTGGCAGTGGATGAACGTGGAGGGCTTCGCGCCCAACATGGCTCTCTACCTGGATGGCCTGTCGCTGACCATGCTCGGCGTGGTCACCGGCGTCGGCTTCCTGATCCACCTGTTCGCGTCCTGGTACATGCGCGGTGAAGAGGGCTATTCGCGCTTCTTCGCCTACACCAACCTGTTCATCTTCAGCATGTTGCTGCTGGTTCTCGGCGACAACCTGCTGCTGCTGTACTTCGGTTGGGAAGGCGTGGGCCTGTGCAGCTACCTGCTGATCGGCTTCTACTACAGCGAGCGCGCCAACGGCAACGCGGCGTTGAAGGCGTTCATCGTCACCCGCGTCGGCGACGTCTTCATGGCCTTCGGTCTGTTCATCCTGTTCATGACCCTCGGCACCCTGGACATCCAGGAGCTGCTGCAGAAGGCGCCGGACGTCTTCGCCAGCGGTGATCCACTGATCGTGCTGGCCACCCTGGCGCTGCTCGGCGGTGCCGTCGGCAAGTCGGCCCAGCTGCCGCTGCAGACCTGGCTGGCGGACGCCATGGCCGGCCCCACCCCGGTCTCCGCCCTGATCCACGCGGCGACCATGGTGACCGCGGGCGTCTACCTGATCGCCCGGACCCACGGCCTGTTTCTGCTGGCGCCGGAAATCCTCCACCTGGTCGGCATCATCGGTGCCGTGACCCTGGTGCTGGCCGGTTTCGCCGCCCTGGTGCAGACCGACATCAAGCGCATCCTGGCCTATTCGACCATGAGCCAGATCGGCTACATGTTCCTGGCCCTGGGTGTCGGCGCCTGGCAGCCGGCGATCTTCCACCTGATGATCCACGCCTTCTTCAAGGCGCTGCTGTTCCTCGCCTCGGGTTCGGTGATCCTGGCCTGCCACCACGAGCAGAACATCTTCAAGATGGGCGGCCTGTGGAAGAAGATCCCCCTGGCCTACGCCAGCTTCGTGGTGGGTGGTTCGGCCCTGGCGGCGCTGCCGCTGGTGACCGCCGGTTTCTACTCCAAGGATGAGATCCTCTGGGAAGCCATGGCCAGCGGTCATACCTACCTGCTCTACGCAGGCCTGGCCGGTGCCTTCCTGACCTCGATCTACACCTTCCGCCTGATCTTCATCACCTTCCATGGCGAGGCGCACACCGAGGCCCATGCCGGCCACGGCATCGCCCACAACCTGCCGCTGGCGGTACTGCTGGTGCTCTCGACCTTTGTCGGCGCGATGATCGTGCCGCCGCTGGCCGGGGTGCTGCCGGAATCCATCGGCCACGCCGGTGGCGAAGCCAAGCACTCCCTGGAGATCACCTCGGGGGCCATCGCCATCGCCGGTATCCTGCTGGCCGCCCTGCTCTTCCTCGGCAAGCGTTCCTTCGTGAACGGCCTGGCCAGGAGTGCGCCGGGTCGCTTCTTCGGGACCTGGTGGTACCACGCCTGGGGCTTCGACTGGCTGTACGACCTGATCTTCGTCAAGCCGTACCTGCTGCTGACCCGTCTGCTGCGTCGCGATCCCTTCGACCAGGCCATTGGCCTTATCCCGATGCTGGCGCGTGGCGGCAACCTGGCACTGAGCATCACCGAGAACGGCCGTCTGCGCTGGTACGCGGCTTCCATCGTGGGAGGCGCCGTGCTGCTGCTCGGCGCGCTGCTGCTGGCCTGACCCCCTGACTAAGGATAAGTACACGTCATGCTTCTGCCCTGGCTAATCCTGATCCCCTTCATCGGCGGCCTGCTCTGTTTCCTCACGGAAAAGACCGGCCCGCTGGTGCCCCGCTGGATCGCCCTGTTCACCATGCTGCTGGAGCTGGTGCTCGGCCTCTGGCTGTGGGCCCACGGCGACTACAGCCTGGCTCCGGCCCCTGGCGCCGAAACCGCCTGGACCGCGGAATTCCAGATGAACTGGATTCCGCGCTTCGGCATCAGCCTGCACTTCGGTCTCGATGGCCTGTCGCTGCTGATGATTCTGCTCACCGGCCTGCTCGGTGTGCTGGCGGTGACCTGCTCCTGGCGCGAAGTACAGCGCCACGTCGGCTTCTTCCACCTCAACCTGCTGTGGATCATCGGTGGCGTGGTGGGGGTGTTCCTGGCCCTGGACCTGTTCCTGTTCTTCTTCTTCTGGGAAATGATGCTGGTGCCGATGTACTTCCTGATCGCGCTGTGGGGCCATAGCTCCGCGGACGGCAAGAAGAGCCGCATCACCGCTGCCACCAAGTTCTTCATCTTCACCCAGGCCAGCGGCCTGATCATGCTGGTGGCGATCGTTGCCCTGGTGCTGGTGAACTACGGTGCCACCGGCGTCCTGACCTTCGACTACGAAGACCTGCTGCAACTGCAGCTGGATCCCAAGCTGGAATACCTGCTGATGCTGGGCTTCTTCATCGCCTTCGCGGTGAAGCTGCCGGTGGTGCCGCTGCACTCCTGGCTGCCCGATGCCCACGCCCAGGCGCCGACCGCCGGTTCCGTCGACCTCGCCGGCATCCTGCTCAAGACCGCCGCCTACGGCCTGCTGCGCTTCGCCATCCCGCTGTTCCCCAACGCCTCGGCGGAATTCGCGCCGATCGCCATGTGGCTGGGCATCATCGGCATCTTCTACGGCGCCATCCTGTCGTTCGCCCAGACCGACATCAAGCGCCTGGTGGCCTACTCCAGCGTTTCGCACATGGGCTTCGTGCTGATCGGCATCTACTCCGGCAGCCCCCAGGCGCTGCAGGGCGTGGTGGTGCAGATGATCGCCCACGGCCTCTCCGCCGCCGGTCTGTTCATCCTCTGCGGCCAGCTCTATGAGCGCATGCACACCCGTGACATGCGCCAGATGGGCGGGCTCTGGGCGCGGGTGCCCTACCTGCCGGCCCTGAGTCTGTTCTTCGCCTCGGCCTCGCTGGGTCTGCCGGGTACCGGCAACTTCGTCGGCGAATTCCTGATCCTGCTGGGCGCCTTCCCGGTGGTGCCGATGATCACCGTCATCGCCACCTTCGGCCTGGTGTTCGCCTCGGTCTATTCGCTGATCATGATCCACCGCGCCTACTTCGGTCCGGCCAAGGCCGAAGGCGCCCTGCCGGGTCTGAACGCACGGGAGCTGTCGATGCTGCTGCTGCTTGGCGTGCTGCTGGTGCTGCTCGGCGTCTATCCGCAGCCGGTGCTGGATACCTCGGCCGCGAGCATGGCCGGTGTCCAGCAGTGGCTCGGCGAAGCCTTCTCCTCTCTCGTTTCCGCCCGGTAAGAGCGCCATGACCTTTACCTACGAACACTTCATCGCCCTCCTGCCGATCATCATCACCGGCTTCACCGCCGTGGTGGTGATGCTGGGCATCGCCTGGCGGCGGGATCACACCATCATCCCGACCCTGGGCGTGATCGGTCTCAACCTGGCCCTGCTGTCCTGCATCCCGGCCCTCGGCGTCGGTGCCATCGACGTCACCCCGCTGCTGCGCATCGACGGCTTCAGCTGCTTCTACATGGCACTGATCCTGATCGCCACCCTGGCCTGCATGACCCTGTCGCATGCCTATATGGAAGGCTATCCGGGCAACCGTGAAGAGCTGTACCTGCTGCTGCTGATCTCTGCCACCGGTGGTCTGGTGCTGGTGGCGGCGCAGAACGTCGCCGGCCTGTTCATCGGCCTGGAACTGCTGTCGGTACCTGTCTACGGCCTGGTGGCCTACAGCTACTTCAATCGCCGTTCCCTGGAAGCCGGCATGAAGTACCTGGTGCTGTCCGCCGCCGGCTCGGCCATCCTGCTGTTCGGCATGGCCCTGCTCTACGCCCAGTCCGGCAGTCTGAACTTCGCCGACATCGGCATGCAGATGGACGCCCCGGCGAGCACTGGCCTGCTGATGGAAATCGGCCTCGGCATGCTGATCGTCGGCCTTGGCTTCAAGCTGTCGCTGGTGCCCTTCCACCTCTGGACCCCGGACGTCTACGAAGGCTCCCCGGCTCCGGTCGGTGCCTTCCTGGCCACCGCCAGCAAGGTTGCCGTCTTCGCCGTGCTGGTGCGGGTGTTCCAGACCATGCCCATGGCCACCGAGGACGGCTGGCTGCACGATGCCATCGCCTTCATCGCCATCGCCTCCATGCTGGTGGGCAACCTGCTGGCGCTGATGCAGAGCAACCTCAAGCGTCTGCTGGGTTATTCCTCCATCTCCCACTTCGGCTATCTGCTGGTGGCAGTGGCCTCGGGCGAAGGCCTGTCGATGGAAGCCGTGGCGGTCTACCTGGTGACCTACGTCTTCACCAGCCTGGGCGCTTTCGGCGTGATCACCCTGATGTCCAGCCCGAGCAACGGCCAGCGTGACGCCGATGCCCTGTTCGAGTACCGCGGCCTGTTCTGGCGCCGTCCGTACCTGACCGCGGCGCTGACGGTGATGATGCTGTCCCTGGCCGGCATTCCGCTCACCGCCGGTTTCATCGGCAAGTTCTACGTCATCACCGTGGGCGTGGAAGCGGGCATGTGGTGGCAGACCGCGGCCATCGTGCTGGGCAGCGCCATCGGCCTGTTCTACTACCTGCGCGTGATGGTCACCCTGTACCTGACCGAGCAGGGCCTGCAGCGCCACGATGCGCCAATGAACTGGGGTCAGCGCGCCGGTGGCGTGATGCTGATCGCCATTTCCATCGCGACCTTCATCCTCGGCGTCTATCCGCAGCCGCTGCTGCAACTGGCGCAGCTGACGGTGTTCTGATCCAGAGCGTCGCCCACGATCCCCGCCTCGGCGGGGATCGTCGTTTCTGAAGCCTGTGAAATACCTGCCCTTGGCAGGGTCGCGCCCCGACCGCTACCCTCGACGCCCCACCCTGCTTTCCTGTCCTTTCCTGGAGACCCTTTTCTCCCATGCCTGCGTTGAAACCCCTCACCCTCGCCATCGGCCTGCTGCTCGGCAGCCAGGCCTTCGCCGCCCCGGTCTTCGACGTCACCGAACTGGGTGACCCCGCCACCGCCTGTAGCGACCTCGACACCTTCGTCAATGAAAAATGGGTCGCGGCCAATCCGATCCCGCCGGACAAGTCACGCTGGGGGTCCTTCATGGCCCTGGGGGAAAAATCGCTCAACGACCAGCACGCCATCCTGCAGCGCGCCGCCCGCACGGCGGACCGCGCGCAAGCAGGCTCGGTGGAACAGAAGGTCGGCTGGCTGTATCGCTCGGGCATGGACGAGGCCGCCATCGAGCGCGCCGGCTATCGGCCGATCCAGGCGCAACTGGCGGCCATCGACGGGTTGCGCACCACGGCTGATGTCGTGAAGTACCTGCAACAGAGCTTCGCCCGTGGCGACATGCAGGTGTTCTCCTTCGGCTCCGGCGCCGATTATCAGAATGCCAAGCAGCAGATCGCCTACGCCTACCAGGGCGGCCTGGGCCTGCCCACGCCCGACTATTACACCGAAGCCGACTACGCCAAGCTGCGCCAGGCCTATCTCGGCCATATCGCCCGGCTGCTGGTGCTGACCGGAGTGCCCAAGGCCAAGGCGGCCGCCCAGGCCGAACTGGTGCTGGCCTTCGAAAGTCGCCTGGCGCGGGCCTCGGTCAAGCCGGTGGAGCTGCGCAATCCGGAGAACCAGTATCACTACCTGAGCTTCGCCGAAGCCAACAAGGTCACGCCGCACTTCGACTGGCAGGCCTTCTTCGCCAGCCAGGGCGTCACCGGCCAGCAGGGCTTTTCGCTGTCCCAGCCGGGCTTCTTCGCCGAATTCGACCGGATGCTGGCCGAGACCCCCGTCGAGCAGTGGCAGGCCTATCTGCGTGCCCATGTGATCGACGACGCCGCGCCGCTGCTGTCCAGGCCTTTCCAGCAGGAAAGCTTCGAATTCAACCAGAAGACCCTGAGTGGCCAGCAGCAGCAGAGCGAACGCTGGAAGCGGGTGCTGCGCGCGGTCAACGGCGCCATGGGCGAAGGTCTCGGCCAGCTCTATGTGCAGGAGCACTTCTCCCCCCAGGCCAAGGCGCGGGCCCAGGAACTGGTGGATAACGTGATGCTGGCGCTCAAGGCGCGCATCGAGCAGCTCGACTGGATGAGTCCGGAGACCAAGCAGAAGGCGCTGGCCAAGTGGGACAGCTTCCTGCCCAAGATCGGCTATCCCGAGCGCTGGCGCGACTGGAGCGGCCTGACTCTCAAGCCGCAGGGCTTCTATGCCAACCTGGAAGCCGCCTCGCGCTTCAACAATCGCCATGACCTGGACAAGATCGGCAAGCCCACCGACCGCCAGGAATGGGGCATGTACCCGCAGACGGTGAATGCCTACTACAGCCCCACCGACAACACCATCAACTTCCCCGCCGCCATCCTGCAGCCGCCGTTCTTCTATCCCGACGGCGACGATGCCATCAACTACGGCGGTATCGGCGCAGTGATCGGTCACGAGGCCAGCCATGGTTTCGACGATCAGGGCAGCAAGTTCGATGGCGCCGGCAACCAGGTGGACTGGTGGACCCCGGCCGATCGCAAGGCCTTCGAAGCCCGCACCGGCAAACTGGTGGAGCAGTTCGACAACTACCAGCCGCTGCCGGATCA
>Ga0157369_10010274_pt1 | contig 10678 bp, 7 predicted proteins | sample C25metaG_FD_113461 | JGI IMG/M metagenome (GOLD analysis project Ga0157369, IMG submission 113461) | Corn rhizosphere microbial communities from Kellogg Biological Station, Michigan, USA - C2-5 metaG | ecosystem: Host-associated > Plants > Roots > Rhizosphere > Soil | place: USA: Michigan...
CGACGCGCCCAGCGATTTCAGAATGCCGATCTCGCGGGTACGTTCCATGACCGCGGCGTACATAGCCTGAAAGATCACAATAAAGCCAATGGTCACGCTGATGCCGATGACAATGTGGATGAATGTAGAAAGCATCGGAATATTGTCGGGCGTGAGCATCGACAGATATTCGCGCATGGAGTGGACCCCATACGTGTCCATGTGCGGAACGTTTTTGATCTCTGAAACTACGACTTCAGCGTTCGCTGGATTATCGGCCTTGATATAGAACGCAGTCGCCCGGCCGACTGCTCCGTTCAATTCCTGCAATTTTGCCAGCGGGAGAAAGATGCGTGCTCCCTGGCCGTGGGCAACGATTCCGCATATACGAAAAGTCTGATCAAGCAAATCGACGGTGTCACCAACCTTTGCGTGATTGCCGTTGGCGTAGATATCATCGACCAAAATATCGTCGGGCGCGGTGAAGGGGCCGCCCTTCAAATAAGTAAACGGGTGCAGCGCCTCAAAGCTGTGCAGGTCAACTCCATAAATGTTTTGCAGATGCCCGCCTGAAGTTGACACCTGTATTAGAACTGGCGAGACGACTGCGACGTGAGGCAGCTTGGCGATTATGTCTCCAATCTTTACCGGCATTGGAGATCCCGTTAACGCCACAATATTGGAAGAGCCAGGCGGCAACACGATCACATCGGCGCCGATTCCAGCCTGGCGCGATCGCGAGTCGTTCAGTAATCCAATCGAGAAGCCAACGATCAGCAGAATGAGGGCAACCTCGAGCGCAATGGCAGCAATACTGATGATCGACCGTACGGGCCGATTGGCGAGGTTCGCGACGATCATTTTGTTCATCATGGAAAGCAGCTCTTAGCTGTTGGCTCTTAGCTTTTAGCCTAAAGCCTTGATTAGAGCAAATGGATTGTAGATTTCAGATTAAAGCTTCCGCTCGCAATATCATACTTCTGACTTCTGCATTCAATGCGATCCGCCACCGACCGCTGACCTCTGCGGATCAAGATGAATTTCTTGCGCACCTGGCGGTTTTTCCAGCACGAACTTAGTGTTATCCAGCGGCAGGTTGATTTCGAGTTTCACCATGTGCAAAGTGATGTCGTATTCCTCTTCCGGGCGACGAATCTCAATCACCGAGGGAAACAAGACTCCGGCATTGTCCTTGTAATCGCTGTAGCTGGCATCTGTCACCAGATCACCGGCTTCGTCATAGATAAGCTGCCGGTGCGGAAGCAGGTCCACCCGGCTGAATACAATTTTCCGCGAAAGCCATGCGTCTCCATTGCCGTCGCCGAAGTTGATAACGTCGATCACGTAGTCAGCCTGCTGGAATTTACGATTCTTGTCGCCGCTCACAATCTCGATGCCATTCTCAAGAACAGCCTTTTCCTTCTGCTGGTCAATGGGCCGCAGTAGCAGCGCGTCATAAATAATTTGCGGCCGCAGGTTCTCGAGCGGCTGTTGCGGATTAGGCACCATCACGTCATTCCGTCCCACTACGAAACGGTTCTTCGGCGGTATGGAAACCTTGAATTCACGACCATCGCTCACCATGTCAAAAGCCGTATTGCGAAGGATCGGCAGTAATCCGATCATGCGCAGCATGGCCGGCTTGCGGGCGAGCACATAACCGCGAATCTCCTTGTACTCGGTGACCTTACCCTTTTTCGCGCCCCCCACGGCCGTGTCAATGTCCACGGTGGCCTGCATAGTCTGGATTTTGGCCGCCTGCGAATTGATGTAGGCGATCAGTTGTTCCTTGGTGGCGGACTTCAAAGGCACAGGAGAAATGGTTTGTTCCACCCTGCGGGTACGAAAAAGGCAACCCGTGGTTAAAACGGTGCTTGAGAGAATAAGAATGAGGAAATATCGATGGAATAAGGACATTCGGTCTACAAACCTATTAAGAGACAGTATATAGAGATGGCGAATGCCACGGTTACGCTTCGAGGAATTTGCTACGGTGGGGTGCCTTATTGTGCATCGGCCGATTTAGAAGTCAGCTTATCGCTTTGCCACGGCTCGGCGTAACGCGGCAACGTTGCGGTTGTGCTCTTCGAGGTTATTAGAGAAACGGTGGTGACCGTTGCCGTCGCTCACAAAATACAGGAACTTGGTATCAGCCGGATTCATGGCCGCCTGCAGTGATGTTTTGCCCGGATTTGCAATGGGGCCAGGTGGCAGGCCGATGTGATGATAGGTGTTGTAAGCAGAATCGAAGCTCATGTCGTCATGATGCAAGGCGCCAGTGTAGTTCCCCTGAAGCAGTTCGGCGTAGATCACGCTGGGATCGGCCTGCAGCGGAATCCGGCCATTCAGCCGGTTCTGGTAAACACTGGCAACTTCGGGGCGCTCGTCCGGAACTGACGTTTCTTTCTCGATGATCGAAGCCAGAGTCACTGTCCGGTGCAAGTCCTGGTTCAGGCCAATTTCTCCTGAAACTCGCCGAAACTGCTTGACCATGATGGCGACCATCTCGTGCATGCTTTGCGCGCGCGTGAACTCGTAGGTGTTCGGGAATAAATAGCCTTCGAGCGATTTTGCCTGAGGATCAAGATCCGAAATGAGCGATGTGTCGGCGACCGCAGCTTTCAGAAAATCCTGCTGTGAGCCCAGGCCTGCACTCTGGATCGCAGCCGCGATGTCAAACATGTTAAAGCCTTCGGGAATAACAACCGTGTGAACGTAAACATCTCCCCGGGCCAATCGCTTGTGAACGGCAATTCCATTCGCGTCGCGATCAAAAAGGTATTCTCCGGCTTTAAGTGAGGGGCGGCGATGAAAGGCGTGCCAGAGCACAAAGGCTTCAGAGTTGCGGATCACGCCTGCCGCTTTGAGTTCTCGGGCCACACGTCGTGTGGAGTAGCCGTTGCGCAGCATCACGAATTTTTGCCCGCCCGGCGACATGGGCAGCCACAAAGCCCATGCCAGCCACCCCGCAAATCCCAGGGCGCACAGCAACAGAAGTGTGAGCAGCCTCCGCATCGTGCTTTTAGTTTAGAGGATTGCTGAATTGAAGCTGGTTTACCAAAGGACTAACGTTCGAAAGCACTTTCGCGGAGTACCTGGTAAATCTGCATAGAAGCAGAGTTCCTGGCCACCTCGCATGATAGAATTTTGCCAGTCTGTCTCCCGAGAGTTCCCCTTTGATTGAGCTGGCGCCATCGATTTTATCGGCGGATTTTGCGCACCTGGCAGATCAGGTTGCGCGCGCGGCAGAAGGCGGCGGCACAATCATTCACGTGGACGTAATGGACGGGCATTTCGTTCCCAACATCACCCTCGGGCCGCAGTTGGTGCGGTCACTGCGCAAAGCCACCAAGCTTCCGCTGGATTGCCACCTGATGATCGAGAACCCGGACGAGTACATTCCGGCGTTTGCCGGTGCCGGGGCGGACTGGATTTCGGTCCACTTTGAGGCATGTCGGCACCTGGATCGTACGCTGAATCTGATCAAAAGTCAGAATTGCCATGCCGGCGTGGTCATTAATCCGGCTACTCCGGTCGAAATGCTGAGCGAGGTCCTCGATATCGTCGATTATGTGCTGGTGATGTCGGTCAATCCGGGATTCGGCGCGCAGCCGTTCATTTCCAACTCTCTCCATAAGCTAAGCAAAGTAAGGGAGTTGCGCGAGCAGCGCAGGTTGAATTACCGGATAGAAGTTGACGGCGGAGTGGCGCTGGATACGGTGGCCAAAGTAGTACGTGCCGGAGCAGAAATTCTGGTGGCGGGCAACGCTGTGTTCAGCCATGGCGATCCAATGATTAATGCCCAAAATTTGTTGAAGGCGGCGACAGAAGCAACGCTGCTGAAAGTGTAGCGCGGACGCCCTTGTCCGCAGTTAGTAACAGAAATTTGTCAACTGAGGTTTTCATGTCCTTGCGAACAACCGTGATTGCTCTGGCCTCGATGCTGGCGCTCACAACCGCATGCACCAATAAGAAGGTCAACAATCCGCTGGCCAAGGTAGACTCCAAGCAACCGGACAAAGTACTGTTCGACCGCGGCATGGATGCGATGAAGCACAACCGCTTCGACATCGCGCGCCTCGACATGCAGACCCTCATCAACACTTATCCGGATTCAGAGTTCATCGCCCGCGCCAAATTGTCGCTGGCGGACTCCTGGTATGCGGAGGGCGGCACCGCCGCCCTGGCCCAGGCGGAGCAGGAATACGAGGACTTCGAGACCTTCTTCCCCAACATGCCGGAAGCGGCCGAAGCTCAGGTAAAAATTGCCAACATCCATTATCAGCAGATGGAGAAGCCGGACCGCGACTTTACCCACGCGGTGCGTGCCGAGCAGGAATATCGCAAAGTGATTCAGCAGTATCCCGACAACCAGAAAATGGTTGAGGAGGCGAGAAAGAAACTGCTGCAGGTTCAGGAAGTCATCGCAGAGCGCGAGTACCGCGTGGGCAGATTTTATTACTTGAAGGAGTCTTATCCTGCAGCCATAGCGCGACTGCAGTCGTTGGTGGACCGTTATCCGCTTTACAGCAAGGCTGACGAAACCCTGTTCATGCTTGGTGAATCGTACGAAGCAGAAATTGCATTAATCAAGCGCACCGATGCCCTCGAGCGTCAGCAAATGGAGCGCCTGCACAAAGTGAATGAGCAGCGGCTTAAGAGCGACGAGCTGGCGCGAGAGCGAATGGCTACTGATTTCACCAACAAGGCGGCGGAAGCGTACGCAAAAATTATTACCCGCTATCCTGCGATGTACCGGGCCGATGATGCGCGCGCACGGCTCACAGCGCTGCATCAGCCGGTGCCGCGTCCCACAAAGTCGGCGCTCGCTCTGAATAAAGCCGAGGAAGCCGGCCGCGGCGAGCAAACTATGTTAAGCCGCATGATGAGCGGATTCGAACGGCATCCAGACATCTCTTCCGCAGCCAGAGTTGGCGATCCCACTTTGACCGATCCCACGCCTGTGCCCGCAAGCGACATCGTTAAGGCTGCGGGTCGAGTTGCAGCCGGAGGTAAGGGCGGAGATTCGATTTCCGTGACCACGGTAAAGGGCCCACCCGGGCCGAATGATCCCGCACCCCGCTCGGACGATGCGGCTACGAATCCACCTGCGGAAGCTGCCGATCCTAATGCGACGGCAGCCCAGCCTGATCCAAATGAATTGAAGCCGACTTCCGATGCTGTCATCGGTCCCGCTGCTACCCCCGCGGACCCCAATGCAGCTCCAGCCCAACCTGATCCCAACGAATTGAAGCCCGAGGCTCCGGCTGATCAACCAGCGCCTGCGCCTGCGCAAGTAAATGAGCTTCAGCCGGGGAACGGAACCCCCGCAGCTCAGAACAATTCCAACACAGCCGACGGCCAGCAGCTCGCCGACGACAAGGATTTGGCGTCCAGCAAGCATAAGAAAAAGAAGGGACTGCTGCACAAAGTTATCCCTGGCAATTAGTCAATAACGAGAAAGTGCACTAAATCTATTGGCCCGTCGTAACCTGTTAAACCTCTGGATTCATTGACTTAACACCTTGTCCAAGTTACCTTCACGGTATCTCCTCCGGATAAGGATTATCATTGGCCCGCAAAGTTTTGCTTGCTGACGACAGCGTGACCGCCCAGAATATGGGCCGCCGCATCATGACCGATGCTGGTTATGAGGTTATTACCGTCAACAATGGCTCGGCTGCACTCAAGAAAATTCATGAGAGCCAACCTGACCTGATCGTGCTCGACGTTTATATGCCAGGCTACGGAGGGCTCGAAGTCTGCCAGCGGCTCAAGGAATCGGAAACCACGATGAGGATTCCCGTCCTGCTGACGGTCGGGAAGATGGAGCCTTTCAAGGTCGATGAAGCCAAGCGGGTCCGCGCCGACGGCCATATTATTAAGCCCTTTGACGCCAGCGAACTGCTTTCCGCGTTAACAAAATTGGAAGATAAGATCGTTCCGTCTGAAAATGGACGCAGTCGCCGCGGCAAGTCGGAAAGCAAGAAATCACGCACTGCACAATTGGCCGCTGATCCGGCGGTGAATTTTGATGATTCCCAAACTGAGCAAATCCAATATCTGGCGCGAGTAAAAAACCGCCGCCCGACGGAAGACGTTACCGACGAGCCCCAGAATTCAGCATTCGCGCAGCCCGCAGCTAACGCAGCTCCGGCAGTAGATGCGGTTGGAGCTGAAGCGCCGAGGGCCGTCGAATCTTCTCAGGAATTGGCAGAACCGGTGCGTCGAGTCGCAGACGAAGAAGTTAATCGAGACCAAAGCGATGAGTCTGTCACCTTTGCCGCCGGACCGATTTATAAGCCGGAACCACCCGCACCCGCGGCCACCGAGAAGCCGGCCGAAGAATTTGAAATTCAGCGAGAGCCCGAAACCGAGCAAGAACCTCAAATTGAGTACGAACTGGAGCCCGCTCGGGAGATGAGCTCAACCCCCTTTGTAGCCGAACCGCTGCCTGACCTCGATCGTCCTCCGGTTTCAGAAATTTCAGCGACCGTGCCGATTGCAGCTCTCGAACCCGGCTTAGTCACCGAGGGAGAAAGAGACTATTCGACCCCGCAAGCAGAACCCGCACCACGCTGGGTAGCCGAAAATATTGCCCACAGTTCTGAAGAGGCCGCGCGTTCGCTTGAGGAAGAAATGCAACAGGCGCAAGCCACAAATAGCCCGTCCGACGAAACTTCGACTCAGGAGCCGGCACGCCCGGCTGAGCCGGAACTGGAAAGCGAATGGCAGCGGCAACCCGAGCCGGAAGGTGATCAGAAAGAAGGCGCAGCATTTGCCGCAGCCGCATCGGCTTCCGAATCTTTTGCCCAGACAAACGCAGTCAGCCCCAGCAGCCCGGAGGCCGAAGCGCCGTCCGGATCCGAATCCTCAGCCGCATGGGACAACTGGCAACGCATTCGCGAAACCGTCATCACGGAACGTGCCAGCGAGGCCATTGCCGAATCTGCCGCGGTAATCGCCGATGCGGCTGTGTCCTCGCAGAATGACGCGCCCGCTGCTGCCTCGGCATCGGAAGCGGAACCGATAACACCAGCTTCGCACCACGATGCGCTTTCTAACATAGTGGACAGCGTTCTGGCTGAGCTCAAGCCCCGGCTGCTGGCTGAAATTGCTAAACAGCTGGCGCAGGACAAGAAATAGGCTCGGTTCTCCACAGGGCCAGTGTTTTCCCACATCTTCTCGATAACCAGAGTGCTGGTCTATATTTCCTAAGAGCACCTTCGCGTCCGATAAATCTGTCGCCATAAGATAAGCTCGGCGCCCATCACGCATGGCATTGGCCAACGACTTCGCCCAGACCCTCAAGCAGCAGGCGGACATTGTCCGCATCGTTGGCGGCTATATCAGCTTGAGGAAGTCCGGCGCGCAGAATTATTCCGGCCTGTGCCCATTTCATAAAGAGAAATCCCCGTCGTTCTCGGTACACGCGGCGCGGCAGTTTTATCACTGTTTCGGATGCCAAGCTTCGGGTGACGTTTTTAGTTTTGTTCAGAAGATAGAAAACGTCACTTTTCCGGAAGCGGTTCGGGCTGTGGCGCAAAAGCTTGGCGTGCCGATGCCCAAGCAGGCCTTCACCACCGAAGCCGAAGCCAAGGATGCCAGGTTGCGCACCGCGCTGCTCGAAATTCACGAGCGCGCCTACGTTTTCTTTCAGGAATGTCTGCGGAGGCCCGAAGGAGCGCGGGCGCGAGAGTATCTTGTCGGACGCGGTCTGAACGAAGACATCATTCGCCAGTTCCGCATCGGCTTCGCTCCAGATTCAGGCTTTATTTTGCGCGACCGACTGAAGGGTGAATTCAGCGAAGAAGTCCTCCGCGAGAGCGGACTGTTTTCGTGGAAAGACAGCTCCGGACCCAGCCATCAGCCACCAGTCATCAGCCGTCAGTCAAATAGTGAACCATCGGCAGCCAAAATTGAACATGTGGGGACGGGCGCCCCCGCCCGTCCAGCCGAGCAGAGCTCGGCAATCTCGGCCATGTACTCGAAATTCCGCAATCGTGTGATGTTCCCCATCGCCAACGAAAGCGGACGTGTGATTGCCTTCACCGGACGCACGCTCGCGACTGACGAAAAAGCCGGGCCCAAGTATCTGAACTCGCCAGAGACCGCGATCTATTCGAAATCGCGAGTGCTGTTCAATCTGCACCAGGCAAAAGAGGCGATTCGCGCGCTGAACTACGTAATCCTGGTCGAGGGGCAGTTGGATTGCATCTCGGTCTTTGCGGCCGGATTTCACAACGTTATCGCTAGTTCCGGCACAGCGTTTACGGCTGCGCAAGCCGCGCTGCTCGGCCGATTCAGCAAGCAGGCGCTGGTCAATTTTGATCCTGATGCCGCCGGTGCCAAAGCCACCGAGCGCACGCTGGGTTTGCTAATCGAAGAAGAATTCGACATTCGGGTGCTGACCCTCGACGCCGGGCTCGATCCCGATCTGTTCGTGCGCCGAAAAGGCAAAGATGCCTACAGCGCTGCCCTGAAGAATTCGCAGAAATATTTTGACTACTTAATCGAGCGCGCCCGCCAGCAATTCCCCGTGCGCAGTGCTGAGGGTAAACACAAAGCGTTGAACTATCTTCTGCCGCACATTCAGCGCGTGCCCAGCCGCATCATTCGCGATTCGGTGGCGGAAGAAATTGCCCAGAAGCTGAATATCGATTCGCAAGTGTTGCGGCAGGAACTCAAGCATGCCGCGGTGAGCCGCAAGAGCGCGACGGTGAAGCCGCCAACCGAAGCCCAGGTCACCGATGCAGAAAAAATTATCATTCGTGCATTGGCGTCGGAATCGCAATTTCAGAGCGAAGACTACGTTTCCGATCGCTCCGGCGCCGACGACGCTTTCGAACCGGCGCGGCAGGCGAAATACGTGCTCTCGTCCGAGCGCCTGCACGTCGGCCTCGGCACTGAGTCGCTGATCGAAATGCTGCTGAATCCACCTAACACCGGCATCATGGACATTCCGCTCTCCGACGGCGACCGCCAGCTCTTGGCGGCCATCCTGTTAAAAGATGATGAAGAGCTAACTGCCGAAAAGGTCGAGGGCGCAACCCGCGCACTTCGACGAGTTCAGATTCGGCGACGACTGGAACAAATACAGAGACAGCTCGAAACTTTTCGCGGCGCCGATGGCGGCAATCTCAAACAACTGATGGACGAAAAACTGCGTCTGAAAAAAATTCTGATGGACCCCAACCTGGGCGCGGCCGAGAATCTGGACAAACCAGCGTAACCTCGTGCTGCGTTACAAATCTGCCTAAAATCAAGCCAGCATGCGCGAATACTTCGATTCGTTGATGGAGTTGAGCGGGGCCAGAGAACCGTGGCGTCCGTCGCCGCGATGGGCCTTGGTCGCATGGCTTGTTTTCTTTCTATGGTTTCTGGCGTATGCCTTCAGCAAGCATGGTGGCTTTCTTTTTATCGATACGCCGAACATGGTAGTGCACGAGGGCGGCCACGCGTTGTTCGGTTGGTTCGGCGAGACCCTGGGCCTCTTGGGAGGAACCATTTTGCAGTGGCTGGTGCCGTTGCTGCTGGCGATTTACTTCTTCCACCAGCGGCAGGTCGCCGGGTTTGTCTTCTGTCTTTTCTTTTTCTTCGAGAACTGGATTTACACCGCAACCTACATGGCCGATGCACGGGCGATGCAATTGCCGCTGGTCACACTGGGCGATCCTGAATTCGCCAAGCACGACTGGAATACAATTTTTACCAACCTTGGCGTGCTGCAATACGACACTCTGATTGCGGGCATTGTGCGATTCCTGGGCTGGTGCGGAATGCTGGCGTCCATGGCATGGTTGGCGAACCGTTTGCGAAAGCCCAATCCGCAATTGAATCGCGAGATGTTGAGTGAGAAAAGCTTTTAATCGCAAAGAGCGCAAAGCCAGCGCAAAGAACGCAGAGCAAACCCGCGTCGCCTATATCAGAAATCCCGTTTAGCCTCTTCGCGCTCTTTGCGAAAGCTTTGCGCTCTTTGCGATAAAAGCTTTTGCCGGCGTGCGCCTCGAACCTCGTCCGATCCTCTTAGTTATAATGACAGGTTGCGATTTAGCACGAATAATGCGCTGAGTCGAAAGAGGAATTATGGCCACCGATATTGTTATGCCCCAAATGGGCGAGTCCATCGTTGAAGGCACCATCACTAAGTGGCTGAAGAAGCCCGGCGACAAGATTCAGCGCGACGAGCCGTTGTTTGAAATTTCCACCGACAAAGTTGACGCCGAAATTCCCGCGCCCGCCTCAGGTGTATTGCAAGAAATCAAAGTCAGCGAAGGCACGACGGTCCAGGTGAACACGGTTGTCGGCACAATTTCTGACGGAGATGGCGCCGCGCCTGCCAAGGCCGTCCCGGCAGAGAAGAAATCCGCACCTGCGCCGGCTGCTCCTAAAGCCGAAGCGCGGCCTGCCGCGAAACCCGAACCAGCCGCGCCCGCCGCACAAGTTCACGAAGACGACGAGCACGCGCGCTCCTCACCGCTGGTCCGCAAAATTGCTCGCGAACACAACGTGAATCTTTCGCAAGTCGAAGGCACCGGTCTGGGCGGCCGCATTACCAAACAAGACATTCAGGCGTTTATTGAATCGGGCGCAGGATCGAGCGCGGCCACCGCATCTTCGTCTCGACCAACTCCGGCGAGACAGGGCGCCGATGTTGACGTTGCGGCGCCGATGCAGGCACCGTCCGCTGCAGCCCCTC
>Ga0157369_10010277_pt1 | contig 10677 bp, 9 predicted proteins | sample C25metaG_FD_113461 | JGI IMG/M metagenome (GOLD analysis project Ga0157369, IMG submission 113461) | Corn rhizosphere microbial communities from Kellogg Biological Station, Michigan, USA - C2-5 metaG | ecosystem: Host-associated > Plants > Roots > Rhizosphere > Soil | place: USA: Michigan...
CGTCAAACGTCGCCGCAGGCCACTCCTTCTTCACCACCACGCCATCCGCCTGGTGCGATGCCGTGCCTTCCAGCGGCGAGTAGATCACGTGCAACACGTCCGTCGCATCCACCTCAAGCCGAAGTATCCCCGTCTTCTGTCGAATCTCGATGCCATTCGATTTCTTGTCGAAACCCGTCACAGGATTCGGTGGATTCCATTGCGAATACGCGGCATTCTGACCCCAGATCACCAACAAGACCATCAATAGAAAGGCCCAACCCCACTTACGAATATTCATGAATACGTTTTCCTTCTTGCCGGAATTTCCATGCGCCTCAAGTGTACCGCCCACGCCTTGGCGCACCGGGTATCTCTCTTTGAAGGCTTCCCATCGAAGCGTCCCAGCGCACTAGATGCGCAACTTGTTTGCAGAGGGGAAACTCCGGACCACGGGCTTTGCTCTACTCTTGACCTATGACGGATCGCGAATTGCTGGCGCATATTGCCCGCTCTGCCCAGTCCAAAGCCGGGTACAAGCAACTGGTCCGCGAACTCGGCCTCGGCGGCGGTCGCGAGCGCCGCCTGCTGCTCGAGCAGCTCGCACGTATCACTGCTCGCGGAGACCTCGTCAAAACAGATCGCGAGCATTGGGCTATTCCCAAAAAGACTGTTGGTGCGTCGCGCGATAACCTGCTCGCCGGTCGCCTCGATCTCCACCGGGATGGTTATGGCTTTGTACGGCCCAACGCCCGCCAGGGTACCGGCAAAGACGATGACGTATTTATTCCTCCCGACGAGATTAACGGCGCCATGCAGGGTGACGAGGTCCTTGTGGAACTCGCGCCACCTCGCGCCGATGGCCGCCGTCTTGGCCGAATCGCTCGCATCCTCCAGCGGCGCAACCCGACGGTAGTTGGGGTCTTTCACTATGCTCGATCCGACCGCGAACAGGGCCACAAACTCATTCCATTCGACGAGCGAATGCCTCAGCCCGTCGTGATCCCACGCGGCCAGGAACTTCCCTCCACCGAGCAGGACCCAACCGCCCATCGAGTTATCGGTCGCGAAGCCGCCGCCGCAGTAGCTCATCACGAGGATCTCGAAGGCCTCGTCGTCGACGTCGAGATCACCAGTTGGCCCACCCCCACGCGACCGCCCATTGGCCGGGTCATCGAAGTCCTCGGCGATACCGACGACTTCGGCGTCGATGTGGAGATGATGATTCGCAAGCACCAGCTTCCGCGGATCTTCCCTGAAAAGGTTCTTGCAGAGGCTCGTGCCGTTGCATCCGTCGATGAGGTCGAGGTCAATCGGCGGCGCGATTTTCGTGGACTTCCCATCGTCACCATCGACGGTGAAACCGCGCGCGACTTCGACGACGCCGTGCTGGTCACCGACCGTCCTGATGGCGGCTATGAACTCCAGGTACACATTGCCGACGTGTCGGAATACGTTGGTGCCGGCACGGATCTTGATCTCGAAACACGCTTCCGCGGCACCAGCGTTTACTTCCCCGACCGGGCCATACCAATGCTTCCGCAGGAACTCTCAAGTGACGTATGCAGTCTCCGTCCGCAGGAAGATCGGCTTGTCCTGAGTTGCGTCATCCAACTCAGCCCAAACGCGCGCGTCGAGAGCTTCGAAGTCATCGAAGGGGTTATCCGCTCTGCCGAGCGCATGACCTACACCGATGTTCACGCAATTCTCGAAGGAGACCCGGCAACTCGCATGCGCTACACATCAATGGTCCCCCACTTCGAGCGAATGAAGCGAGTCGCAGTGCTCATGAACCAGCGCCGCGAAGAGCGTGGCTCCATCGACTTCGATCTTCCCGAACCGGTCATCGAATTCGACGAGCAGGGCCAGATGCGCGGGGTCACGCGTGCCGAGCGCACATGGGCCAACCGGCTCATTGAGGAATTCATGCTCGCTGCCAACGAATGCGTCGCCACGTGGCTCGAGGACCTCGGTGTGCCCTCGCTCTATCGCATCCACGAGAAACCTGATCCTCGCCGCGTAGTTCAGTTCGAAGAATTGGCCGCCAGCTTCGGCTACACCCTCGGCCTTGGCGCCCTGCCCGTTAAACGCATTCAGACCCGGGGAGACCGTCGCGACGCTCAGCGCAGCGGTCGACAGGCACGGACTCACGAGGTCCCTGAAGACATCGCGGTCACGCCTAAGATGTATCAAGAACTGGCTGCGCGAATCAGCGGCAAACCGGAAGAACGCATCCTCAGTTACCTCATGCTGCGCTCGCTCAGCCAGGCACGATACTCAGAAATCAACGAGGGCCATTTCGCTCTGGCCGCTCCTACCTACACTCATTTCACATCGCCCATTCGTCGGTATCCCGATCTCATCGTCCATCGCATTACAAAATCATTGCTGCGAGCCGGTGTTGACGGCCGTGCTGAAGTCGCGGAGGGTCGCCATGCATCTCCGTGGACACATCCCAATGAAGGGCTGAAGGGCATCGTCATCCATCATGCGAAGAGGCGCCGTCACAACGAGGAGTTCCATATCGAGCCGCCCATCGCCGAAGCTGAACTGGCGCAAATCGCCGAAGAGTCCAGTCAGGCCGAACGCCGTGCCGCCGAAGCTGAGCGTGAGCTCGTCGAGTGGAAGAAGGTCCGTTTCATGCAGGATCGCGTGGGCGAAGAGTTTTCCGCCTTGGTACTCAATCCCACCAAATACGGTCTGTTCGTCGAACTCACTGATCTCTTCGTTGAAGGCCTGGTGCCTATTGAGAGCCTTCGCGATGACCGCTTCACCTGGCGCGAGAACACCCACGAAATTGTGGGCGAGCACTGGGGACGACGCTTCCGGGCCGGAGATCGCGTGCAGGTGATCCTCGACCGAATACTCGCCCAAGAGCGGCGGCTCCAGTTCTCCATCGTTGAAGAAGGCATTCCGCTCACTGGTAAGAAATCGCCCAAGACTCCGAAGAAAACGAAGGCAATTCGGGGCAAAGAGGTCTCTTCTTCTGGACCCAAAAAGAAGGCTCGCTACTTCAACAAGCGGGGACGCCGCCGGTAGCGCAATCGCTGGCTTTCAGAAATCAAGCCCCTGCTGTTTTCGCCGCGTATTTGCCGATGAACGGAATCTGATAGCGAACGCCACCAAGTGCTTTGATGATCGTATAGATGGCTAGGATCAGAATTCCAAGACCCACGAAGGGCAGCAGAATCCATCCGATCACCGGGATCGCGATCAGCACAGTCTCCACAACCACGGCTGCGAGATGGAGAAAAATACATTGCCACGCGTGGAAACGCACATACGCGCTGCTCTTATAGGGCTCAACCAGCAGAAAGATGATCGCCGGGATGATCGTGATGTAGGCCAGCGCACCGGCTGTGTTGTCATTGAGGCCGGCTTGTGCAGCCTGCGGCGGGGCGGGTGTGTACTGGGGCGAATCGGACATAGGTGCTCCTCCACGTGAACCTGATGGAAATCGGAACGAGTGAGATAAGAGCAAGAAATTGGAAATTCACACAGCGCCTGTCGACGACGCGCAATGCTGACTGGTATGTACCTTCGGCAGAAAGCCTACTTCATCGAGAGCTTTTCGGCAATACTCCCGATCATGGGAAGCTTCAGCCGCTTCCCGGCCATCGCTCGGATTACGCACGCCAGCCACAGCACCAGCCAGAACAAAGCGAGCAGCCGCAGCGAATATGCAAGGGCTACAGTCCCAAGAAACAAAGTCAGAAGTGCGACAGCACCCAGCACAATGTCCACGGCAAACGCGACGATGCACAGCAGGATAGATTGCCAGGCGTGGAAACGAACACACTGGCTTTCCTTGTACGGAGGAACCAACAGGAACACGACTGCGGGGATAAACGTGAGATACGAAATTGCTCCAGCCGCGTTGTATGAGATTACCGGGCGTGCAGTGACTGTCATATCGACTTCCTTTCGCGGTGAAGCGCAATCGCGCGAACTCAATCGCCGCACACGCCCTGCGATGACCGCTGCGAGAGGTGTTCATCCCGCCTTCGACTAGTTGTGGGCGCTAAGATAAAGAGACCGCCGCTGCGATCTAAAGTCAAGCCGATTCAGCATATTGGAGGCCCATCGGTACTGTTGAACGAACTCAGAAAAGCAACTTCTGTGGCTCGTCCTCTACGTCGCACTCCTTCAGCAGGCCGGCATCGTCATTTCGCACGTTCCCAACTCGCTCCTGCACTGGCCATCTGCGCATCTTCTCGGCCGGATAGGGACGAAGCAGATCAATGGGCAGCCTATTCGGATCCCCTGGATCCATCCATCGCGTGTAGTCTTGCCGTTCAAGGATCACCGGCATACGATCATGCACTTCCTGGGCAAGTTCATTTGGATCGGACGTAAGAATTGTGAACGTCTCCAGCGGCTCGCCCTGCTTCGGTTTCCATCTTTCCCACAGCCCTGCAAACGCGTACGGCTCGCCACTTTGCAGCCCGAATGCGAATGGCCGCTTTTTTTTCGAGTTTAGGTTCTGCCATTCGTAGAAGGCGTCCGCTGGCACGAGGCATCTCCGTCTCTTCACTGCCTCGCGAAACAGCGGTTTAGTTACGACCTCTTCTGCACGCGCATTGATGGTGGTGTACCCGACCTTCGCATCCTTTGCCCAGTACGGCACAAGTCCCCACCGCATCAGCACGAACTCTGGCTCGCCCGTGTCTGCATTCAGTCGCACTACCGGCTGCGTGCTTTGCGGAGCGATATTGTAGCTCGGAGCAAACCATGGCATGTCCTCCAGCTCTACTCCGAACCAGTCGGCGAGGACCTCCTGCGTTGATCGACGGGCAAATCGGCCACACATATATGTCTGGTTAGATTGCAGGTGCGAGGGAAAAGAAATCAAGGCAGTTCTTGAACGCGCCGACAGTGAAAAGCCCGGATCGATGATCCGGGCCGCAATTTGAAGATGTGATGAGACGTGGTGTGCGTCGGCCCTAAGCGACCAGGCTTGAGACCCGGTTTTTAACTTGGGCATCAATCCATTCAAAGGTTTTGCGAAGGCCTTCTGCCAGGGGGCGCGATGGAGCCCAGCCAAGTTTCTCGGCAATGAGCTTGTTATCGGAGTTGCGGCCGCGCACTCCGAGCGGTCCTGGGATGTGGCGAATGCGAAGATTTTTCCCGGCGATGTGCATCGCCATTTCCGCCAGCTGATTGATGGAGACCATCTCTTCGGAGCCGATATTCACGGGACCGGCGAAATCGGATTCCATGAACCTGCGCACGCCTTCCACGCACTCGTCGATGAAGAGGAAGGAACGCGTCTGTTTTCCGTCGCCCCAGATCTCGATCTCGCCGTCGGCTGGAGTTTCGGCCACTTTGCGGCAGATTGCGGCAGGCGCCTTTTCGCGGCCCCCATCCCAGGTGCCTTCGGGTCCGAAAATGTTGTGGAACCGTGCGACGTGGACCTCGACGCCGTAATTGCGCGCGTAAGCCATATAGAGGCGTTCGCTGAAGAGCTTTTCCCATCCGTATTCGCTGTCCGGGGCTGCTGGATACGCCGATGACTCGGAGCAGACAGGATTGTCGGGATCTTCCTGGTTGTAGGCCGGGTAGATGCATGCCGAGGACGAATAGAAAAATCGTTTCACGCCAGCTTTGCGGCCCTCTTCCAGAACGTTGAGGTTGATGCTGGCGGAGTTGTGCATCACGTCAGCGTCGTGGTCACCGGTGAAGATATAGCCGGCGCCGCCCATATCCGCCGCAAGCTGGTAGACGTCCTCGATGGTGTCAACTGCCCGGTGCGCGACCTGCGGATCGCGAAGGTCAGCCTGGACGAACTCATGGCAGGCCGTCTTTGAGAACTCGGGGAATTTCAGGTCGACGCCACGAACCCAGAAACCGTCATTTGCCAAACGTCTTGCCAGATGACTTCCGATGAACCCGCCGGCACCGCAAACCAATGCACGTTTCACAGATTACTCCTCAATCGATAGCTGGCCCGCAATACTTCCGAGGTGAAAAGGTCGCAAATCTATGACCGCGTTGCGGGTATGCTGATGTGCTGAATGTAAGACACCTCGGCCTTAGGAGGGAAGATGCTGTTTTGATACCCGCCGTTGCCTTAGTCCTATGTTAGGAAGAGAAGCCGCAAGTCCAAAGTACCGTTGCGGCCAACAACGTTGGATTTGAGCCCGCGTTTCCGGCAAGGATCAGGAGGCGCGTTCGAGCTGGTCGGAGGTGGAGACGTCCAGAGGTAGCCCCTTGAGAAACTGCGCTAGCTTCGTGAGGTCGACGCGGTTGTTCGAGCTACTTGGCCCGTCCGCGTTCTCTTCAGCGGCATTCTGCAAAAAGGTAAAGCCGACGCCATCATCGCCGCAGCGCACCACGCTGGCTTGGACTGTAAGGCTCTGCCCCATGCCGGCTTCGTCAGTGCGTTCGAGGGTAACCGGGAAGGATGTGCCGGGAATCCAGCGATCCTCTGTGATCATGTAGAACCCCGCCACGCTGACATCACCCACTTTGTATTCCTTCGAACTGCGGACCATGCCCAGCCAGGCAGTGAGGGGAGGCATTAAGTGCCGATTGGCAACGCGCTGGTCCGGGCAAATCCACCGGATAAGACGCTTGATCAACGGCTCCTTTGCGCGGGATGACGTCATAGTTCTCTCCGATGGGGGGTTCGAGGAATGAATGACTCTGAGCTCAGCGAGTTTGGCATTCGTCTGGACTGTGTCGGTACTGCCATAGTTTTCCACGTTCATAGTGGCAGATTCCTTTCCCACACACCAGTGGTAAGCTGGCTATTTTCCGGCTAAGATTCAACGTACCATCCTCAGGAAATTAGTTCCCATCCCCCTTAAGTTGAATAGGGTTAGCGGGCGCATGAAGGAGGGCTACTTTAGTTACCTGGTGGTGCACTGTCGTTCAGAGAAAACGGGCAAGGGCAACTTTGTCAGTGGCTTGGGATGGCTGGATATCGTGGCTGATGTGACTAAGCGCCTCTGGCATGATGAATTCGATTGCAACCCCATCTGAGCCACGGCGCACGATTCGGGACAGTACGTTCATGGACTGTTTGCGTTCCCCCTGCGCGCAAGGTTTCTGGAGAGTCATTTGAATCATGGTGCCCGGCATCCAGCGGTCATCGGTAAGTAGATACATGCCGCTCATGCTGATGTCTGCGACGTCTTTGGGTTTGGGCGCGCCCCCAGTGAAGTAGTGGGCGACCATGCCCGGAACGTAGCGGCGCAATGCCCTTCGCCGATCGCTGGGAGTCGCAACCGGGTTCAGCCAATGTTTGAACCTGGACCGGAGACCGCCGGGAAGGGATTCGATCTTGGCTTTAGGCGGCGTGAGTAATGGGGCCGGTTTGGACCTGAGATCGGAATTTGTGTTTGCCGGCTGAACCAGCGGTGTGGCAGCGGGGGACGAGGACTTGGGAGGGGCTGCAGCAGTTTGTTTCGTCCCCGGCTGGACCACCGTGGAAAGGCTGCCCGCAGGCTGGTTGGAAGGCGCGGGAGATGCCGGGGCTCCCGCGAGCGACCCTTCCTTTTGGTGCTCCGAAGGAGGCGCCGTCGTGGGCTTAGATTGCTGGATTTTGGCGAGTTTCCGCTGAAGGGAAGCCAGGAAATCTCCAGGCGCGAGCATTTCGGCGCTATTCCTGTCCGCCAACCCAGGTTTTGGCGCAGATTCGAGTTTCTCTGACTCTACCCTTGAGGGGGTAGCAGTCTGCGATTTGGGAGCAGAGGCGAAAGATGCAACCTGCGTCGCAGCTTCGGATTTGAGGGCTGCAGGCTGAGAAGCAGGCTTTGCAGGCGTCGGCTCGGCTGATACGTCGGCTGCTTTTGCGGCGGCTGGGCGGGCAGGGACTGATTTGGCCTGCTTTGCGCTATTTCGGCCGTTCGCGGCTGGCACGGGTTTCGATGAGAACTGGTTGGGAACTTGGCTGGGAGCGAGGATCGGCGCCACCGCCGTTGGCAGGCTTACTTGCCACATTCCGTACGGGATAGCGGTAAACGTCGAGGCTGGAGGAAGCTGGGGGATACCTACGCTAGGAGCGCTGGGAGTAGGCAGTTTTTCCTGGGATGTCGTCTTGGGCTTCGCTGCGGGAGCCGGATTATCGCGCACCGTAGAGGCCGATTGTTCGACCGGGGCATGGGCCGATGCGGAAGGTTTTATCCCATTTTGCTTTCCGTTCCGGGCAGGGGGGGCGGCTTTCGGAGCAGCGGCTTTCGGCGGAGGGGGAGAAGGGCGCTCTGCGCGGCTGCCAGGTGACGGGGAGACGACCCAGTTGGAAAAGAGGTCCTCGGGATCGACGTGGTGTTCGATTATCGCGGCCTGAACTTTGCGGGGGCGCTCAAAGACCGCGTCCGCGATCTCCAGGGATGGTCCGGGCGGGAGCGGCTCGCGCTGGTTGCCGCTGGCCGATTGCTCCGGTATCTTCCTGACTCCGCTTTGGCTATTCCTTGCCGCAGCGGGTGCCTCGACGAGCCCTACGGTAGCGGCGGAGGCGGCCGCCGCAGCGGGTTCTGCGACAGCACGGAGAATGGAATGCTCCAGACTTGGGCCAGATAGGCTAGGCAATGGCCTCTCTGGTGTGAGCTCAATGGTCGGCGGCCCTGCCATGTCCGTTGCGGAAAGTGTGGCGGCCCGTAGCTCTGCGGCCTTGGAAGGTTGCGAGACGCCGGAGGCGGCGAGCAAAGTTTGCAGATCACTGGCGGGGCAGACAATCAAACGGTCACTTGAAGCCGTTTGCGATGAGCGGAGGGTGTCTGATGGCAAAACGAGAGCACTGGCCACTTCAGCGCGAAAAGTAGGGAAATCGATGCCCGGACCCATTTCGGCGGTTTCCAGGACCCGGTAATCCTTATCCAGATAGATCAGGTCGAAAGGAAAGACGCGAGGAACGGCTGGAATGGCGTGCAAAGGCGTCAGCCATAGTCCGGCAGTGGCGTCCATGCCCATGCCGCTGATGACGATGTCGAGTAGCTTCAGGGGCTGGTGGCCGTTATCGGCGATAGCTAGCTTGCAGTTAAGAAGAACCCCGCGTGCTAGGTTGTATGCCGAGAAGACTCTGGTTTCCATAGATGCACGGTCTCAGGAACTGCCTTACGTCCCGCATAGCTTCTGCCCACTCGGCACCGACCCAGCTGAGAAAACTGACCCGGTTGAACCGGGTGGGCGGAAACCAGTTGTAGGATGGGATTTTCTCAGGTCTGACGCCTAAATTCAACTAGAACGTGCGAAAGAAGATGGAGGAGGGGGACGGGCAAAGAAATCGGCCGGTGACGGGCTTACCGGAGCATTGCGTGGAATCCGGGCAGGGTTGCCCCAGAAACGTCTCAGCCGGACGTGTCTGGGTCACGTCCGGCTGATGATGGGGAAAGATCTTGGGAAAGGAGTTCAGGCTAGAGAACAGTGAGGCGAGTGACAACCGTGCAGTAGGGCAGATGGGTGGTTTTCTTGATCTGTTTATTCTCTTCGATCTCTTCGGCCACACCGACCTCGGGTTTGAGAACTTCCATCAGCTTTTCGACCCGATTTTTCTGCGCGCACAGCTGCTCGAAGGCCTTCAGGATTTTGCGCAGTTCGGTCGATGCCTCGTCGTATGCGAAGCGGTAAACGTCTTTTCTTACGTTCTCTCTCATGGGTCTCTCCAGCTGTCTACGATTCAGAGTGTAGCTGCTTGGGGAAAATGGATCATCGCACGATCGTGGTAACAAAAGTACAACTTACATTGCGGGCCCTTTGACCCGTCGGGGCACTTCTGGTGACCTGAAACACATACGAACGAGGTACTTCCGGATTTTGGAATCAGGCGATTGGGAGGAAGTGCCGACGATCAGTCAGAATCTCCTGTGCACCCACGCAATCGGATTTGCTGCCAGCAGAGGGCGATCCGGTACCCATCCGAGCCTTCGATCGGAAGCACGTTGGCAAGGGCATAACAGAAGTTGGCAAGCCCGAAGAGCGGAACCCACGGAGCCGTGGCCATAAGCACAAGGTTCGTGAGGGGGCCTGCGGCGGCTATCAACAGGCTCTGAACAGGGGTGCCTTGCTCACGAACCGTGTACAAGCCTCTATTCCACTTCATGCCCACTTTCTTAATGCGCACCCCGAGTAGGAATGCCGAGATCAGATGACCGCACTCGTGCAAAAGCATGGCGATGACGCCAAGGCCCAGGCCATGAGTGAAAGGAAGAAGCCAGCGCACGACGTTCATATGCGGAACTCCAGGCGAGATGGATTCAGCATGAACGACCAGAGGAAGGATTGGTGTGTCAGAACGCACTCTAGTTTCGGGCGCTTACTGAATCAGGAAGATTCTCGAGAGAGATTGCAAAATCGGGAAACGGTTGAGCCCCGGCAGAGGGTTTGCTGACGGGGCTCCGATTGGCAACGCGACGCTGAGGTTTAAATCTATCTACTATTCGGCCCTTCAGACCAAGAAGCAAATAAGCATCTCGTGCTTAGGAGGCGGCAGAGTGCTTGTTGGTGTTGATTTCGATTTCGTTCACGACTTGCTGCACGTTGGGAACTTTCTTGGCAAGGTCTTCGGCTTCCTTCTTCTGTTTCGCAGTCTTAACAGTGCCCTTGAGCAAGAGTGTTCCATTCTTCGCGGAGCAGTGAATGCTCTGATCGTTCAAAACGGCGTGGGCTTTGATCATGGCCTTGTAGTTATCCTCGATGGCGCTGTCGAGGTTAGAAGCTACGGAGCCGGCATTGCTTTCTCCCGGAGGACGGACGCCA
>Ga0157369_10010278_pt1 | contig 10675 bp, 12 predicted proteins | sample C25metaG_FD_113461 | JGI IMG/M metagenome (GOLD analysis project Ga0157369, IMG submission 113461) | Corn rhizosphere microbial communities from Kellogg Biological Station, Michigan, USA - C2-5 metaG | ecosystem: Host-associated > Plants > Roots > Rhizosphere > Soil | place: USA: Michigan...
CACGTACGTCGGCAACCGCAAGATCGCCGGTGCCGCACGCGGCATCGAGCACGCGATCGCCCTGCTGCACGACGGCGGACGCGGTCAGCTTGCGCCAGCGGAGATCGAGCCCCAACGTCATGACGCGGTTCATCGCGTCGTATACCGGCGCGATGCGATCGAACATCGTGCGGACGGCGTCGGGTGCGAGCGTCACTGTCCCCACCTCGGCGCAAGCGCGTTCTCGAGGCCGAGATGGTCGAGCACGCGCGCTGCCATGAAGTCGACGAGTTGATGGACGCTTTCGCTGCCGTGGTAGAAGCCGGGCGCGAGGAACATGATCGTGGCGCCGGCCCGGCGCAACGTGAGCATGTTCTCGAGATGAATCGTCGACAGCGGGGTCTCCCGCGGGCAGAGGATCAGCTTGCGTTCCTCCTTGAGCGCGACCGACGCGGCGCGATGGATCAGGTTCTGCATGGATCCCGAGGCGATAGTCCCGAGCGTTCCCATCGAGCACGGGCAGATCACATAGGCGTCGACCTTCGCAGAGCCGGAGGCATACGGCGCGCGCCAGTCGTTCGCGGCGTAGACCGTGACCTGGTCGCCGGTTCCCTCCGTGAAGCGCGCGAGCACCTCGTCCTGCGACAAACGCGCGTCACCGTAGAGCTCCGTCGCGATCACCTCGATCGCAGCGCCGGAGACCGTCACGCCCACGGTGCAATCTGCGGCGGCGAGCGCCTGTAGAAGCCGGCGCGCATAAGGCGCGCCCGAGGCGCCGGTGATGCCAAGGAAAACGTTCATACCGCGCGTAAGCCTACGCGCGGGACGCGGTTACTTGCCGCCCTTGGACGCTTCGAGGAAGGTGGCGAGCTTGGTGAGGTTCGCCTGGCCCAGCCCTGCAAAGCTCGGCATCGGGCTACCGCTGTTCACGCACGACGGACATTTGAGGTGCGCGATCTGGAAGGCGACGCCCTTGTTCTTCGCGCCTTCGGCGGTGAGCTCAGGCGCACCAAGGTTGTGGCCTCCGGCGCCGTTGTACGTGTGGCAGTTGAGACAACCGGATACCGCGAACAGCTTCGCGCCGGCGATCGCCGTCGCGTTGTTCGAGAAGTGCTCGCTCGCCGCCCAGTGCGGCACGTCGGCGAGCAGCTCGCTACCGAGCGCTTCCTTGGCGGTTGCGCCCTTGTAGGTGAGCACGCCCATCGAGATGACGACCAGACCGGCCGCGACCATCGCGACCGGCCGGCGCAGGAGCCGCCGCTCGAAGCGAACGTCGAGGAACGGGATCGCGATCAGCAGCACGAGGCAGATGGTCGGGATGCCGATCGTGCCGAGCAGCACCGAGTTCGGCCACTTGAAGATGCGCAGCAGATAGAAGAGGAAGTAGAAGTACCAATCCGGGCGCGGCACGAAGTTGATCGTTCCCGGGTCGGCCGGCTTGTCGTAGAGCTTGCCGAGCCAGCCGGCGTCGGTGGTGTGATGGTCGCCCGGCGTCGTGTAGCGCCAGACGATTGCGAGCCCGACGATCACGCACACGACAACGAGCGACATCACCGTGTCCTCGAACATCGCGTACGGATAGAACGGCTTGCCGCGCTCCTTCACGTCCGCCTTGTACTGCTGGAAGATGCGGCGCCTTTCGACGATGCGGTCGCTCGCCATCAGCGGCCCTTCCGTTGGCGCGGATTGACGAGACCCGAGCGCGTGCCGGCGCCGTTCGACGAGGGATCGGCCAGCGGGCCCGTGCCTGCAGCTTCCTTCGACCACGGCGGCGACGTCACGCCGAGGCGCACGACGAGATAGAGGTGCAAGCCGATCAACGCGAAGATCGCGCCTGGGATCAGCAGCATGTGGATCGAGTAGAAGCGCGACAGCGTGTCACCGTTGATGTACGTGCCGCCCTGCAGGAACTGCGCGAGGAACGGGCCTAAGAACGGCGCGGTGCCGTTGATGTTGATGCCGACGATCGTCGCCCAGTACGCGGTCTGGTCCCACGGCAGCAGGTATCCGGTGAAGCCCTCGGCGAGGCCGCTCGCGAGCAGCAGCACGCCGATGATCCAGTTCAGCTCACGCGGGTACTTGTAGGCGCCGTACAAGAACACGCGCCCCATGTGCATGAACATGAGGATGATGAACACCGAGGCACCCCAGCGGTGCATGCCGCGCACGAGCCAGCCGGCCCACACGTGATTCGTGATGTTCTGGATCGACGAGTACGCGTTTTGCGGATCCGGCTTGTAGTACATCGCGAGGATCACGCCGGTCAGCGCCTGCACGAGGAACGCGGTGAGCGTCGCCGCGCCGAGCGTCTGGAACCAGTTCGTGTCGCCGGGGACCTTGCGGAAGAGGAAGTACTTCACCCCTCCGACCAGGCCGGAGCGCTCCTCGAGCCAGTCGACCGGGTACAGGATCGTCTGCTGGAGCTGTTGTTGCCGTGTGAGTCTGCGTGTCGCCATCTGCGTCTTTAGAAACTCAGTGCGGAGGTTGGATCGGGTACATCCAGCTTTCGATCCCGTTCACGTGCTCGCCGGGATACGAGAACTTCCATTTGCTGATCTTTGCGTCAGCGCCGGAGCCGACGACATGCGAGACCGAGAACGGCGCGCCGAGGAACAGGCGGCCGTTGCGGATCGAATACGAGTACCGGTCGAGCGCGCGCACCGGCGGCCCGGCGATGCGGTTGCCTTCGGTGTCGTACTGCCCGCCGTGGCACGGGCAGCCGAAGCCTGCGATCGAGACGGTCGGAATCAGCGTGACGTCGCCGAAGGTCTTCGTGTGCGCGGAATCGAGCGGCCCGTTCGGCTGCACCGGGCAGCCGAGATGCGCGCAGTGGTTCGAGATGATCGTGAAGCTCGGCAGGTTCCCGACGGGGCCGTTGTACCGAACGAACGCCGTGCGCCTCGACACCTCTCCCTGCGACGGATCGGACATGAACGTCGCGACGACGTACTTGCCTTCCGGATAGTCGGTCAGCGGGCCGAGGTCGTGGTCCTTCTGTCCCTGGTGCAGGAACGGCGGGATCACCATGAACCCGAGTGCGGGCGCCGTGACGATGCCGCCGATCACGCCGCCGAGACCGAGCGTCGACAGTTCGAGGAACTTCGAGCGCGGATACCGCTCGGCGGGCGGCATCGCGGGGCCGCCTTCGGGCGCAGGTAGCGGCACGCCTGTCGGCTTCTCCGCCGGAACTTCGTCTGCGTGCGCGAGCGGCGTGCCCGCCGTCAGGTCGCGCACCCAGAGGAACCCGAACGCGAGCGCGATCACCGCGCCGCCGACGGCGACGTAGACCGAGACGATCAGTCCGACGAGCAGGACGACAATGCCAACGGCAAAGCCGACCGGCCAAAGGCTCGGACCCGGGACGTGCGGGGTTTCGTCATGAGGCTGCAACGGGGCGGGTCAGTACAGATTCAAGCGGTCGCGGCGGCGGCTGGTCAACGTCGTAACAGCCGCCGCGAACTCTGCCCGATTTCGGCGTTCCCCGCCACCGGAGCCGACGCGATCCCGTACTCGGCCCAGCGGCGGTCGACGAGGGCCTTCACCTCGGCCGTCATCTCGAGCTCCTCAGGCCACTCGCGTGCCCCCTCAGCAGGGGATTTTGCCGTCGCGTCGATCCCGATCTTGCCGCCGAAGAACTGGAGGGTCGGCGCGTGGTCGAGGTGGTCCGTCGGCCCTTCGGAGATCAGGATGTCGCGCTTCGGGTCGACGTTGGCGCCGACGTAGAACATGACCTGCTCGTAGTCGTGCACGTCGACGTGCTCGTCGACGACCACGATCCCCTTCGTGAGGCTGAGCATCCCGAGGCCCCAGATCGCGTGCATCACCTTGCGCGCGTGGCCGGGAAACGCCTTGCGAATCGAGACGATCGTGAGGTTGTGGAACGCGCCCGCGACCGGCAGGTCGTAGTCGACGATCTCCGGCACGGTCATCTTCACGGCGGGCAGGAAGATTCGCTCGGTCGCCTTGCCGAGCCAGGCGTCCTCCTGCGGCGGCTTGCCGACGACGATCGACGGATAGATCGCGTCACGCCGCATCGTCATCGCCGTGACGTGGAACACCGGGAACAACTCGGCCGGCGTGTAGAAGCCGGTGTGGTCGCCGAACGGGCCTTCGCTCGTCACGTCGCCCTGCTCGACATAGCCCTCGAGCACGATCTCGGCGTGCGCGGGAACCTCGATGTCGACGCTGACGCCCTTCACCAGCTCGACGGGCTCGCCGCGCAGGAAGCCGGCGACCATGAGCTCGTCGATGTGCTTCGGCAGGGGCGCGCTCGCGGAGTACGCGCTGATCGGGTCGAGCCCGAGCGCGACTGCGACTGCGAGCTTGCCGTCGCTGAACAAGTAATCGGCGCGACCGTCCTTGTGGATCTGCCAGTGCATCGCCGTCGAGCGGGGGCCGAGCACCTGCAGGCGATACATGCCGACGTTGCGGTTGCCGTTGCGCGGGTCGTGTGTGATGACCGCCGGCAGCGTGATGAACGGCGCGGCGTCGTGCGGCCAGCACGTCTGCACCGGGAGCAGCGACAGATCGACGTCGTCGCCGGTGAGCACCACTTCCTGGCACGCGCCGCTGCGCACCGTCTTCGGCCGTGAGTCCGCGATCGACTTGAGCGTCTTCAGCCCGCGCACCTTCGCGGCGATGCCTTCGGGCGGCTGCATCTCGAGCACGTCCGCGAGCTTCGCCGCGACGTCGTCGAGCGAGTCGACGCCGAACGCCAGGCACATGCGCCGCTCGGTTCCGAACTGGTTGATCAACAGCGGATGCTGTGAGCCTTTGGGCTTCTCGAAGAGAAGCGCCGGGCCGCCCGCGCGAATCGTGCGGCCGACGATCTCGGTGACCTCGAGGTGCGGGTCGACCTCCGCGGAAACGCGGACGAGCTCCCCTTCCTGCTCGAGGAGCGAAATCCAGTCCCGCAGGTCTTTCACCTGCGGGACGTTACTTACTTGTTGCCGTTCGCCTGGAAGCGCGGGTCGTTGCCGGCCGCGAGCTTCTGAAGAAGCGTGTGGAGCTGCCGGCGCTCGTCGCTCGAGAGCGGTGCGAAGAACTCTTCCTCGACGCGCTTCGAGATGCCGCGCAACTCGAGGAGGCGTTCCTTGCCTTCGGGCCTCAGGGTGACGACGTTGCGGCGGCGGTCGGCCGGATCGGGCTTGCGCTCGATCAGGCCCTGCTCCTCGAGCTCGTCGAGGAGACCCACCAGCCAGCTGCGGTCGTAGCCGAGCGCGTCGGCGATCGTCGACTGCGTCTCGGCGTGACTCTCTGCGAGGGAGCAGAGGACGCCGTGCTGGTATGGGTTCGCACCTTCGGCCTCGAAGGCCTCCATCGTCCGCTCCTTGATCCCGAAGCCGAGCCGCTTCAACAGGAAGCCGGTGCTCTTCAGAAGCTCCTTGGGCGGCTTGGCCGGGAGCTTCAAGGCGGGCTTTTCCATGGGTGTGGTCATTTCGTTGACGAAGTGTAGCGCGCTCTACGGTCGGCGTCTGCTATTGTTGTCCCGTTCCACGATTTAGGGAGACGATAGATGACAGTTCCTTCAATTGCTTCAGTCCAACGCGGGTCGCGCTGGGCGACTCTTACCCTCATCCTGGCCGCCCAATTCATGGTCGTCCTGGATATGTCGATCGTGAACGTCGCGCTCGCCGCGATCAAGTCCGATCTTCACTTTTCTGCCGCCGGCCTCCAGTGGGTGATCAGCGGCTACGCCCTGACGTTCGGCGGCTTCCTGCTGCTGGGTGGCCGCCTGTCCGACCTGCTCGGCCGCCGGCGCCTGTTCGTCATCGGCCTGTCCCTGTTCACCGTCATGTCCGCGCTGTGCGCCATCGCCTGGTCGCCGGCCGCGCTGATCGTCTTCCGGTCGATTCAGGGAGTCGGCGGCGCGCTGTTCGCGCCGGCAGGCCTGTCGCTGCTGATGACGCGCTTCGCCGAAGGACGCGACCGCAACCTGGCGCTCGGTCTGTGGGGCGCGGCCTCCGGCAGCGGCGCCGCCGTCGGCGTCCTGCTCGGCGGGGTTCTCACGTCGGCGCTCAGTTGGCCCTGGGTCTTCTACATCAACGTCCCGGTCGGGCTTGCGGTCGTCGCGCTGGCGCCGCGCTTCCTCGCGGAAAGCCGTGCGGAAGGCCTCGGCCGCCACTTCGACGTCCTCGGTGCCACCACGGTCACCGGTTCGACGATGGCGTTCGTCTTTGCCCTGACGAAGGCGACCACCGACGGATGGTCGAGCGGACTGACGTTGTCGGCGCTCGCTGCGTCGGCGGTGCTGGCCGCTGCGTTCGTCGTGGTCGAGCGGCGCGCACCGTCGCCGCTGCTGCCACTCGCCGCGTTCCGCGGGACGACGCTCGGCGTCGGCGCGTTCATCACGGCCGTCATCGCATCGGTCGGGTTTGCGCAGTTCTTCCTGCTGACGCTGTACCTGCAGCAGGTGCTGCACTACTCGGCGATGCAGACGGGCGCGGCGTTCACCGCGATCGCGCTCGGTGTCGCAGTCATGTCGAATGTCGCTCAACGGCTCGTGGCGCCCATCGGCGCGCGCCCGGTGCTCGCGGTCGGTCTGCTGCTGATGGCGGCATCCCAGGCGCTGTACGTGCGGCTTCCGGTCGGCGGCCATTACGTCACCGACCTGCTGCCGTCGTTCCTGCTGATGGGCGTCGGCCTCGGCACGGCTTTCGTCGCGGTGACCATCGCGTCGCTCGCCGGTACGCGTCCGCAGCACGCAGGCGTCGCCTCCGGTCTCGTCAACACCAGCCGCCAGGTCGGCGGCGCGGTCGGGCTCGCCGCGGCAGCCACGCTCGCGTCGTCGGTCGCGGGTCACGCCCCGTCGCTGGCGGACACCGTCCGTGGCGACCACGCCGTCTTCGGCGCGCTCGCCGTCCTCTCCCTCGCGGCCGCCGCGCTCGCACCCATGTTGCGCCCGCACCGCGAGCATCAGCCCGCAGTGGAGTTCGAACCCTCTTCTCTTCAGGAGGCCGCATGACCGCAACGCTCCTCGACCACTCGATCGACGACCTGCTCCTCCAGGCGCGCGGGCTCGAGCTCGTGCAGAACATCCTCAGCGAACGCGGCGCGAGCGCCGACGAGCTGGAGGCATTCAGGCAGGAGCTCGACCGCGTTCGCCGCGAACTGCGGTCGGTGATCTAGCTCTCTTAGTAGACGGTGCGCCGGGCGCGCTTGCGCTCGGCGCGCCGGTGGTTCGCCCAATGGGTGAACTGGCCGAGCGCGATCACGCCGAGGAAGATGCAGCCGACGACGAGCATGCCCAAGATGACATGCGTTCCCTCGCTGGCGGCGTCGAGAATCATGGCGCGACTCTAGCGGAGTGACGTTCGAGCGCGAGGGCGATGTCGTCGCTACTCGGCTCGCCGCCGAGGTCGTGGGCAGCGTCGAGCCAGGCGTGGGCGTCGCTGTTCGTGCCTTCGGCGCGAAGCGCTGCGCACCGGGAGATCAGGCGCGACATCGCCTCGACCGCGGGCACGCCGCCCGCCTCGGCGATGCGCACCAGCCCGTGCGCGTAAAGGTAGTCGCCGAGCAGCACCGCGTCGTTACGCTCGGGCGCGTCGAACAGCCTCGGCGCCCCGTAGTGCACGAGGTACGCCTCGTAGATCGTCTCCAGCCCGAGCGCGAACTGCGGCGGCGCGAGCGGCGAGAACACCGGCTGGAAGTCTGATTTCTCGCGAAGCGATTGCGTCCACACCGCGCTTTCGCCGCGCGCGCCGGCGACGATCGACTCAGCGACCGAGGACATCAGCCACCGCCTCGATCGTCTCGTCGACAACGTCGTCGTCGTGCGCGAGCGAAGGGAACCAGCATTCGTACTGGCTCGGCGCGACGTACACGCCGCGCTCGAGCAGACCGCGGAAGAGCTCGGCGAAGGCGTCGCGGTCGAGCTCTTCGAATCTCTCGACCGGCGCGTCGCGGCCGACGAACAGCGTCAGCATCGCGCCCACGCGCTGCACGCGGCCGAACGGCGCGAGCCCCTCTTCGAGCCGCGCCGCGGTGCGCTCGAGCTGCTCGTAGACCGCCGGGTCGCGCAATCGCCGCAGCACGGACAAGCCGGCGGCGGTCGCGAGCGGATTGCCGCTCAGCGTTCCCGCTTGGTAGACGTGCCCAGCCGGGGCGAGGCGGTCCATCACGTCGCCACGGCCGCCGAACGCCGCGAGCGGCAGGCCGCCGCCGACGATCTTGCCGAGGATCGTCAAATCGGGCGTGACGCCGAAGCGCTCCTGCGCGCCGCCGCGGCTGACGCGAAAGCCGCTGATCACCTCGTCGAAGACGAGCAGCGCACCGCTTGCATCGCAAAGCGCGCGCAACGCGTCGAGAAAGCCGTCGCGTGCGGGAACGCAGCCCATGTTCCCGGCAATTGGCTCGACGATGACCGCCGCGAGCCCTTCGGCATATTTTTCGAGGGCCAACGCGACCCCGTCAATGTCGTTGTAGTCGACGACGATCGTGTCCGCGGTGACGCCGCTCGGTACGCCGGGCGAGCTCGGGATCGAGAGCGTCGCCAGCCCTGAGCCTGCGCTCGCGAGGAACGGGTCGGCGTGACCGTGATAGCCGCCCGCGAAGACGAGGATGCGGTCGCGGCTCGTGAACGCGCGCGCGAGACGCGCGACGGACATCGCGGCCTCCGTTCCCGACGAGACGAGGCGCACGCGCTCGATCGACGGCATCGCGTCGGCAATCTCCTCCGCGAGCTCGACCTCTCGTTCGGTCGCTGCGCCGAACGTCGTGCCGTCGAGCGCCGCGTTGCGCACCGCCTCGACGGTCTCCGGATCGGTGTGGCCGAAGATCAGCGGCCCCCACGACTGCACCCAGTCGACGAGGCGGCGGCCGTCCTGCGTCTCGATGTGGGCGCCGTCTCCCCGCGAGACGAACAGCGGCTCGTCGAGCCCGACGCCGCGCATCGCGCGCACCGGCGAGTTGACGCCACCCGGGATGACGCGCCGCGCGCGCCGCCACAGGGCCGACGTCTCCGTCAGAGCCAACCCGCGAACTCTTTCGCCCAGTAGGTGAAGACGATGTCCGCGCCCGCGCGGCGAATTGCCGTAAGCGACTCGATGACCGCCGCGCGCTCGTCCATGTCACCGGCTGCGGCAGCGGCTTTCAGCATGGCGTACTCGCCGCTCACGTTGTACGCAGCGAGCGGCAAGTCGAAGCGGTCACGAATCGCCCTGAGCACATCCAGATACGGGAGAGCCGGCTTCACCATCAGCACGTCGGCGCCTTCGGCGACGTCGAGCTCGCACTCGCGAATCGCCTCGCGCACGTTGCCGGGATCCATCTGGTACCCACGCCGGTCGCCGAACGACGGCGCGCTTCCGGCCGCGTCGCGGAACGGGCCGTAGAACGCGGATGCGTACTTCGCGGAGTACGAGACGATCGGCGTCTGTGGCAGGAGCTCGCGAATCGCGGCGACGCGGCCGTCCATCATGTCGCTCGGGCAGACGACGTCGGCGCCGGCTTCGACGTGCGACACCGCGGTGCGCGCAAGCAACTCGACGCTCGCGTCGTTGTCGATGTGCTCACTGCCGTTCAAAGAATCGGCGAGCACTCCGCAGTGCCCGTGCGACGTGTACTCGCAGAGACAGACGTCGGTGGTCAGCAACAGCTCGGGGAAACGTGGGCGTAGCGCGCGGAGCGCTTGCTGCACGATCCCGTCGTCGATCCACGCGCCGGAGCCTTCCTCGTCCTTCGTCTCCGGAATGCCGAAGAGGATCACGGCCTTGATCCCAAGGCGCACGAGCTCCTCGCACTCCGCGACGACGCCGTCCACCGTGAACCGCTGAAGGCCGGGCAGCCGCTCGTTCGGCAGCGCCTCGGGGGCCACGAAGAGCGGCATCACGAGGTCGTCGACCGAGAGCGACGTCTCGCGGACGAGGTCGCGCAACGGCCCCGATTGCCGAAGGCGCCGGAGCCGCGTGACGGGGAAGGCGCTCACGGCGAAAGGGTACGCCCTGACCACTTCTCGAGCGTGAGCCGGCCTGAGAAGAACTCCCAGGTCGCGCGGGCGGCGGCCAGCGTCGGCAGCGCGACCAGCGCGCCTGGAAGACCGTAGATCTCGGCGCCCGCGCCCAAGCCGAAGATCACGAGCAGCGGATGCAGCCGCAGCGCCGACCCCATCACCTTCGGCACGACGACGTGACCTTCGAGCTGATGGATGACGAGGAAGAGGATCGCGACCCACAACGCGGAGAGCGGATGCACGACCGCCGCGTAGAGGAGCGGCGGGATCGCGCCGAGCCACGGCCCGAGATACGGGATCACCTCCGTCAGCGCGACCCACGCGCCGAAGAGCAACGCGTACTGCTCCGCGTTCGGCAACCCGCCGACCGCTGCCAGCACCCACAGACCGACGCCTGCGCTCGTGCCGATGATCAGGCTCAGCGCAACCTGTCCGCGCACGTATGCAGCGAGCGCAATTTCGATGCTGCGCACAAGCGACAACTGATCGGCGCGCGGCGGGAATCGGCGATCGACCGCGCGAGAGAAGCGGTCCATGTCGAGCAGCATGTAGATCGACACGACGAGCAGCAGCACGACCGCGAACAACGTCTTGCCGATCGAGATTGCAGCTCCTTCGGCGAAGGTGACGATGCGGTGCGTGTACTTGCCGACGTCGCGCCGCTGAATCTGCCGCACGATCTTGTGTCCTTCCTTCTCGACCTTGATCGAGCGCAGGTGATGCGTGTTCAACCAGTGCTGCAAGCGG
>Ga0157369_10010279_pt1 | contig 10675 bp, 8 predicted proteins | sample C25metaG_FD_113461 | JGI IMG/M metagenome (GOLD analysis project Ga0157369, IMG submission 113461) | Corn rhizosphere microbial communities from Kellogg Biological Station, Michigan, USA - C2-5 metaG | ecosystem: Host-associated > Plants > Roots > Rhizosphere > Soil | place: USA: Michigan...
AGCAAAACCTTTAAATAAAGACCAAATGACCAGTGGCGGATCAGGAATAAGTCAAACCGGCGGCGGCGCGAATAAGTGAGCCGGCTGCGTCCTTTGACCTGCCAAAGGCCGGTAATGCCGGGTTTTCTGGTGAGGAGCTCGGCAGCGCTCGCGCCATAATAAACGTCAATCTCGTTAGCGGTGAGCGGCCGTGGTCCGATGAGGGCCATTTCCCCGTGGAGGACGTGCCAGAATTGCGGCAATTCATCGATGGAGTATTTGCGGCACCAGGCGGCGAAACGGCTAGTGACACGGGCATCGGCCGGAGTCTTGGGTTCAGGGAGAGTGGTGGCGGCCGAGAGTTTTTCAAGAAACTGAAATTTTCGGGACTCGCGGGAGGCGGGAGTCCACATAGTGCGTAATTTCACGACCCAAATGAATCGGCCGCCTTGCCCGACACGCCTATGCGCAATCCAAGGCGAGCGGCGCGAGAGGATAGCAACGACCAGAGCGCTTAGCGCGAGCAGGGGAAGCAGGAGGACGAGCAAGGCGGCTGCCACAAATCGTTCTCCGGCGCTTGTGATTTTCCAGAGAAGACTTTGCGGCGCCGTTGATTCGATTGTGACGCTGAGTGTATTAATGGAAGCGTTTTGCGCACCCACCCTTGCTCCTTGAACTTTATGTGCGACCGGAGGGTTCTGACCACACGAGGTTGACATGTGCGACAGGCCTCCGGTCTCGCACGAACCAACTTTCGTTGGCTCGCTATGACAGCTAGGCTAAGACAGCGAGCGCCGAGGCGGTGTTCAGAAGCTGTAAAACTGTTGTAAATAGCCGGTAGCTTTAACTTTTAGTTATTTCCAGTGTGTGGTCAAACGGTGTGAAACCGGTCAGGTAAACGCTTCGTCCGGGCAATTTCGGCAGCGCGCCGCGGAGTTGGGTCCAGCGATGTTGCCCGATGCCGGGGCCGAAATGAAGGGAGGCGCCGGAGGTCGAATATCTGGCATAGCCGCTCGAAAGAATTTCATCGCAGCCTTCCAATTTGCCGCCCTCCCGCAGATTGATTTCAACGGCGACGGGTACGCCGTCCGTGCCATCTGCCCGAATGCGCAGGCGGTAGCCCGTTGGGATCTGGAACAGTTCCGCGGTTTGGTCAAGGGTGCAGTTTTCCGTCCGCTTGCGCCTGTTCCGAAGCTCATTCCAATTGGCGGCTGTGACACGTAGTGGGGGATTGAGCGGCTGGTAATAACCGGCCTCCAGGCGCTGCCGAAGGATGTACCGACCGTCCTGCTTTTCGATGGAGGGCGCTAAGAATTGTCCTTTGCCGAAAAAGGCACTGGCGAAGCGGACGCCTTCAATGACGGCGCCGCCGTTGCGAGTAGCAAAGAAATTGGGTTGGCCCGCGAGCAAGGTGGAACTCTCCAGACGGCGGCGGAAGCGCACGATTCCGAGCGCATTCATCTCGCGCGTGTAATTGTCGGGCGGAGGAGTCGATGGCGGAAGGGCCGCCAGCATTTCCGGGTATTCCATCAGCGTGGACAGGCTCGCGGCCGTATCGGTGTAGCGTCCGGCGACGGCGGCGAAGCGGCCGTTTGAATCGTGGATGGCGAGATAGCGAAGAGGAAACCAATAGCCGCTCATATTGCCGCGAACGTTCTGGTCCTGGCGCCGCGAAATTTCGGTGACGACTTCAAAATCGGAATGCAGGAGATAGAGCATCGATTCGAGATTCGTGCGAACGGGAGTGAGCAGTTCGAGACGCTTCAGCTTGACCGCCATCACCAGAAAGGAGCGATCGCAGATGGAATTGTAGACCGTGGTGGAGCGCTCGGTGAATTGGCTGTCCTCATCCAGATCGATGCCTTCGGCGAGCCATTGATGGATGCGGCGGATATAAGACGGATCGGGGAAGACTTCGTTGATTTGTGCGAGCGCGGAAGAGACGACCCAGCGATGATTCGGGGTGTGGATTCCGCCGACGACCATGCCGGCAGCCGCCTTGCGAAGAAAGGGTTCAACGAGGGCGAGCAGCTCGCGCTCGCCAGAACGCGAAGCCAGGCAGGCAGCGGTAGCAACGCTCCAGGCGGTGAACGCAGCATCCGGGGCGGAGTCAAAATTCGTGTCGAGGTAGTCAACGAGGCCGTCGGGGTGCTGGGTGCGCGTGAGGAAGCCGGCGGCGAGTTTGATCCGCTCGAAGAGCAGGGCGCTCTTGTGAAAGCGCGAACCCTGATAGAGGTAGGCAGCGGTGCAGGCTTCGATCCAACCGGCAGCGGGTTCGGGATTGAAGATGCCGTGGGCGTTCGGGACGCAACCGTAGCCACGGCTGGCGCGATCAGTGACCTGGGCGGCTAGCCCGCGATCGATGTATTCATCGTGGCGGCGCACCAAACCGGCGTCCATTTCCCGTTTGCCGAGCGCTAGTGAGGCGCCGGCACCCAGCACTGTAAGCGCACTTCTGCGCGTAATCCGCATACTGACAGTGTCTCCAAAGGCGCGGTTTAATAGTTTATAGTTTGAGTATCCCTTGACCAATCTGCCCAATCTGCTGACACTAGTGCGGATCTTCCTGGTTCCGCTGCTGGTGGCTGCCCTGGTACAGCAGAATTTTCAGATTCACTGGGGCGCGCGGGTTCTGGTAGCGAATGACTTCTTTGCGCTGATCGTGTTTTTGGCCGCAGCGCTGACGGACCTGCTCGACGGCTATCTGGCGCGGCGGTGGAAGCAAGTGACAACGGTAGGAACGCTGCTGGATCCGGTAGCCGACAAGCTGCTGATTTCGGCTGCCCTGATTTCGCTGGTAGAAATCCGTTTGCTGCCGGGGTGGATGGTGATTCTGATCATCAGCCGGGAATTTGCCGTTTCGGGATTGCGCGGCATCGCGGCAGCAGAAGGCTATACCATTCGCGCTAGCGAACTCGGCAAATCGAAAATGATGCTGCAAGTGATCGGTGTAGCGCTGGTCCTCTTATCGATGCGGTGGCATGAATTGCGACCGTTCGCATTGACCGCCATGTGGGCGGTGGTGGTAATCGGCTTGGCTTCGGCTGTGGACTATTTCCGCAAGTTCTGGCGCAAAGTCGACACGGGGATCAAACTGCGTCGGCGCAACGAACTCATCATGATGGAGCGGCAAAAACGGCGTCTGCAGCGCGCTCAGAGAGGCCAAGAAGAGAAGGCCGCTATTCGCCGCTCGGGTTGAGAGTTGCGAGCTGCGGCTGGATGGCGGCCGGTGTTGGAGTTACGATTTCCCGATAGCCTTCCACAGTGAACTCGATTGTGCGGACCTGGCCGCGCTTACCCAAAGCTCCTATCGCCTTACCGTTAAACGAAACGTTCACTCCGCCGGCATTTCCAATGTGAATGCGGGCGCGATCCTGACTGTCCAGAGTCGTTGTGGTGGACGTTTCGAGAATACCCATATAGGCGGGCTTGCCGTCGGAGGTGAGAGAGAGCCAAGTCGGCTCGATCGCAGACAGCTCGAGATGGATGGGACTTTCGATTTTCGGAGCCGCGGGAGGTGCAGGAGCCACCGGGACCGCCGTCGCCACCTGAGAAGGACGCTGGGCGGCGAGCACGACCGGGGCGATGCGGCGGTGCCGGTCGACCGGAGGATGCTGGTAGAGACCATACAAACTGGAGCAGGCAACCACGACAAGGATCAACGCGGCTACCGGGTACATCCAGCGAAAATCGCGACGGACATGGGGCGGAATAACGGTACCCGTGCGCACAGGGATAATGTCGGCCTGACCCGGCATCAGAGGTTCGGGAATGGAATGGGAAGCAGCACGGACATCCGCAGCCATGGCAGCGTAATCCAGCTTAAGTGCTTCTGCATATTGGCGCACGAAACTACGGTAAATAAAGGGCGAACCGATCTTGGTCAATTCGTCCGATTCGATAGCTGACAAATTTTTTAACGCGATGCGCGTCCCAGCGCTGATGGCCTCAAGCGTCTGCCCCTGCGCGACCCGCGCTTGACGAAGCCTCGTTCCAACCGACTGCATGCTTTACCAGATTTTTCTGGGTTAACCCCTGTAAAGTTAATAATACGACAGAATCTTTTGTTATCCGGATGGCCGCTTAGCGGCACAGATTCCTCGCCTATCCTATTAGGACAAATGCACAAGACTAATCGGCTCAAACGCTTCAGACCTTTACCGTGTTTGTTAGTTATGGCACTTTGGTTTACCGTGGCGGGTCTGACGGCGTCGCCGTTTCGCGGTGCAGCGGCACTCGCGGACGCCCGTCGGGCGGTCACGTTTGGCGAGCGGCCGTCCGGATCGGCGGAGAACCGGCGCCAACGGGCCTGGATCCTGGAGGAACTGAAGCCGCTCGGGGGCGAGGTCACGATAGATTCATTCACTGCCCAAACTCCGACCGGACGGATAGAAATGGCGAATATCATTCTCAAGTTTCGAGGGACCAGCGGCAAAGCGATCGCCGTCAGCGGCCATTACGATACAAAGAAAATTCCGATGGTGCATTTTGTGGGCGCTAACGATGGCGGATCCTCGACTGGCTTTCTACTTGAATTCGCTCGTGCTGCCGCAAAGGAGAAGCATCGGAACGATTTGCTGATCATCTTTTTCGATGGCGAAGAAGCGGTGCTGGCGAACTGGACCGACACCGACAGCCGTTATGGCAGCCGTCATCTGACAGAGAAGTGGTCGGCGGACGGAACTCTCTCTCGCTTAATCGCGCTAATTAACGTGGATATGGTCGGCGACAAGAATCTGGATCTCGCCGATGATGAGAATTCTTCTTCGCGGCTGCGATCGATGGTGAAGAAGGCCGCGGCGAAGCTCGGCTACGCTCATTATTTTCTCGAAGGATCCGGCGCAATTGACGACGATCACAAGCCTTTTGCGGATGCGGGTGCGGAGGTGCTGGATGTGATCGATCTGGATTACGGACCGAGCAATAGCTACTGGCACACCGCGCAGGACACGCCCGATAAATTGAGCGCGCGAAGTTTGCAGGTGGTTGGGGACTTGGTCTTTGAGCTGGTTAGGGAGCTGGATGGTTAGTGGAAGTTGTCGACGATCATTACATTGGAGCCGGTTCGACCAAACACGGAGAGGAGCATCGTCGCTCGATCCGGTGAGACGGTCAGACCTCCGGCAAAGTTTTCTTTGAAAGACGTAATCTTCCTACTCTTGCGAGTGGCGAAATCGTAGAACCCCAGGGACGCGCCGCCATCCCCCTCCGGGGAGGAAACGTAGTAAATCCCATCATTTCTGACAACAAACGCCCTGGAAGCAACGTATGCCAATACCCGCCGCTCATTCCCGCCCGCCAAAGGAATCACCCAGAGCTCAGAGGAGTTGCCGGCTTTTGTGTAGTAGAGGAGGCGCCCATCGCGAGACTCAGAGGCAAACCATCCGCCGTTATGCGTTACCTGGATGCCTTTGCCGCCTTCCGCCGGGATCTTCCATATTTCAAAGCGGCCCGCTTGCTTGTTGGCGTAATAGATCCAATTCCCGTCTTCGGACCAACCTGGAATTACCTGGTCACCCTCGTGCGATGTCAATTGGCGGATCTGGCCACCATCGGCCGCCATTACGAAGATATGCCATCCATCCCTCAATTGACGATCGAAGGCGAGCGAACGCCCGTCGGGCGACCAGCGCGGGCTGCCGACACGTTCGCCAAAATGCGTTAGCTGTGTCGGACTCTTGCCTGACGCATCGCAAACCCAGATCTCAAATTCCCCGGAACGGTCCGATTCAAAGGCGACGCGCTTGCCATCAGGCGAATACTGGGGATAGTAATCGGACCGCCTGGAAGAAGCGAAACTTCGTGGAGCATTTCCAGCCCGCAACTCGAAGAGATCCGCATCGGTCAAGTCTTGCGTGTATGCGAGGCGATTTCCGCGTGGCGCAATCGCCACTTCATAGATATTTTCGCCAGCATACGTCAGCCGTTCGGGCCGTGCTCCAGTGTTCACTCGGATTTTCATCAGATGAGGATTCCAGCCACCGCGGGTAGCAGATGAGTAAACGGCTGCCTTCCCGTCCGCTGTCCAGGCAACCTCCCAAATGGCGCCACTCTCTTCCCTAAACTGCTGGGGTTCACCCCTCGGATGGTAGTCGGCCGAAAGGTCAAGCAGATACAACCCGCAAAGAAAAAGTTTGTGACAACGGGTAAAAAGAATGGTCCGACCATCCGGCGAGAAAAGCGGCGTACTGTCCTCTGTGTTCGCATCCGGCGGTTTGGTAAGAGGAACCTTGCGGCCATCATCACCGTCGACCAGATACAAAGAAGAGTAGTCATTCGGCGATTTCCGATCAGCCACGGCAAGGAACCGGCCGTCGGGCGACCAGGATATGGTGTCGACAAAGTATCCATCGGCAATCTTTCGTTCCGTGCCGCCTACGGGCGAAATCAAGTAAATCGCGTTGCGCTCGCCCTGCGTGCGAACAAACGCTATGCTTCGACCATCGGGAGACCATGCAGGAACGGAATCCGGTGCGGCGCCAGCCGTTACTTGTACTGGTCTTCCGGACCCGATCATCTTCACATATATGTGGGCGCTTTTTCCCGCATTGGTTTCGTCCCAGGCATATGCGATCTGATTGCCATCGGGTGAGAAGCTGGGCTGCATTTCCCAGCCTGGCGAAGCGGTAAGCGGCACTGGCGTCAGTTGCGCGGCGTTCGGTTCGCGGCGATTCCGCAGCCACCAGCTTGCGACTCCAAGAAGAAGCAGCAGCCCGGCCGCGATCAGGACGATCCTGATTGGTTTCCGCTTCCGCACTGCAGGTGGCGCGGGCGAACGCGTTTCGGTCGGGCCTATGAAGCGGTAGCCGCGACGGGCCAATGTCTCTATGAACCGCGGAGTATCGGCGCTGTCGCTCAGAGCCTCCCGCAGCTTACGTACGGCGTTGTGATGGCGCTGTCGAAATCGACAAAGGTATTTTCCGGCCAGAGCCTGGCACGGATCTCTTCCCGGCCCACAATCTCACCGGGATGTTCGAGCAGAAGAACCAGAATCTGCAACGGTTGCTCCTGGACTCTGATTCGGACACCGTGCTTCCGCAGCTCGCCGGAATGCTTATCCACCTCAAAAGCGCCGAACTGATAGATCCCGTCAGGCATTGCGGTGGGTTCCATGATATGCAACTCCGGGGCATTGGGGAAGCTAGAAAAGTATTTTGCGAAGAGTGGGGAGCCGGTCGATCGAATAGATGTCTTCTTAAGCCCTCGGCCAGCAACGGTTTAGCCAGATAGCTGCTTCTTATTTAGAAACGAGACCGGGACAATGGAGATGCCGCCTGCCTTGACGCACAGTTGGCGTCATGAAGAGCATCATGACGGTAGGTCTCGCGTGCGGATTACTTTGCGACGGTCAGAATTTGACGATCCGGCTTTACAATTTGGCAAACGTGCCGGCGGAAACAATCGACCGGGCTTCGGCTGTGGCCGGGCAGGTGTTGGCACACGCGGGTGTCTCGACGATCTGGCAAGATGGGGTGCCAGATTCTCAGGAAGGCTGGATCACAGATGTGAGCGCCGCTGGGCGTCCGACCGCGGACACTCGTGAGTATCTCGTAGTGAGAATTGTGACCGGAATACCGCCGCACTTCTGTCCGCGTGCCACCGGATATGCGCTGCCGTTTGCCCGGCAGGGTGTGCATGTAACGCTATTTTACGATCGGATCGAGAAGGTATCGGTTGGTTCGATCGTTGGACCGAGCACCGGCAGCTTTCTGGGGGCTGCCATGGCGCACGAGATTGGACATGTGCTGCTGGGCTCGACGGAGCATTCCGCGCAAGGGATCATGAAGGGAAATTGGGGGCCTTCTGAATTTCGGGTAATAGCCTGTAGGGGGCTTCGCTTCACACCGGAGAATGCGGCCGCTCTACGGGCGGGAGCGGCTGAGCGATTGGCAATCGGCCAATTCCAGAAGGCTCCGCCGCCTACTTTGGTTCTGCCTGTCACAGCTAGCGAAAGTTATCGACGATCATTACATTCGCTTCGGATCGACGCGTCACGCTAAAGAGGAACGTCGTTCGGTCAGGCGATATAGTGAGACCCCCGGCGAAGTCCTTGATGGATGCGATCTCTTGGCTTTTGCCGGTGGCGAAATCATAAAATCGAATCGCTCCAGCTCCGGCGGCCGCTGGGGGCTGGACATAGTAAACTCCGGCTTCCAGTACCTTGAATTCTCTGGAACCAACGGAGGGTAGAACCATCCGCTCTTCGCCGCCATCAATAGGAAGCGCCCACAGGTCGGAGAAAGCATCCCGGTAATCGAGATTCTTCGTGTAATAGAGAGTACTGCCGTCAGGAGACTCAGATGCAGCCCAGCCTCCGTTGCGTGTTATCTGGACTCCTTTTCCACCCTTCGCAGATGCCTTCCATATTTCGTACCGGCCCGTCCGATCCGCGGCGTAGTAGATCCAGTTCCCATCTCTGGACCAGTTAGGAACAACCTCATCCCCAGAATCTGTGTTCAGCTGACGCACTTGACCGCCATCGGCTGCCATGACGAAGATACGCCATCCCTGCTTCAGATGCCGATCAAACGCTATTGAGCGTCCGTCGGGAGACCATTTAGGGCTGCCGGAGTATTCTTCGAAAGTCGTTAGCTGGACCGAATTCGCGCCTTGCGAATCGCAAACCCAGATTTCCATTTGGCCGGAACGGTCCGAGGAAAATGCCACTTGCCTTCCGTCGGGTGAGTATTGCGGAAGTGATTCAATGCGGTTGGAAGCCACGAAATTGCGCGGTGGCGTTCCAAGTTGGATCTGCCAGATGTCCTGATCGAGCAGGTTTTTGGCATACGCGAGACGATTTCCGTGCGGCGCGATCGCGACCCCCATCCACAACTGGTCGCCCGCGTACAAGAGACGTTCGGGTAAAGCTCCACTCCGAACCTGGATTCTCATCAAGTGGAAGTTCGCATTGCCGTAGTCAGAGAGGACATAGACAATCTGCTTTCCGTCCTGCGTCCAGGCGACTCCTCGAATATCGCCGGTTTCTGCTCTTAGCAGCCGAGGCGCGGCGCGCGGCCGGTAACCGATCGAAAGGTCGAGCAAATATAGGGCGCACGTCGAAACTTCAGTGCATCGGGTGAACAGAAGCGTCTTGCCGTCAGGGGAGAAGACAGCGCCTTGGTCCATCGTCTTCTCATCCGGCGGCATGGTCAAGCGCAGCCTTTCGCCATTTTCGATGTTAAGGAGATATATGGACGGAATTCCATTGGGAGTGGTGCGATCTCCAAAAGCAAGGAAGCGGCTATCTGGCGACCAGTAGGCTGGGCCATAGAAAACTCCATCTGCGAGCCTGCGTTCCGAGCCGCCAACCGGCGAAATCAAGTAGATCGCGCTGCTCTGGCCGAACCCGCGAATAAAGGCGATCCGGCGACCATCCGGCGACCAGGCGGGAAAGACGTCAGGATTCGGGCTTGCGGTTAATCGGACCGGCATTCCGGGCCCGATTGATTTCACGTATATGTGCAGTTTGTGCGGATCGATGGTCTCTGTATCAGCCCACGAATACGCAACCTGATTACCATCCGGCGAGAAGCTAGGATATGCTTCCCATCCATGAGCGGCTGTGAGCGGCACGGGCGTCAGCGGGGTGGTGTTGGGCTTGGGGCGCGATAGCAACCACCAGACTGCCAATACGACGAGCAGCAACGCTCCCGCGGCTATCGCAAAAGACTTGATTCGTTTGGGGACGGGTTTAGCTGGCAGCTGCGGTGGCGCCGTGATTTGCCCAATGAAGCGGTAGCCGCGACGGGTTGACGTTTCGATGAATCGCGGATTGTCAGCGCTGTCGTTCAGAGCTTCCCGGAGCTTGCGCACCGCGCTGCTAATGGCGTTGTCGAAATCGACAAAGGTATTTTCCGGCCAGAGCCTGGCACGGATCTCTTCCCGGCCCACAATCTCGCCCGGACGTTCCAGGAGAACAACCAGAATCTGGAACGGCTGCTCCTGGATTCTGATTTTGACTCCGTGCTTTCGCAACTCGCCCAAGCTTTCATCCACTTCGAAAGCGCCAAATTGAAACTTGCGGCCTGGCATGTAAGTACCAGCCACTACTTGAAGTTCTCCACGACCATCACATTCGAACCGGTTCGGGCAGCGACGGCAAAGAGCATAGTCTCGCGGTCTGGTGAAACCGTCAAGCCCCCAAAGCCCCCGACGAAGTCTTTGATAGAAGTAATCTCACGGCTCTTGCGAGTCGCGAAATCGAGGAATCGCACTGATGCATTGTCGCCGGCTGAGGGAGTTGGAACATAGTAGATACCGCTTTCCTTCACAGTGAATGCTCGGGAGCCGACGGACTCCAGTATCAACCGCTCTTCCTTAGACTGAAAGGGAAGTTGCCACAGTCCAGAGAGACTTTCGTTGTAACTAAGGTTCTTTGTGTAATACAGTGAGCGACCATCAGGAGACTCAAAGGCAGTCCATCCGCCGTTTCGTGTCACTTGAGTTTCCTTGCCACCTTTGGCAGGAGCCTTCCATATTTCGTAACGGCCAGTTTGGTTGCTGGCATAGTAGATCCAGTTCCCGTCTTGGGACCAACTTGGAATCACTTCGTCACTAGCGCTTGAAGTGAGCTGGCGAGAAGGGCCCCCATCGGACGCCATAATGAATATGTGCCATCCGCCCTTTAAATGACGATCAAACGCAATCCAGCGGCCATCCGGCGACCAGCGCGGCGTGCCGGAAGCCTCGGCAGAAT
>Ga0157369_10010283_pt1 | contig 10673 bp, 11 predicted proteins | sample C25metaG_FD_113461 | JGI IMG/M metagenome (GOLD analysis project Ga0157369, IMG submission 113461) | Corn rhizosphere microbial communities from Kellogg Biological Station, Michigan, USA - C2-5 metaG | ecosystem: Host-associated > Plants > Roots > Rhizosphere > Soil | place: USA: Michigan...
CACCGGTTCGGTGCCAATCGGTCGGCTGTTGTCGGCCCGCGCTGCCGAAGGCGTCAAGCCGATCACCCTGGAACTGGGTGGCCACGGCCCGGTTCTGGTGTTTGCCGACGCCGACATCGAAAAGGCTGCTGTGGAAGGCGTCGCCAATCGCTTTCGCGGCACCGGCCAAGTGTGCATTTCCTCGACTCGTTTCCTGATCCAGCGCGAGGCCTATGCCGAGTTCGTCGAGCACTTCGTCGCGGCCACCCAGGCGTTGAAAATCGGCGATGGCATGGACCCGCAAACCCAGGTCGGCCCTCTGGCCAACCCACTGCAACTGGCGAAGATGGAGCAACTGATCGCCGACGCCGTCGAGAAAGGCGCGCGGGTGCTGGCCGGTGGCGAAGCGTTGCCGGGCGCAGGCTTCTTCTTCCAGCCCACTGTTCTGGCCGATGTGCCGATGAGTGCGCGAATCATGCACGAAGAACCCTTTGGCCCCATCGCGATACTGATGCCTTTCGATGAACTGAGCGACGGGCTGCAAGAAGCCAACCGCCTGCCCTATGGCCTCTCGGCCTACGCGTTCACCTCCAATGCGCGCACCGCGATCGACGTGGCCGATGGCCTGGAAGCCGGAATGATCGGCATCAACCAGTACCGCATCGTCGCCACTGAGTTGCCGTTCGGCGGCATGAAGGAAAGCGGCCACGGTTCCGAAGGCGGCATCGAAGGCATCGAGCACTACCTCACCAACAAATTCATCAGTCAGGTTTAAGGGGATTTCCATGTCGACTATCGATTTCAGCAGCCCACGCGAAGCCGCCCGCGCCTTCACCCCGAAACTGGCGCAATTCGTTGACTCAACGCTGTACCCGCAGATCTGGAATGACCCCGCCTTGTCACCCCGCGAGCGCAGTCTGATCACTGTCGCTGCGCTGATTGCCGGCGGCCACTGCGAAGAATTACCCGCGCACCTGCGCCGCGCCGTCAGCAATGGCGTGAACCATGAAGAGTTGTCGGCGGCGATCACGCACCTGGCCTTTTACGTCGGTTTCCCGGGCGCCATCACCGCCTCGTCCATCGCCAATGCCACCCTTGCCGACACGGAGCAACGCTGAGATGAAAGCCATCAAGCTGAAAGAATTCGGTTCGGCAGAAGTGCTGCAACTGGGCGAAGCACCCGACCCTGAAGTGCGCCCGACCGATCTACTGGTGCGCGTCTACGCGGCCGGCGTGAACCGTGCTGACCTGACGCACCGAACCGGCGGCTACGGCCATGCGAACTTTGGTGACTCGCTGATCATCGGTCTGGAGATTTCCGGAGAAGTGCTCGAGACCGGCAGCGAGGTGAGCGGATTCGCCGTCGGCGACCGGGTGATGGGCGTCGTCGGCGGCGGGGCCTACGCCGAACTGGCGCGCATCGACTACCGCATGGCCTTGCCGATTCCGGCGCAGCTCGACTATGTGCACGCAGCGGCGATTCCCGAAGTGTTTGTCACCGCTCACGAAGCGATGCTGCACCTCGCCCGACTCAAGTCAGGCGACTCAGTGCTGATTCATGCCGCCGCCGGTGGCGTCGGTTCCGCTGCCGTGCAACTGGCCTACGCCACAGGCGCCACGGTGTACGCGACCACCGAAGGCAGCAAGTTGTCGCGCGTCGAACATCTGGGCGCCGACGTGGCCATCGACTACAAAACCGAGGATTTCGCCGCAGTCATCGCCGACAAAACCAACGGGCGCGGCGTCGACGTGATCATCGACTTCATCGGCGCACCCTACTTCGCCCGCAACATCGCCTCGCTGGCCCACGGCGGCCGCCTTGTGCAGGTCGGCATTCTTGGCGGCGGCGGCAAGGTCGACGTGGAGCTCGAGCACATCCTCTATCGACATCTGCAAATCATCGGCACGGTAATGAAGTCGCGCACCCAGCCGGAGAAGCACGCGATGATCCAGCGCTTTCGCGAACATTGGCTGGAGCGCTTCGCCGGCGCGGCGAGCCTGGAACCGGTGGTGGACAGTACCTTCGCGCTGTCGCGCGCAGCCGACGCGCATCGGCGGATGGAGTCTTCGCAGAATGTCGGGAAGATTATTCTGACGATGCAGCCGGAGGATTTGCGCTAAGACAGACGTAAGAAAGGCCAGTCAGTTGAGCTGACTGGCCTTGGTTTGTCTGACGTTTGCGCTGATCAGCTCACCTTGATCACAACCTTGCCAAACGCCCCTTTCGCCAGATGCTCATAGGCCTCGCGCGCCTGTTCGAACGGATACACATGGTCGATCACCGGGCGAATGTCGTGCTCGGCGAGGAACACGTTCATCCGGTCGAACGATGAACGCGGTGCCACCGCAATGCCGCGAATCGTGGTCTGGCGGAAGATCAGCGGCATCAGGTTCAGCTCGACGGTCTGCCCTGTCAGAAAGCCAATCTGCGCAATCCGCCCCGAGGCCTTGGTCGCTGCTACCGACTGATTGATGCCATTGCCTCCTGCCACATCGAGCAGCAGATCCACACCCTTGCCCTCGGTGAGTTTCAGCACCTCGTCCGCCCAGTTCGGCGTGCTGCGGTAGTTGATACCGGCGACCGCGCCCAGACGTTTTACCGCGTGCAGATTGTCATCGCTGCTTGAGGTTGCGATGACTTTGGCGCCCAGCGCGGTGGCGATCTGCACGGCGAAAATCGATACGCCGCCGGTGCCCTGCACCAACACGGTCTGGCCCGGTTGAATAGCGCCGAAATCCACCAGTGCGTACCACGCGGTCAGTGCGGCGATAGGCAGCGTCGCCGCTTGTTCATCGCTCATGCTGGCCGGCGCGCCGACGGCGCTGTCCTCGTGAATGATCATGTACTCGGCGAGGCCACCGGGCAGCGGCGAACCGAAGCAATAATCCGGTTCGTTCGGCCCCGGCTCGCCGTCAAGCCAGCGCGAGTACAGATGCGAATTGACCCGATCGCCAACCTTGAAACGAGTAACACCGGCGCCGATGGCGACCACGGTACCGGCGGCATCGCTCACTGGAATCAGCGGTTTCGGCACCAGGTGCGGCTCGTAGATACCGTCAACGATGGCCTTGTCGCGAAAATTCAGCGAGACCGCGCCGACCTTGACCAACAGCTCGCCAGCATTGGGTTGCGGCGTTTGCGTCTCGCCGAGTTGCAGATTTTCGAGCCCGAAATCTTTCAGTAACCACGCTTTCATGGTGAGTCTCCAAATGCGTTATTGGCTGCAAACCCTCAGCAGGTTTGCCTTGGGTCCATGATTGGCTTTTACTGCAGCGCAATAAATGCTTGGAAACAGACAGGATTGTTCTATTCTCAGGCAACAAATTCAGATACTGAGCTCAGCGGAAAAGCCATGGAATTACTGCAATCGATGCGCCTGTTCGCCCGACTGGCGGAACTGGGCAGCTTCACCAAAGCCGCTGAGTCGCTGGACATCGGCCGGCCGCAGGTCACTCGCTATATTCAGGAACTGGAAACATCGCTGGGCGTGCGCCTGTTCCAGCGCACTACGAGGAAAGTGGCACTCACCGCCGAGGGTGAACTTTTCTATCAGCGGGTCCAGGAAATTCTGGCCGAGATCACCGCCGCTACCACAATGTTCGATCGCACCGGAGCCACGCTGTCCGGCCGCCTGCGCATCGACATTCCCACCGCGTTCGCGCAGCTGGAATTCATCAAAAGCCTGCGCGAATTCACCGACACCTACCCCGGCATCGACATGGTGCTGGGCGTCACCGATCGTGCGGTTGATCTGGTCGGCGAAGGCATCGACTGTGCGCTGCGCATCGGCGAGCTGCCCGACTCAACCCTGATCGCCCGCCCTATCGCCTTGGCGACCATGGTCACCTGCGCCGCGCCGGAGTATCTACGCGAGCACGGCACACCCGAAACGCTTGGAGATCTGGCGAACCATCAAGGCGTGAACTTTCTCTCGGGCCAGAACAACCGCACTCTGCCCTGGCAGTTTTCAGATGAGGGCAAACAGAAAACCTACGTCAGCCGCAAAGGCATTACCGTCACGGAGTCGAACGCCTACGTGCAGTGTGGCGTGTCGGGCTTCGGCATTATCCAGGCGCCGGGCATCGCGGTCGCCGAGCATATGGCTAACGGAGCATTGGTAGAGATTCTGCAACCGCTGCGCCCGACGCCTCGGCCGGTATCGCTGCTGTACCCGAGCCGCACGCATTTGCCGGCGCAGGTGCAGGTGTTTATCGAATGGCTGCAGGTGCGGTTTGTGCAGTTGCATGGGGCGTGGGTGCAGAACTGAAGGCGGGCCTTCTCACTCCCAGCCGTGCGCTTCTTCGATAAAGTGCAGCACTGCACTGGAACGCTCATCGATGCGCGAAATCAGCGACAGCTCACTGACCATTTCCGCCTGATTCAGCGGGATGATGCGAATGCCCGGCATGCTCAACCGGGTGACTGCCTCAGGCACGATACTCAAGCCGATGCCCGCCGCCACCAGGCCCGGGATGCTCATCAGTGACGGCACATACATGATGTTCTCGGGATGCAGCTGGTTCTGCCGACACGCCTGTAGCGTATGCGAGGTCAGGCCGATGCCCGCGCTGTCCTGCAACAGCACGAATTTCTCGTGACGCAGTGTCGCCAACTCGCCGCTGAAGCGGTCCGCCAGTTCATGGTTGTCCGGGATCAGCAAGACCAGGCGTGACTGGCTGAAATGATGGGTACGCAGACGATCCGGCAAGTGATCCTTGAACACGCGGGCAAAGGCCAGATCGAGCTTGTGGTCGAGCAACATGTCGAACTGCGCGCGGATCCCGGCATCGACCAGCGACACTTTGACTTCGGGGAATGTGCTGAAGTAATGCCGCAGCAATTGCGGCAGGTCGGCTTCGAACAACGCCGAGTGATAACCGATGTTGATCTCGCCGACCTCACCGCGCCGTGCACGTCGCGCGGCGGCCGTCGCCCGTTCACTGGCCTCTATCGACTGCCGCGCGTGTGGCAGGAATGCCTCGCCGGCGGCCGTCAACACGACGCTACGGTTTTCCCGGCGGAACAATGCCAGCCCCAGCTCGGCCTCCAGCGTACGCATCAATTGGCTGAGCGCCGGTTGCGCGATATCCAGTTGTTCGGCTGCCCGGCTGAAATGCTGAAGCTCGGCGGCGACCACAAAGGCCTTGAGATGACGCAATTCCATTTCAATGATCCATAAGGCTGGCTTATCTATTTATCGTAATTTCGATAATTATTCTCTAGGCCGGATGGGCTACTGTCTACTGACTTCGACGATCTGCCCAAGCCAGCGCTGGCCAGAATCGTACGGGGACCCCGTAACCATAAAAATAATGACGAGCCCCTCAATGAGCACAACCAGTCACGAGACTCATGATTTGCGCATGCCTCGCAAAGCGGTGACCGCTGCGACCATCGGCACTGCGCTGGAATGGTTTGACTTCACCCTCTACGGTGCGGTGTCGGCAACTATCCTGCCCAAGCTGTTTTTCCCTGCCATGGAACCGACCGCCGGGCTGCTGGCATCGTTGGCCACGTTCGGCGTCGGACTTGCCGCCCGCCCCTTGGGCGCGATTACCTGTGGCTACCTCGGCGACAAATTGGGCCGTCGCAACCTGATGCTCGCCACGGTTACCCTGATGGGCCTGGCGTCGGTGCTGATGGGCTTGTTGCCCACCTATGCACAGGTGGGGATTCTCGCGCCGATTCTGTTGGTGCTGCTGCGCATCATCCAGGGCTTCGCGCTCGGCGGTGAATCCACCGGGGCGCAACTGATGGCGCTGGAACATGCCACTCCTGATCGTCGCGGTCGCTATTCCGGGTTGCTCGGTCTGTGTTCACCGCTGAGTCAGATATTGGCCAACGGCGTGTTGATGGGCCTGGCCGCCACCCTCTCCAGCGAACAGTTTGAAAGTTTCGGCTGGCGGATTCCATTCCTGCTCAGCTTCGTGCTGGTTATCATCGCGATCTATATCCGCCTGAAGGTCGATGAAACCCCCGCCTTCGTTGCCTTGAAGAAAAACCCCGTCAAGCAGGAAAAAAGCCCGCTCAAATCGGCCATGGGCAGCCACTACAAAACCATCCTGCGTTTGATGCTGTTTTTCTGCTCGCCCGCTGCGCTGTTCTACCTGATTGTGATTTTTTCCCTCAGCTACCTGACCAAGCATCTCGGCTTCAGTCAGTCGACGGGTTTCATGTCGCTGATGGTCGCCAACCTGTTCGCGATTGTCGGAGCGTTGGCCGGCGGCTACCTTACTGATCGCTGGGGACGCAAAAAAGCGCTGGCGTTCGGCTCGTGCATGACCTTGTTGATCCTGTTCGTCTACTTCCCGATTCTCAACACGCTGAACGTTGCCGCCATCATGGCAATCATGGGCCTGTTCCTCGGCTTCACTCAGTTTCAAAGCGGCATCCAGCCAGTGGCGTTTGCTGAAGCCTTTCCCACCCAGGTGCGCTATTCCGGCACGGCCCTCGCCTATACCGGCGCCAACCTGGTGATCGGCGGCCCCATGCCGATGATTGCCGTGTGGCTGATGAGCCAGTCCAACAATTCACCATGGCCCTTGGTTACGCTGTGCGCGGTGATCAATCTGATTTCGCTGGCGATGATCCTGATCGGTCCCGAAACCCGGGGCGTCGACCTGAACGCCGTGACGCCAGACAACGCCGACGCAACGGCCACATCGCCTTTCTCTCCAAATAACGCTGCAGGACGACCATGAACCGCACTGTCTTTATTCTCAACGGCCCGAATCTGAATCTATTGGGCCGCCGTGAACCGCATATCTACGGGCACACCACTCTTGAGCAAATTCGTCTGAGCAGTGAGCAACTGGCCGGGGAACTTGATCTGCACTGCGTGTTTCGCCAGACCAACCACGAAGGCGTGATGGTCGATTGGATTCAGGAAGCCTTTGATCAAGGCGCCGCAGTGATCATCAACCCGGCCGGCCTGTCATTTCATTCCATCCCGGTGCTCGATGCGCTGAAGTTGCTCAGCACACCGCTGATCGAACTGCATCTGTCGAACATCCACGCACGGGATGAATTGCATCGCCACTCGATCATGTCCGGGGTGGTCAATGCTGTGATCTGTGGCATGGGCGCCGACGGTTATGCGCTGGCGATACGTGCGGTCGACAACTTGTTGCGTCGGTAAAAAGCTCGGTGGGCTCGTTCAGAGAACTCTAACGAGCCCCACTTGCTTTGACTGATTCCACATCAATCTGACCGGACTCACCCAGGGCACGATATTGATTGCGCAGTTTTCTAAGCTCGCGCGCTTCCATTTTCTCCAGACCCAGGCTGGCATTCTGGGCTTCTTTTGTGGCGCGTATCAGTTCATCGATCTTCAAATGCAAAATGTCGTTGTCCCGGTTCTGCGTATTTTGAATGAGGAACACCATCAGGAAAGTAATGATCGTCGTCGAGGTGTTGATGATCAGTTGCCAAGTGTCGTTGTAATGAAAATATGGCCCGGTTCCCGCCCAGGCAAGGATCAGAAGGATTGCCGTCAGGAAGGTTTTGGGGCTGCCGGCCCAGTTGGAGAGTGCCTGGCAAAAGCGTGCGAATTTCATCTGGATACCTCTAGATAGACTCATGCACTTGACCTCGCCCATCACTGAAATACTTAGTCACATTTCCAACCGTTCGTCGTGACTGTCGTTTATCGCCAGCACCTCGTAAACAGAATCAGGCAAATCGCCAACAGTATCCGCCTAACGCCGACACCGCCCTGCCCCCTAATCTGAACCCATGCAGAACACACCACTGCAACGGGTTAACCAGAGACTGATCTGAACGACCCGGACCTCAATCCCGATTTGACCGGAGTCACCGCCATGAAAACTGTAAGCCAACTGATCGCCGTCGCCACTTTCGCCCTCAGCGCCAGTGCATTCGCCGTACCGAGCAATCAGGAAGATCGCTTCTTCACCCAGGTCAGCGAACCACAGCAGACCGTTGCAGCCGACGGTTCGCAGCGTACGCCCCAAGGCCAGGCCATCGCTGCCGACGGCTCAGACCGCACCCCACTGGGTGAGGCCCTGGCCGCTGATGGATCCGACCGCACACCGGGTCGTCGCGCAGCCTAAGCGCGTGATGCTGAGACTAGAAAAGTCCTGCGGGTTTGAGACCTGCAGGACTTTTCCGCCTTCTGGGGGCCAACGCTGAACAACTGAACCAGAACCTTAATGATAGGAACAGGCAATACTCGGATCCGATCCGGCATCGCCCACCAGCGCGTTCCGCCCTAGCATGGCCTCTCCAATTGCCTGCAAGAGTACTGATCCATGAAGACCCTTTTCATCACCGGTGTCAGCAGCGGCTTTGGCCAGGCTCTGGCCAAAGAAGCGCTCGCTCGAGGTCACAGGATTATCGGCACAGTGCGCAGTGAATCCGCGCTGGCAGCTTTCGAAGCGCTGTCGCCCGAGCGTGCGCATGGGGTGCTGCTGGACGTTACCGATTTCGATGCCATCGATGGGGTGGTTGCTGCGGTGGAAGATCGTCACGGCCCGGTGGACGTGCTGGTCAACAACGCAGGTTACGGGCATGAGGGGATTTTGGAAGAGTCTTCACTGGAGGAAATGCGCCGCCGGTTCGATGTCAACGTGTTTGGCGCAGTGGCGGTGACCAAGGCTTTCGTACCGTATTTCCGCCAGCGCCGTGCGGGGCATGTCCTCAATATCACTTCGATGGGCGGCCATATCACCATGCCCGGGATCGCGTTTTACTGCGGCAGCAAATTTGCGCTTGAGGGGATCTCCGACACCTTGAGCAAGGAGCTTGCGCCCTTCAATATTTTTGTCACCGCTGTGGCGCCGGGATCGTTTCGCACCGACTGGGCAGGCCGCTCGATGCAGCGCACGCCGCGTAGCATCAGTGATTACGACGCAAGCTTCGATCCGGTGCGCAAGACCCGGGAGGAGAAAAGCGGCCGTCAGCTGGGCGATCCGCTGAAAGCTGCACGGGCCATGCTGACGATAATCGACAGTCCAAACCCGCCGGCTCACTTGCTGCTTGGCAGTGATGCTCTGGCGCTGGTGCGTGACAAGTTGCAGCAGACGGCGGAGAGTATTGAGCAATGGCAAGCGCTCAGCCGCTCGACGGATGGCTGAGCAACGCGGAGAACCTAAATGTCGAAACCGAAAGACCCGCTCACGGCACGAATGGTCCGGTTGATGAGCCAGCTCGCCCCGCTGGAGGGTTACAACCTGAGCCCGCTGGAGGATGTGCGTTTCCTGCGCTCCAACCGCCCGCTGACACGCACGCCGGTGCTGTACGAACCGGGCATCGTGATCCTTTGTCAGGGGCGTAAACGCGGTTATCTCGGCGCTGAAGTCTACGTCTACGACGCTCAGCACTATCTGGTGGTGTCGGTGCCGGTACCCTTCACCATGGAAACCGACGCCAGCGAAGCCGAGCCAATGCTCGCGGTGTACGTGCGTCTGGATTTCGCCTTGGCCGGCGAGCTGATTCAGCAGGTCGATGAACTGTGGGATTTCCCCAGATCCCAACCGATGGGCATGTACGCCTCGCCGCTCGACGAACCGCTACGCCAATCGACGCTGCGCTTTCTCGAAGTGATGAACAACGATGCCGACGCGCAAATCCTCGGCCCGGCGATGCTGCGCGAGCTCTACTACCGTATCCTCACCGGCGAACAAGGCGGCACCCTGCGCGCCGCCATCGCCCAACAGGGCCAGTTCGGCAAAGTGACCCGCGCCATCCACAAGATCCACAGTTGCTATCACCAGCATCTCGACGTAGAAACCCTGGCCGATGAAGCGCAGATGAGCGTGCCGAATTTTCATCTGCACTTTCGCAAGGTTACCGATTCCTCGCCGATGCAGTACCTGAAGTCGACGCGATTGCACCAGGCGCGATTGTTGATGCTGCGCAACGATCTGACTGCGGCAAAAACCGCATTTCTGGTCGGCTACGAAAGCGCCTCGCAATTCAGCCGCGACTTCAAACGCCTCTTCGGCCGCACCCCGCTAGCGGAAGTTGCGTGGATGAAACAGGCCTATGCGCTGCCGGCACCGACGACTGCTTCGCCGTTTGTGTCGTCGCACTGACTTCACCCGCGTCTTGAACACACACAAATCCACATTGAAGGGAAGAAAGTGAATCTGAGAGCTGAGATCGAAAACGCATTTGGACCCCAGGCATTCGCCCGTCCGCTTTTCTATTCCTGGCCCGGAGGATTGCGTTTCGAACTCTCCGAAACGGGCGGAATGATCGAGCAATTCCTGACCGATATGCGCAAATCCATAACCATCTGCGGCGACATTTTCCAAGGGGACGCGTCGTTTGCCGCATGCCTGCGCATTCATTCGGGTCGCAATCGATTCGCCCACCGCAGCACTCTTCGCGCCCTTAAATCTGCTGACATCGATACTCCATCAGCGCTGTGCATCTGGAGCGAAGAAATAGATAACGAGGAATGGTTCAGTGAGGAAGAGCCGGAATATTGGGTCAACGTCGCCTTCGAAGCGTCTGTCGCGAGCATTCAAGCATTACTCTGGTGCGCATTGGCCAAGGACTTCGGTGCTATCCAACCGCGTGCGAACTGTGCTGTCTACCTGTTCAATCTGCCCAAGCGAGTCATGGTCTTTCCCTATGACGACAGAGGCATGGACGTGGTTGGAGCCAACGCCGAACTACTTTTGCAGCTTTATCAACGACATCATGCCTGGTTGCTCGACCATGACCG
>Ga0157369_10010284_pt1 | contig 10673 bp, 9 predicted proteins | sample C25metaG_FD_113461 | JGI IMG/M metagenome (GOLD analysis project Ga0157369, IMG submission 113461) | Corn rhizosphere microbial communities from Kellogg Biological Station, Michigan, USA - C2-5 metaG | ecosystem: Host-associated > Plants > Roots > Rhizosphere > Soil | place: USA: Michigan...
CATCGGGAATGAAGTCCACCACGAAGGGCGTGGTGGTCCCGCAATCGAGGAAGACGGTATCGCCGGCGCGGATCTGCGCCGCGGCCAGCCGACCGATGCGGCGCTTTTCCTCGACCTGGCGCAGGTCCTGTTCCACCACCTGATAGCCGGGCGCCTCGCTGCCGCCGACATCGCGGGTGACGTGACCGCCGAGCAGCCGCAGGCCGTCCGGCGGGAGCCGCAGGTCGCGTCTGAGGGTCATTTCCGAGACACCCAGCAGCTGGGCCATCTCGCGCAGGTGAATGGCGTGCTGATCCTGCAGCGCCTGGTGCATCAGCTTGAGCCGAGCGGCTTTCTTGCTATCCATGAGGGGTGCGCTACGGGAGTCCGACTAGAGGTGCAGGCCGCACCAACCAAGAATTCTGATCCGATCATACGCTACCCGTGCCTGAGGAGGCCCCATGCAGCTTGAACCCGGCGAACTCGCCAAGACCATCGACCACACCCTGCTCGCCGCCGATGCCCGCCGCGCCCAGATCGAGCGCCTGTGCCAGGAGGCACGTACCCATGGCTTCTACTCGGTGTGCGTGAATTCCGCCCAGGTCCCCCACGCCGCGGCGCAACTGGCCGGCAGTGCGGTCAAGGTCTGCGCGGTGGTGGGCTTTCCGCTCGGCGCCGGGCTGAGCGCGGCCAAGGCCTTCGAAGCCGAGCAGGCCATCGCCGCCGGGGCGGGGGAGATCGACATGGTGCTCAACATCGGCTGGCTCAAGGATGGCCTGCTGGACGAGGTCTCCGCCGACATCGCCGCGGTCCAGGCCGCCTGCGGTGCGGTACCGCTCAAGGTGATCCTGGAGACCGGTCTGCTCGACGAAACCCAGAAGCGCCAGGCCTGCAGGATCTGTCGCGACCTCGGGGTCGCCTTCGTCAAGACCTCGACCGGTTTCGGCCACGGCGGCGCGACCCTGGAGGATGTGCGGCTGATGCGCGAGGAGGTGGGTCCGGAGATGGGCGTCAAGGCCTCCGGTGGCGTCCGCGATCGCGCCACCGCCCAGGCCATGCTGGACGCCGGCGCGACCCGGCTGGGGACCAGTTCGGGCGTGGCCATCGTCAGCGGCGGCGAGGGTGGGGCGGGGTATTAGAGCAGGACGCCTGTAGGTTGGGTTGAGCGCAGCGAAGCCCAACGATGCCGCCTTGTGTTGGGCTTCGGCGGAGGAGCTGCCTCGGCCCAACCTACGCGTGCTACCCCGGTCCTTGGCGATACAGCTTGGAATCCTGGAAATCTCCCGGTGCCAGCACCTCGCCGACCAGGATCAGGGCGGTGCGGCGGAAATCCTTGTCCCGCGCCCGTTCGACGATGTTGGCCAGGGTGCCCTGGACGCTGTCCTGGTCCGGCCAGCTGGCGCGGTGGACGATGGCCACCGGGCAGGCAGGGCCGTAGTGCGGCAGGAGGTCGGCGACGATGCGTTCCAGCTGGCCGACGCCGAGGTGGATGGCCAGGGTCGCGCGGTGGCGGGCCAGGTCGGCCAGCGCCTCGCCTTCCGGCATGGCCGTGCGACTGGCATAGCGGGTGAGGATCACCGTCTGGCTGACCCCGGGCAGGGTCAGCTCGCAACCCAGCAGGGCGGCGCAGGCGGCGGTGGCGGTCACGCCGGGAACGATCTCGTAGGGAATGCCCAGCGCCTGCAGGCGGCGGATCTGTTCGCCGATGGCGCCATACAGCGAGGGATCGCCGGAATGCACCCGGGCCACGTCCTGGCCGCAGGCATGGGCGGCGGCCAGGTGGCCAACGATGGCCTCCAGGTCCAGGTAAGCGGTGTCGATCACCGTCTCGGCCTGGTGGCCTTCCAGCACCGCGGGCGGCACCAGGGAGCCGGCATAGAGGATCACCGGGCACTGGCGGATCAGCCGCTGACCCTTGACGGTGATGAGGTCGGGATCGCCGGGGCCGGCGCCGATGAAATGGACGGTCATGGGATTTTCTCGGCGAGGGCGGTGAGCAGGTCGGTGACACTGGCGAATTCGCGATCGACGCTAGGCAGGGCTGGGCGACGCAGGATCAGTACCGGCAGGCCCCGCTCGCGGGCGACCTGCAGCTTGGGTTGGGTAGCGGCGCTACCACTGTTCTTGCTGATCAGCACATCGAAATCACCCTGGGCGAAGAGCGCGCGCTCGGCCTCCAAGGCGAAGGGGCCGCGGTCGGCGATGATCCGCGCCCGGACGTGACCGGGATGGGTATCGAGCAGGCGCAGGGTCCAGAACTGGTGGGGCGGGATCTCCTGGAGATGCTCCAGCGGCTCGCGACCCAGGGTGAAGAAGGGGCGGGCGAAGGGTGCCAGGGCTCGCTGCAGCTCGGCCCAGTCGGATATTTCGCGCCAGTCATCCTGCGGACCGGCCTGCCATCCGGGGCGCCGCAGGGCCCAGCAGGGGACACGCGTCCGGGCTGCGGCTTGGGCGGCGTTGTGGCTGATCTGTGCGGCGTAGGGGTGGGTAGCGTCCATCAGCAGGTCGATGCCTTCACTGCGGAGAAAGGCGCTCAGCCCCTCGGCGCCACCATAGCCGCCGACTCGCACCTGGCAGGGCAGGTCCTGAGGCACCCGGCCGAGACCGGCTAGGCTGTAGATCGCCTTCGCCGGCAGTGTGCGGGCGATGGCCAGGGCTTCGGTGGTGCCGCCGAGCAGGAGGATCTTCATGGGCGGTCTTCCGTCAGAGTGGCGGAGGCTTCGTCATGCATGGCGTGCCCTCACCCCCGGCCCCTCTCCCGGGGGGAGAGGGGAGCAAAGCCAGTGCCTGGGATCGAGCTGCGGAATAAACGTATTGGTCTCGTAGGCGGCTTTCCCGCCGGTCATTGCAGCGTGCTCAGCAAGCGTCGTGGGCGTCAGCCCGGACACCAGATTTCCAGGCCACCACCCAGCGACCCCCTCTCCCCCGCGGGGAGAGGGTTGGGGTGAGCGGGCCAGGCGTCGCTCACAGTCTCCAGGGATGAAGGAGGCACACCCAATCATCCTCTCTACTTTTGCCGAGCGACGGCCACTCACGGCTTCACCACGTCCAGCAAGGTGATAGGCAGCGCCGCGCGCCAGGTGTCGAAGGCGCCCAGTGGCTGGGCCTGGGCCACCTGCAGGCGGGTCAGGTCGCCGCCGTGGCGTTCGCGAAAGGCCACCAGGGCGGCTTCGGTCTGCAGGGTCACGGCGTTGGCGACCAGGCGACCGCCGGGGCGCAGCGCGGTCCAGCAAGCGTCCAGCACGCCCGGCGCGGTAAGCCCACCACCGATGAAGATGGCGTCCGGGGTGGCCAGACCGGCCAGGGCCTCCGGGGCCTGGCCGGCGACCAGTTGCAGCGCCGGGGCGCCGAGCTGGTCACGGTTGTGGAGGATATGGGCCTGGCGACCGGCGTCGACCTCGATGGCCAGCACCCGGCAGCGGGGATGGCTGCGCGCCCATTCGATGCCGATGGAGCCGCAGCCGGCGCCCACGTCCCACAGCAGTTCGCCCGGGCGCGGCGCCAGGCGCGCCAGGGTCACGGCGCGCACGTCTCGCTTGGTCAGCTGGCCGTCGTGGCGATAGGCGCTGTCCGGCAGACCGGGGGTGAGCGGCAGTCCCGCTTCGCCGGTCTCGCTCAGGACCTCGATGGCCACCAGGTTGAGCGCGGCTGCTTCCGCCAGCGACCAGTCCTGGGCGCGGCCGCTGATCCGTCGCTCCAGAGGACCGCCCAGGTGCTCCAGCACCTGCAGCTGGCTGGCGCCAAAGCCCTGGTCCACCAGCAGCGCGGCCAGGGCGGCAGGGCTGTGGCCGTCATTGCTCAATACCAGCAGGCGTACGCCAGGATGCAGGTGGCGCACCACCCCGGCCAGGGGCCGCGCCACTACTGACACCAACGCGACGTCCTGCAACGGCCAGCCCAGACGAGCCGCGGCCAGGGAGTAGGAGGAGGGCGCCGGCAGCACCTGCAGTTCGTCGGCCGACAGCTGGCGCGAAAGGCTCGCGCCGACGCCGAACAGCATGGGATCGCCGCTGGCCAGCACGCAGATCGGGGTGCCGCGGCGGTCCAGGACCGGGGCCAGGGTGAATGGTTGCGGCCAGGGCTCGCGGATGGCGCGAAGGCAGGGTGGCAGCAGCGCCAGCTGGCGTGGACCACCAATGATGACCTGGGCGTCCAGCAGCGCGCGGCGGGCCTGCTTGCCGAGGCCGGGGTAGCCGTCTTCGCCGATACCCACCACGGTCAGCCAGGGGATCATGAACACACCTCATCGAACGTCAGCCGACCGGGCGTTTTCAAGGGGTCGGGCAAAGCGGGCATAATAACGTCTTTCCCCGTTCAGCCCGACCTTCCGCCGTGAATCCTCCCTCTCCTTCCGCCCTCGTCCCGCGGCCTTCGGCCTGTCCGGGGCTGCTGCGCATCGTGCCCGCGCGCGATGGCGGCCTGTGCCGGGTGAAGTTGCCGGGCGGGCGACTCACGGCAGGCCAGGCGCGGGCCATCGCCGCCGCCAGCGAGCGCTGGGCGAACGGGGTACTGGAGCTGACCAACAGAGCCAACCTGCAATTGCGCGGCGTGCGCCCGGACGGCGCCGACGCCCTGGTGGCCGAGTTGCAGGCCGCCGGCCTTGGTCCGGCCGATCCGGCCGCCGACGACGTGCGCAATCTGCTGCTCAGCCCGGCGGCAGGCCGTGATCCTCAGCAGTTGCAGGATGTCCGTCCCCTGGCCGCCGAGTTGCTCGCCCTGCTGGAGGGTGACCGCCGACTGCATGGCCTGTCGCCCAAGTTCGCCCTGCAACTGGACGGCGGCGAAGCCCTGACGCGGCTCGATCATCCCCATGATGTCTGGCTGTCGGCTCGCCCCGAAGGCTACCTGCTCGGTCTCGCCGGTATCCCGCTGGATGCGCCGGTTGGATTGATCGCCCCGGGCCAGGAGGTGGCGACCGTCGCGCGGCTGCTGCATCGCTTTCTCGATCTCGCCGGTCCCGAGCAGGGCCGCCTGCGCCAGCTGCTGGCGCAGTGCCCGGTCGCAGAGTTGCTGGCGGGGTTGGACCTGCTGCCGGTTCCACGCAGCCCACGCGCGGCGGCCGCAACCGCGCTGCGCCTGGGCAGCCATCCCCAGCTTCAGCCGGGTCGCTGCTGGGTCGGCGCCCAGCCCGCCCTGGGCCGACTGCCGGCAACCAGCCTGGCTGCCATCGCCGACCTGGCCGAGCACCTCGGCGAGGGCGCGCTGCACCTGACCCCCTGGCAGGGCCTGCTGCTGCCCGACGTGCCGGTCGACAGGGCCCCCGAGCTGCTCGGCGCTCTGGCCACCCTGGAGCTGACCACCGATCCAGCCGCGCCCCTGGCCCGGCTGATCGCCTGCACCGGCAGCCAGGGCTGCGCCAAGGGCCAGGCCGACACCAAGGGCGATGCCCTGCGCCTGGCCGAGCGGCTGCCGGCGGACGTGGAGGTGCATCTCTCCGGTTGCCCGCGCAGTTGCGCCCTGGCCGGCCAGGCACCCCATACCCTCTTGGCGGTGGCTCCCGGCCGCTATGACCTCTTCGTGCGCGACGCCACCCAGCCCGGTCCGGGCCGGCGGCGCGCCACCCAACTATCCCTCGACGAGGCCGCCGCCTGGCTGGCCCGGAGTCCCAGTGATGCTTGAATACGAACGCGACGGCCAGGCGATCTATCGCCAATCTTTCGCCACCATCCGCGCCGAAGCCGATCTCTCGGCCATCCCCGCCGACCTGGAAAAGCTCGCCGTGCGGGTGATCCACGCCTGCGGCATGGTCGACGTGGTCCAGGACCTGGCCTTTTCCCCGGGTGCCGGCGCGGCCGGTCGCGCGGCCCTGGCGGCCGGCGCGCCCATCCTCTGCGATGCGCGCATGGTCGCCGAGGGCGTCACCCGCACCCGCTTGCCGGCCAACAATCAGGTGATCTGCACCCTGCACGACGAAGGCATTCGCGAACTGGCCGTGGCCCAGGGCAACACCCGTTCAGCGGTGGCCCTGGAGCGCTGGCGGCCGCACCTGGCCGGCAGCGTGGTGGTGATCGGCAACGCCCCCACCGCGCTGTTCTATCTGCTGGAGATGCTCGATGCCGGCGCGCCCAAGCCGGCGCTGATACTCGGCATGCCTGTGGGCTTCGTCGGGGCGATGGAGTCCAAGGACGCCCTGGCCGCCGACAGCCGCGGCGTGCCCTATGTCATCGTCCGCGGCCGGCGGGGTGGTAGTGCCATGGCCGCCGCCGCGGTCAACGCCCTGGCCACGGAGGTGGAGTGATGGCGGGCCGCCTGCTCGGCCTGGGCGTCGGCCCCGGCGATCCGGAACTCATCACCGTGAAGGCCCTGCGCCTCTTGCAGAGCGCGCCGGTGGTGGCCTATTTCGTCGCCAAGGCCAAGGCCAACGCGGGCCAGGGCGGCAATGCCTATGGCGTCATCGAGGGCTATCTGCTGGACGGCCAGCAGCGCCTGCCGCTGGTCTATCCGGTGACCACCGAGAAGCTGGCGCCGCCGCTGTCCTATGAGACGGTGATCGCCGACTTCTACGACACCGCCGCCGCCCAGGTGGCCGACCATCTCGACGCCGGTCGCGACGTGGCGGTGATCTGCGAGGGCGATCCCTTCTTCTACGGTTCCTACATGTACCTGCACGACCGCCTGGCCGAGCGCTACGAAGCCCAGGTGGTGCCGGGGGTCTGCTCCATGCTCGGCGGCGTGGCCATGCTCGGCCTGCCGCTGGTCTATCGCAACCAGACTCTCACGGTGCTCTCCGGGGTGCTTTCCGCCGAGGAGCTCAAGGCGCGCCTCGCCAGCGCCGACGCCGCCGTGGTGATGAAGCTCGGACGCAATTTCGAGAAGGTGCGCCAGGTGCTGCGCGACCTGGGTCTGGACCAGCGCGCCCGCTACATCGAGCGCGCCACCATGGACAACCAGCGCATCGTCGCGCTGGATGCCGTCGAGCCCATGGCTTCGCCGTATTTCTCGCTGGTGGTGGTGCCGGGGGTGAAATGGAAGGGTTGAGCGCGGCCATCGTCATCCTCGGCCCCGGTGCCCTGGCCACCGCCCGCCGCCTGCAGGCTGGCCTGCCGGGCAGCCTGGTGCACGGCCTGGCCGGGCGGGTCGAGGGCGATGTCAGCTACAGCGCCTTCGGCGACCACCTGCGCGACCTCTATCGCCAGCAGCGCCCGCTGCTGGTGCTCTGCGCCGCCGGCATCGTCATCCGCAGCCTGGCGTCCTTGCTGGATGACAAGACCACCGAGCCGCCGGTGCTGGCCGTGGCCGAGGACGGCAGCGCCGTGGTGCCGCTGCTGGGCGGCCTGGCCGGCGCCAATCGCCTGGCCCGTCAGCTGGGTAGGCTGCTGGACGTGGCCCCGGCCATCACCACCAGCGGCGAATTGAGATTCGGCACCTGCCTGCTCGATCCGCCGGCCGGCTATGCCCTGGCCGATGTCGACGTGGCCAAGCACCGGGTCGCCGATCTGCTGGCCGGCGCCCCGGTACGCATCGAGGGCGAGGCGCCCTGGCTGGACGCGGTGCCCCTGGCCCGCGATCCCGAGGCGCGGCAACGCATCCTGGTCTCGCCCCTGACCAGCGCCGACGACCATACCCTGTTGATCCACCCCCGCGCCGTGCTGGTGGCGGTACGCGCCGATGCCACCGCCGCCGCCATTACCGCGCTGCTCGCCAGCACCGGCTATGCCACCGGGGCCGTGGCGGTGCTGCTGGCTCAGGCGGCCGACATGGCCGCGCCCGGCCTGGCCGAGCTGAGCCAGGCGCTGGAGGTGCCGCTGAGATTCGTCGACGCCCGTACCCCGGAATTCGCCCAGGCGGCCGTGGCACGGGCCCAGGCCCAGGGCCTCGCCCTGCACCTGCATGACCGGCCGCTGGACGCCGATGACCTCGGCCAGCGCCGTGGCCGCCTCAGTGTGGTGGGCCTAGGCCCCGGCGCGGACGAACTCATGGCACCGGTGGTGCGCCGCGCCCTGGACCAGGCCGAGGACGTGCTCGGCTACGCCACCTACGTGCAGATGGCCGGTCCCCTGCGCCCGGACCAGCTGGCCCATGCCAGCGACAATCGCGAAGAACTGCAGCGCGCCCGCCATGCCTTCGAACTGGCCGCCAGCGGGCGCCAGGTGGTGATGGTGTCGTCCGGCGATCCGGGCGTCTTCGCCATGGCCGCCGCGGTGCTGGAGGTGCTGGAGGGCGCCGCCGACCCGCGCTGGGCGGCGGTGGAGCTGGAGATCCTGCCAGGCATCACCGCGGCCATGGCCAGCGCCGCCCTGGCCGGGGCGCCGCTGGGTCACGACTTCTGCCTGATCTCCCTGTCCGACAACCTCAAGCCCTGGACGGTGATCGAGCAGCGCCTGCGCCAGGCCGCCGCGGCGGACCTGGCCATGGCCTTCTACAATCCCATCTCCAAGGCCCGACCGCATCAGCTGGACCGGGCGCTGGACGTCCTGCGCAGCTGCCGCTCGGCAAACACCCCGGTGATCCTCGGTCGCGACGTCGGCCGTCCCGGTGGCGGTCTCGAATACACCAGCCTCGGCGCCCTGCGCAGCGAGATGGTGGATTCGCGCACCCTGGTGATCCTCGGCTCCAGCCATACCCGGCGCTTTCCGCGGGCCGACGGCGGCGAATGGGTCTATACCCCGCGCTGGTACGATACGGAATTGTTATAAAGTAACATTTAGTGCTTGAATCCTGGTCGCCGCTGGCTCACCCTCGGCGACCTTTCCGTTCCCTGGCGGGAAGCCGGTGCAACTCCGGCGCGGTCGCGCCACTGTGAGCTTCGCGAGAAGTGAGCCAGACCTTGCCAGGGGACATCCATCATCCACCAGGGACGCGTCATCCCAAGGAGAGTCCATGTTTCGCCATCTTCTACCGCTGCTCGCCGCCGGCCTGCTGTCCGTAGCCTCCCTTACCGCCCAGGCGGCCACCCCCTATCCGCTGACCATCCACAACTGCGGCCGCGACCTGGTCTTCGAGCGCGCGCCTCAACGCCTGGTCAGTCTGGGCCAGGCCAGTACCGAGTTGCTCTTGCGCCTGGGCGTGGGCGCGCGGCTGGTGGGCACCGGCGTCTGGTTCGGCGGCTTGCCCGCGGACCTGCAGGCGGCGGGCAAGGGCATTCCGCGGCTGGCTGACAACGCCCCCAGCTTCGAAGCCGTGGTCGGCACCCGGCCGGATCTGGTGGCGGCCCAGTACACCTATCACGTCGGACCCGGCGGCGAGGTGGCGGACTTCCCCCGCTTTGCCACGCTGGGCATTGCCGCCTATGTGGCGCCCAGCGATTGCGAGGGCAAGGCGGTGACCGCCGACTCCAACAGCGACGGCAGCCGCAGCGCGCCCTTCGACATGAATCTGGTGACCCGCGAGGCTCAGGAACTGGCGGCCATCCTCGATGTGCAGCCGGCCGGCAAGCAGCTGGTTGCCGAGCTGGACCGCCGTATCGCCGCCGCTGGCGAGCAGGCCAAGGCCGCCGGGGTCCGGGGGCGTTCGGTGCTGTTCTGGTTTTCCAGTCCGCGGCTGGAAGGGGATCCCTGGGTCGCTGGCAACCTCGGCGCGCCGGCCTGGATCGCCCGCGCCCTGGGCCTGCGCAACGTGGTCGACAGCGCCGAGGAATGGCCGGCGGTGAGCTGGGAGCGCATCGCCAGTCTGGACCCCGACTATATCGTCGTGGCGCGCATGGACCGCCGTCTCTATCCCGCCGATGACGTGGACAAGAAGCTGGCCTTCCTGCGCAGCGATCCCCTGACCCGCGAATTGCGCGCGGTGCGCGAGAACCGCCTGCTGGTGGTGGATGCCCCGACCCTCAATCCCTCGCTGCGGGTGGTGGACAGCGTCGAGACCCTGGCCGCCGACCTGGCCAAGCCGCAACCATGAGTCTGCCCCTGGCGGCCGAGGGGGCCCGGCCCTGGCGCTGGCTGCTGGGCCTGGCCGCGGTGCTGGCGCTGGCGGCGAGCGTGGTGCTGGCGGCGTCCTTCGGCGAGATGCCCATCGCGCCCCTGACCAGTCTGCAGGCCATCGCCAACGGCCTCGGCCTGGGGCCCTATCCGGTGGAGCGCATCGTCCAGGGCATCGTCTGGGAATACCGTCTCAGTCGCGCCCTGGTGGCCGCCTGCTGCGGCGCCGGCCTGGCGGTCTCCGGCGCCATCCTCCAGGCGCTGCTGCGCAACGCCCTGGCCGAACCCTATGTGCTGGGGCTGTCGGCCGGCGCCTCCACCGGCGCGGTGCTGGTGATGCTGCTGGGGGTCGGTGGCGGGATGCTCGGCGTGTCCCTCGGCGCCTTTCTTGGCGCGGTGCTGGCCTTTACCGTGGTGCTGCCCTTTCTCGGCAGTGGCGGCAGCACCCGCATCATCCTCGCCGGGGTGGCCGCGTCCCAGCTGTTCAATGCCCTGACCGCCTATATCGTCGCCACCGCGGCCAATGCCGAGCAGGCGCGCAGCGTCATGTTCTGGCTGCTCGGCAGCCTGGCCGGGGTGCGCTGGCCGGACGTCTGGCTGGCCGCCGGGGTGGTGCTCGCCGGGCTGCTGGTGTGCCTGGCCTGCGCCCGGGCGCTGGATGCCTTCGCCTTTGGCGAAGACGCCGCCGCCAGCCTCGGCGTGGCGGTGGGGCCGCTGCGCCTGCTGCTGCTGGCGGTCACCGGCCTGATCACCGCCTGCCTGGTCAGCCTGGTGGGTGCGGTGGGCTTCGTCGGCCTGGTGATCCCCCATGTGGCACGCTTCCTGGTCGGTCCGGGG
>Ga0157369_10010286_pt1 | contig 10672 bp, 12 predicted proteins | sample C25metaG_FD_113461 | JGI IMG/M metagenome (GOLD analysis project Ga0157369, IMG submission 113461) | Corn rhizosphere microbial communities from Kellogg Biological Station, Michigan, USA - C2-5 metaG | ecosystem: Host-associated > Plants > Roots > Rhizosphere > Soil | place: USA: Michigan...
GACCTTGGTGAACGTGCGCCCGCCGTCAGTGGAGGAGTAGAAGCCGTTGTTCTGGGTGTTCGTCGGGCCACGCCAGCCGATCGCCGCGACGACGTTGCGGCCATGGCTGCCCGGCACGATGGCGACATCAGAGATCTGCTGGTCTACTGGCGGGAAGTCGGTCACCCCGGCCGGGTCCAGCACCTCGGTCCACGCGCGCGAGATCGGGCTGTAGCGGAACAGGCCGTTGTTGGTGGCCGCGAAGGCGTCCCCGAACTGGTCGAACGCCACCCGGAAGATGGTGCGCGGCGCGATCGGGCTGTTCTTGCCGCCGACGAGCTGCCAGGACCGGCCGTCGTCGTACGTCGCGTACACGCCGGTGCCCTGGTAGGAGTCCTGCGAGGAGTTCGCCTCGCCGGTGCCGACCCACAGCGACCCGTCGACCGGGTTGACGGCCATCGAGCCGATCGACATCGTCGACTGGTTGTCGAAGACCGGGGTCCAGTGGCCGCCGCGGTCGAAGGAGCGCCAGACGCCGCCGTCGGCCCCGCCGGCGAACCAGGCGTCGCGGGTCGCGGCCAGCGCGGTGACCCGGCCGCCGACGAGGTCGAAGCCCGCGCCGATGTTGGACCAGAACGGGTCGGTGAACCCGGCCGGCTCGGCCTGGTACGGGTTGCTGGTGAACTCCTGCCACCGGCCGGGGGTGGACGGAAGCGCCGCCGCCTGGGCGACCGCGCTGCCGAGGGCGTCGCCGGTTATGTACCCGGCCGGCGCGGAGCGCGCCGCGTTGTACTGGTCGAACTGGTCGGCAAGGTCACCGTCATCGGCCGAGTGGTCATTCACGGGTGAAGAGCCATCGCCGGAAATCGAGGCGTTGGCCCGTGCCGCCCTGACATCCTTAGCGGTGCCGTGGAAGGCGTTGCTCAAATAGGCGTTACGGGCAGCCTGCCTGGCCGCGGCCCCCTTCAGGGGGTGCGTGCCGAGGGTACTGGCGTCGCTAGGCGTCACCGCCAGCCCCCAGGTAGCGAGCGAAACGGTAATGCCGGCCGCGAGTGACCCGATCAGGGCCGTGCGCAACCGGCGTTTGGGGAAGTGCATCCCGACTCCATTCGATGCCTGTCGATGCGTTAGTTCCGCGTAGTTCCGCCTGCGCCACTCCCTGCGACCCCTGGCTCAGTGCGGACGGAACCTTTCAAATGTTCTCGCGCCGGCCCCGAAAGGTCGAGATCAATGGTGGAAAGTTTTAACAAAAACATCAGCTCCCGGTCAGGGTGGGCACAGGGGTTGCGGGTACACGCCGCCTCGGCCGAACTTGTGGCCAGGCCCAGACCGCGCGGTGAGCCCTTTCCGCGGGCGGCGGCGGGTGGGAACCTGGCAGCGATCCATTTCGGGTACAAAGGAGTCCCCTGACATGCCGCAGGCTGAGACCGCACTGGTGGAGACGGCGCTAGGCCCCGTCGAGGTGCCCGCGCTGGGACCGACGCTGATGCACGAGCACATCTTCGTGCTGACCGCTGACGTCCAGGCGAACTACCCCGGGGAGTGGGGGTCGGAGGAGGAGCGGATCGCCGACGCGGCCAGGAGGCTGCAGGAACTGAGCCGGGCCGGGATCAAGACGATCGTGGACGTCACCGTGATCGGGCAGGGACGCGACATCGCGCGGATCAAGAAGATCGCCACCCAGGTGCCAGAGCTGAACATCGTGGTCGCCACGGGCTGCTACACCTTCGACGAGGTGCCGATGTTCTTCTGGCGGCGCACGGCGTCGGACGAGGCGATGGCGGGCCGGCCGGCGAAGGACCCGATGGCCGACTACTTCATCGGCGACATCACCGAGGGCATCGCCGGGACCGGCGTCAAGGCGGGCATGCTGAAGTGCGCGGTGGACGCCAAGGGGCTCACCGAGGGCGTCGAGCGGGTGCTCCGCAACGTCGCCCGGGCGCACGTCGCGACCGGCGGCACGCCCATCACCATCCACACGCACGCCGCCGCCAAGCACGGCCCGGCGATCCTGGACGTGCTGCGCGCTGAGGACGTGGACTTGTCCCGCGTGGTCCTCGGGCACAGCGGCGACGCCGTCCGCGACCCGGACTACCTGGAGCAGATGGCGGCCTCCGGGCTCACCCTGGGGATGGACCGCTTCGGCATCGACCATTTCGCGTCGTTCCAGGACCGCGCGGACCTCGTTGTCGAGCTGTGCCGCCGCGGCCTGGCCGGCCGCATGGTCTTGGCTCACGACACCTGCTGCTACATCGACTGGTTCGCCCCCGGTACGCTGGCCCCGCTCAAGAACTGGCACTACCTGCACGTTAGCCAGGACGTGCTGCCGTACCTGCGCGAGCAAGGGGTGAGCGACGCCGACATCGACGCGATGCTCGTGGGCAACCCCGCGCGCGTCTTGTCCGGATTGCCGCGACGCTTGGCGAACGCAGAAGATTAGGTTGTTGACTTCTGTGCTCCGACGGCGTTGATTCTGGGCATGGGACACGATGCTCGGCGAGATAATGCTTCGGAAAATGGTGCTTCTGTAAAGCGAGCCGGACGATCCCGGCGCGCGTTCCTGTCCGCCTCGGCCATCGCCGCGGCGGGCATTCCCCTTATCGGCGGCGCCGGATCGGCGGCGGCGGCCGCCACTACCTTGGCGCGGTCTGAGCCGGATCCCGGCCTGCGCGAGATGCTGCGCCACGCCGATCCTCGTCGCGTGCGGGCCACCATCGAAAAGCTGGTCAGCTTCGGCACCCGGCACACCCTGTCCAGCCAGACGGACCCGGCGCGCGGCATCGGCGCGGCCACCGCCTGGGTGTTCGAGCAGATGCAAGGCTTCGCGGCCGCGTCGGGCGGCAGGATGACAGTGCAGCAGCAGTCATTCATCCAGCCGGTCTCCAGCCGGGTCCCGGTGCCGACGAAGATCACGAACGTGATCGCGACCCTCCAGGGCACCGCGTCGCCGGCCCGCTACTACGTGATGACCGGCCACCTGGACTCGCGGGTGACCGACGTCATGGACTTCACCAGCGACGCGCCCGGCGCCGACGACGACGGCTCCGGCGTCGCCGCGGTGATGGAGCTGGCCCGGCTGTTCGCCACCCGGGGCCCGTTCCCCGGGACCATCGTGCTCGCCGTCGTGGCAGGGGAGGAGCAGGGCCTGTACGGCTCGGCGTTCATGGCCGCGCAGATGAAGGCGGCCGGCAACGACGTCCAGGGCATGTTTGCTAACGACATCGTCGGCGCCTCGCAAGCTTGGGATGGCACTAAGCCGGACCCGCACACGCTGCGGCTGTTCGTCGAGGGCATCCCGACCGCTGCCACCGCCAACCAGATCGCGCTCATGCAGTCGGTCGGCGGCGAGAACGACGGGGTAACGCACCAGCTCGCCCGCTTCGTCACCCACGCGGCGCCGTTCGAGCTCACCGGCATGAACCTGCGGGTCATCTGGCGACGCGACCGCTACCTGCGCGGCAGCGACCACCTGTCGTTCCAGCAGCAGGGCTACCCGGCCGCCCGGTTCACCGAGCCCCGGGAAAATTTCAACCACGAGCACCAGAACGTCCAGGTGACGAATGGCGTCCAGTTCGGCGACCTGATCGAGTTCGTCGACTTCGGCTACATCGCGCGGGTCGCGAAGGTCAACGGCGCCGCCCTGTGGGCGCTGGCCACCGCGCCCGGCACCCCGAAGAACGTCCAGATTCACACCACGCCGCCGGGCACCTTCTCCGGTACCAACATCACCACGCTCACCTGGAATGCCAACCCCGAGTCCAACGTGACCGGCTATGAGGTCGTCATGCGGGAGACCACCTCCGCCGACTGGACCGGCGCCATCAACGTCGGCGACGTCACCACCGTTGACCTGGACATCTCCAAGGACAACGTCCAGTTCGGCATCCGCGCCGTCGACAGCAACGGGCACCGCAGCCCGGTCGCCTTCCCGGCGGTCGCGGCGTAGCTGGCCTGTCCCCACGACGAATAGACGAATACCAGCCCCCGGCGCGCGGCCAGTCCAGTGCGCCGGGGGCCTGCCGGGTAGGGGCTAGAGGGCAGAGCAGCTCCCAGCAGTTCAACGGCTTCAGACTCGCCGCTCAGCCGCCAGGCTTCGTGAAGGACCAGGGCTAGGACCGTCGCCATCTTCTGGAACGAATGCCTCAAAGAGGTGGTCGCTAATCGTTTCGTCGCTGGCTTCGGTCGCTTCTGTGGCTTCGGTGAGGCCGCATGAGCACCGTGCGCTGGTCACGTGCTTTCCCTCATTTCCCGCGCCCTGACGGCGCCTATCGGGGAGCGTGCAAGTGTTCGGCAAGCCATTGGCGGAGAAACGCGGCATCGTTATCGCCCATCTTGAAGGCAAAGGCAGTCAGCCCAGCGAAGGAGGCCATGAGCCCCAGGGAGATCCCGGCCCCAGCCAAAGGGGGGAGGATCTTGGGCGGATCTCCGAAAAGCAGCTCGCCGACGATCCTGAGTATGAATCCCGCGAAGACCACCGCCCCGGATCCCAGGAAATGGGACACCGGCGCGGCCTGCGGCCTGTACGTGGTCCTCGCCGGAGGCGTGCGCCCTGGTGGACAGCCGGGTTCGTGACGAGGATGGCTCCCCCGCTCCGTCACGGAGTTGCCGCAGGTGGCGGGGGCGCCAACTCGGCCGGCCAGGCCGCCCTGTTCCTGGCCCGGTCAAGATCGTTGTGGTCAAGACTGACCCTGGCTACGGGCCTGACCCGGGACACGCGGGGACCGGGAGGATCGTGGCGACCTTCTGCGGCTGACGACGGATCACGGAGCGCCTAGAAGTCGACGTGCGGCGCGGTCGCGGTCAATATGGCGGGGGCCGCCTTGACCGACCAGATGGCGTCGAGCTCGCCGGCGATCGCCGCGGTGAGCCGCGCGATGTCCGCCGCCGACGCGTGCAGCGCCTCGGCGACGATCAGCGCGGTCGTGGTGGAGTCGCGGACCGCGGACAGGCCGCTTTGCCGGTTGGCCCAGCGGCGGGCGTGCGCCTTTCCGGCGTCGTCGCGGAAGATCACCTCACCGGCCGCGGGATGCTCGGTCTCGCCGGAGAACGTCAGGTACTCCTCATCGCCGGCCGCGTACCGTACCTGGAGGTCGCCGGCGATCGCGGACACGTCCAGGGCCGCCACTGGGATGGCGAAGGCGACCGAGACCGCGTTGCACAGGTCCACGAGCGGATGCAGGCCCGGCAGGCTGCCGTGCGTCCGCAGCCGGCGCAGCAGGGACTCGGCGGCGCACCGGTACTGTGTCGGCCGCAGGCCCATCCGGGTGAAGGCGCGCCGCCACGCCTGAATCTCCGCGAGCTCGCTTTCCGGCGCCTGGGTGAGCCGCGACCGGGCCACGTCGGTGAAGCGGGCCGCGGCCGCGCTCACGTCGGCGGCCGCGGTGACGCCCTCGACGTGGATCACCCCCGGCACCAGGCCGGGGAAGTCACGCCAGAGCTCGTCATGATGGCGAAAGCGCATCACTTCCCCTTTCACCGTTCCTGAGGCCGACGGTCAGGCCGGCGATGACGACGGCGATGCCCGCCCAGACCATCGGCCGGGGCGCGGGCCCACCGAGCAGTATCCCGGTCAGGGTCGCCGCGATCGGCGCGATCCCGGTGAGCAGCCCGGCCCGCCCGGCCCCGAGGCGGTCGACGCTGGTGTACCAGAGCACGAAGGCCACGGCGGTGACGCCGACGGCGAGGTAGCCGGTCGCCAGCCAGTCCGCCGCCGACAGCCGCGTCACGGCGGCCGGTCCCTCCCGAACGCCGCCGAGCACGGCGAAGATGACCGTCGCGATCCAGGTCGCGTGCACGGACACGCCGAGCGGGCCGTGCCGCCCGAGCACGGGCACGGCCAGCAGCGTGAAGGCGGCCTCGCAGCCGAAGGCGACCGCCGCCCAGGCGAAGCCGGCCGCGTCGCAGCGGCCCAGGCCCTGCACCAGGGCGGCGCCGCCGGTGAGGACGACCGCGGCGACGACCGCCTTGGGGGCCGGCCGTGATCGCTCAAGCAACGGCCCGGCCACGGCGAGCAGCGTCGGGACGCAGGCGACCGCCACGCCGAAGACGGCGGGCTCGGCGCCGCGTGCCCCATCGGCCAGCGCGACGTTGAAGACGACTAGCCCGGTCGCGGCGATGCCTGCCAGCCAGAGCCATTCCGCCGCGCGCGGCAGGCGCACCGATCGTCCGCTCGCCCGCGCGAACGCGAGCAGCAGCAGGCACGCCGCCGCGTAGCGCAGCGCCTCGGCGGTGTACACCGGCGCCCGGGCGAGCGTCCCGGTGACCGCGACGCTCCCGCCCACGCAGACCATGGCGAGCGCCCCCGCGAGCGTCGCCCCGCGCGCTGGCGCCCGGGCGGGCCCGGGCTGGTCCCGCGCGGCGGTGGTCTCGGTGCGGGCGGCGGGCGCGGCGGGGGCGCGGGCGGCAGGGGCGCGGGTTGCGGTCACACCGACACGCTAGGGTGGCATTGGTCCTATGAACAGGACCAATACTGTGGTTCTATAGTGGACCAATGGATTCCGACTTCCTGCAGCTGCGGGCGGCGCTCGCGCCGCCGCGCGGGATGGCCACCTGGCTCGCGGGCGAGCTGCGGGCGGCCATCGCCGACGGCCGGCTGCCGCCGGGGACGGCGCTGCCTGCCACCCGGGCCCTGGCGGCGGACCTGGGCATCTCGCGCGGGGTCGTGGTCGAGGCATACCAGCGGTTGCGGGACGAGGCGCTGATCAGCGGCCGGCCGGGCGCCGGGACGAGGGTGGCGCCGCTGCCCGGGGCGGGCGTGACGCCGGCCGGGCGGGCCTCCGCCACGGCAGTGCCGTCCGGGGTGCCGCCGCCGGGGATGCCGCCGCCAGGGGTGCCGGCGTCCGGGTGGCCCCCGGCGGACGGGCGGCCCGACTTCGGGCAGTTGCCGTTGCGCTGGCGGTCGCGCTCGGGGATCGACATGTCCCCGGGCGTGCCCGACCTGTCGGCGTTTCCGCGCGCCGCGTGGCTGCGCGCCGAGCGGGCCGTGCTGGCGCGGGCGAGCGCCGCCGACCTCGGCTACGGCGACCCGCGCGGCAGCGACCGGCTGCGGACCGAGCTGGCGGGCTGGCTGGCGCGCACTCGCGGCCTGCGCGCCGCCCCGGACGACATCATCGTGGTCAACGGCGTCGCCCAGGCGCTCGCGCTGCTCGCCCGGGTGCTGGTGAGCCGGGGCACCGACCGGGTCGCCGTCGAGGACCCCGGCTCCAGCGGGGCCACCGGAGAGCTGGCCTACTGGGGCCTGACACCGGTGCCGGTCGCGGTCGACGAGCACGGGCTGCGGGTGGACCGGCTGGCGGCCAGCGGGGCCGGCGTCGCGCTGGTCACCCCCGCCCACCAGTTCCCCACCGGCGTGGTGCTCGCCCCGCATCGCCGTGGTGAACTGCTGGCCTGGGCCGCCGCGGGCGGGCTGGTCATCGAGGACGACTATGACGCCGAGTACCGCTATGACCGGGCGCCGGTTCCCGCGCTGCACGCCTCGGCCCCGGACCGGATCGCGTACGCGGGCAGCACGTCCAAGGCGCTGGCGCCCGGGATGCGCCTGGGCTGGCTGATCCCGCCGCCCGAGCTGCGCCCCGACCTGATCGCGGCCAAGCACGCCAGCGACCTCGGCAGCCCGGCGCTGCCGCAGATGGTGCTCGCCCAGATGATCGCGAACGGCGAGCTTGAGCGGCACATCCGCCTGGTCCGCGGCCGCCAGCGCCACCGGCGCGACGCGCTGCTGGCGGCCCTGCGCGAGCACCTGCCGCAGGCCCGCGTCCAGGGCGTCGCCGCCGGGCTGCACCTGCTCGTCACGTTCCCCGGCCTGACCTGCCCCGCCGATGACACGGACCTGGCGAGCGAGATCCACCGGGCGGGCGTGCTCGTGCACCCGCTGTCGTGGCACCGCCACGACCCCGGTCCGCCCGGCCTGGTCCTCGGCTACGCGGCGCATACCCCCGACCAGCTCCGCGACGCCGCGCGCCGCATCGCGGCGATCGTCCGCCGCGATGCGGGCCGCGCCCCGCATGCCCGCTCGCCCAGGTAAGCGGTGTGCCCCGGTAAGCCGCGCGCGTGCCGCGCGCCATCGCGGCCGATGGCGTCGGGCGGGCTGAAGGCGGCCAGGAAATGCTCGTCCAATTCGGCGGGATTCGCGGCGCTGAAGCCGCAACTGCATGCCAGGTTAGGTGACCACTCGACATGTGTCTTCCCATCGTGACCTATGTCGTCCTGTGGGGTGAATACCTCAAGCAGGTGGTCCGCAAGCTCCCCGGTGGCGCTGAACGCGAGGCCGCATGAGCATTGATGGCCATTCATGAATTTGTTCCGATCGTCGTTCGCGGTTTCGGGACCTGCGCCCAGGTGACCTTCCCGCCGAAGGCGCTCGCGGCCTGGTAATGTCCCCATTCGGCGAGTGCTTCCACGAGGACGAGGCCCCGGCCGGACTCCTCCTCCAGGCCCGGCGCGCCGAGCCGGGGCCGTTCCGCGCACGCGTCCCAGACGAGGATGACGACCGCCTGCCGGCTGCCTACCGTCCACAGCCTGACTGGTGGCCGTCCCAGTTCCCAGGCGATCTTCCGGGTGGCGGCCACGGCGTTGGTGACGAGCTCGGCGGTCACCAGTTCGGTGTCCTCGGCGAGGTCGTCCAGCCGCCACTGGTGCAGGCTCTCCCGGACCCGCAGATGGGCGCTGGAGGCAGCGGCCTCCTCGGCGGCCAGCTCCACGTAATCCTTGTGCGGCCAGTTCGCGTGCCATTCCAGCCTTTCCGGGGGCAGTGCCGGATCGGGTGGTATCCGCGCCCACGCGGCAGGCGGGCGCATCGGGACGAGGTTCACGGGGTTCCCCTTATCGCGGCAGGTGATCGGATTCGGTCCCGCCACAATGCCAGCGGTTTTCCCGCGTTTCCACGGCAACCTCAGATAAGAACAGTCGTACACTCCCTTAGTAGAACCAGCGCTGGCGGCGGAGAATCGCGGGAGGCGGCGGTAGAATGTCCCAGGTAAAGGCGTCCGCGAAGGCGGCGTTCGCGAGGCAGCTCCGCGCCTGGCGCGCAAAGAAGGGCTGGTCACAGGTCGAGCTCGGCGACAAGATCGGCTACTCCGACGCCCTGATCAGCGGCATCGAGAACGGCCACAAGACGCCGACGGCCGACTTCGCCGCGCGGTGCGACGACGTCTTCGGCACTCCCGCCACCTTCACCGAGTTCCAGGAGCTGATCGCCCGCGAGGCCTGGCCCTCGTTCTACGCCCCCGCCCTGGAGTTCGAGGTCCGCGCGGTGCGGATCCACCAGTGGTCCCCGCTCGTCGTCCCAGGCCTGTTTCAGACCGAGGACTACGCGCGTGCCGTGATCTCCGCAGGCGAGCGGTTCCTCAGCCCTGAGGAGGTAGAGCAGAAGGTCAAGGAGCGGATGGATCGCCAGCAAATCCTGCGGCGGCAGACTGGCCGCCTGCAGGTCTGGGAGGTGATCCCGGAGGGCGCCTTGCGGCACATCATCGGCTCGCCTGAGACCCAACGCGTTCAACTAGACCGACTGATCCAGGCGGCGACCACGCCAGGCGTCGTGATCCAGATCCTCCCGTTCTCCGCATATGACAACCCCGGCACCAACGGACCCATCCTGATTTTCGACTTCACGAAGGACCCAACGATCGCCTACGCCGACTGCGACGGCGGCGGAATGCTCGTCGAGAGTCCGGAGCTCGTGATCGCCCTGACCACTAAGATGAGCCTGATTCGCGCGGCGGCCCTGTCGCCTCGGGAATCCCTACAGCTCCTCCGCAGGGTCAGGGATGAGATCGAATGACGTGGCGTAAGTCCAGCTACTCCGGTTCTTCGACCGAGTGCATCGAGGTCAGTACCACTCCCTGGCGTACGTCCAGCTACTCCGGCTCGCAGGGCAACTGCGTCGAGGTTGGCTTGCCCCCGTGGCGTACGTCCAGCTACCCCGGCTCCAGTGGCGAGTGTGTAGAGGTCGGCACCGCCCCCACGACAGTAGTGGTCCGCGACACCAAGAACCGCGACGGCGTGCGGCTCACCTTCTCCGCCCACGCCTGGCGTTCCTTCGCCGCTACCCTCAGGCGGTCTTGACCGTCTCGCGTCCCTAGACGTCAGTCAGCAGGAGGAGCGCTCGCAGGGCGGGCGTGTCCTCGATCACCTGCCACCGCGTGACCAGCCCCGCGTGCACGGTCGCCCGCCAGATCACCCCGAGCTGGCGCTCCTCGTGATCGGGCAGGGCCATTAGGGTTGCGCATCCGCGCCCGCCCCGCCGCACCCGTTGCACAGGCGGCGTTCGCTTGACATCCTCGGGGGAGCCGAAACGAGGAGAAACCCCTATGGCAGCGGACTTCCGGCCGGTGGCACCGGTAGACCCGACGAACTTGCGACCCATGCTCTTCCTCGACGTGGCGCGAGAGATCATGCTGGCCGGCGACTGGACGCACCGGGCGGTGACCGTCGTGATGGAAAGCCACACCGGTCCGGGCCGGTTCGCCTTCTACGGGGCCAATCACCCGGGTGCCATCGAGGAGGTCCACGCGGGCCGGATCGACGTGTCGACCCTCAACCCGGCGGTCATGCTGACGATGGCGCACCGGGGCACCGGCCCGTTCGACGCCCCCAAGAACGTGGCGGCCGTGGCGGTACTGCCGCAGTATGACCAGCTCGGGTTCGCGGTGGCCAGCCGGCTCGGCTGCACGAGCCTGGAGGACATCGCCGCTAA
>Ga0157369_10010288_pt1 | contig 10671 bp, 5 predicted proteins | sample C25metaG_FD_113461 | JGI IMG/M metagenome (GOLD analysis project Ga0157369, IMG submission 113461) | Corn rhizosphere microbial communities from Kellogg Biological Station, Michigan, USA - C2-5 metaG | ecosystem: Host-associated > Plants > Roots > Rhizosphere > Soil | place: USA: Michigan...
CCTCGCCGTCATTGGCGTAGGCTTCGTGGTTCTTCTCGATGTCGTCGAGGCGGTAGAGGTAGTTGACCATGATGCCGGCGGATTCGCGCAGGCCCTTCGGTGAGAGGTCGCCGAGCCAGTTGATCCGCTCCAGCCGCGCGCCGTTGCCGAGATGGAAGCGCGCGACCGAATCGATGATGCGGCCCTTGGAATTGCGCGCGCGCAGGAAATAATGCGCGGCGAGCGGCTCCAGCGCCTCGCGCAGCTCGCCCGAGATCGGCTCGCTCTCGATCCAGTTCGGATCGTCGAGCTGCTTCAGGACATTGCGTTCTTCTTCCGCCAGCGGCAGGTCGGTCGCCTGCTTCAACCACGGCATGAAGCCCGGCACCGGCGACAGCGTCACGAAGGTGTCGAGCTTGGGCAGCTCGCGGCGCAGCTCCTCGACCACCTGCTTGATCAGGAAATTGCCGAAGGAGATGCCGCCGAGCCCGCGCTGGGTGTTGGAGATCGAATAGAACACCGCGGTGCGCGCGCGATCGGTCGGCACCGGCTGGCGGTTCACCGCCAAGAGCGGCGCGATCGCGCCCGGGATCGTCTCGGTCAGCGCCACCTCGACAAAGATCAGTGGCGCGTCGGCGAGCGCAGGATGGAAGAAGGCGTAGCAGCGGCGATCGACGGGATCGATGCGGCGGCGCAGATCGTCCCAGTCGCGAATCTCGTGCACGGCTTCGTAACGGATGATCTGCTCGAGGATGTTCGCCGGCGTCGACCAGTCAATCCTGCGCAGCACGAGGAACCCCCTGTTGAACCACGAACCGAGCAGATGCACGACGTCGCGGTCGAGCGCGGCGAGATCCTTGCGGCCATTCATATGGGCGAGAAGATCGGAACGCATCGCGACAAGGTCGGCCGTGCCTCCCGGCGCGCGGTTGAGGCGGCGGATCAGTTCCTGCCGGCGCGGCTCCGAGGCGAAATGCAGGTCGCTGCCATGCCCGTCGCCCGGAAGGGTCTGCCAGGCCTTGATCGCCTCGGCGAGCCTTTCCTTGTCAGGCCCGAAGTCGCGCGCCAGCGCCTCGAAAAAGGTGCGGCGTCCGTTCTCGTCGAGATCGTGATAGCGGTCGAGCACTTGGCGCGCCATCGCCGTGCCCGAGGCTTCGCCCCGGCCCGACAACAGCGCCTCGCACAATTTGACGAGGTCGGAGGCGTCGCCTTCGCCATCCTCCGGATCGGCGCGCCGCAACAGCGAGCGGCCGCGTTCGGAAATCGTCGACAGGAGATCGGAGAAAAAGGCGTTGGCCATGGGAAAGCATTCTAATCCGGTGATGCCAAATCCTACATAGGATTTAAGGCGAAGTCAGGCCAGATCAAGCATCGATCCAGTCATGCCCCGCGAAAGCGGGGCATCCAGCACGCCGCGCCCTCTCGGTTGACTACAAAAGTCTGGGGTTGCTGGATTACCCGCTTTCGCGGGTAATGACATTGCCCAAGCGACGCTACGTCCTTTCCACAAATTCCGTCGGCGTCCTGCCGGTGACCTGGCGGAAGGCGTGGGAGAAAGCGGGAACGCTGGCATAGCCGAGGTCGGCGGCGAGCTGCTTGATCGACACCGTGGCGTCGACGGACAGTCTCTCGATCGCGGATGCGATCCGCGCCCGCTGGCACCAGCTCTTGAAGCTGAGCTGGGTCTCGGCCGAGAACAGCCGCGACAGCGTCCGCGCCGACGTGCCGACCTTCTGCGCCAGCGTCTCGATTTCATGCGCGGCGGCGGGGGCGGCGAGCACGATGTCGGCGGCGCGCCGGCAGCGCGCCTCCTGCGGTAGCGGGATGAAGGTCGCCGCATCCTCCGCGCGATGCAATTCGAGCATCAGGAGCTTGACCAGGAGCGTGGTGCGCTCGGGGATGTTGTCCTGTTCGAACAGCGCAAGGATGGTCTGTTGCAGGAGAGCGGAGACGCGCACCACGAATTCGGATTTGAGGCCCGCGCCGCGCCGCTCGCGCTTCAGCCACGCCACATCGAAATAGAACGTGCGCATTTCGATGTCGGCAAGCACGTCGATGGCGTGCACAAGGCGCGCCGGCACCCAGACCGCGCGGTCCGGCGGCACCAGCCAGCGGCCCTTCGGCGTCGTCACCTGCATGGTGCCGCTCGCCGCATAGACGAGCTGGGCCTCGCGATGCATGTGCGGGTCGAGGCGCAGGCCCTTCTTGTAGCTGCGCGCGACCAGATGCAGGCCATCGCCGGTCGAGCGCTGGCCGCGCAGTATCGCTATCAATGGCGGTTCGGCGATAGTCATTGGCTGCATCCCGTCAGCCTAAATTCGTACAATCGAAACGGAAAAACAACGGGAATCGTCCAGGGAATCGGTCGAGGAATTGCCATGAACAGCCCCAGCCGGGTCATTACCTTCGTCAACGCCGCGCATTTCATTGACCATTATTCGATGCTGATCTTCGCCGCCGCCGTCATCATCATGGGGCCGGCGCTGGGCATGGCCTATTCGGAGCTATTGCCCTATGCGACGCCAGGCTTCATCGCCTTCGGCGCTGGCTCGCTGCTCACCGGCTGGCTCGGCGACCGCTGGAGCCGGCGGCACATGATGGTGATCTTCTTCATCGGCATTGGCTTCGCGATGATCTCGGTCGGCTTCGTGCAGACGCCGCTGCAACTCGGCGCCGCGCTGCTGGGAATAGGCATCTTCGCCTCGATCTATCATCCCGTCGGGACCGCGATGATCGTGTCCTATGCCGACAAGCTCGGCCGCGAGATGGGGCTGAACGGGGTCTGGGGCAATCTCGGCGTCGCCTCGTCGGCGCTGGTCACCGGCGTGATCGGGCAATATCTCGGCTGGCGCTATGCCTTCATCATTCCTGGCATCGTGACCGTGCTCGTCGGCATCGCCTTCGCGGTGCTGGTGGTGCATGAGGACCGCAAGGGCTCCAAGCAGGCCGCGGCGCAGGCGCGGGTCGCCAAACAGGACATGTGGCGGGTGGTCGTGTCGCTGCTGATCGTCGTGATCGCGATCTCCACGACGTTCAACGCGGTGACGGTGGCGCTGCCGAAACTGTTCGCCGAGCGGCTCGATTTCACCAGGAGCCCGGCGCTGCTCGGATTGATCGCGGCCGGCGTCTACGTGTTCGGGGCGATGACGCAGTACACCATCGGCAAGCTGCTCGACCACCATTCGCTGAAGACGGTGGCGCTGCCGCTGTCGTTCCTGCTGGCGCCGTTCCTCTATCTTGCCGCGACCTTGCAGAACGTGCCGCTGATCCTGGTCTCGATCGGCATCGTCATGGGCGCGTTCGGGCAAGTCACCATCAATGACGCCATGGTCGGCAAATACACCAGCGAGGAGTGGCGCTCGCGGGCCTATTCGGTGCGCTATTTCGTCGGCTTCACCGCGGCCGGCGCGTCGGTGGGGCTGGTGGCATGGCTGTACGAGAACGGCGGCTTCGTCACCATGCTGCACGCCTTCGGCGCGCTGTGCCTGCTTGCCATCGTCGCCGCGCTGATCCTGCCGCGCGAGATCACCGTGCCCGCGGCGGCCGAGTAGGTCGGCTCAGGTCGGCGCCGCAGCCTTGGCGGCCATCTTCTTCCGCTCCGCGCGCCAGTTCTCGAAGCGCTGCACCACGACGAAGAACGCCGGCACGAACAGCACGGCGAGGCAGGTCGAGGCGAGCATGCCGGAGAACACGGTGATGCCGATCGATTTTCGCGCATTGGCGCCGGCGCCGGTCGCGAGCACCAGCGGCACCACGCCGAGGATGAAGGCGAACGACGTCATCAGGATCGGACGGAAGCGGGCACGCGCGGCTTCGATGGCCGACTCCAGGACCGACTTGCCCGCATCGTGCAGTTCGATCGCGACCTCGACGATCAGGATCGCGTTCTTGGCCGACAGCGCGATCAGAAGGATCAGACCGATCTGGACATAGAGGTTGTTGTCGATCTTGAGCCCTTCCAGCACCGCCATCGGCCCGAGCAGCGACAGCGGCACGGCGAGAATGACCGAGATCGGCGCGTACCAGCTCTCATATTGACCGGCGAGCACGAGATAGACCAGCAGCATGGCAAGGCCGAACACCCAGTAGATCTGGCTCGAGACGGCCTTCTCCTGGTACGACATCGCCGTCCATTCGTAGCCGGAGCCGGGCGGCAGGGTCTTGTTCGCGATCTGCTCCATCAGGCTCAGCGATTGGCCGGAGCTGTAGCCCTGCGCCGGCAGGCCGACGATGGTCGAGGATGGATAGAGGTTATAGAGGCTGATCAGCGACGGGCCGACCGACGGCGTGATCTTGGCAATCGTACCGATCGGGATCATGTCGCCATTCGAGTTGCGCACCGTCATGTTCTGGATGTCGCGCAGCGTCAGACGGGAATTGGGATCGGCCTGGGTATAGACCTGGAACACACGGCCGAACTTGTTGAACTGGTTGACGTAGGACGAGCCCATATAGCCCGCCAGCGCCGAGAACACCTGGTCGGTGGTAACGTGCAGGGTCTGGGTCTTGATGCGGTCGATCTCGACATCGAATTGCGGCACGGTGGCGCGGAACGGCGACTGCACGCGCTGCAGCGCGCTCTGGCTCTGAGCGCTCCTCACCATCTCGCCCGTCATCGCCTGCAGCTTGGCATAGTCGCTGTTGCCGTCGCGCAGCTCGACCTGCATGGCAAAGCCGGCGGCATTGCCGATGCCCTGGATCGGCGGCGGCGGCAGCACCAGCGTGCGCGCCTCCATGATGGTCGCGACCTTGTCGTTCAGCCCATAGACCAGCGAGCGCAAATCCTCGCCCGGCCCGCGCGCACTCCAATCCTTCAGGATGATGTAGGCGACGCCGGCATTGGCAAGACTCGCACTGTTGTCGAGCGCGGAGATGCCGGCGATGGTGATGACCTGGGCGACGCCCGGTGCCTTGCCGACGATGTCGCTGACCTTGTCGAGCACCTTCTGCGTCCGGTCGAGCGCCGCGCCATCGGGCAATTGCACGGCGGCGATCAGATAGCCCTGATCCTCGATCGGCAGGAAGCCGGTCGGCACCCGCGACAGGCCGTAGCCGCCGATCGCGATCAGGATCAGCGCCACGACGACGGAGGTGGCGGCGTGCTTCGCGAGCGAGCCGATCAGTCGGACGTAGCCGCGCTCCAGCCGGTTATAGACGCTATTGAAGCCGCGGTAGAAGAAGTTGCGTTGCTCCAGCGGCACCGGCGGGCGCAGCCACAGCGCGCATTGCGTCGGTTTCAGCGTCGCGGCGTTGACGGCGGAGAGCAGCGCGGTGGCGGCGATCACCAGTGCAAATTGCGCGTAGATGCGCCCCGTCAGTCCCGGCAGGAATGAGGCCGGCAGGAACACCGAGATCAGGACCAGCGTGATGCCGACGATTGGCGCGAACAGCGCGTCCATCGCCTTGATCGCCGCGTCGTGGCCGGACATGCCTTGCTCGATGTTGTGCGCGGCACCCTCGACCACGACGATGGCATCGTCGACCACGATGCCGATCGCCAGCACGATTGCAAACAGTGTCGACAGATTGATGGTGAAGCCAAGGGCAGCCATCGCCGCGAACGCGCCGATGATGGTGACCGGAACGGTGGTCGCCGGTACCAGCATCGCGCGCCAGTCCTGCAGGAACACCAGGATCACGACCAGCACGAGCAGGCCGGCCTCGATCAGCGTCTTGTAGACCTCGTTGATCGAGGCGGAGACGAATTTGGTGGTGTCGAACGGTGTGTCGTATTTGATCCCTTGCGGGAAGGCACGCGACAGCTCCGCCATCTTCTTCTCGACCGCCTGCTCGACCTGCAGCGCATTGGCGCCGGGCGACTGGAACACGCCGATGCCGACGGCGGGCTGCTTGTTGAGCGAGAAGATCTGGCTATAGGTCTGTGCGCCCAATTCGACCGAGCCGACGTCGCGCACGCGCGTCACGTCGCCATTGCTGCCGGTCTTGAGGATGATGTCCTCGAACTGGCTCGGATCATCGAGCCGGCCGTTGACATTGAGCGTGATCTGGAACGCCTGGCCCGGCGGCGTCGGCGGCATGCCGACCTGGCCTGCGGTCACCTGCTGGCTCTGCTGCTGGATCGACTGCACGACGTCCTGGGGCATCAGTCCGCGCACCTGCAGCTTGTTCGGATCGAGCCAGACGCGCATCGAATATTGACCGGCGCCGAACACCGTGACGTTGCCCACCCCCGGCAATCGCGCCAGCTCGTCTTTCAGATTGAGCGTGGCGTAGTTCGACAGGTAAAGGCTGTCATATTTCGAATCGGGCGAGGTCAGCGTCACGAACAGGAGGATCGAGGTCGACTTCTTCTGGACCGTGACGCCCTGGTTCTGCACCGCCTGCGGCAATTGCGCGAGCGCGCTGGACACGCGGTTCTGCACCAACACTTGCGCGAAGTTGAGGTCGGTGCCGATCTTGAACGTCACGGTGAGGGTATAGGTGCCGTCGGCGCCGCTATAGGACTGCATGTACAGCATGTCTTCGACGCCGTTAACCTGCTGTTCGATTGGTAGTGCCACGGTATCGACCAAGGTCTTGGCGCTGGCGCCGGGATAGCGGGTCGTGACCTGCACGGTCGGCGGCACCACGTCGGGATATTGCGCGACCGCGAGATTGAACAGCGCCACGCCGCCGATCAGGATCATCAGCAATGCGATGACGTTGGAAAGAACCGGCCGCTCGATGAAGAATTTGGAGATCATGGGCCGGTCCTATTTGGACGATGGCTTGGAATTATCTGACTTGGAATCGTCGGGCTTGGCTGATGCCACCGGCGCCTCGATCTTCTGCAATTGCGGATCGACCTTCTGGCCGGGAATGGCCCGGAGCAGGCCCGCGATCACGACGCGATCGTCCGGCTTCAACCCGGTCTCGATCACGCGGAGCGCACCATCATCGAGCGGGCCGATTTCGACCTTGCGCTGCTGGACGGTGTTATCTGCCGTCACGACCAGCACATAGCGTCCGCCCTGGTCGCTGCCGAGCGCGGTATCGGGGACCATCAGGGCATCGTTCTGCTGGTCATAGGGAACGCGCACCCGCACGAAATAGCCCGGCAGCATGGTGCGGCTGGGATTGGGCACGAGGCCGCGGACCGAAAGCGTGCCGGTCGACTGATTGATGGTGGGAGAGATGTAGTCGAGCTTGCCCTCGTGCGGATAGCCTTGCTCGCTCTGCAACCCGACCTCGACCGGAAGCTGGCGCAGTTCCGCCGCGGTGACGCCGCGGCGGGCAGCCTCGGCACGAATGCGCAGCACGTCCTGCTCGTTGACATTGAAGTTCACATAGATCGGGTCGAGCGCCACGATGGTCGCAAGCTGGGTCGGCGACGCGGCGCCGACCAGCTCACCCACCGAGACCAGATGCGCCGATACGAATCCGTCGAACGGCGCGGTCACCTTGGTGTAGCCGTAATTGACCGCGGCGATCCTGGTATTGGCTTGCGCCTGCTGCAAGTTGGCCTGCGCATTGTCGCGCGTCGAGGTCGAGGTATCGAGGGTGGACTGGGAGACGGCCTGGCGCGCGACGAGATCGCTCTGCCGCTTGAAATCGGCCTCAGCCTGCTTCAGCGAGGCCTCCGAGCCGACCTGTGCCGCCTGCGCCTGGTCGAGCTTCAGCTTGTAGGTCTCGGGCTCGATCGTGAACAGCGTCGTGCCTTCCTTGACGAAGTCGCCATCCTTGTAATTGATCGATTCCAGAAAGCCCTGCACCCGCGCCACCAGATCGACCGATTTGATCGGCGCGGTGTTGCCGGTCGCCTCGAGATAGCGCGTGATCTTCTGCTTCAGCGGCAGGGCGACGTCGACCTTGGGCGGCGGCGGCGCGACATAGGTGTTCTGTTCGCAGCCCGCGAGCGTGACGCCGGCCAGGACCGCGACCGCCATGCGCGTAAAATGCCTGCGTTCGATCAGCCCGGGATGGAACGGACGTGCAGGATTCATTGCGCAACCCCATCATTCAACGGCTGTGAACAGGCTTGCCGCTCGCATCAATAGCAACATTCGGCCCTCAGTGGAACCGGAGAGCCGGCGAGCCATAAACGCACACGCTGCGGCGCGAAATCCCATAAACATGGTGTGACAATTTTATCGATCAGCCGACGATTTGCGCTTTCAGCGCCCCTTGCTATGAACGACGATGAGAAGAAGGGCCCAAACATCACGGACATGAATAAGAAAAGAATGGGGAAGGACATGAAATGTCGTACCGCTCTTTGCCATGGTTGGCCGGTCTTGCGCTCGGTGTCACCGTCATGACGATGTCCGCGAGCGCCGAGGATCTGAAGGGCGAGATCGCGCCGACCGGCAAATTGCGGGTGGCGATCGGGATCAGCGCGGCCGGTGGTGCGTTCTGGTCCAACAGGACCGACGCCGGCGGTTATTCGGGCGTGCCGGTCGATTTGGGGAAGGACATGGCGGCGCAGCTTGGCGTGCCCGTCGAATATGTCGCCTATCCGAATTCCGGCCAGATCATGGATGCCGCCTCGAAAGGCGCCTGGGATGTCACCTTCCTGCCGCAGGACCCCGAGCGCGAGACCAAGATGTCGTTCGGCTCGATCTATGAGGTCGCGGATGCGACCTACATCGTGAAAGCGGGCTCGCCGATCAAGGATTTCGCGATGCTCGATCGCGACGGCGTCAAGGTCGCGGCCGTCAACAACACCACCACCATGCGCGGGGCAAAGGCGCATCTGAAGCACGCCAAGGTCACCGGCTACCAGACTTATGACGAGATCTTCAACCACCTGAAGAACGGTGAGATCGACGCCTTCGCGCTGTCACGCGACCAGCTCAACGCGATGTCGAAGAAGATTCCCGGCACGAAAGTGCTGGACGAGACCTTCAAGAAGACCGTCACGGCGGTCGCCGTCCCGCTCGATCATCCGCAATCGCTGGCCTTCGTCACGAAATTCATGAAGGACGCCATCGGCAACGGCACGATGCGCAGGGCCTATGACAATAACGGCCTCAAGGACTCGCCGATCCGGACGCAGTGACGCCGGCTAGCTCACGACCGGCACGTCGAAATCATCGGTCTCAAGCCCGGCCTGGTGGCGCTCGTACATCATCCGGTAGGCCGCCTCCAATTGCCGGGTGAAACGCGCCGGATCGAAGGCGGGAGCCGCAAGGCGGTGGCGCTCCAGCTTTTGCTTGAGTGCCGCCAGTCTCTCCGGATGCCGTGCGAGCTCAGTCGCGACGCGTTCGTAATCGGCCATCGTCTCCGCAATCAGCTCGGGCAGGTCGAGTGCGGTCAAAAGACTCGCGGCGACCCTGGCGGCAAAGGTTTGCCCGGCGAGTGTCACGACCGGCAAGTCTTCCCACAAGGCGTCGCTCGCCGTGGTGTGCGCATTGTAGGGCAGGGTATCCAGGAACAGATCGGCACAGCGAAGCCGCGCCAGATGACTGCCGTGCGGCACCCGCGGGGCAAAGATCAGGCGCTGCGGCGCCACACCTCTTGCGGCGGCTTCTTTCCGTAAGTTGTTCGATGTTACCTCATCGTCTTCGAGCAGCCACAGCACGCTGCCGTCGACGGCGGCAAGTATCCGCATCCACGCGCCGAAAATATCCGGCAGGATCTTGTAGCAGTTGTTGAAGCAGCAGAGCACGACGGCCTCATTGGGGAGGCCGACCTCCGCTCTTGCCGGCACTGCACCGGTGCGCCGCACGCGGCCGTTGGGATTATAGGTGAACGGCAGATAGGCGATCTTCTCGGAGAAGCACGCGCGCGTGTGATGCGGGATCACGACATGATCGGCAATGATATAATCGATCTGCGCCATCCCCATGGTGCCGGGATAGCCGAGATAGTTGACCTGGATCGGGGCAGGGCGCCGTGCGATCACGCTGCTGCGTGCGCCTTTCGTGAAGCCCATCAGATCGACCAGGATGTCGATGCCGGCCTCATCGATGTGCCTGATGATCTCGTCGTCGGTCAGGCTGCGCGCTTCGACGAAGCGGTCGAATGCATCTTGCAGCCGCCGGCGCGTCGGTGAGGCGTCATCAGGCCCGATCGAGATCGCAGATATCTCGAAACTCGCCCTGTCGTGGTGCTCGAAAATGTCGGCCATGAGATAAGCCACCGGATGCTGGCGGAAATCGGCGGACATATAGGCGAGACGGATGCGCCGCTGGGCCGGCCGCGCGCGCCTGACGGCTTTGGTTTGTGTCGGCCAGTTGGCCTCGCTGAACAGCGTCGCGCAGCGATATTGATCTTCGGGATCGGGTGAAATCGACAGAAGATCGAAGGGCCGCAGGATGTGGCCTTGCCGGATCAAGCCGGAGAGCCTGGCGCGATCGGCTTCGAAATTATCCCAGTTGCAGATCGCCATTTTCGCCTGCAGCCGGACGCTTTCAGCGGCGGCCAGATTCGGATCCAGCCGCAGCGCCTCGTCATAGGCCGCCTGCGCCTCGACGTGCTTTCGCATTCCGCGCAACACATTGCCGCGGCCGAGCCAGGCCCCGGCAAGATCTGGCCGCAGTTCGATCGCCCGATCATATCGAGCGAGAGCCTCGTCGTGACGGTTGAGCTCGCTCAACGCATTGCCGCGGCCGAGATGGGCTTCGGCGAAGTTGGGCGCGAGCCCGAGGGCCGTCTCGTAGGCGACCAGCGCGTCATCGGTCTTCGCGAGCTCACGGCAAGCATTGCCGCGGCCGAGCCATGCATCCGCCGAGCCAAAATCAAGGGCGATCG
>Ga0157369_10010289_pt1 | contig 10670 bp, 9 predicted proteins | sample C25metaG_FD_113461 | JGI IMG/M metagenome (GOLD analysis project Ga0157369, IMG submission 113461) | Corn rhizosphere microbial communities from Kellogg Biological Station, Michigan, USA - C2-5 metaG | ecosystem: Host-associated > Plants > Roots > Rhizosphere > Soil | place: USA: Michigan...
ATCCCGGCGACGATGGCGGGCCTGCCCGCGATCGAGGACTCGATCGCGCACGGCACGTCGATCAACATCACGCTGATCTTCTCGCTCGAGCGCTACAAGGCAGTCGCGGAGGCGTACATCCGGGGGCTCGAGCGGCTGGTGGCAGGCGGCGGCGACCCGTCGAAGGTCGTCTCGGTCGCCTCGTTCTTCGTCTCCCGCGTCGACACCGAGGCCGACAAGCGGCTCGGCGAGCACAAGAGCTTGCAGGGCAAGCTCGCGATCGCCAACGCGAAGCTCGCCTACCAGCACTACCTGCAGACGTTCTCCGGCCCGCGCTGGGACTTCCTCGAGGGCAAAGGGGCGACGAAGCAGCGGTGCCTCTGGGCGTCGACGTCGGCCAAGAACCCCGCCTACCGCGACACGCTCTACGTCGAGGAGCTGATCGGCCCGGAGACGATCAACACGATGCCGCTCGAGACGATCGAGGCGTTCCAGGATCACGGTGAGGTGCGCGGCGACACGGTGCTCGAGGGAGTCGACGAGGCGGAGGCGCTGCTCGGCCAGCTCGCCGATGCTGGTGTCGACTACGACGACGTTGTCGCGGTGCTCGAGGCCCAGGGGGTGCAGAAGTTCAGCGACTCGTTCGCCGAGATCACGGAGAGCATCGGCGCGAAGCGCTCCGCGCTGGCAGCCGCGTGAACGAGCAAGCGGATCGCGGCGTAGGCTCGACGGAGCCGCGCGGGAGCGAAGGTGCCGGCTTTGCCGGCGCCGGAGCGGAACTGATCGAGCGAATCTGGTCACGTGATGCGGCCGTGTGGACCGGCTCCGGCGAGGGGAAGTGGCTCGGTTGGCTCGACGAGCCCTGGCGGGCGCGCGAGGATGTCGACCTGTTGCTCCAGTTCGCGGAGTCGGCGCTCGAGCGCGCGGACGACGTCGTGTTGCTCGGCATGGGCGGCTCGTCGCTGGCCCCGGAAGTCATCAGGCGCACCTTCGGCGCCGAGCGGTTCCATGTGCTCGACACGACGCATCCACAGGCGATCCGTGAGCTGGAAGCGAGGATCGACGTGGCACGGACACTGTTCGTCTCGGCGTCGAAGTCCGGTTCCACGCTCGAGACGCGCTCGCACACGGATTTCTTCTGGGAGAAGACGGGACGCAAGGGCGATCGCTTCGTCGCGATCACCGACCCGGGCTCAGCGCTCGAGCAGCTGGCGCGTGAGCGTGAGTTCGCCGCCGTCTTCTACGGCGAGCCGACGATCGGCGGCCGCTACTCGGCTCTGTCGGCGTTCGGGATGGTTCCGGCAGCGTTGATGGGGGTCGACCTCGCGCGCCTGCTCGAACGGGCGCAGGAGATGGCCGACGCGTGCCGTCTGGCCGAGGGCAATCCCGGGCTAGAGCTGGGCCTGGAGCTCGGCGAGGGCTGGCGCGAGGGGCGCGACAAGATCTGTATCGAGACGAGCCCCACCGGTTTCGGCCTCTGGGCCGAGCAGCTGCTCGCGGAGTCGACGGGGAAGCAGGGCAAGGGCTTGATCCCGGCGCCCGGCGAACCCGCCGACGGTGCCGACCGTCAGGGCCACGAGGTGCGTCTGAGTGGCGACTACGAGCTCGGGCAGGAGTTCTTCCGCTGGGAGTTCGCCACCGCCGTCGCGGGTGCGATCCTCGAGATCAACCCGTTCGACCAGCCCGATGTGCAGGCGGCGAAGGACAAGACGAACGAGGTGCTCGCGTCGGGCTCGGAGCCCGACGTGTCCCCGCACGGTTCGCCCGCGGAGCTCTTCGCGCAAGCGAACGACGGCGACTACGTCTGCATTCAGGCGTTCGTCGATCCGACGCCTGCGAACGAGGCGCGGGTGCTGGCGCTGGCCGTGCAGGCGCGCGAGGCAACCGGATGCGTCGTCACGCACGGCTTCGGTCCTCGCTACCTGCACTCGACCGGCCAGCTGCACAAGGGCGGCCCCGCGACGGGGCTCTACCTGCAGGTCGTCGACGACACGGGCCCCGAGCTGGCGATTCCCGGCAAGCCGTTCGGATTCGGGAAGCTGATCCGGGCCCAGGCCGCGGGCGACTTCGCGTCGTTGCAGGAGCGCGGCCGGAGGGTCGCGCGCATTCGACTGGAGGACAACTGATGCAACTGGGAATGGTGGGGCTCGGCCGGATGGGCAGCGGCATGACGAAGCGGCTCACCGAGCATGGGCACGAGATCAAGACGTACGACCCGCAGGTCGCGTCGACGGCGAAGACGCTGGGCGCGCTCGCGAAGCAGCTCGATGCACCGCGCAATGTCTGGCTGATGGTCCCTGCCGGTGAGATCACCGAGAAGACCTTCCAGCAGTTGCTGAAGATCCTCGAGCCGGGCGATACGATCGTCGACGGGGGCAACTCGAACTTCCACGATTCGCAGCGCCGCTACAAGGAGGCGCGCAAGCACAAGATCTCGTTCGTCGACGTCGGCGTCTCGGGTGGTATCTGGGGCCTCGAGGTCGGCTTCTGCCTGATGGCCGGCGGCGACAAGGCGGCCGTCAAGCGGCTCGAGCCGGTCTTCCACGCGCTTGCGCCCGAGGACGGCTACGCACACGTCGGCCCGTCCGGGGCCGGGCACTTCGTGAAGATGGTGCACAACGGGATCGAGTACGGGCTGATGGAGGCGTACGCCGAGGGGTTCGAGGTGATGGAGCGCTCGGAGTTTCCGCTCGACCTGCACGAGATCGCCGGCATCTGGCGCTACGGGTCGGTCGTGCGGTCGTGGCTGCTCGAGCTGCTGCACGCCGCATTCGAGAAGGAAGGTGCCCACCTCGAGGACATCCGCGGCTACGTCGAGGACTCGGGCGAGGGCCGCTGGACGATCGCCGAGGCGATTGCCGAGGATGTGCCGGTGCCCGTGATCACCGCGGCACTGTTCTCGCGCTTCTCGTCGCGCCAGGAAGAGTCGTTCGCGGCGAAGGTGAGCGCGGCGCTGCGGAATCAGTTCGGCGGTCATGCGGTAAAGGCGGCCACTCGCCGGGCCCGTTCGTGACCGACAAGCACAACCCGCTCGCTGAGGGCCTCCGCCTGCGGCGGCGGCCCGATCCGTGCATCCTCGTGATCTTCGGCGCGTCAGGCGACCTGACCTCGAAGAAGTTGCTGCCGGCCCTCTACTCGCTCGCCTACCGCAGGCTTCTGCCCGAGAAGTTCGGCATCGTTGGCGCGGCCCGCACCACGGAGACCGACGACGAGTTTCGCGAGCGGATGAAACAGGCGGTGCAGGAGCACGCGCGCGATCCGTTCGACGAGGCGGTGTGGGAGAGCCTGGCGTCAGGCATGCGCTATTCGACGCTCGACTTCGCCGACGAAGCGGCCGAGGACTCGTTGCGCGCGAAGCTGAACGACCTCGACGCCGAGCGCGGCACGGGCGGGAATCGCGTCTACTACTTCGCGGTGCCGCCGGATGCGATCGGCACGCTCGTGCGCGAGATCGCCGAGCGGCGCGGCGCGGCGTCCTCGCCAGGCTGGATCAGGTTGATCATCGAGAAACCGTTCGGCCACGACCTCGCGTCGGCGCGCGCGCTGAATGCCGAGATCAAGGAGCACTTCGTCGAGAGCGAGGTCTTCCGGATCGACCATTACCTCGGCAAGGAGACCGTGCAGAACATGCTGGCGCTGCGGTTCGCCAACGGCATCTTCGAACCGATCTGGAACAGGCAGTTCATCGACCACGTTCAGATCACGGTCGCCGAGTCGATCGGAATCGAGGGCCGGGCCGGCTACTACGAGGAGACCGGCGCGATCCGCGACATCTTCCAGAACCACCTGTTGCAGCTCGTCGCGATCACTGCGATGGAGCCGCCGATCGACTTCACGGCCGATTCGGTGCGCAACGAGAAGGTGAAGGTGCTGAAGTCGCTGCACACGCCCGGACCGAAGCACGTCACGCGCGGGCAGTACGGGCCGGGGTTCATCGAGGGCGAGGAGGTGCCCGGCTACCGCGAGGAGGACGGGGTGGCGGCCGGCTCCAACACCGACACCTTTGTCGCGGCGAAGCTCTTCGTCGACAACTGGCGCTGGGCAGACACGCCGTTCTACGTCCGGATGGGCAAGCGGCTCGCGCGGCGTGAGACGACGATCGCGATCCAGTTCAAGCGCGCTCCGCATCCGCCGTTCGAGGACGGCGCGGCGGAAGGGCTGCGGCCGAACGTCCTGCTGATCAACGTGCAGCCGAACGAGGGTGTGTCGCTCGCGATCGGCGCGAAGGTGCCGGGGCAGGGGATGACGATCCGGACGGTGCACATGGACTTCTTCTACGGTGGGACGTTCAGGGAGGGGCTGCCGGACGCGTACGAGCGGCTGATCCTCGACGCGATGCTCGGCGACGCGACGCTGTTCACGCGCTCGGACGAGATCGAGGAGCAGTGGGCGCTCGTCGACGCAATCGCGGCGTTCTGGCAGCGCGACCGCCCGTCGTTTCCGAACTACGCCGCCGGCACCTGGGGGCCCGCCGCGGCAGACGAGTTACTGCACCGGGACGGTCGATCATGGCGCCGGCACTAGCCACCGAGCCGTTCGGCGCGGAGTGGTCGGGCCGCGACACGTCGATCGCCGAGATCGAGGCCGAGCTGGCGCAGCTCCTCGGCGCCACGGCGGAGCAGGGCGCTCAGCCGAATCTCCGGACATCGGTGATGACGCACATCGCGTGGGTCCCGCCGGAGTGGAAAGGCGCCGCCGAGGAGACGCTTTCGAGGATGGCCGAACGGCATCCGTCGCGGACGCTCTTGCTCGTTCCGCGGCCGAACGAGCCCGACGGCCTCGACGCGCGCGTCTCGATCCGCTGCTTCCCGATCGGCGACCATGCCGTCTGCGGCGAGGTGATCGAGCTGGCGCTGCGCGGCAACCGCTCGCTCGCGCCGGCGTCGATCGTGTTGCCGCTTCTGATCTCCGACCTGCCCGTGTTTTGCCGCTGGCGCGGCGAGCCGCCGTTCGGCGACCCGGTACTGGAGCAGCTGGTCGAGATCGCCGACCGGCTGATCGTCGACTCGGGGGAATGGCAGGAGCTTCGGTTCGCCGCGCTCGTGGAGCTCCTCGACCGGACGGCCGTCTCCGACCTGGCCTGGGCGCGGGTCGGGCAGTGGCGGGAGACGCTGGCAGGCCACTGGCCGTCGATCCGCGAGCAAGAGATCGAGGTCTCCGGCCCGCCGGCCGAGGCGGCGCTGCTGCGGGCCTGGCTCGTTGCCCGCCTCGACCGCCCGGTGCCCGCCGCCGAGCCGGCCGGCGAGCTCGCGGTGCGTCTCGACGGCGAGCCCGTCGCGGCGCCCGCGAGTGCGCCCCAGTCGCCGAGCGATCTCCTGAGCGCCGAGCTCGACCGCTTCGGCCCCGACCGGGTCTACGAGGAAGCGGTTCGCGCGGCGGCGGCGTAGGGCGGTAGGGCGACCCCGGCGTCTGAGCAAGCTCAGAGCCGGCTCAGAGCAAGCTCAGACGTTTGCCTGAGGAACTGGGACAATTCTGTGCCAACTTCGCCAAGGACACTTGCGTCCGCGTCGGTCGTGATCCCATCCTGTCGAGGTGAGCAACGCCTACCGGATCGAAGTGCTCGGCGGGATCTACCACGTGAACGCGAAGGCAGTCGACGAAGTCAAGGCGTTCCCCGATTTTCATCACCGTCAGCGGTTCATGGACATGTTCTTCGAAGAGCTGGAACGAAGCAGCTGGACGTGCCTTGGCTATGCGGTCGTTGGCACGCACTACCACGTTGTCATTCGAATCGACGCTCTCACACTGAGCAGCGGTTTCCAACGGTTGAACAGTCGCTACGCACGGTGGTTCAACCTGAATCATGGGCGGCGTGGCGCCTTCTGGCAGCGGCGGTTCTTCGACAGGCTCGTCGAGACGGACGGGCATCTTCTCGAGCTCCAGCGATATCTCGCGTACAACGCCCCTCGAGCAAATCTTGTCGAGGCGCCCGAGGACTGGCCCTACTGTCACTACGGGTCGCTGATCGGCCTCCACGGACCCGACCCTTACGTCGACGAGGAGGCCGTTCTCGCGCCCTGGGGAAGCGACCTTCATCAGGCACGCCGGCGTCTTCGGGAGTTCGTGGAGGAACGCGATCCTCGGGAGCGGCGGCGTCAGACGTTGCTCGGACGCGGCTCAGACGCCGAGCAGTGAGACGACCTCGTCGTGGAGGACGCCGTTCGTGGTGACGAACGAGCCGTCCGGCACCGGGGTCGAGCCTTCGAAGGTCGTGCAGCGGCCGCCCGCCTCCTCGACGAGGAGTTGCACTGCGGTGTAGTCCCACACCTGCATGTACGGCCCGTCGGTGCCCACGTCGAGGGCGCCTTCGGCCACCAGGCAGTGCTGCCAGAAGTCGCCCAGGCCGCGGTTCGACCAGGCGCGCTGCACGATCGTGCGCCACCCCTCCGGCATCCGCCGTGCGGACGTCGTCGACACCGAGCAATCCTCGATCCGCACAACCGACGACACCCGGCAACGCTCGCCGCTCGCGAACGCCCCCTCGCCGCGCACCGCCCACCAGCGGCGACCGAGAGCCGGCGCCGACACGAGTGCTACCTCCACCAGCCCCTCGCGCTCGAGCGCGAGCAGCGTCGCCCACACGGGTACGCCGCGCACGTACGAGGTCGTGCCGTCGATCGGGTCGACGATCCAGCGGACGTCTGCGCCGTCGTCGCCGAACTCCTCGCCGAGCACGCCCTCTTCCCGTCTCGAAGCGGCGACGAGCGCGCGGATCTTCTCCTCCGCCGCCCGATCGGCCTCCGAAACGGGCGTCAGGTCGGGCTTTGTCTCGACGCGCAGGTCGAGCGCGCGGAAGCGACCCATCGTGATCGCGTCGGCCGCGTCGGCCAGCGAATGTGCGAATGCGAGGTCTCCGCTCATGCGGGCGACGTTACTTGACGACGACGTACCGGTCGCCGCTGATCCGCACCGCAACCGCCTTCGACCAAGCCAGGTTCTTGGCCGGACCGATGAGGTTTGAGTTGACGCCCCGCACGCGGTAGTACCAGGTACCGACGTCTTGTCTCGACAGCGGGAGGACGGCTGACGTTACGACCGATGCCAGCGATCTGATCGGGCTCCAGGGATAGAGATGGCGGGAGAGCTGGACCTGGTAGCTCTGGGCCCCCAGCGCGGCTTGCCAGGTGACCACGGGAAGCTCCCGGAAGCTCGGTTTGGGAGTGACGGCGGAAACGACGCGGTCACCAGCGACCAGCCCGGAGACGAACGGCGTGCTGGACGTCGTGGTGAGCGGCGCGCTCTGCATGCCGAACGGCCAGACCTGCCCCGCGGCGCATAGATCCTGTGGCAGCGAGAGATCGTGATACTCGAGCGAGTCTGCGAGTGCCGGCCCCTTTGTCGGGTCGGCGACGACCTCATACGCGGCAACCGGGACGACCGTCCACCAGTAGCGGCCTTGGGGCCAGCCGTTGTCGGGTAGAGAGACGAGACGCGGGGCGACGGTGGTCGAGATCGAGGCTCCGCCAGCCGGCGCCGCCGCCGCGGGAGCGCCGGTGGTTCCACCCGTCGCGGGCGGTGACTCTGCTGGTGCCGGAATGTCTCCGTCGGCAGTGAAGACGTTGGTCTGCGCACCGAAGCCGGGGAACTTCCCTGCCTGAGCATCGAGTATGCCCTGGACCGTTCCGGGCAGGAGCAACGGATCACTGTCACGCGGCGCCCAGGCCGGCCCGCCGACGATTGAGCTTGTAAGCACCGGATTGACGCACTGCTTGTCGGTGAACACGTACACACGCCAGAGCTTGACGCCGGTGCCGTGACCGAGCGCATCGACCGTGCCGGTCCACGCAAAGCCGGGGGTGAGCTGATGAGCTCTCGCCTGGGACGCGGTCGACTCGACGTCGGAAACCGCCGCGACCGGCTTGATTCGCGATCCGGCTATCGCGGCTGTCGTCTTGGTCAGGAACTCGGGCGAATACGGTCCGTGAGACACGACCTCGATCCCATTCGGAAGCGATCCCGTCTGGACGAGGCGCACTGCTCGAACCCGCCAGCGGATCGTCGCGGCGTCGTGCGGGTGGAATGTCCAGAACTCCCGTTCGTCCGCGACGTTCGTCAACGTCGTGAAGTGCGTCTGGTAGCCGGTTGGTACACCCGTGAACCACACCTCATAGGCGGTTGCCCCCTCGACGGGCGACCACCGGATAAGTCCGTCGGGTGCTGCTCGCTGTTCTGGAACCTCCTGCCAGGCGGTGTTGAACCCGAACGGCCGGCTCCACGCGGACGTCCGGCGGTCCTTCACGACGCGCGCGCGAACCCACAGGGCATACGGCCTGCCGGTCATCCACGGGACCTGCTTCTGGATCGAGGCAACGGGCGCGGTGACGGTCTCCTGGTACAGCAACGTCGCGTCGTTGAACGCTTTGCTGGTGGCGAGCTGTAGTTCGTAGTTGGAGGCGCCCCTGACGGCGTCCCAGGCGAACGCCGGCATCAGCGCATACGTGTGATCCGCCTTGACCGGCTCGTCCGCCCGGTACACGAATGCGTGCAGGCCGGACGGCGCCGCGAGGGGCGTCGAAGCGCCTGTCGCGCCCGTCGAGCAGACGAGCGCCAACGCGCACAGCGCCATGAAGAACTTCATCCTGCTGTTGTCGGCAGGGAGCGTTCAGTGCTTGAGCGTCGCCTCGAGCGCGAGCCCGGCGGCCAGAACCAGCGCGTCGCTGCCGGGGCGCCCGATCACCTGCACCGAGGCGGGCAGGCCGTCCTCGGCGAGGCCCGCGGGCAGTGCGAGCGCCGGCCAGCCGAGTGCGTTGAACGGGAACGTGAAGAGGGTGACCGCGGCGCGTACCGCGATCTCGGACACGTCGGCGAGCGGTGGGACGAACCCGAGCGTCGGCGCAAGCAGCAGGTCGAATCCGTCGAGCACCGCCTCCGCCCGCGCGGTCAGCTGGCGCCGTGACTCGACGGCGGCCGCGTAGGCGGCGTCGTCGAGGGCGATGCAGCGCTCGATCTTGCCGCGGATGTTGTCGCCGTACAGCTCGGCGTTGTCCGGATAGAGCGTGCGATGCACGTCGCCGACCTCGCGCATGAACGCCGGCGCCACGGTCTCGGCGGTCGGGAAGTCGACGGGAGTCGCCTCGAACACCGCCGCGGCTTCGAGCAGCCGCGCTGCGACGAGCGGCTCACAGCGGTCTACCCACGTGACCCCGACGTGCACATCGCCGAGCGGCCCCACGGTGAAGCCGGGCACGAGCGCGCGCATCAACTCGACACAGCCGCCCACGTCTCGCGCCATCGGGCCGGCGTGGTCGAACGACGGCGCGAGCGGGAAGACACCTTCGATCGGCACGAGTCCGAAGCTCGGCTTGAGTCCGGCAACCGCGCAACAAGCTGCGGGGATGCGGATCGACCCGCCGGTGTCGGTCCCGAGCGCGCCGTCGGCGAGGCCCGCAGCGAGCGCGGCCGCCGAGCCGCCGCTCGATCCACCGGCGGTTCGGCCCGGGAACGACGGGTTCGGGACCGTGCCGTAGTGGAGGTTCTGCGACGTGATGCCGTACGCGAACTCGTGCAGGTTCGCCTTGCCGGTGTTCTGCCACCCGGCTGCCTCGAGACGGAGCACCGCCTCGGCGCTCTTCGACGGCACATGGTCGGCGAACACCGCCGAGCCATACGTGGTGCGGACTCCCGCCGTGTCGAACAGATCCTTGACGGCGAGCCGCGGGGCGTCTGTGGAAGGGGCGAGCTCGGTGATCCAGATCCCGTCCACAGACGGACGCCGGCGTCAGTCGAGCCAGAGATAGACGAACGCGATGCCCACCGTCGCTGCGAACAGCAGCAAGAAGACCGCGAAGAGCGACCAACCCCAGATCATGTTCTTGCGGGCGATCTCGAGCGCGTTCTCCCCGGGGTCGCTGAAAGCCTGCGGCGTGGTGGGTTCCGGATCGAGTTCGGTCATCAGAGGATCGGGTCGAGGGCCATTGCGACGAAGAGCAACGCAAGATAGAGCAGCGAGTAGTGGAAGAGGCGTGCGGCAGCGACGCGTTCCAGCGTGCGGCGCAGCTCGAATGCGTACCAGGCGAACACCGCTCCGAGCACCAGCGCCGAGATCCCGTAGAAGAGGCCGAAGACCCCGAACGCGACCGGCGCAACGGTCACCGCGACGAGCAGGAGGGTGTACCAGAGGATCTGCCTCGCGGTTTCGCGGTCGCCCTTCTGCACCGGCAGCATCGGCACGCCGGCGCGTGCGTAGTGCTCCTTGATCATCAGCGCGAGCGCCCAGAAATGCGGAGGCGTCCAGACGAAGACGACGACGAACATGACGAGCGCCGCCCAGCCGAGATGCCCGGTCGCGCCCGCGTAGCCCACGAGCGGCGGCACGGCGCCGGCCGCTCCCCCGATCACGATGTTCTGCGAGGTCGAGCGCTTCAGCAAGCGCGTGTACACGATCACGTAGAAGAAGTTCCCCGCGAGCGCGAGCAGCGCGGTCGGCAGGTTCACGAGCGCGTCCAGCAGCACGAACGAGAACGCCGAGAGCGCGAGTCCGAACTCGAGCGCACGCTCCGGCGGAACACGCCCTGATGCGACCGGCCGCTTCTCGGTGCGGGAGCCCATCAGCTTGTCGATGTCGCGGTCGAGGTAGTGGTTGAGTGCAGATGCGCCGCCGCACGCGAGCGCGAGGCCGACCATCGTCAGCGCGAACGGCGCCAGCGACGTGTGGCCGCTCACGAAGTAGCCGGCACCGCCGGTGATCAGCA
>Ga0157369_10010290_pt1 | contig 10670 bp, 11 predicted proteins | sample C25metaG_FD_113461 | JGI IMG/M metagenome (GOLD analysis project Ga0157369, IMG submission 113461) | Corn rhizosphere microbial communities from Kellogg Biological Station, Michigan, USA - C2-5 metaG | ecosystem: Host-associated > Plants > Roots > Rhizosphere > Soil | place: USA: Michigan...
CAAGGCCTTTTGACCGCGCTGGCCGTTGCACTGTTTCCAAGCCGCCCCCGTGCCTCACGGCGCGTGTGAAAAGAAAATGGTGGACGCACTAGGGCTCGAACCTAGGACCCGCTGATTAAGAGTTCGCAACACAACCAACAAAAACAGTCACTTAGCTGCACCCGGACATTGAATTTACTACAGCACACCACAGGGGCACAATCAGCTCACCAGCACAGGAATGGTCACGGCTGAGCGCCTCACGTCCGTCTGCTGCCGCAGGTCGGTCCGATTGTCGGCCGCGCCGGCCCAAACACCGGATACTGTCGCAATCGCTCTGCAATCTGCCTGGCGATTCCCTTGGCCGCGGCATCCGCCTTCTCGGCGTTGCGGTCGGTCAGGTCACGGCGGTGGCTCCGCCGGGAGAGCTTCATTCCGATATAGATGAGATCGATCAGATCTTCCTGCGTCAGCTGTCTCCAGCCCAGTCCGCGGTTGTCAGTGGGGTCTTCAAGTCTGAGCATCGAGATTGCACGTCGCCGAATCGTGGATCCGCGTTCTACTTTCGTTCTCAGCTCAAGTCGATGCGGCCACGCCTGCGCGTCATCCGCCGTCCACGCGCTTGAACGTCACCTGGCGGTGCGCCACATCGGCGCTCGCAAGCTCGACAAGGATTGTGTCGCCCGGCATCGCGCCCTTGCCGTCAACCCGGGCAATCACCACTGGATCCGAAAGCTGGATGCGTGCTCCGCGTTCATCCAGATCGGTAATCACGGCATTGAATCGCGATCCCTCGCGACCCTCGAGGACCACCGCCTCAGCAAGGTTCAGAGTGGCGCGATCGATTTGACCAGCTTTCTCCTCGGCCCTGGCCATGATCGCGGGCAGACGCTGGAAGATCTCTCCAAGATCTTCAGGAACGGCTTGTCCGTTGGCAACGAGAACGGCGGCTTCGATGACATAGCGATCGGCCAACCGTCGCAGCGGTGCCGTCGCATGAGCGTAGGTCGCGGCCATTGCGGAATGCCACGGCACAATTCCCGGTTGATAGGGCGCGTAAGCGGCCCTTGGACCGGCCCGCCGAACGGCAGTCATGAACGCTGCGTCGCGGGGATTTGCACGGTCGAGGCCGCTCACGAACTCCTTGAGCGGCATATCCTTCTTCCACATTAATCCAAGCGCCTTTGCGGAATGTCGCAGACGTTTGACGGCATGTTCGTCCGGCTCGGGCATCACTCGGAAGAGACCGGTCCGGTGCGCCAGAAGCGCGTCCGCAATGGCAAGGTTAGCGGCGAGCGAAAGCGAAGCATTCTGCAGTTCCGCTTCCCGCTGCGGCCGAAAGCCGAGCGTAAACCGACCGTCCGTACCGACGACAAGCTCTTGCTGCGGCGCGTCGACGCGCGCGGCGCCACGGTCATCCTCGGCCTGTTCGATGCGGCGGGACAGCTCGGTGAAGTCGGCGGACAAATCGGCTGGTCTCACAGTTTCGTAGGCGAGCTTGGCGCGCGATCTGATCATCGCTTTCACCGCGCCGTCGAGCGATGACTTTCCGGAAGGATCGACCCTGACGCTGAAGACAATCGAAGGGCGTTCGACGCCCGGCAGGAGGCTGGCGGCGCCCTCGCTGAGCCGGCTGGGATAGAGGCTTGCCTTGCCGTCCGGCATGTAGATCGTCGTACCGCGCCTCCACGCCTCGAGATCGAGCGCTTCTCCAGGGCAGACGAACCAGGCCACGTCGGCGATCGCATAATGGAGGACCAGATCGCCTCCCGAGCGCTCGATGGCGAAGGCCTGATCGAGATCGGTCGATGCCTGCGGATCCAGGGTCGCAAAGCACCGCCCCGTCCAGTCCGCATGCCCCAAGACCGGGCGAACCGCAGCGCGGTCCGCTTGCATCATTACGCTCGTTGGGAACGTTCTTGGAACCGCGAACTGGATCCGAATGTCGCCCAGACCGCTTGAGAGCGCGCCCTCCCGATCAATGAGGTTCTTCATCGCCATGCGGCGGCAGCCCTATCAGGCATCGTATGTAACTTCGCGCATCGTCGCTGTTTAGGCGCCCCTGCACTTTCGAGCCTCTGGATTATCCTTTTTTCCGCGCTCCGTGATGGTGCCGAGGCGCGAGAACCTTGCTTGTGATGCTTCCAGCTTTTTTCTTGCGGCCGGGTGGCGGTCGCGCATGTCCAGACCGTTCGCGGTTAAAGACGGCGGCGCATGTCAAAGCGCCGGACGAGCAGGTGTGCAGGTCATCCGCATTGCGGCGGACGACGGCGCTCGCTGCTCGGCCCCGAGATCCCCGCCGCTTCCTCGCCGAGCTCGCAGCGAAACTCGGCCTCGACGTCTCGCTTGAGATTGCGCCGGACGAGCTTGCCGCGACCGTGATGCGCAGCGGTAAGCCGCTGCCTTTCCAGTCCGTCGAGGACCTCATCTTCAAGCGCTTGCTGGTCAATGGCAGCCAGCGTCTCGAGCTTGCCGGTTTCGCTCCGGCGCGCCTCGCCTGGTACAAGCCCCAGGGCTGCTTCACCGAGATCATCCGCTACCAGGCTCGGCTGTTCGTGCCGGTGGATCGGGCGGCAGAAGTGCTCGCTCGGCTCCACGATGACAAAAGCGCTTGATGCTGCTTCTCGCACGATCGTGGGGCCGGTTCAGGGTGCTGCTGCGATTGCCCGCTGCCGGATCAAGGAACGTCCGCTGCCCGGCCGTCTCAAACAGGCGCATCCCTGCACCACGCCTGCACAACGCGCTCAGTCAGCGCCTCGCAATCGCCGCCGGCAAAGGCGAAGGACTCGGCAAGCGCCGACCTGAGCTCGGGCGCGAGTGCATCCTGGAGACGGCGGCGGGCGCGCAACAATCGTGTCTTGACGGTCGCGGGCTTGAGATGGAGCGCGTCGGCGGTCGCCTCGACCGTCATTCCCTCGATTTCGCGGAGAACGAAAACCAGCCTGAAGCCTGCTGGCAAGGTCGAAATCGCGTCTTCGAGCAGGCGCCGGACCTGCACCCGCGCGAACTCGGTTTCCGGCGAAGTTCCGCTTGTTGATCCACGCATGAGCTTGTCCCGGTAATCATCGAGAACGGTCACGGAAGTGCCGTCCAGCTGCGCCCGCCGCCGGTTTGCTGCTCGCCTCCGTCCAAGCGCCTCGTTGATGACGATGCGCGTCAGCCAGGTTGAGAGCGACGAGCGGCCTTCGAAAGTCTTGATCGCCGCGAAGGCCCGAAGGTAGGCGGTTTGAACAGCATCCTCGGCGTCGGCGCGGTTTTTCGAGATGCTGAACGCTGCACGAAACATTCGCTGATTGTTGCGCGTGGTGACGATGCGAACGGCATGAGCGTCGCGCGCGCTGATCCGCCGCGCCAGATTCATGTCGCCCATTGTTTGATAGTCGAGCTTCGATTGCGCGCTCACGCGTCCTGCCTCTCTGGCTGCTTCAGCAGCTTCCATGACTGCCGATCGATTCCATCAGCTCCCGCCGCAGCTCCGGATTTTCCCTGAACTCGCCCAGCCAGGATTTCGTCACCATCGACGCGCCATGCTGATTGACGCCCCGGGTCGACCTGCACGCGTGACTCGCCTCGATGATGACTGCAACGCCCCTGGGCTTCAGTGCCTCGTCGAGCGTTCGCGCAATCTGGCTGGTCAGCCTTTCCTGGAGCTGGAGCCGCCGCGCGAATGCATCGACGAGCCGTGACAGCTTGGAGATGCCGACCACGCGTCCATCCGGACGATAGGCGACATGAGCCTTGCCCATGATCGGCGCCAGATGATGCTCGCAGGTGGAGACGACGGGGATGTTCCGCAAAAGCACCGTGTCGTCATAATCGTCGGCTTCCGTGAAGACGCGGCGGAGCAGCTCGGCGGGATCGACTGCATAGCCGGAGAACCATTCGCCATAGGCGCGGGCGACCCGCGCGGGCGTGTCGCGAAGGCCTTCCCGGCTGGGGTCATCGCCGGCCGCTGCGATCAGAGTCCGTACTGCAAGCTCGATGTCCGGTCGGTTCGGCCACGCCGCCGGGGCCGGTGCGACATCTACGCAATCAGGATCGATCTGTTCGACGGGGCCTTCGACAAACTCCACGCATACCTCCTGACCGATCACCCATTGGATGACCGAGATTCGGGGAGGTTCCTGCGCGGTCACGTGCAGGCGGCCGTGGCTGGGCGCAGGATCACCGTCCGCTGCTCGCAGCTTCTCTCAGTCGCCAACCTTCAGACGCTCGCCTCCGGCTGTTGCAAGGCCGATCCGGTCACGCCCAATCGCGCACGTGCTCGTGCCGGGCTTCGAGCGGCGGTCGGCCTGCATCGGGCGCCGGATTTTGCTCGACCTCGACGATGCGCAGGGTCCGCGGCCGCCCGTCGGGGCAGGGCCAGTCGATCGACTGACCGGCGCTGAGTCCGATCAAGCCGGCGCCCACCTGCGAAACGATGGACAGTGTGCCGCGCTCGATGTCGGCTTCGGCCGGCAGAACGATCTGGACGCACCGCCGCACGCCCGTGCTTTCATCGACGAAAGTGACGACGGAGCCAAGCGTCACCACATTGCTCGGGAGCTCGTCGCGCGAATGGATTTCCGCCCGATCGATCTCGTCGAGCAGCATTTCGGCGACGTCGGGAGCCGTCGCTTCCAGACGCATCGCCTGGCTGGCGATCAGCGCATAATCGGTTTCGGAGATGTGGATTGGCGGCTTCGCCGTTCCGGAGCGCATGTTACTTTCCATTTCGGGTCTCATGAATGCGGGCTGTGGGAGATGCCGTTCGCGCACATGATCAGCGCGGCGAGGACATCGGTTGCTTTGGTTGAAAGCCCCCAGACCCGCCGAGCGATTGCTTCCGGGGTCTGGGGCTAGGCGCCCGCGAGCAGCTGGCCCGAATGAGCGAGGAATCGCCTGAATGATGGCAAGCTGTGCATAAGCTCAACATGGGGCCCCTGCGTTGGCTTTCAACTCATCAGCCCGAGTTGCGGAGGGCAGTCGCGATCGCATTGATCGACAGATGGATGCCTTCATGGATCCTGACATCCTTCTCTCCCGCCCGATACCTTTTCAGAAGCTCGACCTGCAGGAGGTTGAGCGGATCGATGTAGGGCAGTCGCAGCCGGATCGAGGCATCCAGCGCCGGATCATTTTCGAGCAGCCGATCCTCGCCGCGGATCTCGAGCAGGCGCTCCTTCGTGCGAAGCCACGCGTCGCGGATTCGTCCGAATATCGCCTCGCGCATGCTCCTGTCGTCGACCAGTTCGGAATAGCGGGACGCAATTCCCATGTCGCTCTTCGCAAGAATCATTTCGAGATTGTCGAGAGTCGTTCGGAAGAACGGCCACGCCTCGTCCATTTCGCGCAGCAGATCGAGGTCCTCGCAGGCGGCCAGACCTTCACCAACGCCATACCAGGCGGGCAGCATCACTCGCGCCTGCGCCCAGCTGAAGCCCCATGGAATGGCGCGCAAATCCTCGATCCTCCCCGAGGGCGTCCGGCTGGTCGGGCGAGAGCCGATCCTGAGCTCCGCGATTTCGGCGATCGGCGTCATTTGCCGGAAGAAGGTTCGAAAGCCCTCGGTGTCGTAAACGAGGCTGCGGTAAGCCCGGAACGCGCTATCGGAGATTGTCTCCATTGCCGAATGGAAGCGCTTGCGGGATGGACCCTTGCGCGTCTCCACGCTCGCGAGCAGGGTGGCCGAGACGATCGCCTCGAGATTGGCGGCGGCGTTCTCGGGCGTTCCATATTTTGCAGCGATCATCTCTCCCTGCTCGGTGATCCGAATTCTGCCTTGGACCGTTCCTTTGGGCTGAGCGCGGATCGCCGCGAAGCTCGAGCCGCCGCCCCGGCCGACAGCGCCGCCCCGGCCGTGAAACAGCTGCAGCCTGACTCCGGCCTTCTCGAACACGGCGGCGAGCGCGCGGCTCGCCTGATCGAGGCTCCACAGCGAGGTGAGATAACCCCCGTCCTTGTTGGAGTCGGAGTAGCCCACCATCACTTCTTGATAGCCGCGGGCATGTGCGCCTGCTGCGACCTCGGGCAATTCGAACCACGCGCTCATGACTGCGGGCGCATTCTGAAGATCCTCGATCGTCTCGAACAATGGGACGGCCATGATCGGCGTGAGAATCGTGCCGTGCGTCCACAGACCTGCTTCCTTGAGCAGGACATGGACCTCGAGCAGATCGGAAACGGCGGTCGCCTTCGAAATCACGTAGGTCGTGATGGAGCCCGGGCCATATATCCGGTGGGCGTCGGCCGCAGCGCGAACCATCGCGAGCTGCGCCGAGGTTTCGTCCGAATAGGTCGCGTAGGGATTGGTCAGCAGGCGGGGCGTCGCCAGTTCGCGACGGAGCGTGAACACCCGTTCGGCTTCGGGAAGCGCCGCATAATCGTGATCCAGATGGGCGCATCTGAACAATTCTCCGACGACGCGCTCGTGGACCTCGGCATTCTGCCTGAGATCCAGCGTGGCGAGGTGGAATCCGAATGTTTCCACCGACCGGATGAGGCGGCCGAGTGCACCGCCCTCGAGCGGTCCCAATGATTCAGCCAGGCAGAAAAGGTCCTCCTTGAAGGATTGCGGTCCGGCATAGGGATCCGCCTCGATCGACGGGGGACGGGGAGGTTGCCTGCCGGTGATCGACTTCATGGTCGCGGCCAGGCGCGCGTAGATTCCGGTCAGCGCGCGGCGGTAGGGCTCGTCGCGGCGGGCAGGAGCATCGTCGCCCGACGCCTCGGCGAGGTGCAGGAGCGCTGGTGTGACCGCCGCAAGTTCCGCCGAGATGGACAGGTCCGCGCCAAGCGCATGAACCTGGTCGAGATAATCGCCGAGCAATGCTTCGGAAGCACGCCCGAGTGCGAGCCTCAGTGTATCGGCCGTGACGTTCGGATTGCCGTCGGCGTCGCCTCCGATCCAGCTGCCGACCCGAAGGAAGCTCGCCGGCCTGTGCCCGAGGGTGCGTTCCCAACGCCCGTACAGCGCGGGCAGGACCGGCAGGAATATGCCGCTCAGGTAGGACAGGGCGATGTCCACCTCGTCGGCGACGTAAACCCGCTCGCGCCTGAGCGGCCGCGTTTGCCACAGGAAGGTGATGTGACGGCGGATGGCGGCTTCCACATCCTCGCCGTCCACGGTTTCCGTTGCTCCCCCGTCGCGCAGTCGCATGAGTTCGGCGATGCGGTTGCGGTGGTCGATCATGCTCTTGCGCCGCACCTCGGTCGGGTGGGCGGTGAGCACGGGTACGATGAGGGCCGTATCCAGAAGGGCTGCAATTGCGCTCTTGCTGATGCCTTCGGCCTCGAGCTTCGCGCAGGCATGCGCCAGAGTGGCGGAAGGATCGGCGGCCACGCCCTGCCTGTCCTCCGCGAGATTGGCGAGCAGCGAGAAGAGCATGAAGCCGCGAACGAACGACAGGATACCGTCGAGCGTCAGCGCTTCCAGCTCGCTGACCAGATCCTGCTGCTCGGCAAGACCTCGATGCCGATTGACCGACGCGGATCGTATCGTTTCGATGCGATCGAACAGGACGTCGCCATCATGCTCGCAAATGGCGTCGCCGAGCAGCTTTCCAAGGTATCGGATGTCTGGATTCTGCTCGATTGTCTGTATTTCCATCGGCGCATTCACCCGGGGCTGCTCCTGACAGAAACGAGTGCCGGCCGGCCCTGCTCCGAGTTCGGTTCGCACTCGCGATCGCAAGGCCGGTCGGCCGGTTGAAGCACCCCTGGCCGGGGGGGAGGGGAGCTTTCGGCCAGAGATGCTTGCACTCATTCGATCATCGCCGGAGGAAAGGGTTCCCACGGCCTTCGAAACACTTCCATCCGATCCCGTGCGGGCGGCAAACCGTCTCGATCATATCAATCCATTTGCTTCAAAGCCGCGGGAAAATGCGTTTGCTGCCGCGCCTTGAACGTGGTTCCACATCGGCGGCGGCCGCCGTCGCATGCTTGCGCGCCATGGATGCTCATCGGCACAATCATTCGATCGGGATGCAACGGATGTCGTTCAGGAAATGCGCATGAGGGCTTGCCCGGAGAACAGATCGGAACCGCTTGCCGCACTGCTCGCGAAGGTGCGGGCTTGCAGCGCCTGCGCCGGTGCATTGCCACTGGGTCCGCGGCCGGTCCTGCAATTGTCCGCGAGCGCGACCGTCCTCGTGGCGAGCCAGGCCCCCGGTTCGAAGGTGCACCAGACGGGGGTACCCTTCTCCGATGCGTCCGGTGACCGGTTGCGTGAATGGATGAGCCTGTCGGCCGATGAATTCTACGACGAAGAGAGGATCGCCATCCTGCCGATGGGCTTCTGCTATCCCGGTCGCACGGGCGGCGGCGATGCTCCTCCGCGAGCCGAATGCGTTCATCTATGGCGCGATCAACTCCTGCAACTGCTTCCGGACGTTCGCCTCACCCTGCTCGTCGGAAGTTATGCCCAGCATCATGTCCTTGGGCCGGGGGCGATCACGCCGCGGGTAAGAAACTTCCGCGATTATCTCCCCGCTTATTTCCCGCTTCCGCATCCGTCGTGGAGATCGCGAATCTGGGAGGAGAAGAACCCGTGGTTCGCCCGGCAGGTGCTACCGGCACTTCGCTCTGCAATCGAGGGGGCGCTCTCAGGAAGGCAGACGTCCAGCGGTTCAAAATAGACGCGAGCGCATCACCTGATCCTGTGGTTTCCGACTGACCCTTCTCTCGTTCGCGAAAACCGTCTTTGGGGTTGAGGGAATCTCGTTCTGCGGAAATTCGGACGGAGAATTGGGCGGCCTCGGATCCAGCGGTCGCCCCGGAGTCTCGGCGGGGTAGGGGTCCGCGTAGGGAACCGGATCCTCCGGAGGCTCCTCGATAGGCTCGTCGAACGGCGCCTCTTCCGGCCGCGCTTCCTGATGTTGAGTCATTGCGTTTCACTCCATCCGGCCTTGCCCGCACGGGCAAGAGGGACGGACTTCATCTGGTAATCCCTGCATGAAAGACAAACGCATATTATTGAGCGTTGCCGACGAATGTTTTGCGGTCAAGCCGCCCGTCGAAGACGGTCCTGGCCTTTCGTGCAGCTCAAGAAGCGGCGCTTTCGCAATCATTTTCTTGATTTGAAAGCGCAATACTATTCGTTTGTCTTTCAGCGGTCGCGGTCTCAGAATCGGCAGGTTTTCGAGCAGAGAGCCTGGCGGGCTCGGGAGCGCTCAGCGCCGAGTCACTGCTAGGCGGTTGTTGAAGCGAGGCGTCGGAGCTTTCCGGCATGCAGGCCAAAGCGTTTCGAGCTCTCGGGAACCTGACGGGTGGGTCGGAATCAAACGACTGCCACTCACAAGCCAGGAGACCCTCATGATCAACAAGCTCGTCCTTTGCGGGGCCTCCGCCTTGCTCATGCTCTCGAGCCCGGCCGTGGCACAGAAAGCGGCCGCACCCAATGACGCGCAGATCGCTCATATTGCCTATACGGCCGGTCAGCTCGACATCGACGCGGGCAAGCAGGCCCTCGCGAAATCGCACGACAAGGCCGTCCGTTCATTCGCCGAGACCATGGTTCGCGACCATGGCGCCGTGAACGAGCAGGCGCTCGCGCTGGTGAAAAAGCTTGGCGTCACTCCCCAGGACAATGCGACGAGCGATGCGTTGACCAAGCAGGCAAAGGACAAGGCTCGCGAGCTCGGCAAGCTCAGCGGCAAGTCGTTCGATCGCGCCTACATGCAGAATGAGGTTGCATTCCACCGGACCGTGAACGGCGCGCTGCGCACGACGCTGATTCCGGATGCGCACAATGGCGAGCTCAAGTCGCTCCTCAGGACAGGGCTCACCCTGTTCGAGGAGCACCAGAAGCATGCCGAGCAGCTTGCGAAAGACCTGCGGTGACGGTGCGAAGGTTCCTTCCCGTTCGATCCCTGTCGCTTGCAGTAGCGGCTGCCGTCCTGGCCTTGTCCCCAGCCAGCGCGGCGGCAGCCGCGCCCAAGGTGTACACAGTCGTCATTGACAAGATGAAGTTCGGTCCCGTGCCGCCGGGAATTCGCGTCGGCGACACGATCCTCTGGGTCAACAGGGACTTCCTCAAACACTCTGCGACCGCGCGCGACAAAAGCTTCAACGTCGAACTGCCCCCGAAAACCAGCGGAAAGACCGTGATCCGGCATTCGGGGACGATCGTCTTTTACTGCATCTATCATCCCGGCATGACGGGGACGCTGAATGTCGCAAAATGATCCGCCGAAAACGGCGACCAGGCGGGTTCGCGCTGCGCCCGTCCCTGAACGATCGATGATTTGCAACTGGTGACAGGGTGAGATGAGTACCGCTCCTGCCGAGGCACTTCCGCTCAAGCTCCATCAGGCTGGTGGCGCGGAGCATCACGAGGACCACAAGCCGAAATTTTTCGTCCGCTGGTTCATGTCGACGAACCACAAGGACATTGGCACGCTCTATCTGATGTTCGCGATCATCGCGGGGGTGATTGGCGGCGCGATCTCGGGCGTCATGCGCTGGGAGCTGATGGAACCGGGAATCCAGGTGCTCAACCGTGCCTGGCCGATCGGCGCCGGCACCGCCAATTTCGACGAGTGGACCCACCATTGGAACGTGCTCATCACCGCGCACGCGCTGATCATGATCTTCTTCACCCTGATGCCGGCGATGATGGGCGGTTTCGGCAACTGGTTCGTGCCGCTGATGATTGGAGCGCCCGACATGGCGTTCCCGCGCATGAACAACATCAGCTTCTGGCTGCTGGTCCC
>Ga0157369_10010291_pt1 | contig 10670 bp, 10 predicted proteins | sample C25metaG_FD_113461 | JGI IMG/M metagenome (GOLD analysis project Ga0157369, IMG submission 113461) | Corn rhizosphere microbial communities from Kellogg Biological Station, Michigan, USA - C2-5 metaG | ecosystem: Host-associated > Plants > Roots > Rhizosphere > Soil | place: USA: Michigan...
ACGGCTCCCGCGGCGCCATGACCAGTGCGCTCGCCGACCGGCGGGCGCATCAGAAACTCATGAACAGTCCGCCGTTGACCGGGATGTTCGCACCGGTGATGAAGCCGGCGTCATCGGCGGTGAGGAATTCGACGGTACGCGCGATTTCCTCCGGGCGCCCGAGCCGTCCGACCGGTACCTTGTCGACGATGCCGGCGCGGATGTCCGCGGGCATCGTCAGCACCATCGCCGTCTCGCAATAGCCCGGCGAAATCGAATTGACGGTGACGCCCTTGCGCGCGACTTCGCGCGCGAGCGCCATGGTGAAGCCGTGCATGCCGGCTTTCGCCGCCGAATAGTTGGCCTGTCCGAACTGCCCGGTCTGGCCGTTGATCGAGCTGATGTTGACGATCCGGCCGAAGCCCCGCGCCACCATGCCGTCGACCACCGGCCGGCACAGGTTGAACACGCCGTCGAGGTTCACGCCCAGCACCGCGTCCCACTGCACCTTGTCCATCTTGCGCAGGGTGGTGTCGCGCGTGATGCCGGCGGCATTGACGAGGATGTCGAGCGAGCCGTGCGTGGACTCGATGCCGCGCACGCAATCGGCACAGGCGTCGAAATCGGTGACATCCAGCGGCTGGAACGCGATGTCGAAGCCAGCGGTGGCGGCGCGGAAGCGCTCGACTGCTTCATCGCGCGCGAGGTCCAGCGCGACCACGCGGCGTCCCGCGCGGGCGAGCGCGATGCAGGTCGCGGTGCCCAGGCCGCCGATGCCGCCGCTGACGGCAGCCACGCGCGGACGCGCCGGCAAGGCCTCCTGCCCGGAGGCGTTGCTCGAGGTCGCCATGCGTGATCAGCCCCGGGTCTTGTCTTTGTCGCGCGCCGGAGCGGATCCGCGGCCCATGCCGCCGACGAGCCCCTGCTGGAAATCCTTCCAGACCTCCAGGTTGCGCTCGGTGAGCTGGTTCATCATCGCCCACGGCGTCTGCCCGAGCAGGCTGCCGACCTGCTGCCGGAACTGCTGCTGCTGTTCCAGGAACGTCTGCATCGAACGCTCCAGGTAATTCCCCATGAATCCCTGCAGCGAGTCGCCGTAGAAACGGATGATCTGGCTGAGCAGCTGGGTGGAGAGCATCGGCTCCCCGTCCTGCTCGTGCTCGGCGATGATCTGCAGCAGGACCTGCCGGGTCAGGTCCTCGCCGCTCTTGGCGTCGCGCACCTCGAATTCCTCGCCCTCGACGATCAGCTGGCGCACGTCCTCGATGGTGATGTAGCTGGAGATCTCGGTGTCGTAGAGCCGACGGTTCGGATACTTCTTGATGACGCGTGCGGCCATGCGACGACTCCCCGGTGGGATTCCGAGCATGGCGCAGCGCAGCACCGGTTGCAACCGTGCATGTCAAGCGTCACAAGTCACATCGGTCGCGCCCGCGCGGGGATCGGTTCAGCTTTCCTGCTGGATGCGATAGCAATGACGGCGACGCGTCACCAGCCCATGTATTGGCCGCCGTTCGCCGACAGGTTCGCGCCGGTGATCCATGCCGCCTCGTCGGGAATGAAGAAGGCGACCGCATAGGCGATTTCGTCCGGATGCCCCAGGCGCCCGGTGGGGATCTGCGCGACGATCTTGTTACGTACTTCCTCGGGCACGGCCATCACCATGTCGGTGCCGATGTAGCCGGGAGACACCGTGTTGACGGTGATGCCGAAGCGCGCGTTTTCCTGCGCCAGCGAAATGGTGAAACCGTGCATGCCGGCCTTGGCCGCGGCGTAATTGGCCTGGCCGTACTGGCCCTTCTGGCCGTTGATCGACGCGATCTGGATCACCCGGCCCCACTTGCGCTCGCGCATCCCTTCGATCACCGGGCGCGTCATGTTGTAGACCGAATTGAGGTTGGTGTTGATCACCTCGCTCCACTGCTCCGGGCGCATCTTGTGGAAGGTGGTGTCGCGGGTGATGCCGGCGTTGTTGATGAGGATGTCGACCGGGCCGAGCTGTTCCTCGACCGCGCGCACGATGCCGGCGGCTTCCTCGGGCGTCGACACGTCGCCCCTGGCGAGGACGACGTCATGCCCGTCGTCGCGCATCTTCTGCTGCCAGGCGCGGGCCTTGTCCTCGTTGCGATAGTTGGTGGCGACCCGGTGGCCGAGGCCCGCCAGCCGCCTGCAGATCGCGGTGCCGATGCCGCCGGTCCCGCCCGTCACCAATGCGACGCGTGCCGTCATGATCGAATCCCTCCGTGGCCGCGGCGCGGCCGTAGCGTGGCCAATGTAGCGCGTCCGCGCCGCGAAACGCCGCTCATGGCGCGGCACCGGTCGGCGTGCGCACCGGCTGCGGCGTGCGCGGTATCCGATCCGGCGCGAATGCGGCGGCGGCCGCGGCCAGCAGCTTCGCCACCGACGATGACCGGTTGATGACCTCTGCAGGCTGGCCCAGTGCCTGCCAGGCCGCACGCAACGCGGGCAGGGGATCGGCACCGTCGATCGGCAGTGCCGACAGGGATTTCGAGAGCTTGTGTCCCCGTGCGTCGACCACCAGCGGAAGGTGCGCATACCGCGGCGTGGGCAGCCCGAGCGCGCGCTGCAGCAGGACCTGTCGGGGCGTCGAATCCAGCAGGTCGGCGCCGCGCACGATGTCGGTGATGCCCTGCGCGGCATCGTCGACCACGACCGCCAGCTGGTAGGCCCACAGGCCGTCGGCACGGCGCAGCACGAAGTCGCCGACCTCCGCCGCGACATCCTGCTCGATCCGTCCCTGGATCGCGTCGTCGAACACGAGCACGGCGGGTGCGTCGACGCGAAAGCGGATCGCGGGATCCTCGCGGTGCCGTCCCGTGACGCAGCGTCGATGGATGCCGCCTTCCGTCGCCAGGTCGCCGCGGCTGCAGTGGCATTCGAAGGCCAGGCCGGATGCGAGCAGGTGCGCGAGGGCAGCGCGGTAGGCGTCGCCACGCGTGCTTTGCCGCCACGCCGGGGCATCCGATTCGAGTCCGAATGCGGCGAGCGTCGCCAGCTGCGACTGCGTGGCGCCGGCGGCTTCGCGTGGCGGGTCGATGTCCTCGATGCGCACCAGCCATTCGCCGCCGGCGTGGCGCGCCAGCAGCCAGCTGCCGAACGCCGCGACCAGCGAGCCGAAATGCAGCGGCCCGGTCGGCGAGGGCGCAAAGCGCCCGCGATACGTCGATTCCCTGGATGCCTGGGCCGTCATGCACTTGAATTTAACCGCGGGCTGCCACATTTTCGAGGCAAGCTGCGCCCATCGCGCGGTCCGGAAAATTGCCGATGTTCAAGCGAGTCGCGTTGTTCCTTGCCACCAACCTCGCCGTGCTGGCGCTGGTCAGCATCGTCATGGCGTTCCTGGGCGTGAATGCCAACCAGTTCGGCGGCCTGCTGGTCATGGCCGCATTGTTCGGTTTCGGCGGTTCGCTGGTTTCGCTGCTGATGTCCAAGTGGATCGCCAAGCGCGCCACCGGCGCGCACGTGATCGACACCCCGCGCAACGAATCCGAGCAGTGGCTGCTGGCCACCGTGCAGCGGCAGGCCAAGGCCGCGGGCATCGGCATTCCGGACGTCGCGATCTACGATGCGCCGGAAATCAACGCGTTCGCGACCGGTGCCAACCGCAACAAGGCGCTGGTCGCGGTTTCGACCGGATTGCTGCGGGCGATGAACCGCGACGAGGCCGAAGCCGTGCTCGGCCACGAGGTGAGCCACGTCGCCAACGGCGACATGGTGACCATGGCGCTGCTGCAGGGCGTGCTCAACACGTTCGTGATCGTGCTGGCACGCGTCGTCGGCCGCGTGGTCGACGGTTACCTCAGTGGCGGGCGCGACAACCAGGGCGGCGGCATCGGTTATTTCGCGGTGGTGTTCGTGCTGGATATGGTGTTCGGACTGTTCGCGAGCATGATCGCGATGTGGTTCTCGCGTCATCGGGAATTCCGCGCCGATGCCGGCGGGGCGACGCTGGCCGGACGCGACAAGATGGTGCGCGCGCTCGAGCGGCTGGCGCAGACCTACGGCCACAGCACGCTGCCCAAGCAGGTGCAGGCCTTCGGCATCAGCGGCGGCGTGGGCCACGGCCTGAAGCGCCTGATGATGAGCCATCCGCCGCTGGATGAGCGCATCGCGGCGCTGCGCAATGCCCCGCTGGATGGACGCGCCGTGCGCGAGGGCGTGGTGGCGTAAGCGCAACGACGCTTCCGGAACAAAAAAAGCCCGCGTAATGCGGGCTTTTTCCTGGGCGTTGCAAAAGCGCGCCTACTCGAAGTCGTAATTCATCTCCGGGCCGGCCGGCGCGAGGAAATGCCCCTCGACGTAGTCGACGCCGCTGGAGAACAGGATCGACATGCTCGCCGCGTCCTGGACGAACTCGGCGATGCTGCGGATGCCCATGCCGTTTGCCTTGCTGGCGATGTCGCGCACCCGCTGCTGGTTGGCGGTGTTCTTCGCCAGGTCTTCCATGAAGCTGCGATCGAGCTTGATGAAAGCCGGATCGAAGTGCGAGAGCAGCTGGAACGAATCCAGTCCGACGCCGAACTGCTCCAGGCCGACGCGACAGCCGTGCCTGGCCACCGCACCGGCGAATTCCTGCGCGGCGCGCAGGTTGGTGAACACCTTGGCCTCCGGCAATTGCAGGACCAGGTGTTCGCCTCCGACCTTGTGCAGCGCGAGCTGTTCTCCGATCCAGCTGGCCAGGCTTTCGTCCGCCAGCGAGGCCTGCGTGATCTTCACGAGCAACGTCGTCGGCTGACCTGCACGGATGCGCTGGCCGATGATGTCGATCGCGTGTCCGACGACCCAGCGGTCGATTTCCCACAGCAGGCCGTGTTCCTCGGCGATCTGCAGGAAGCTCAGCGGCGGCACGGTTTCGCCGGAACCGGCATCCAGGCGGATGTAGGTTTCGTACATCGCCCCGGTCTCGCCCTGCAGGCTGATCACCGGCTGGTAGTGCAGCAGGAAGTGGTTGTTGTCGAGCGCGTCGCGCAGGCGCGTCACCCAGGCCTGCACGCGCTCTTCCTCGGCGCGGTCGACGGCGCTGGGATCGAAGATCTCGAAGCGGTTGCCGCCGACGGCGGTCGACGACTGCACGCCATGGTTGGCCTTGGCCAGGACCTGGGTGACGCTGGCGATCTTTTCGCCGATCTGCACGCCGCCGATGCTGGCGGTAATGGCGCTGGAACGATTGCCGATCTCGAACACGTGCTGGGCGAACGCTTCGCGGATGCGTTCGGCCAGCGCGGTGGTGGCGACATGGTCGGCGCGCACCAGCACGGCCAGGCTGTGTTCGCCGAAGCGCGCTGCCAGCGCGGTGTCGTCGAGCACGCTGCGCAGGCGCTCGGCGATGGCGGTGAGCAGCGCATCGGTCGAATCCAGGCCGATTTCCTGCAGCAGGCGCTGGTAGTGGTCCGGCTCGAGCAGCAGCAGTCCGTGCTGTCCCTGGTTCTGCGCGGCGCTGGCGACGGCGTCCTCGAGCGCGCGCAGGAAGGTCTGCCGGTTGAGCAGTCCCGTGACCTGGTCGCGCTGCCGCAACTCCTCGACTTCGCGGGCGAGTTCGGGATCGATCTCCTGGCGCCGGAACACGACCTGCAGGCAGGGCTCGCCTTCATACAGCGCCGGCGTGAATTCCATCACCGCGGCGAATGAATTGCCGTCGATGTCGTGGGCCTCCAGTTCGTAGCGCGGCGGCGGCGTTTCACCCTTGCTCATGGACTTGAGCAGCTGCTTGAAGCCGTCGACGTGCTGCGGGCTGACCAGGTCCAGCAGCGACATGCCCTCGATGTCGTCGAAGGAGTCGTAGCCGAACATCTCCAGGTACGCGCTGTTGGCGCGGATGTGCATGCCTTCGTGGACGTAGGCGATGGGCTCGCGCGAGGATTCGATCAGGGCGTCGCAGCGGCGCTCGGTCTCGCGCACCTGTGCTTCAAGCCGGCGCAGCGAACGTCGCGCCTCAAGGTCGGCCCATTCGGCGCGCACGATGCCCAGCAGCTGCTGCGGCTTGTTGCGCAGGGCGATGGCGCGTACGCCGCTGGCGAAGGCTTGGCTGAGGGTCGCCTCGTCCACGCGGTCGGCGATGGCGATCACCGGCAGGTCCTTGCCGCTGGACTTCACCAGCTGCATGACTTCATCCAGGGTCACGCCCCTGGACTGCTGCGCGGCGAGCACCAGGTCGATGGTCTGGCTGCCGAGCATGGCGGCCAGTTCGTCGGCCGAGGCCGGCCGCAGTGGCCTGACCGCGATCCCGGCATTGCGCATCGAGCTGACGATGGACTCGGCGTCCTCGACGCTGTCGTCGACGATCATCAGGCGCAACGCGATGTCGGATCCATTGGGCATGCGGCTCTCCGTTATCGGGGTTTTCTACACGATGGCCGCAATGTCGTCCAATCGCGGCGGGCACGCGCCTTCCCGTCAGCCAACGAGCGGCCGCTTTCCGCTGTCGCCGGGAATCTCACGCACCAGCCTGGGCACGAGGTAGCCGGGCAGGCGGGCGTGCAATGCCGCGTGCAAGCCGAGCGCGATGTCGTCGCCGACCTCGAAGTGCGCAGTGCCCGTCACGCGATCGAGTTGATGCAGGTAGTACGGCAACACGCCCGCCGCGTATCCGCGCTCGGACAATGCCGCCAGCGCGTCGACTGAATCGTTCACGCCGCGCAGGAGCACCGCCTGGTTCAGCAGCGTCGCGCCGATCCCGCGCAGCCGCGCCAGCGCCGCATCGACGTCGGCGTCGAACTCGTTGGCGTGGTTGGCGTGGATCACGACGGCCACCGGCCAGGGCAGGGCAGCCAGCCAGCGCAGCAGGCCGGCATCCACGCGCTCGGGCAACACCACCGGCAGGCGGGTATGGATGCGCAGGCGCCGGACATGCGGGATGCCCGTGAGCGCATCCGTCAGTTCGACGAGCTTCGACGTGGCCAGCGACAACGGGTCGCCGCCCGACAGGATGACCTCGTCGATGCTGTCGTCGCCGCGGATGCGCTCCAGCGCGCCATGCCAGCCATCGCGCGTGGCCGTGTCGTCGCCATAGGGAAAATGCCGACGGAAGCAGTAGCGGCAATGGATGGCGCAGGAGCCGGTCGCGACCAGCAGCGCGCGGCCGCTGTATTTCTGCAGCACTCCGGTCGCGGTGCGCGCGGCGGCGTCGCCGACGGCATCCAGGCCGTAGCCCGGCACGGGCCGGTCCTCGTCGTCCAGCGGCAGCACCTGTCGCAGCAGCGGATCGTCCGGATCGCCATGGCGCATCCGCGCGACGAAGCCGCGCGGCACCCGCAACGGGAACTGCGCCGCGGCCGCGTCGGAAATCCGTCCTGCAAGCGCGTCCAGGCCGAGCAGCGCGAGCAGCTCGCGCGGATCGCGGACGGCATCGCGCCAGAGGCGTTTCCAGTCCGGCGTCGCCCCGATGCGCGGGAGCGGGGGTACGTCCCCGGAGATGAGCGGTTTTGCGGGAGTCGGTATCATGTCGGGTCACGTCCAGCCGCCCGCCAGAACGCGGGTGTCGCCGGAATCCAATCCCATAGTCTAGCCGCCCGCGCGGCACCTCCAGGAGCATCCATGGCCAGCCTCGGCATGAACGACGTCAAGACCGGTCAGAAGATCCTGGTCAACAACGACCCCTGCATCATCACCGAGACGGAATACGTCAAGCCGGGCAAGGGACAGGCGTTCACCCGCATCAAGTTCCGCAACATCAAGTCCGGGCGCGTGGTCGAAATGACCATGAAGGCGACCGACAACGTCGACGTCGCCGATGTCGTCGACACCGACATGCAGTACCTCTACGCCGACGGCGAGTACTGGCACTTCATGAACCAGGAATCCTTCGAGCAGGTCCAGTCCGACAAGGCGGGCATGGCCGGCGCCGAGAAGTGGCTCAAGGGCGAGGAAGAGTGCGTGGTGACGCTGTGGAACGGCGTGCCGATCGCGGTGCAACCGCCGAACTTCGTCGAGCTCAGGATCGTGCAGACCGACCCGGGCGTGAAGGGCGACACCGCGGGCACCGGCGGCAAGCCCGCAACGCTCGAGACCGGCGCGGTGGTCCGCGTGCCGCTGTTCGTCGGCCAGGACGAAGTGATCAAGGTCGACACGCGCTCGGGCGAATACGTTTCGCGGGTCAAATAAGCCGATGACGCCGGACGGCCCGGAGGCCTGCGACCTGCTGATCGAAGCAGGCTTCGTCGTTCCCGTCGAGCCGCATGGCGTCGTGCTGGAACACCACGCCGTCGCCGTGCGCGACGGCGTCATCATCGCGGTATTGCCGATCGCCGAAGCGCGCGCGCGCTTCAGCGCGGCCGAAACCGTGTCGCGCCCGGATGGCGCGCTGATCCCGGGACTCGTCAACGCCCACGTCCACAACCCGATGACCCTGCTGCGCGGCGTCGCCGACGACCTGCCGCTGATGCAGTGGCTGCAGGGCCACATCTGGCCGCTGGAAGCGCAGCTGATCGGACCGGAATTCGTCGCCGATGGCGTGACGCTGGCGATTGCCGAAATGCTGCGCGGCGGCACCACCTGCTGCAACGAGAACTACTTCTTTCCCGACGTGCAGGCGGCGACCTACCAGCGGCACGGCTTTCGCGCGCGCGTCGGCTTGCCGGTGATCGATTTCCCGTCTTCGTGGGCACGCAGCGACGACGAGTATTTCGACCGCGCGACCGAGGTGCACGACCAGTGGCGCAAGGATCCGCTGGTCGCGACCGCCTTCGCGCCGCATGCGCCGTACACGGTGTCGGATGCGAATTTCGAACGCATCCGCATGCTCTCCGACCAGCTCGACCTGCCGGTGCACTGCCACGTGCACGAAACCGCGCACGAGGTCGCAGAGTCGCAGCAGAAATACGGCCAGCGCCCGCTCGCGCGCCTGGATCGACTGGGCCTGGTCAACGATCGCCTGATCGCGGTGCACATGACCCAGCTCACGGACGCGGAAATCGCGCTGTGCGCCGAACGCGGCGTGTCGGTCGCGCACTGCGCCGAATCCAACCTCAAGCTCGCCTCGGGCTTCTGCCCCGCGGCGCGGCTGCAGCGGGCCGGCGTCAACCTGGCGATCGGCACCGATGGGGCGGCCAGCAACAACGACCTGGACATGTTCGGGGAAATGCGTACCGCCGCATTGCTTGCCAAGGCGGTGGCTGACGACGCCTCCGCGCTGGATGCGGCGACGGCGTTGCGGGCCGCCACGCTCGGCGGCGCGCGCGCACTGGCGTTCGACCATCTGGTGGGATCGATCGAACCCGGCAAGCAGGCCGATCTCGCCTGCATCGACCTGGCACAGGTCGAAACACAGCCGCTGCACCACGTGATATCGCAACTCGTCTATGCATGCGGGCGCCAACAGGTGACCGACTGCTGGATCGCCGGCCAGCACAAACTGAGCGAGCGCCAGCTGGTGGACATGGACACGGCCGCGCTGGTCGCCAACGCACGCCAGTGGCGCGGACGCATCGCAGCGATCAAGGTGGCGCCATGACCCAGCCCGCGTTCGACAACTTCTCGCAGGCCGAACTCGACAAGTTCAACGAGCTCGCGCATCGCTGGTGGGATCCGCAGGGTCCGCAGAAGGCGTTGCATGCGCTCAATCCGGCGCGGCTGGGCTATGTGGCCGATCGCGTCGCGCTGCGCGGTGCGCGCGTGCTCGACCTGGGCTGCGGTGGCGGACTGCTCAGCGAGGCACTGGCCGGGGCAGGCGCCGACGTCACCGCCATCGATCTTGCGCCGGACCTGCTGAAGATCGCGCGCCTGCATGGCCTTGAATCGGGCATCCGTGTCGATTACCGGCAGGTATCGGCCGAAGCGCTGGCGGCCGAGGCGCCGGGCGCGTTCGATGCGATCACGTGCATGGAGATGCTCGAGCACGTGCCCGATCCGGCGTCAGTCCTCCAGGCCTGCGCGACATTGCTGCGTCCGGGCGGCCGCCTGTTCGTCTCGACCCTTAACCGCACGCCTGCGGCGTTCGCGCTGGCCATCGTCGGCGCCGAATACGTTGCGCGCCTGCTGCCGAAGGGAACGCATCAGTACCGCGATTTCATCAAGCCCTCCGAGCTGGCTACGTGGTTGCGCACCAGCGGATTGCAGCTGGAGGACGTCAGCGGGCTGGTGTACGAACCCTGGCGCAACGCCGCGCGCCTGTCGTCGCGCACCGACGTCAATTACCTGGCCTGTGCGCTCAAGCCGGCGATGTCGTGAGCGTCCACGCTTGAGTTTCCCCGCACTGGCCCTGTTCGACCTGGATGGCACGCTGCTGGACAGCGCGCCGGACTTCGTCGCGACGCTCAACCGCATGCTCGCCGAACGTGGCGAACCGGCCATGCCCCTCGACGCATTGCGGCCGCATGTGTCCAAGGGCGCGCGCGCGATGCTCGCCGCCGGGTTTCCGCGGCTCGACGTGGCCACGCGCGATGCAATGATCCCGGCGTTCCTGGAGGTCTACCAGCAGGAACTCGCGCGCCATGGCGCGCCATTCGAAGGGGTCGAGGCGCTGCTCGACGCGATCGAGGCTGCCGGTTGCCGCTGGGGCATCGTCACCAACAAACCCGAATACCTGGCCGTGCAGTTGCTGCCCTTGCTCGGCTGGCAACGTCGCTGCGCGGTGCTCGTCGGTGGCGACACCTTGCCGGTGCGCAAGCCCGATCCGCTGCCGCTGCTGCACGCGGCGATGCAACTCGGGCTCGGCGCGGAAGACTGCGTGTACG
>Ga0157369_10010294_pt1 | contig 10668 bp, 8 predicted proteins | sample C25metaG_FD_113461 | JGI IMG/M metagenome (GOLD analysis project Ga0157369, IMG submission 113461) | Corn rhizosphere microbial communities from Kellogg Biological Station, Michigan, USA - C2-5 metaG | ecosystem: Host-associated > Plants > Roots > Rhizosphere > Soil | place: USA: Michigan...
AGCTTTCGCGGCGAGAAGCACCTCGACCGCATCATGGAAGAAGCGCAGGCGATGGTCGATGCCGCGCTTGCCGCGACGACACGGTGAGCGAAGCGCGGTGCCGGGCCGCGGTGAAACGCGGCATCCGGCGGTGCGACCCTGCTCAGTCGAGCTGAGTCACGCCATGCTGAATCGCGAATTTGACGAGCGTCGGCAGGTCGTCGATGTCGAGCTTCTGCATCATCCGGCTGCGATACGTGTCGACGGTCTTCGGTGACAGGAACAGCATCGCCGCGGCTTCGGCGCTCGATTTTCCCTCGGCGACGAGTTGCAGGATCTGCCGCTCGCGCGGACTGAGGCTGTCGAGGGGGCTCGCGCGGTGGCGTTCGGAAATGTAGTCGTCGACGACAGTGGACGCGATCTTCTGGCTCAGGTAACGCCGCCCGGCGTGCACGACGCGAATCGCGTCCACGACCTCGGCGCCGGCGGAATCCTTCAGCAGATAGCCCCGCGCACCCGCCTGCAGCGCGCGGAAGATGTGCTCGGTCGTCGAATGCATCGAAAGCACCAGTACCTGCGTCGACGTGACTGCATCGTGGATCTGCCGGGTCGCTTCGATGCCGTTCAATTCGGGCATCGCGATATCCATGACGACGACGTCGGGACGCAGCTCCTGCGCAAGGCGCACCGCCTGCCGTCCATTGGCGGCAACGCCGACGACCTCGAGGTCGGATTGCGCCTCCAGCAGCACTGCAAGACCGTCACGTACCACGGCGTGGTCATCCGCGAGAATCACCCTGATCATTCACGCCTTTCTGCAGCAACGGTTTGGTGGGACGCCGACCACGCTACGCCATCCGCGCGCGGTTGCCTGCCGGGAACGTTTGACTTCTCGCGTCGAGAACTCCGCACAGGAAGTCACCGAGTCTCCCGATACCCATGGCATCGCTCGCGTCCGATAGTCATGCACGGGCCTGCAAATCGAAAAGGAGGGCGCAAATGCCACACACGATCAGGGCGTTGCTGCGTTTCACCATCGGCGCCACCGACGGCGAGATCGGTGAAGTCACGGATGTCTACTTCGACGACGAGCGCTGGACGATACGATACATGGTCGTGGCGACCGGCCGTTGGCTGCATGGCCGCAAGGTGCTGATTTCGCCGATTTCGGTGCGCGGCTTGTCGTGGGACGATTCGATCATGGAGGTCGATCTCTCGCGACAGCAGGTTCGCGACAGCCCGAGCGTCGATACCGACAAGCCGGTTTCCCGGCAGCACGAGACGGCCTACTACAATCACTACGGCTACCCCAGTTATTGGGAAGGCTCGAACCCCTGGGGACTCGCCACCTATCCGCTTCCATGGGTCGGCGCGTCTCCCGATCCCGCCATTTCCGCGCGGCCGTGGACCGACGACAGCGTCACGCGCCGCAGGCAGCAACTGGACCGCGAACGTCCCGCCGGCGATTGCCACCTGCGCAGCAGCAACCAGGTCATCGGTTACGAAGTCATGGCGACCGATGGTCCGGCCGGCATCGTCGAGGATTTCATTTTCGACGACGACAGCTGGGCGATCCGTCACGCGGTGGTTGCCACGCGCAAATGGCTGCATGGGCGCCACGTGCTGCTCCCGCCCGAAGCGATCATCGGATTCAGCTGGTCGGAGCACGAGGCGTACGTGAACCTCGCGCGCGAGGCGGTCGAGACGAGCCCGGAATACGAGGCGGAATTTTCGGGGCCGGGTGAACGGGACGCGACGCCCGATGCGCGCACGGGCGCAGGGGATCCGTGACGAGACAGGCGGGGGCGGATGCGTGACGGGGTAGCATGTATCGGAGCGCCCGCGGGCCACGGCCGGGGCGATATCCCGGAGGCTGCGCCGATGACCGAACCGCACACCCGCCGCTTCGGAAGCGGCAATTCCATCAAGCGCGTCGAGGACGACGCGCTGCTGCGCGGTGAAGGCCGCTTCGCCGACAACCTGCCGGTGGCAGGCCAGCTCTACGCATCGTTCGTGCGCTCGTCGCATGCGCACGCCCACATTGCCCGCATCGACGGCGACGCGGCGGCCAGAATGCCCGGCGTCGTCGCCGTGATCACCGGTCGCGATCTGGTGGCCGCGCATGTCAAGCCGATTCCGGCTTCGGCCGATTTCAAGCGCGCCGATGGCGCGCCGACGGCAACGCCTGCACGCGATGCGCTCGCGGTGAACACCGTCCGTTTCGTCGGCGAGGCCGTCGTCGCCGTCATCGCGACCACGCCGATCGCGGCGCGCGACGCGGCCGAGCGCGTCGAGATCGATTACGAGCCGTTGCCCGCCGTCGTCGACGTCGCGGCCGCGGTGGCCCCCGGCGCGCCGCGCGTCGTGCCCGAGGCACCGGACAACGTCGCCTGCGAGGCGCGGCACGGCAACGCGCACGACACCGAGACGGCGTTCGGCCGCGCGGCGCACGTCGTTGCGCTCGATCTCGTCAACCAGCGCATCGCACCGTCGCCGATCGAGCCCCGCTCGACGCTCGCGATGTGGGATGTCGCAACGGGCCGGCTCACGCTGCGCGTGAGCTGCCAGACGCCCACGGGGCTGCGCGACGAGCTCGCCGACGTGCTCGGCCTTGCCACGTCCGACATTCGCGTGCTGGTCGGTGACGTCGGCGGTGGCTTCGGCATGAAGACGAGCCTGTACCCCGAGGACGTCGTCGTCGCGTTCGCCGCGCGCGCACTCGGGCGGCCGGTCAGGTTCACCGCCGAGCGCATCGAGGAGTTCCTCGGTGCAAGCCATGGTCGCGACATCGTGAGCAAGGCCGAGCTCGCGCTCGACGGCGACGGTCGCGTGCTCGCGTTGCGCGTCGCGTCGCTCGCCAACGTCGGCGCCTATGCAACGCCGGCAGGCGTGGTCATTCAACTGCTGATCGGCCCGTGGGTATCGACGAGCATCTACGACATCGGCACGATCGACATCGGCATCAGGGCCGTCCTCACGCACACGCTGCCCACCGGGCCATACCGCGGCGCCGGGCGTCCGGAAGCGATCTACATCATCGAGCGGCTGATGGACGAAGCCGCGCGCCAGACCGGCATCGACCGCATCGAGCTGCGTCGACGCAACATGATCCATCCCGGGCAGATGCCGTACACGAACGCGATGGACAAGACCTACGACAGCGGCCAGTTCGCGAAGGTCATGGACCAGGCGCTGGCGCTTTGCGACTGGTCGGGCTTCGCGTCGCGCGCGAGCGAAGCGAAGCGGCGCGGCAGGTTGCGCGGGCAGGGCATCGCCACGTTCCTCGAATGGACCGGCGCCGACGTCTTCGAGGAGACTGTCGGCGTCAGCGTCACCGGGAGTGGCCGCATCCGGATCTCCGCCGCGGTGCAGCCGATGGGCCAGAGCCTCGCCACGACGTTTGCGCAGCTTGTCGTCGACGTGTTCGGCGTGTCCATCGACCGGATCGACTTCCGCTTCGGGGATACGGACCTGTCCACCGGTTTCGGCAGCGCCGGGTCGCGATCGCTTTTCGTCGTGGGATCGGCGGTACGCATCGCCTCGGAACGCACGCTCACGAAGGCCCACGCGCTCGCCGCGCATGCGCTCGAAGCGGCCGAGGCCGACATCGAATATGCGGACGGTACGTTCAGCATCGCGGGCACCGACCGGCGCATCGACCTGTTCGACCTTGCGCGGCGCCAGGCGGGCGAGCGCATCGTGCTGACGTCGACGAGTTCGGTGGATGCGGCGAGCTGGCCCAACGGATGCCACGTCTGCGAAGTCGAAGTCGATCCCGACACCGGCGCCGTCGAGCTGGATGGCTACTGGTCGGTCAACGACGTGGGCCGCGTCGTCAACCCGATGGTGGTGATCGGCCAGCTCGAAGGCGGCGCCGCGCAGGGCATCGGGCAGGCGCTGTGCGAGGGCATCGCTTACGACGCCGAATCCGGCCAGTTGCATACGGCGAGCTTCATGGATTACGCGCTTCCCAGCGCGCGCACGATCGGCCGCTTCCAGATGACGATGGACGAATCGACGCCTTGCCTCACCAATGCCATGGGCGTGAAGGGTGTCGGCGAACTCGGTGCGATCGGCGCCACTCCCGCGGTCGTCAATGCCGTCGTCGACGCGCTCGCGCGAAACGGCTTCGCCAGCGCATCGCGTGTCCTGCAGATGCCGCTCGTGCCTGAGCGCGTGTGGCGCGCGATGCACGAATCGGGGCCAGCGCGGTAACACTTCGCATCGTACGAATTGTGGCCTGCGAATTGGGGTCAGAGCAGTAATGTCGAGCGAAACATCACTGCGCTGGCCCCGGTTCATCGCGGCGGCCTCAAACGCTCGATCGGCGCCGATCGGGGTACGCCGTGCCCCGACACTTCGGTGCCCGCCTGCGGTGCCAGGCGCAGATGCAGAAGCGGCGCCACGCCCGATACGAGCCCGATGCCGAGAAACGCGGGCCAGAAGTCCGCGGCGACGATCGTCGCGTGACCCTGCAGCGAGCTCGAAAGCTGCAGCAGATACGCGCCCGCCGCGATGCCGGCACTCTGCGACAGCCGCTGCGCCATGCTGGAAAAGCTCGTCGCCCGGCTCATGTCGCCGGGCGCGATGTCGGCGAATGACATCGCGTTCAGCGCGGTGAACTGCAGCGAGCGCAGGCATCCGGACAAAAGCAGCACCGCGCCGACCACGAGGTGTGGCGTCGACATCGTGAACAGCCCGAACGCGGCCACGATCACCGATGCGGCGATCCCGTTGACCGACAAGACCCGGCGAAAGCCGAAGCGGCGCAGGATGAAGACCGTGAGCGTCTTGACGAACATCGCGCCCACCGCGCTCATGCAGGTCAGCAGCCCCGATTGCAGCGGGTTGAGGCCGAAGCCGAGCTGAAACAGCAGCGGCAGCAGGAACGGCGTGGCGCCGAGGCCCGCGCGGAACACGCTGCCCGCGACGACGCCGTTCCAGAACGTCGGGAGCGACAGCAGCCGCAGGTCGATCACCGGATGCGGCGTACGCCGCGCATGGCGCGCGTAGAGCGCGACGGCCGCGACGCCGGCGACCATCGAGGCGACCGCCACGCTCGTGGGCAGCAGATGGCCGCCGAGTGCCGAGAATCCCAGCATCAGCACCGACAGTCCGAGTCCCGAAAGCGCGAACCCGCGCATATCGAACGGCGGTACGCGGCTTTCGCGGATGTTCGGGATGTGGCGAAGCACGAGCCAAAGCCCGAGGATGCTGATCGGCACGTTGATGATGAAGATGAAGCGCCAGTGAAAATAGAGCGTGATGGCGCCACCGAGCGCCGGGCCGGTGACCGGCCCCAGCAATGCGGGAATGGTCAGGTAGTTGAGCGCGGCGACGTAATCGTGCTTGGGAATCGCGCGCATCAGCACGAGCCGGCCGACAGGCACCATCATCGCGCCGCCGATGCCCTGCAGGAAGCGCGAGATCACGAAGGCCTCGAGGCTGGTCGATGCGGCGCAAAGCAGCGAGCCGCCCATGAACACGACGATCGCCGCCGCGAACACGGTGCGCGAGCCGAAGCGGTCCGCGACCCAGCCGCTGGTCGGAATGAACACGGCGAGGCTCACGAGGTACGACGTGAGCGCGAGCTTCAGCGCGAGCGGGCTTTCGCCGATGTCGCTCGCGATCGCGGGCAGCGACGTGGCGATCACCGTCGAGTCCATGTTCTCCATGAACAGCGCGCATGCGACGATGAGGGGGATCAGGACGTTCCGTTGCATCGCGGCCCTCCGATGGCCCGTGTCTTGCACATTCGCAGGCATTTGCGGCACGTCGATTCCCGATGCCGTTCGCGTTGCCGACACCGCGCGTTTCCCCTTTCGATTCGTCGCATGTTCGCTGATCGCGCGCAAGTGCGCTCCGTCGCCGTGTTCCGTGCGTTGCAACTCGGCGACCTGCTTTGCGCCGTCCCCGCGCTGCGCGCGCTGCGGCATGCGCTGCCCGGCGCTCGCGTCACGCTGGTCGGTTTGCCTTGGGCGCGTACGTTCGCCACACGCTTTCCCGACTATATCGACGAATTCATCGCGTTCCCCGGCGCGCCGGAACTTCCCGAGCAGGCGCCCGACGTGGCGCGCCTGCCGGCCTTTTTCGCCTACATGCGCGCCCGACGCTTCGATCTCGCGCTGCAGATGCACGGCAACGGCGTGCACACGAACGCGATCGTCGCCCGATTCGGCGCACGGCGGGTCGCCGGCTTTCACGTTGCCGACGAGCCGCTGCCCGATCGCGGCGACTTCCTGCCTTATCCGCCGACCCTGCACGAGATCCGGCGCAATCTGCGGCTTGTCGAGTTTCTCGGCATGCCGGCGCAAGGCGAGGCGCTCGAATTTCCGCTGACCCCGCGCGATCGCGACGAACTGGCGGCGATTCCCGCGTTCGCGCGACTCGTGCCCGGCCACTACGTGTGCCTGCACGCTGGCGCGCGCAATCCGGCGAAGCGCTGGCCCGCCGAGCGCTTCGCGCGCCTTGGCGACGCGCTCCACGCACGCGGCTACGACGTGGTGTTGACCGGCTCCGCGCTGGAGCGGCCGATCACCGCGGCGGTCGCGGATGCGATGCATGCGCCGAGCCATGATTTCGCGCTGCCCATATCGATCGGCGCACTCGCGGCGCTGCTCGCCGGCGCGCGCCTCCTGGTGGCGAACGACACCGGCGTGTCCCACGTGGCGGTCGGGTTGCGCGTGCCGAGCGTCGTCATCTTCTTTGCGACGGACCCCGCGCAATGGGCGCCGCTCGACGTGCGGCTGCACCGCACGATCTACCGGGCGAACGATGTCGACCTCGCAACCGTGCGCGCCGCGGTGCTGCAATTGCTTGCCGATACCGACGTCCGCGGGCTGCCGATGCGTCCGGAACGCCGCGACCTCCGGCCGGCAGCGCGCGGCAACGCGTAGTCACGCGCGCGCGTCGTCGAGCAGGTCGACCGCCTGCGCGAGCACGACGTCGAGCGGGACGTCGGCGACGAACGAGGCATCGTGCGCGCAGCGTTCGTCGAGATTCGGCTTTCCGCACACGGGACAGGCGACGCGCGTCGACAGCGCGTAACGATGGCGCGTGCGAAACAGCGGCCCGGAAATCGCCAGGTTCGTCAGCCAGTAGATGCCGACCGTGGTGGCGCCCACCGCTTCGGCAAGATGGAGCGGACCGGTGTCGTTCGACACGACGAGGCGCGCGCGCGACATCAGCCCGGTGAGGCCGCCGAGCGAGAGCCGGCCGCCGAGATCGATCGCATCGCGCGCCATCGACGCGCGCACCGCGCGGATGAGCGCCGCCTCGTCGCGGGTCCCGTTGATCGCGACGCTGATGCCGCGTGCGTGCAATGCATCGGCCAGCATGCCGAAGCGTTGCGCCGGCCAGCGCCGGCGCGGGTCGGTGCAACCCGGCTGCAGGACGACGAGCGGCGCGCCCGAGCGCGGAACGACGGCATCCGCCTCGGCGAGATCGCTCGACGTCACGGCGAGCCGCGGCGCGAGCGATCGCGCCGGTGCGCCGACCAGCGCAACCGCCTCGAGCTGTCGCAGCCGCTCGTTCTGGTGATACACGTACGGCATCGAGCGATCGAGCGGCGGTGCATCCGCTGCCCGCAGTCCGGCCGTCGTGCGCGCGCCAAGGCGCGACACGAACGGATTGGAGTACCGGCCACCGCCGTGCATCTGCAGCGCGATGTCGAATCGCTCGCCGTGCATCCGGGCGAAGAATGCGGCAAGCGCAGCGTCGTCCTGATCGGCGTCGGGCGCCGCGCCGACGCCGCGCGCCGTGGGGATGGCCACGACGCGATCCACCGCGCCGGGGCGCTCGCGAAGCAGCTCGGCCATCCACGGCTTGCCGAGCAGCACGATTTCGGCTTCCGGATAGGCGGCGCGCAGCGCGTCGAGCGCCGGCAGCGTGAACATGAGATCGCCGAGCCCACCGGCGCGAAGGACCGCGATCTTTCGCGTGTCCGCGACGCGTGCGCCGGGCGCCTCGACCATCGGCATACGTGAGCCGCGCCGACGCGCGATCACTTCGCGAAAAGGCCGGCGAGGCGATCGACGTGATGCAGCGGGTACGGACGGATGCCGCCGACCGGCTCGCGAATGATCCCGTGCCGTCGATCCGGATCATCGATCCAATCGCCGGCCGGGCATCCGGCGTTCACGAAGGCGCCCTCGGCGCGCAGCTTGGCGCAGCACGGTGCTCGGGCGTATGCAGGTTCAGCACCTTCGGCGCATCCACTTCGCGGCGTGGCAGCGTCGTCGGCAATTCCTGGTGATAGGCGCCCGACGGTATCAGTCCGCAGCCGCCGAAGCGCGCCATCACGCGCTGCTGCGCGAATACGTCTTCGCCGCAATGCTCGGGCGGCAGGTCGTGCCAGAAGCCGAAGCCGCCGCAAGCCCGCAATTTCGCGGCGTCGTACAGCACGCAGCCGCCCACCCACGCGATCCGATAGATCCGTTGATGGCCGACGTCGAGCCGCAGCCGTTGCGCCACGTGGTACAGGTTGGCCGCGCTGTGCAGCCGATGCCGCTGCCATTGCGGCGTGTCCGGGCGGATCGTCTCCGGGGTGACATCGCCGTCGATGAACTCGATTGCCTGGTCGTTCGGGCGGACGTCGTCGACGTAGCTCAGTCCGATCACGGCGCTGCCGACGAATCCGCAGCGATATTTCGCCAGCGTCGCGACGAGCCGCTGCAACAGATCGGGCTCGACGATCACGTCGTCGTCGAGGAACAGCGCATGCGGCGCCTGCGCGCAACCGAGCAGGAATTCACGCTGCTCCGCCATCCCCCGGCGCGGCAGGTGCTTCCGGATCGTCACTGCGTGTCCACGCGCGCGCATCACCCGCGCGATCGCCTGCACTTCGCGCACGTCGGCGGCGTCCGCGGCGTCGTCCTGGTCGGAGACGACGATGCGGAAGTCGCGAAAGGTCTGCCCGAGAAGCGACGTGAGCGTCACGGCGAGCGCCACCTCGCGCCGAAACGTCGGAATCAGCACGTCGACGGCCGCCGGCGCGCCGGCGCGCGCCGCCTTGTCCTCGTGGATCATCTGCTCACGCGGGAGCGCGCTAGCCTTCCTCGCGATGCGGGCTGTCGAGCCGGAAGAAGTTGCTCGAGTTGCCCGCCTTCATGTGCTCCTGGTAGAGGAAGACGAGATCGCGCTCGGCGAACGCGCGCAACCATGCATCCCACGAGATCGCCTGCAGCTCGCGATCGAATCCGGGAAAGTCGAAGCGCAGCACGCGCGGCCGCTCGGGATCGCCGCCGGGCGTCGTGGCCGGCTGGCCGTTGCGCTCTTCGGCCCACTGCCGGATCACGTCGGGATTGCGCGTCGCGAGCGTCTGCCCGGCATGGTCCTCGTGGTCGCCGGTGGAATGAATCCACTTCGCATGCCGCGTGCTGCGCGACAGCTCGTCGCCATGCTCGGCGACGAACTTCGCGTCGTCCGTCGCACTGTCGCCGGCCGGGCGGACGCCTTCATCGCGGTGCGCAACCGCGCCGGCTTTCGTGTCCCCGCGCGAGCCGCGCTCGCCCGCTGCATTGCGCTTGCCTTCGCGCCCGCTGCGTGAAGCGGCGCGCCGGCCGGCGTTGGCGGGCGGCCGCGTGCCGTTGCCGCGTTCCCTGCGTTCGGCGAGTTCCGCGCCGAGCGCCTCGAGATCGATGCCGAGCTTCTCGACCAGCGGGAAGATGCGCTCCTCTTCCTCGCGCGCGTGCATCGCGAAATACTCGCCGAGCACCTTGACGAGCGCGTGGAATCGCGCCGGGTCGTTGCTCCCGCCGTCGAGCTCGTGCATCAGGCGCTTCGCCGTGTCGTGCTCGATCGTCGCCTCCTCGATCAGGTCGAGGCGGTCGGTAGACTCGCGCACATAGGGATAGAAGCAGTCTTCCTCGAGCCGCGCATGCGCGTCGAGCCCGGAGACGATCTCGTCGCAAAGCACCCGCTGCTCGCGCTCGTCCGTGCATTTCTCGAACCTGCGCACCAGCGCGAGCACGGTGCGATGATCCTTGCGCAACAATTCCAGCGCGTTCGCTGATTTTGGCATCGCGAGCTCCTTCGTGTCGATCCTGATTCGTCCCGGTTGCAACGACGTGTTCTGGCCGGCGCCACGTTTCTGCGCGGCGCGCGCGGATGAATGCACGAGCGCGACGCTTCACGGGGCAGCGACGGTGACCGGCAGGCGATGGAAGAATGACATCGGCGATCGAGCCGGGTTGCACCACGCGCGAGGCAGTGCGCGCGCCGGCGCGTGCGCATCCGTGCGCGGCCATGCCGGCAATCGGGATGCACGAAGTGCGGGGCACATGTCTTGCACGCGTGTCCCGGCGCCGACCGACCGATCCGGTCGCCACCGTTCCCGTCATTCCCCAACGCACACACGCCCGGCAGCGCGTCCGCCGCCCCGTCATCCCCGGCGCGCCCCGGATAAGGTTGCGCAATGTGCGCTCGAGCCCATGGAACTGCACGCGGGATGCGAGCGTAGCCCTGATGCCCCCAGGCACGCGCGCAGGATCACCACATCGTGCGGCTCACGGGCAACGTGATCGAGCAGCCGGTGAGGCGATGACGCCGCGCACCGCTGCATATGCGCAGGACGCGTTGCTCGCCGGGTGCGCTACGGCTGCGCCTTGCGATCGTAGCGCGGCCCGGTGGCCGCGTAGCAGTCGGTGTCGGCCTTTCCCTGCTCGACATCGCGCGCGGCTTGCGTGGTCA
>Ga0157369_10010296_pt1 | contig 10666 bp, 9 predicted proteins | sample C25metaG_FD_113461 | JGI IMG/M metagenome (GOLD analysis project Ga0157369, IMG submission 113461) | Corn rhizosphere microbial communities from Kellogg Biological Station, Michigan, USA - C2-5 metaG | ecosystem: Host-associated > Plants > Roots > Rhizosphere > Soil | place: USA: Michigan...
CGATCAGTATGAGAAAACCGCGGATGCGGAATTTCTTTACACTCCACCAAAGAAACACATGGTACGAATTGACTTCGCAGAGGGTTCCGTCGAAATCAAAGATCGCCAACCGCAAGCTGGTCTGGATCGATCTGCTCATATAGGGAAACATACTCCTGCCGCTCGCCTGAATCGGAAGACCAGGGGAACCTGCACAATTGTGGAAAGATCCAATAGGAAACCAATTCGCGTGCCCTGGCCTGAGTTACTGAGATGGTTGCAAATTTGACATCACCTGCGGCTGCGCCTTTTTCAATGGCCCAGCGCCGCGCGAGCAGGAGACTCTCTCCCGAATCAGCGGCGTCGTCCAGTATGAGAACACATTTGCGTGTTAAATCGGCGTCCGGCGCGGCCTCGATGTGGCGGATGTTGAGGGACAACGACGAACGTCGCCTCTCGATTCTTCTCAGGAGATCGAGAATCGAGCGCGGGATCAACCGAAGAAGAAATGCATATCGAGCTTTGGTCGGGCTTCCTGCTCGCCGGATAACGATAGGCAACGTGGGAATACGCCTCTTCCTGTGCAGCGATGCTGCAAGGAGTCGGGCTCCCGTTTCTATGTAGATAATCCGATCCGGAGCAAAGGCTGACTGATCAATGTACTCCAAAAGTGTTTGGGTCAGAGAATCGATATCGGCTAGACGAATTGTCTTCACACCGGCAGCGGGCAAATTTACGACTTCTCCAGTCATCGGAACTATCCCAGCACGAGGATCGTCGCTATTCCCAGGCCGAAGGCCTGGATCAACGGCAAAAGCTTTGCGCCCCTGTTTCATTTCGCGGACTCTGAACGGGCATAGCCTTGCTTCAGTTTACTTGATCTTTACCTTGTCCCACCCGGGGTCGGGAGTCCTAATGACTTACTCTTCACTTGAACAACTCTTCCAGAGATGCCACGCGGGGAACGGATGAGAGGTAAAGCTATATTTCTCACAACTACTAGGCTCAGTGGTGCCCGGAGGGGGACTTGAACCCCCACGACCGGTTAAGGTCTGCGGATTTTAAGTCCGCTGTGTCTGCCGATTTCACCATCCGGGCGTTGTGTCCTCATGATAAATCAGTGGCTTCGGTCTACCCCACCTCCAGGTGCCGTGCTGCTTTTTGCTCCTGACTCCAGCTGCTTCTCCGGGCTTCACCGTGGGTGAAGGTCTCTTGGACGCTGCGAGGAGGCACTCGCCAGTTCGAGTCGAGTTGCATTCATCACCTGTGCTGAAAGCGACCGTTCTGCTCCTGGCCCGGAGTGGCATTGCGGAGGACTCTAGCGGAGGGGGTACAGTTGCCGGTACATCTCTCTGTTGCGCAGGATGGCCTGTACGTATTCTCGGGTTTCGGTGTAGGGAATTGATTCGATGAACTCGGGTACATCCTTGTAGTCATTGCTCGAGAGCCACCTGCGAACCGGGGTGTCACCGGCGTTATAAGCCGCAAGTGCGTATTCCGCCTGGCCTCCGAATCGATCCAGCACCTGGCGGAGGTTCACCGTACCCAACTGGAGGTTCACGGACGGGTTCAGAAGTTGCCGCGTATCGAACTTCCTTATCCCATTCTTCTTCGCAAGGGATTTGCCTACGGAGGGCAGCAACTGCATCAGTCCGTAAGCGTTCGCAGGGCTCACCGCCGAGGGATTGAACTCCGACTCCTGCCGGATCAGCGAAGCGACAAGGTATGGGTCCAGGTTGTTTTTGCTTGCGTTCGCGACCAGGTCGGTCCAGTAGGGCTGCGGGAACAGCAGGTGCCAATATATCGGCGGCACCTGGTCATAGGGCACTGCAAAAAACGAGATCCCACTGCGCTTCATGGATTGGAGTGCGCGGGTGAACTCTCCATAGGAAACGTAGATTTCGGCCTGCGCCAGAGCGCCCCACTGGTCGGCCGTAGGGCTGGCGTGAATCTCAGGCCCTATGTACTCGTTCAGGGCGGCATTGGCGAGCAGCCGTGCTTTGATGAGGTGAACGTCATTCTCGGGCAGATCGGCGCTCAGCTCCGGAGCAGGGGGGCGCTGGGTTGCATTCAACGCCGGCGTCTGCGTGGTCTGCGGCTGTGTGCCGAGTGCGGCAAGTCGCTGCCGTGCAAGATTTGCGTAGTAGAAATTTGCGTAGAGCGTGGTCAGCTTGCGGTAATAGTTTTGGGCTTGGGGAAAATTGTGCTCTTCGTCTTCGTATATGCGCCCGCGCCAGTACAGAGCAGAGGGGATTTCGAGTCCGCCGGGATATCGTTGCAACTGCTCATCCATCAGCCGAGCTGCTTCGGAGTAGTTGCGAGTCCGATAGTGGAGCCACGCCGTTCGCCAGTGCGACGAAGGCGCATACGTACTGTTAGGGAACATCTTGTACAGCGTGCTGTAATGGTAAATAGCCTGTGGTGCGCTGCCCTTAAGCCAGTACATGTTGCCGCCGGAGTACAAGGCTTCTTCCAGCCATCGACTGCCAGGGAAGCGGAGGACGAGCTGAGACACCAGAGCATCATGCTCAGGGCGTTTATCCTCGTTGCGGGCAAGCTCGGCCAGCATATAGAGCTTCAGGGCAGCCGTATCGTCACTGGTCTCAGGTAGGTTTTCGATCTCACGGCGATTGATCCGTTTGAGCTTCAGGTTGCAGACCGCAGAGTAGATTGTGAGGGCGTCGCGGTCCTGTTGGCTGAGCTCCGTCGCCGAGCGTCCAATTGAACCGTACTCGGTCCCGGCTTCCGAGTATCTCTTCGCATTGAACAATGCGTCTGCATGCAGCTTGCGTTCAGCCGCCGTAAGGGGGGCATTCATGGCCTGCAACTGTGCAGCAGCCTGATTGGCTTCGGCAGTCAGTGGGCGTGTTTGGTAAATCTTTTTAAAGATCGCCGTTGCCTGACCGGTATCGCCGGCAGCCTGATAGGCGCGGGCGAGCGCAAGTTGAAATTCCGCCTGATCCGAGGCATGAGTGTTGAGCAGGGGAGTCAAAGTAGCCAGCGCGCCCTTTGCGTCTCCCTGTTGCAAATGAGCATTAGCGAGCAGAATTGGAGCGCCCGTGACGAAGATGCTGTCCGGGTACTGCTCCTGGAATTTTTCCAGGGTTGCGTAGGCGTCCGCTGGACGTCCAGCCTGGATGGTTGCCTGTGCTCCTAGGTAATCCGCGTAGTCGTCGAGTGCATCGCCGGACTTTCGTGCCTGCGTAAAGTTAGCGGCGGCATCGGCGTACCGGTGGTCCAGCATGTATGCATGTGCCAAGGCGAGATAGGCCGCTGCTGCGCCCTGTCCGGCATGAGTTTGGGCGTACTGCAGCACGCCGGTATAGGCGGCCGCAGAGCGTGTCGATGCCAATTGTTGGGCCATTGGCCGCAGCAGCTCCGAGGCATGGAAAGCGCTGGTCAGCTTGATGCTCTGAGGTGTCGGAGCGACTTTGGTGCGAGCCGTGCTTTTCTTTTTCCGGGTGCGGCTTGGCGCCGGCTTGGACCTTGAACTCTTGCCTGCGGCTTTTGCACGCGGCTTCTTCGACGCTTTATTTCTGGTGCTCGCTTGTGCGGACGCAAAAGCGGCGTAGGCGGTGGACTGCCGGGAAACGCCCGGCAGGGAAACGCAAATCATCAATGCTGCAATTTGAAACCAGTTACTTCTACGACTCATCTGTCCCTGTGCTCCGGCGTGCTACCGGCTCCCTCGTGTAGCTGTGCGAAGCCTCGCAATTACGACTCTAATGCCCGGGCGGAGACCTGACACAGCCAGAGCAGCCATCGGAACCAGCTCAGGTACTTTAGACTGGGTTGGATCCTGAAACCTCCCTTGCGTTGCCTGCTTCCGCCGTGGACGTATAGACTTGAACACTGGAGCGGCACTTTCCCTGCGGGCGAGCTGTTCCTTGCGTATTAGACGAGTTCCTGCATCTTTCGCATATGCCAGCCATCCAATCACCAGCCGCCGAAGAGGTTAGCCCGGATATTGCACTGGTCGAGCGTGCAAAGCAGGGCGACACAGAGGCGTTTGAGCAACTCGTTCGGCAGTATGAGCGGCAGATCTTCCGCGTAGCGCAGCACATCACACAAAACCGCGAAGATGCCGAAGACATAACGCAGGACGTGTTCTTGAAGGCGTACGAGAAGCTGGATCAATTCCAGGGAAATTCCAAGTTCTCCACGTGGCTCGTGCGCATCGCAGTAAATGAGAGCTTGATGCGACTGCGCAAGCGCAAGACAAGTAAAACGGTCTCGATGGACCAGGACGTGCAAACGGAAGACGGTGCAATCCCCCGGGATTTCGCCGAGTGGAGACCTAACCCGGAGCAGTTGTATGGGCAAAGTGAACTTAGCGAGATACTCCGCAAAACGATTCAGGGGCTGCCCCCCGGGTTCCGGACTGTCTTCACTCTCCGCGATATCGAGAATCTCTCCACAGAAGAAACTGCGGAGGCGCTTGGCTTGAGCGTTCCAGCCGTAAAATCGAGACTCCTACGCGCGCGCCTTCAACTGCGAGAGCGGTTGAGCCGCTACTTCCGGCAGAAAAACGGAGGGGCCAAACCGTGACCTGCACAGACTTTCTCAGCCAACTCACCGATTACTTTGACGGCCAGATCGACCCGGAACTGCTTGCTGAAGTCCAAAAGCACGTACGCGAATGCCACCATTGCGAAGTCGTGCTGGACACCACGAGCAAGACCATCTCCGTCTACCGCGAGCACGAAATTTACGAGTTCCCGACAGAGCTTCGCGAGCGGCTTCATTCCGCAATCATGGCGAAGTGCCGCGGTCGCTGCTGACGCGACAATCGGACCCGAAATAAATGGGTGTTGGTTGAGTTCTCGCACTGATTCGCACTGCTCTTAAGTTTCCTCGCACACCGTCTCGGCGCTCCCGCGAAACGAAAATTTGCGTATGCAACTTGGTTCTGGTCTGACCTTTCCGTGGAAGTATGGGATGCGCAACTTACTGATTGAAAATGAGTCTAACCTGACAACTTTCGATCTCGAGAAGCTCGCCGGAAGCTTGGAGCCACCATGCTAAACTCTAGGAAGTTAGTAGATTGACGGCCCGAGTGTTTGCTGGAACTGGCGATGCAGTACGCGCCGGAGGAAACATTTGATGGTTGCATGGTGGTATTACACGGAGCTGGCCATGTCGACAATTTCTAGTGTTTTTTACCTGAGTGGTGGCGACGCCTTTCAGGATGGTCGATTTAGCCCCTTGCGGGTCTCTGTCCTTAAGAACGCCTCTCCGTGTAATGAATTCCGTACGTTCCCTCCCATCGATTCAAGGAAGGGTATGCATAGCCTCACCGGAGGTTCCTCATACGACTCCTGTTGGATCCCCGGAGGACTGAATCTGTTCGATAATGCAAGTGGGGGCTTGGCAAGGAGTCTGGCTTTAGTATGAATTCCATAGTAATTTTCGGTGGCACGGGCTTTATTGGAACGCATCTCACCCAGACACTGCTGAGCCTTAACGCGGCAGATACGATCTATCTTCTAGATATCAAAGAACCTGTCGATCAGCCATATGCTGAACAGCTTGTGTCGGGCGTTCGCAGTGGTCGCGTCGTCTATATCCAACACGATGTCCGTAAAGCGATTCCCAGCAATCTCCTGCCTGCAAATATCGGCCTCATTTTCAATTTGGCAGCCGTACACCGTGAGCCCGGGCATGAAGCTTACGAGTACTTTGAAACGAACCTGCTGGGCGCAGAAAACGTGTGCGCCTGGGCAGCAGAGGTAGGCTGCAACACCGTTGTGTTCACCAGCAGCATTTCTCCCTACGGGCCGTGTGAGGACCAGAAAACCGAAGCTTCGCTTACGGTTCCGGAGACTCCCTACGGCAGCTCTAAGTTGGCGGCCGAGAAGATTCACATGATGTGGCAGTCTGGCGCAGAGGGCCGTCAACTCCTCGTGCTCCGGCCAGGTGTTGTCTTTGGTCCTGGCGAAGGAGGGAATGTCACTCGCCTTGTCCGTAGTTTGATGAAGGGCTACTTCGTCTACATGGGCAACCGTTCGACGATTAAGGCCGCTGGTTATGTGAAGGAGCTTTGTCTGGTCACGCTGTTTGGACTAGAGACTCTGCAGAAAACCGGTGCGCCATCTCTGATTCTCAATTTCACAATGGATCCAGCGCCTACAGTGCAGCAGATGGTTGAGACGATCCTTCGCGTGACTGGCAGGAATGCGAGTCCATTGAACGTGCCCCGCTCGCTGTTGCTGGCACTATCCTATCCAGTTTCTGCCGTCGCGGGAGCGCTGGGCATGCAGGTGCCCATCAACCCTGTTCGAGTGCGCAAGCTATTCCGCTCCAACAATGTGGCAGCCGAACAGCTCCGACATCTGAACTACAAGTACAGCTACTCGCTGGAGAGCGCCTTCCGCGACTGGATGCAGGACTGCCCCGCTGATTTCTCCGTCCCCACGGTCCAACCCACATCGCGTCCAGAAACAATCAAGTGGGACAGTTCGGGAGCGATGGTACCGGACGTCCCGAAGTCCTAGGGCCGACTTCGGCCTCCGGCTTTTATGATTCAAGGCAGCTTGGCAGCCTCTGCCACAGCATCCCAGCGGTCAGAGCCGGCGAGGAATGTTTTTGGCAAGTATTGCTTGGCTTGCTGCTCCGTTAATTGATGCGTCCACGGCAGTCGGGTTGAGGGTGATGCTCCGGGTCCGGTAGATCCGTACTCTGCGAAGTATGCAGTGGATTCATTCGCCGGGTTTCCCCAGTTGTTCCACCCTCCCGGCGCTACCTCAGGCCCCAGTTCAGTCCGAATATAGATTACCCGGCCGTAAGGTCTCCACGGCCGGCCGAGCCCGATCCTGCCCCGCGCAGATGCGGCGCTTGCCGCCCCTGCTGCACCCGCCGGCGGCGGAGTACTTGATTCCAGGCTTGCTGTAACTCGGGAATCGAGAATGACGTACCCGGTATTCTGCTCAGCTGACACCCTGGACTGTGCGGTTACGAACCCCGGGCCGTTTGAGTGCAGCTCGTTGCGGTCGAACACTGCCGATGCATTGCCGAAGATGTAATCCACGCCGCCTTCAATGTAGGTGTCGACATAGTACTGTCGTCCGTAATCGGCAAACAGTGTGTCCTGGTGGCCCACGAATCTGCAGTGCTTGAAGATGGACCGGTCCGAGCGATTCGCAACGGCCACCGCCTGTCCGGTGTTACCGGCTGCGTTTTCGAATGTCAGATTATCGGCCTCAAAAGCGATGCCGTTCAGCTCCACAGTCTCCGTGAAGAAAGTGCCGCCCGCGGTTTTCGCGTTCAGCGAGTTTGTGATGACCGTGTCCTCCGGCTTGGTGCCCAGACCCACCAGGGTGATGTTCGGATGGTTCTGCGTCACGATGATCCGCTCGTGATATACGCCCGGCGCGATCTCGATGTAAACTCGGCCGCCATTGGTCGGCCAGGGATGGTGATCAAGCGCGTTCTGAATGGTCGGAAACACGGTCCGATTCTCCTGGCCGGGAGAAGCGGGTGGAGCGGAATGGTCGACGCGTATATGCACGTCAGCGGCGTACGCGGTTGCTGCCATGAGCACAGCTATACAGTTGAGAGCAAGAGATCGGCTGCGAACCATAAGCCAAAGACTACGACCACTCAGCCGCTTCAGGCAACGGCGCGGAATCTTCGCCGACAGCAGCGGTGCCGATGATGATGATAAACTTGAGCTGTGCCGGGTCCTACGCGACGTAATCCCGCCAACCCCGCCAGGTCCGGAAGGAAGCAACGGTAACGGGCTACTACGGGCGCAGTAGGTCGCCCGGTACTATGAACCTCTCGGCGCGCCAGCCCTTCTATCGCGGCGACTGCCCACCGAATCCAGCAATCCGACCGTGCACGGCAGTGGCATGCGTCAAGCCGTAGCGCAAGCAGCGAGTGTGTGCACCGCACTTGTTCTAAGCACAATCGTCAGCGAGAATGTACGACGGAGCTGTCTGTGCTTGGGAACGCGGTAGGTCGGAGATGAGCTGCTGCAGCATCAGCTTTAACGCAGGAATGAGGTGACCAGGTTGAGTCTTACGTTGAGGCCACGGCAATCAGTCCGGGCAAAGATCAGTTCTCTCGGATGCTATGTGCCTCCACGTTTACTCACGAATGCCGACCTGGAGAAGATGGTCGACACCAATGACCAATGGATCACTGAGCGCACTGGAATCCGCGAGCGGCACATTGTCGACGAGGGCGTGGCCACTAGCGATCTGGCTGCCGAGGCGGCTCGCCGCTGTCTGGCGAAGCGCGGTGTGGGTGCCGATGAAGTCGAGGTGATCATTGTTGCCACCGTCACACCCGACATGATGTTTCCGGCAACGGCATGTCTCGTACAGGATAAGATCGGTGCGAAGCACGCCTGGGGTTTTGATCTCTCCGCGGCCTGCTCCGGTTTCCCGTATGCGCTGCAGATCGGCGCAAAGTTGGTGGAGAGCGGCGTGCACCGCAAGGTGTTGGTGATCGGCGCCGACGTAATGAGTTCCATCATCGATTACAAGGACCGCGCAACCTGTGTCATCTTTGGTGACGGGGCCGGCGCAGTCCTGCTGGAGCCCTGTGCGGAGGACGAAGTTGGACTGGTCGACTACTACCACGAGATCGATGGCGCAGGTGCGCCCGCGCTCAATATGCCGGGGGGAGGCAGCCTCCATCCTCCAACCGCAGAGACGGTGGCCAAGAATATGCATGTCGTCCATCAGGACGGCCAGGCTGTTTATAAATTCGCTGTTCGCAAGATGTCGGAGGCCGCGGAGATTGTGCTCTCACGCAACGGCCTGACGGGAAATGACCTCAATTGCTTCATTCCACACCAGGCCAATAAGCGAATCATTCTGTCGACAGCCGAACGCCTTGGCCTGTCGCTGGATCGTGTGGTGATCAACATCGATCGTTTCGGTAACACGACGGCTGCAACGATTCCGATGGCCATGAGTACCGGAATCGATGAAGGCGCATTGAAAAAGGGCGATCTTGTTCTGCTGGCGAGCGTTGGAGCTGGCTTTACCGTAGGAACGACACTTCTCCGCTGGGAAATGTAGTCCGCCTATTAGTTGGGACTCGCAGTCGCAGCTTTCTGATTGCCGCTTGTGTTGCTCTGCCCATGTATCTCGCGCGACGTCTTGTAAAGTCGCCAGAGCGCAAACCCAACGAAGATCAGGATCACGCTCCAGACTCCGATCAGGATCGGGACCGCCCACTTGCGGCTGAACATATTCCAGACGCGCAGCACGTGAGGGCCGAAGTAGACCCCTATGGCCGCTGCCGCGCAGTGGCGCAGAAACCGGCTGATCGTAAAGCTGATCATGAACTTCTTCCGCGACATCTGCAGCGCGCCTGCGGCGAGCACGAACGGAGACAAGGGCATAGGTGGAGGCAGGATTGCCGGCAACGCTACCGAGAGAACAGCATGCCGCTCCATCCAGCCGCAAACACGGTGAAAGATCCGCGGTGAGATGTGCTTTTCGATAAAGGCCATTCCACCCGCCTGGCCCACCTTGTGGCTGAAGAGGCCCCCGAGCGCGGAACCGATGGTTGTGATTCCAACCAGCAGGAACAGGTTCGAATGTTGCGCTGCGAGGAGGACGATCATGATGTCCGTAACTCCGGGAATGGGTAGCGGAACGAACGACGAGTCCACAATCGACACCAGAAACAGTCCTACCAACCCGAAAGAAAACAGGAAGTGGATCAGCTTGCCGGATGCGTGGTGCGTGGCTGCAGCGAGACCAGCAGTGATAGGAGGTGTCCAGCCCTGAGTCATGGGTGATATGACGCAGGACTGCTGCCAGAAGTCGCCGGGCTGCAGCCATTTGCCGCCTACAGGAACCGCACGGTCGTGGACGGAAGCACCCCGAGCTCCGCCGCATAGGTCCTGAAACTGCGGATACTCTCGATACACTCCGCGTTAAGGATGTAGTGGATGTTCTGCGTCAGATACGCACGGATCGTCGCCGCGGGCAGGGCAATCCGTCCAGACCACTCTTCGACCAGTCGCTCGATGTTGGCGAGACCCGCGTCTCGTGACTGCTGTAAATCCGCCGCTAGCATCGTCGAGGTCACAGAGTGTGGCCCCAGTGTCTCCGGCCGTACCGCCCACACGGCTGCAACCCACGGAAGGCCAGTACGAGCAATCCACTGCTCTGCCAGATCGAGCCACACGCACGGGCCCGTCACCTGTTCAATGACGCCTCGCTGCTCCAGAGCCAGCAACGCCGGGTCTCCGATCAGCAGTGCGGCATCAGCCTGTGCCAGCATCGCCGCAGCATCTGCCTGCTGGGGCACAAATTCCGGCTGGGTCCCAAGAAACTTTCGAAACAACACTTGCGCGTATGCTGCCGAGCTACGCGAAGCGCCATCGACCGCCACCGTGCGGACCCGCTTCAGCAGAGTATCGATGTCGCTCTCCGCAACGCCGCGCCGTTTGACAATGAGCTGGATTGACCTCACTTGCGCGAGAGATGCGATGGCGCACCCTGGTACAACGGCAAGCGACTCGGTCAGCGACGCGATAGGTATCAGCCCGAGGTCGGCTCGCCCGTGCAGCAGTTCCTCTGCACACAAGGCGGGCTTTGTCAGGTGCACACTATAGCGTTGCGCCAGCTCCGCGCTGCGCGGCGGATGCTCGAAGTCCCACATGAGAGGGGCAGGATTTAAAAACTGGATCGCTGCGACACGCAGCCGCTTGTTCAATTCGGGC
>Ga0157369_10010297_pt1 | contig 10665 bp, 8 predicted proteins | sample C25metaG_FD_113461 | JGI IMG/M metagenome (GOLD analysis project Ga0157369, IMG submission 113461) | Corn rhizosphere microbial communities from Kellogg Biological Station, Michigan, USA - C2-5 metaG | ecosystem: Host-associated > Plants > Roots > Rhizosphere > Soil | place: USA: Michigan...
CATCGCCGGCGAGATCGAAGACAAGCTGATCGAGCACGGCGTCAAGCCGCTGCGCCGCGAGGGGCGCGCCGAAGGTCGCTGGATCCTCATCGACTTCGGTGACCTGGTCGTGCACGTGTTCCACGAGGAGGAGCGCATGTACTACGGCTTGGAGCGCCTCTGGAAGGACTGCCCCGTCATTCCGCTGGAGCTGCCGGTGGCCGAGATCGAAGAGTAGCTCAATTTCGTGTTGAGCCCTCGGGTGCTGTAATCTAAACAAGTTGTTCCGCAAGGTTCGGAACACGATCTGGGTCTGTGGCGCAGCTGGTAGCGCACCTGCATGGCATGCAGGGGGTCAGGGGTTCGAGTCCCCTCAGATCCACCAAATTCTAGGAATGCCCCGCATAGGCGGGGCATTTTTTGTGCCCACAGCGAGGCGGCGGCTGGGTGTCGGTGGGCACAGATAGCGTGGATAAGCACCTCACCGCAAGCAAATCGCGCCTTCGCGCGCAGAAGACGAGACATGGCACCCACGACCAAAGAAGCACAGCGCGCCGAACTGCACAAGACAATCTGGCGGATCGCGAACGACCTGCGCGGCAGCGTCGACGGCTGGGACTTCAAGAGCTACGTGCTCGGGATGCTCTTCTACCGCTTCATCTCGGAGAACCTCTCGGCCTACCTCAATCAGGCTGAGCGTCTAGCCGGTAACCTCGACTTCGATTACGGGAAGCTCAGCGACACGGACGCCGAGTTCGGCCGGCACGAGACCGTGCGTGAGAAGGGCTTCTACATTCTCCCCAGCGAGCTGTTCGCAAACGTGCGCACGAGGGCTCCGAAAGACGAGAACCTCAACGAGACCCTTGAGCGCGTCTTCGCGAACATCGAGGGGTCAGCGGTAGGCACCGACAGTGAGGACGACCTGAAGGGCCTGTTCGACGACCTCGACGTGAACAGTTCGAAACTCGGCGGCACCGTGGCCAAGCGCAATGAGAAATTGGTCAAGCTCCTCGACGCAATCGGCGACCTTCCGCTCGGCAATTTCGAGGACAACTCGATCGACCTGTTCGGCGATGCCTATGAGTACCTGATGCAGATGTATGCCTCGAGCGCGGGCAAGTCGGGCGGCGAGTACTACACGCCGCAGGAAGTCTCCGAACTTCTCGCCCGCATCACGGTCGTCGGCAAGACGGAGGTGAACAAGGTCTACGACCCCGCGGTGGGGTCTGGCTCCCTCCTGCTGAAGTTCGCGAAGGTGCTCGGCAAGGACAACGTGCGCCAGGGCTTCTATGGGCAGGAAATTAACCTGAACACGTACAACCTGGCCCGCATCAACATGTTCCTGCACGACGTGAACTATGAGAAGTTCGACCTGGCCCACGGGGATACCCTCATCGACCCGGCTCACTGGGATGACGAACCGTTCGAGGCCATCGTCTCGAACCCGCCGTACTCGATCAAGTGGGAGGGCGACGCCAATCCACTGCTGATCAACGACCCCCGGTTCGCGCCGGCCGGTGTGCTCGCGCCGAAGTCAAAGGCCGACTTGGCCTTCACCATGCACATTCTGTCGTGGCTCGCGGTGAACGGCACCGCCGCGATCGTCGAGTTCCCCGGCGTCCTCTACCGTGGAGGCGCGGAGCGGAAGATCCGCAAGTACCTCATCGACAACAATTACGTCGACACGGTGATCCAGCTACCACCCGACCTCTTCTTCGGCACGACCATCGCAACCTGCATCATCGTGCTCAAGAAGTCGAAGAGCGACAACGCTGTGCTGTTCGTCGACGCGTCCGCCGAGTTCGAGCGCGGAGGCAACAAGAACAAGCTCACCGAAACGCATCAGCAGAACATTCTCGATGCCTTCACGAACCGAACGGATGCCGCCCACTTCGCCCGGCTCGTCTCGAACGAAGACATCGCGGCGAACGACTACAACATCGCAGTGTCCTCATACGTCGAGCAGGAGGACACCCGCGAGGCCATCGACATCACGGAGCTGAACGCTGAGATCGCTCGGATCGTCGCCCGCCAGGCTGAGCTGCGCGTGTCGATCGACGCGATCGTTGCTGATTTGGAAGGGGGCAGAGGGCGGTGAGCGACGAATACGAGGACATGCCGGTGCTCGACGTGCGCAAGGTGCTTGACAGCTACCGCACGAGCATGGAGCTGTTGCGACGATACGACGAGGGTGCAATTGATATTCCTCCCGGGAGCGCTCCCGAATGGCGCTTGACGCATCACGAAGCGCGGGAAGTCATCGAGACGCTGTGCGCCTGGTTCCCTGACGACACACTCTTCGGCCAGGAGCGCGGTGACGGGCTGCGAAGTGTGATCGAGACGATCTACCAGGGTTTCGCTGGTCAGGAACTCTATCCGAGCACGCAGGAGAAGGCCGCAAACCTTCTGTATCTCGTCGTCAAGGACCACCCGCTGAGCGACGGCAACAAGCGCACAGCTGCGGCGCTGTTCGTCACCTTCCTGAGCAAGAACAAGGCGTTGCGCAGCGACGACGGCACGGCACTGATCTCGAATAACGCTCTTGCGGGTGTCACACTCATGGTGGCCATGAGCGACCCCAAAGAGAAGGACCTGATGATCGCACTCATCACCCGGATGCTGAACAGGGAGCAGAAGTGAGCCGAGTAGACGAGTTGATCGCGGATCTCTGCCCCGGCGGAGTACCGTTCAGGGCTGTTGGGGACGTTTCCTCGAGAGGCAATAAAGTCAAGTGGGCGGACGTCAAGGAGAAGGCGTACCGCTACATCGATCTGTCATCGGTCGACCGCGTCACACGACAAGTCGGCGAAACGACAATCATCACTGCCGACACTGCTCCAAGTCGAGCTCAACAGGTCGTCCGAGCCGGTGATGTGATCTTCGCGACCACTCGGCCGACACAGATGCGCTGCGCGGTTATCGGGCCAGAATTCGACGGCCAAATCGCCAGCACGGGATACTGCTTGCTGCGACCAGACCGCGCAGTTGTTCTTACGAACTACCTCGCTCACGTTCTCGGTACGGAGGCCTTTCGTCTATACGTGGAAGCAAACCAGGTCGAAGGAAACTATCCATCAATTTCTGACACTCGGGTCCGCACCTTCCGAATCCCCGTCCCGCCTCTCGAGGTGCAGCGGGAGATCGTGAGAATATTGGATCAGTTCACTCAGCTGGAGGCGGAGCTGGAGGCGGAGCTGGAGGCCCGTCGTCGGCAGCATGGCTTCTACTGGCAGTCGCTGCTGAATCCACTCGAAGGTTGGCGCACTACCTCACTCGGTGAAGTTGCACAGATCTTCGATGGGCCTCATGCAACGCCGAAGAAGACTGAGTCCGGTCCTTGGTACTTGAGCATTTCATCGTTGAAGAGCGGAAGATTTGACCTCACAGCGTCAGCCCATCTCGGGGAGGACGAGTTTCCGGCGTGGACCCGCCGAGTTGCGCCTCGTTTAGGCGACACGATGTTTTCCTATGAGACCCGCCTGGGACAGGCAGCGTTTTGGGACTTGGATGAGCCTGCGGCATTAGGCCGCAGGATGGGCTTGTTGCGCCCGCGCGAGGCCGTCATCAACCCGCGGTTTCTGACGCTTGTCTACTTGGGCCCGCAGTTTCAGGCCGTCATTAAGGCGAACACCGTTTCGGGTTCAACCGTCGATAGAATCCCGATTGCCGACATGGCCTCATGGCAGTTGGAGATCCCACCACTCGAAGAACAAAAGCGAATAGTAGAGGTCCTCGACAAGTTTGACACGCTCGTAAACGACCTCAACGTCGGACTGCCCGCTGAGCTCCGGGCGCGTCGAAAGCAGTACGAGTACTACCGCGACAAGCTGCTCACGTTCAAGGAGCTCGCAGCGTGAGCGTCGTCGCCCCGAGGAAGTACGAGCCGATCGCCGTCAGCAGCGAAAGCACCGTCGTGGCCGAGTATGTGCCCGAAACGAAGGGGGCTGCGTCCTACCAGTCAGAAGCAGACCTCGAGAACGAGCTGATCCGCCTGCTGCAGTCGCAGGCCTACGAGTACCTTCCAATTGCATCGGAGGCCCAACTCGTCGAGAACCTGCGCCAGCAGCTCGAGGCGCTCAATGCCATCCGTTTCTCTGATGCGGAGTGGCAACGATTCTTCACGGAGCGGGTGGCCGCCGCCAACGATGGCATCGTCGAGAAGACGGTGCGCGTGCAGGAAGACCACGTGCAGCTGCTGAAGCGCGACGACGGGTCGACGAAGAACGTGCTGCTGATCGACAAGCAGAACATCCACAACAACCGTCTGCAGGTGATCAACCAGTACGAGATCGCGCAGGGTGACGGGGGAGCACAGCACGCGAACCGCTACGACGTCACGATCCTCGTCAACGGTCTGCCGATGGTTCACATCGAACTCAAGCGCCGCGGGGTGGACGTCCGCGAGGCGTTCAACCAGATCGACCGTTACCAGCGCGACAGCTTCTGGGCAGGCTCCGGGCTCTTCCAATACGTGCAACTGTTCGTCATCTCGAACGGAACCCTTACCAAGTACTACTCGAACACGACGCGACAGCAGCACGTGAGCGAGGCATCCGGTTCGAAGCGTGTTCGCAAGACGTCGAACAGTTTCGAGTTCACCTCCTGGTGGGCGGATGCGCAGAACAAGCCCATTCAAGACCTGCCCGCCTTCGCGAAAACCTTCTTCGCCAAGCACACACTGCTGAACATCCTCACGAAGTACTGCGTGCTCACCGCCGACCGGATGTTGCTCGTGATGCGTCCGTACCAGATCGTTGCAACCGAGCGGATTCTGCAGCAGATCGACATCTCGACGAACTACAAGCGGCTGGGCACGGCGGCCGCGGGCGGATACGTGTGGCACACGACCGGCTCAGGCAAGACGCTCACCAGCTTCAAGGCCGCCCAGCTCGCGTCGAAGTTGCCGAGCGTCGACAAGGTGCTCTTCGTCGTCGACCGCAAAGACCTCGACTACCAGACGATGCGCGAGTACGACCGGTTCGAGAAGGGCGCTGCGAACTCGAACACCTCGACTGCTGTACTCAAGAAGCAGCTGGAGGACCCCGCTGCACGCATCATCATCACGACGATCCAGAAACTCTCCACGTTCATCGGGGCGAACAAGGGTCACGCCATCTACGACGGTCACGTGGTGATCATCTTCGACGAGTGTCACCGCTCCCAGTTCGGCGACATGCACACGGCGATCACCAAGGCGTTCAAGCGATATAACCTGTTCGGATTCACCGGCACACCGATCTTCGCGGCGAACTCGGGCAGCGGCGGGAACCCGCAGTTGAAGACGACCGAGCAGGCGTTCGGTGAGAAGCTGCACACGTACACCATCGTCGACGCCATCACCGATAAGAATGTTCTGCCGTTCCGGATTGACTACGTCAACACGCTCAGGGTGGGGAACGTGGTCGACAAACAGGTCTCCGCGATCGACACAGAGAAGGCGCTCCTGGCGCCGCAGCGGGTGCGCAACATCGTCGAGTACACACTCGAGCACTTCGATCAGAAGACGAAGCGCGCCGAGCATTACTCCCTCGGCGACAAGCGCGTGCGTGGCTTCAACGCACTGTTCGCAACTGCCTCGATCGATGCGGCCAAGCGGTATTACGAGACGTTCATGTCGGTGCAGGAGGAGCTTGCCTTCGCGCGGCCGGGGTATCAGAAGCTCAAGGTGGGACTCATCTACAGCTTCGCTGCAAATGAGTCACCCAGCGACGGGTTGCTCTCAGAAGAGGAATTCGAGACCGGCCACCTGGACAAGAGCTCGCGTGACTTCCTCGATGAAGCAGTTGATGACTACAACGAGATGTTCGGCACGAGCTACGACACCTCGAGCGACTCCTTCCAGAACTACTACAAAGACCTCTCGCTGCGGCTCAAGAACCGCGAGATCGACCTTGTCATCGTGGTCAACATGTTCCTCACCGGCTTCGACGCGACGACGCTCAACACGTTGTTCGTTGACAAGAACCTGCGTGCCCATGGGCTGATCCAGGCCTACTCGCGCACGAACCGCATCCTGAACTCGGTAAAGACCTACGGCAACATCGTGAGTTTCCGCGATCTCGAGGAAGAGACGAACGACGCTATTGCCCTGTTCGGCAATAAGGATGCCCGTGGTGTGGTGCTGCTCAAGCCGTACGGGGAGTACTACGAAGACTACGCCGAGAAAGTCTCGGAACTGCTGACGGAGTATCCGCTTGGCAGCCAGATCGTGGGAGAGACCGCGCGGAAGGATTTCATCCAGCTCTTCGGAGCCATCCTGCGTCTCCAGAACATCCTCGCCTCCTTCGACGACTTCACAGGGAACGAAGTCCTCGCTGAACGGCAGATGCAGGATTACCGCAGCGTCTACCTGAATCTGTACGCCGAGTTCCGTAAAGAGAAGGACGCCGACAAGGAGCAGATCAACGACGACGTCGTCTTCGAGATCGAGCTCATCAAGCAGGTCGAGATCAACGTCGACTACATCCTCATGCTCGTCGGGAAATACCGTGAGCAGTTCGGCGACGGCCAGGACAAGGAGATCCGGGCCGAGATCTCTCGGGCTGTCGACGCCAGCCCGACGCTTCGGAACAAAAAGGATCTCATCGAGGACTTCGTTGACTCGCTTTCGGTGGATGCCGAGGTGGACACGGAGTGGCGGGCCTTCATAGCGGCGAAGCGTGACGCTGAACTGGAGGCGATCATCGCCGATGAGAACCTGCGCCCCGACGAGACTCGGATCTTCGTCGACTCAGCGTTCCGAGATGGGCAGATCCGCACCACGGGCACGGCGATCACGCGGGTGCTGCCCCCGGTTTCGCGGTTCGCGGCGGGCGGTGGTCACGCCGAGAAGAAACAGCGGGTGATCGAGAAGCTGGGCGCGTTCTTCGAGCGCTTCTTCGGGCTGGGTGTGGGGCAGTGAGACCCGCTCATTAGCTCAGAACCCGTGGGGCTGGACGAACGCGGTGAGCGCCTCGCGGATGGGCGTGCGGCCCAGGTTGAACGGGATGAAGTAGCCAGCCGTCTCCGGCATCGACAGCACGGCGGCCGCCACAGCGGCCACATCCTGCCGGGGCACTGTTGCGCTCACATGCTGGTCGCCGACATCGATCAGACCCCGCGGAGGGTCAGCGGTGAGGGTGCTCGGCCCGAGAATGGTCCACTTCAACGAGCTGCGCCGCAGGTGCTCGTCCGCCGCGGCCTTCGCCTCGGCATAGGTGTACATGGGGTGCGTGGCAGGAAGGCCGTGGTTCGGCCCGGCACCGAAGTACGAGACCATGACGTAACGCGGCACCCGGGCGGCGGTAGCAGCGTCAATAGAACGGATGGCGGCATCCTTATCGACGGCGATCGTGCGTGCCGGGTCGCCACCGCCGGCGCCCGCGGACCAGACCACCGCGCTGTGACCGGCAAGCAGTCCCTTCATGTCCTCGGTGTCGAGCCGCTCGAGGTCGGCAACGACCGGCACGGCTCCGGTGCGGGCGACCTCGTCGCGGTGCTCCGGGTTGCGGAACACCGAGGTGACATCATGGCCTTCATCGACCAGCAGCCGTGCCAGGTGGAGGGCCACCTTGCCGTGGCCTCCGAGGATGACGATGCGGGACATTGCTCAGCTCCTTCCGGGTTGAGGCTCAGCTCCCTTCCACCATGGCACCAAGGCGCGCAAGTGGGGAGGCGTCGGTCGATCAGGCAGGCTAGAAGGTGTCCGCCGCCGCTATCTGCGCCCGCAACACCCGCAGGTAGTGGTTCTTCGGCCACTGTCGGATGCGCCGGGGGAGACGCGGATACACGGCCCGCATGATCGCGAGAACGCCGGCGAAGAGCGCTTGCTCGCGCCGGTTCCAGCCGAAGCCGAACAGCTCGCGCACGGGCGCCGGCAGAAAGCCGATCGTGAGGAGTCGGGCCAGCGGCATGACCGCCCGAAGCGGCAGGGGTCCCTTGACGGGGCGAAGCAGTTGGTCCGCGACCCGGCGGGTGGGGGCATCCGTTCTGAGCTGCCCGAGCCGTTCTGCCCAGTAATGCTCGAACGCGCGCCGGTCGGGTGGCCACCAGCCCTCGGGAACCTGAAGGGCAGTGCCCAGCTCGGCATAGGCGGCGTAGAGCCGGTCGGCCAGCACGTCATCGGGCTCGCCGAACACCTCTCGGTGCACGGCCATCGCTGAGTCATAAAGCGTGGCGGCGACCCAGAGCTGCAACTGCGGATCGAAGGCGGAGTACGGCTCGTCACCGGGGGAGTTGTGCACCGGGCCGTGCCGCCGGTTGACCCGCGCGCGCACGAAGGCGATCTCCTCGTCGCTGCCGAACGCGACCGCGTAGACGTAGGTGAGCGTCGCATGCAGCCGGTCGAGCGGGCGCGACGCGAAGTCGCTGTGCTCGGCGACACCGCGACCCACACCGGGAGCCGCGATCTGCAGCAGAATCGCCCGGCCGCCACCGGCGATGAGCACGGCCTCCGCCGCGGCATCCGGCATGGCTGGCATCAGGGGACCCCCTCTCGATCGAGAGCCTAACGCCGGCACATCAACCCCCGCCCCCAGCCCTGGTTGAAAAGCCGACTCAAAAAAAGTCTCGCGGGCGGGAATATCCCGCGGGTCCATGCACTTGCATACACCTGTGGGCGCCAAACATCGCCTGCCACAACGTGAGGAGAACCGCATGAGCAGCACCACCATCAGCACCGAGATCCCCGGCTACAAGGCCGGAACCTGGACCATCGACCCCACCCACAGCGAGGTCGGCTTCAGCATCCGCCACATCATGATCAGCAAGGTCAAGGGCAAGTTCGAGCAGTTCAGCGCCACCTTCGTGACCGCTGAGAACCCGCTCGACTCGAGCGTGACCGCATCCGCTGTTGTCGCTTCGATCAACACCAACGAGCCGAACCGCGACGGCCACCTGCGCACCGGCGACTTCTTCGACGCCGAGACCTACCCCACCATCGACTTCGTCTCCACCGGCGTGCGCCAGGTCAACGGCGACTTCTTCGTCGACGGCGACCTCACCATCAAGGGCATCACCAAGCCGGTCACCTTCGACTTCGAGTTCGGCGGCTTCGGCAGTGACCCCTACGGCAACTACAAGGCCGGCGCTACCGCCACCGCCGAGATCAACCGTGAGGACTTCGGCCTCACCTACAACGCCGCGCTCGAGACCGGCGGTTTCCTCCTCGGCGACAAGGTGACCATCACCCTCGAGCTGCAGGCCGTCCTCAACCAGGACTAATCTCTCGACAACGTTCTCGTGGCCGCGGTGGAATCCCCACCGCGGCCACGTGCGTCTCTGCCCCCATCACCCTCCGACGTCTACTCGCCGAGAATCTCCTCCCGCACGCGCCGAAGGTCCTCCATCAAGGAGCCGATGAGGATCCAGTGCTGCGGATGCGGCGTCGCGATCCGCAGCGGGGCGGTGAGTGCCAGCTCTTCCTGGAGCCGCATCTCATTCGTCACGACCGGCCCGCTGTCGCGCACCAGCAGCCTGAGGTCGTGCACCGCCCGTTCCAGTTCGAGGGAGAACGCCTGCACCGTCGGTTCGAGGTGGAGTGAATCGTCATAGTGGTCGCGGAGCGCGCGCGTCATGCCGATCGTGCGTGTGACGAGGCTGCGCAGTTTGTTGAGGAGTGCCTTGTCGACCTCGAGCTGCTCCCGCGGCTTTGCCTGACGGGGATTCAGGGTGAGGCTCTCCTCGGCCTCTGTGACCGCCTTATCGCTCGCGGCGAGCATGGGGCGCAGCAGCCGGGCCGTGATCATGAGCTCCTGTAACGCCGATTCGGACTGCGGGACGCGCAGCGCCGTGGCGACTCGCTCGAGGGTGTCCGCCACCTCCTCGGCCAGCAGGGTGATCGACTCGTGCGCCGGCCCGAGAAGAACCGGCGGCACGATGACCAAATTGACGACGAGGGCGATCGCCGCCCCGAGCACGGTCTCGATGATGCGGTCGAGGGCGTAGTTGGGGGTGTTCGAACCGATGGCGAGTACCAGCATGGCGCTGATCGGGATCTGGTTGGAGGAGCCGGGCGTGAGCCGCAGGGCCCACGCGAGCAGGATGCACAGCACGATGGTGAGCAGCACGATCCACGTCGAGGCGCCGAACACCATCCCGATGGCGAGGGCCACCAGCACGCCGCCGATGACCCCGAGGCTGCGCTCGACGGCTTTGCCGACCGACTGGTTGATGCTCGGCTGCACCACCAGCAGGGCGGCGATCGCCGCGAAGATCGGCAACGCGGTCGGCAACAGCAGCTGGGCGGTGACCCAGGCCAGAATCGTCGCCACCGAGGTCTTCACCACTTGCACGAGCGGCAGCCGGTTCTTGGCTCTCACGTTTGCGATCCAGCGCACGTTCACAGGCTAGCGTCACCCTCCGCTGCTGCCACGGACGTCACCGTGATGGGCGTTCCGAGAAAGCGCGAATACCGACGGATGCTCCGCTCGAAGCCCACCTGTCGGCTCGCCGTCACGGGCGCGAACGGCCGCGGCTCCACGCTCGTGGACCCGCTCGTGCGGGTTGCCCGCCAGGTGCCCGCTACGCGTCCGCCGGCCACCATGATCGGGAGAAACATGCCGTTCTTGCCTGGTACCACTCGTTCGAAGTGGTCAGGATCGATGACGTAGGAACGGTCCTGGTAACCGAGCAGGTACTCGTCGAACGCCGGCAGGGCGAGCACCGCGTCCCGCGGTTGCGCCGGTGCACCCGTCTCGGTGTCGGGGC
>Ga0157369_10010301_pt1 | contig 10664 bp, 10 predicted proteins | sample C25metaG_FD_113461 | JGI IMG/M metagenome (GOLD analysis project Ga0157369, IMG submission 113461) | Corn rhizosphere microbial communities from Kellogg Biological Station, Michigan, USA - C2-5 metaG | ecosystem: Host-associated > Plants > Roots > Rhizosphere > Soil | place: USA: Michigan...
ACCGAGCCGTGGCAGGCCATGGTGGCGGCGACATGCATCAGGCGGCGCTCCAGCGGCAGCGCCTCATCCCATTCCGCCATGTGCTCGGCGAGATCGCGCAGCAATGATGCGGCATTGGTCTTGCCGAGCAGCGACGGCGTCTCGCGCACCGCGACCGCGCCGGGGCCGAAGGATTCGATCGCGAGCCCGAACGAGGCCAGTTCCTCGGCGCGCGCAACGAGCTTTTCGACGGTCGCCTCGTCCAGTTCGACGATCTCCGGAATCAGCAGGATTTGCCGCTGCACGCCGTTGCGCGCAAGCGACGCCTTCAGCTTTTCATAGACGATGCGCTCATGCGCGGCGTGCTGATCCACCACGATCAGGCCGTCGCGGGTCTGCGACACGATATAGGTTTCGTGAATCTGCGTCCGCGCCGCCCCCAGCGGGCGGTCGAGCAGATCGGCAGACGGCGTTTCCTGAAACCGCACATCCGCCGTCGGCGTGCCGACGTCGAACGCGGCCTGTCCGGGTTCGGCAAAGGCCGTCGCCACCGAGCCCTCGAAGGCCGGCAGCGGTCCGGCGGGATAGGCCGGCGAGCGCCGCCAGTCCCAGTTGGCGCGCGGCGCAAACGAGGGGCGAAACGAGGCGATCGTCGCGCCGTCGCTGTTGGCCGCGGTGCGCTTGCCCTCGCGGGTGAGCCCGTCTTTCAGCGCGTGCACGATCAGCGTCCGCACCAGGCCGGCATTGCGGAACCGCACTTCGGTCTTGGCGGGATGCACATTGGCATCGACGCCCTCGGGATCGAGCGTCACGAACAGCGCCACCACCGGATGACGGTCGCGCGGCAGATAGTCGGAATAGGCTGCGCGCACCGCGCCCAGGATCAGCTTGTCGCGCACCGGCCGGCCGTTGACGAACAGGTATTGTCCGAGCGCATTGGCCCGCGTCAGCGACGGCGCCGCCGCGAACCCTTCGACCACGACGCCTTCACGTTCGGCGCGTACCTCGATGGCGCTGCCGCGAAAATCCGCCCCCAATATATCGCCAAGCCGCGTCAGCCGGCCGCTCGCACCGGGGAGCGCCGCGGCCCAGGTGACGGGCGCGCGTTCCTCGCCGGCGAGCGTAAAGGCGATATCGGGCCGCGCCATTGCGAGGCGACGCACCACCTCGCGGATCGCTTCGGCTTCGGTGCGGTCGGTCTTGAGAAATTTCAGCCGCGCCGGCGTTGCATAAAACAGATCGCTGACTTCGACGCGGGTACCTTGGCTCAACGCCGCCGGCATGATGCCGGATTTCTCGCCGGCTTCGACCGACAGCGACCAGGCATGCGGCTCAGAGGCGTGGCGGGTGGTGATGCCGAGCTTCGCCACCGCGCCGATCGAGGGCAGCGCCTCGCCGCGAAACCCCAGCGTGCGGATGCGCAGCAGATCCTCGTCGTCGAGCTTCGAGGTGGCATGGCGATCCACCGCCAGCGCGAGATCGCCATAGGTCATGCCGTCGCCATCGTCGGTAATCCCGATCCGCCGCCGGCCGCCGCCGTCGGTGAAAATGTCGATCCGGCTGGCGCCGGCGTCGATGGCGTTTTCCACCAGTTCCTTGACCACGCTCGCAGGACGCTCGACCACTTCGCCGGCGGCGATGCGGTTGACGACCTGCTCGGGTAGCTGACGGACGGGCATGAAGGCTCGGGGTCGATTCGGGGATGACAGCCAATTTTAAGCGGCCGCTGAACCAAATGCATGCACCAAAAGGCTTTTCGCGCAATTTTCTGGTGAAGTCGCGTCGCATCAGGATTTCGGGGCTGCCGCATATAAGGTCAGTCCGTGGCCGAGGTTTCGTGAAATCACCCCGAAATCTCTGCACGATGACCACACGACGCGGTTTGCATGGTGACTGCGCCGTTCGTGACTCGTTTGGTCTGTGCGATGGGCAGGTCCGGTACAGGCGGACGGCGCATGGAGTAGCCGAACCGTCCATCGCTAATCAAAACTTGGGAGAAGTGGATGAAGTTAGTGAAAACCTCAGCGATCGCAGTTGCGATGTCGGCCGTCCTCGCCGGCCCCGTACTGGCGCAAGGCGTCTCACCCGACACCCAGATCCGCGGCGGCGTGCAAGGCCGGAGCAATATGCAGGGCGGTGGGATGTCGGGCAGCGTCGACGAGGAGTTCAATGCGCAGCCGGGCGTGGCCGGAGCAAAAGCCGGCGTCAACGCCAAGGCCGGCGCCAAGGGCACGGTAGGGGCCGGCAGCGGCGCCCCTAAGGGCACCGGTGGCGCGGTCGGCGATCCCGCGACCGGAGGCAAACGCTACTAGGACGCCGATCCTTCGACAGGTTCCTTTTTCAAAAACCAAAAACTCCGGTCGCGCGGCGGCCGGAGTTTTTCAGTGATACGGCAGGTCTCATCCGCCCGCGGCAGTTTTCGGAGCCTGTTGTTCCGATTTGCGTCGTGTGCGGTCCATGACGGAAACATTGTGACCTGCGCCGGCCGGGTATATCGTTAGAAAAGCTATAAAAAGGATCCGGGAGGATACCTTATGTGCCAGCTGTTCGCCCACCAACCTCAACGGGACTATGAATCACAGACCAGATCGCTTCGCATCGATGGTCATTGTACGTCCATCCGGCTGGAGATGGCTTTCTGGGATACGCTTGAAGAAATCGCGAGAAAGGAAGACATGAGTCTCGCGAAATTCCTTACACGTCTTCACAGCGAGGTTCTCGATCATTGTGGCGAGGTGCATAATTTTGCCTCGCTGCTGCGCTGCTCGTGCCTGATCTATCGATCGGAAGCCGTTGCGGTCATGCCCGATTTTCTTGAGGGCACCGCACCGAGGCTCGTCGCGGCCGAATAATCGTACCCGTTAGAACTGGTTTAATCGCTGCCATCCCGGATGCGCCAGGTGCGCATCCAGAATGCGCCAGGTGGCGCATCCGGGATCAGACGCCGCAACCCTGAAACCGTCCCAGACTAGATTTCCTTTCGCTGCATGGCGCCGGTGATATGATCAGCCTGTCTGACTGCAAGCGCCACGATCGTGAGCGTCGGATTGCAGGCCGCGCCGGTGGTGAACTGGCTGCCATCCGATATGAACAGATTTTTGATATCGTGGGTCTGGCCGAATTTGTTCACGACACCGTCCTTTGCTTTCGCGCTCATCCGGTTGGTGCCCATGTTATGGGTGCTGGGATAAGGCGTGGTCGGATAGGTCACTGTCGCACCAACGGCCTCGTAAACAGCGGAGCCCTGTTTGTAGGCGTGATCGCGCATTGCGACGTCGTTGGGATGATCGTCGTAATGGACGCTGGCAACCGGCATACCAAATTTATCCTTTGCTTTCGGGTCGAGTGTCACGCGGTTGGTATCTTGCGGCATATCCTCGCCGACCAGCCACATCCCTGCCATGCGCGGATACCCTTCCATCGCTGCGGTGAACGAACGTCCCCATGCGCCCGGATTGAGGAACGCCGCCATGAAGGGCAAACCAAGCGACAGCGTCTCCATTTCATAGCCGCCGAGGAAGCCACGGGACGGATCGTTCCGTGCCTCATCGCGGATGATGCCGGCCATGGTGGTGCCGCGATACATGTGAACCGACTTGTCGAAAACTGCATAGACGCTGCCAGTCATGTGACGCATGTAGTTGCGGCCGACCTGGCCGGAGCTGTTGGCCAGTCCGTCGGGAAATAGACTGGACGCACTGTTGAGCAAAAGCCGGGGGCTCTCAATCGAGTTGCCGGCTACTGCAACAATGCGCGCCTTCTGGCGCTGCATCTTTCCGGCTTCGTCGGCATAGATGACGGCTACGGCCTTGCCCGATGCGTCGTGCTCGACCTGGAGCGCCATGCTGTTGGGACGAACCTCAAGGTTGCCGGTCGCTTCGCCCGTCGGGATTTCCGAATATAGCGTCGACCACTTCGCGCCGGATTTGCAGCCCTGGAAACAGAACCCGATTTGCTGGCATGACCCGCGGCCGTCGCGTGGTTCGCTGTTGATTGCCATCCGCCCGGTATGGACTTCCTTGTAGCCGAGCTTCTTCGCGCCGGCTTCCATGACCTTGAAGTTGTTGTTGCCTGGCAATCCCGGAATGTTGTTGGTACGGGTCACGCCCAGCTTGTTTTCGGCCTTGGCGTACCACGGCTCCATTTCGGCAAGCGTGATCGGCCAGTCGAGCAGATTTGCGTTCCGCACCTTGCCATAAACACTTCGGATCTTGAATTCATGTTCGTCGAACCGCAATGACGCGCCCGCCCAATGGACTGTCGATCCGCCGACCGATTTGACGATCCACGCCGGCAGGTTGGCGAAATCTTTGCCAACGCGCCAGGTGCCGGATGTGGTTCGCATATCCGTCCACGCAAGCTGGGTGAAACTTTCCCATTCGTTGTTGATGAAGTCCTGCATCTCGATGCGCGGCCCGGCCTCAAGGATCACCACCTTGACGCCTTTCTGGGCCAGTTCGTTACCCAACGTGCCGCCGCCGGCGCCGGAACCGACAACTACGACCACGCCATCATCATTCAGATCAAATTTGGCCATGATATCCTCCCAACCGAATTTTGTTCGAAGCCTTCAGACTTTCGGCAGCCAATCGATGTCGTTGAAGCCACGGTTGATGTAGCCGCCATGCTCTGCGGAGGAACCTTCGTAGCCGAATTTTGGCCACAGCTCTTCCTGGTTGTAGAGCGAGACAACCAGATCAGAGCGAAGCTTTTTGAAGAAATCGGTATGCTCGATTCCCTGTAGCAGGACGATCCGGTCGGCTTCCCACGGGACTTGAACGTAAGCAACCTTGTGCCGAGCCTGCGCGTCTTGATCGAGACGTCGAACGCCATCTTCAAGCAGCGCTTTGACGGCTGGGTCCTTCGCCGCCTTTCCGTCCCACGGCTTGATCGCCGTGATGTAATAGCTGTCGACCAGGAAGTCGTGCGGATAGATATCGCGCGCAACCTTCACGAGGGTCTTCAATGTCTGGGGCGCCAGCGTGGTCGCGTCAGCGGCCCACGCATCCTCGATACCGATCCCGGTGCTTGACGCAACGGCGACGACCGGAATCGCGGTCGCAGCACCCTGCAGAAAGATTCGGCGGCTGTATTTGCCTCGACGATCAACTTCTCTCATGGGGATATCCTCCATTGAACATCGTTGTTGATTGCACTAACCGAAGCGGCCACCTTTCTGGATCCCCTCGATCTTGTAGCCGTCGGGATCGGAGACGAAGAAAAAGCGCGCGAGCGTCGCGCCGTCATGCTTGAAATCGCGCAGCGGCCCGGGCGACAATTTCTCTCGCTCGAATCGGGCGTGCTCGGCATCGAGATTGTCGACTACGACGGCGAGATGGCCATATCCGTCGCCCGGAATGTAAGGCTCCTTTCGCCCGAAATTCACAGTCAGTTCGAGTTCGAACGGCGACGACACGTGGTGCAGATAAACGAGCGCGAAGTCTGGAAACACAAGGCGATCGGCAATCTGCAGGTGAAACGCACGGGCGTAGAAATCGAGCGACCTGGCTTCATCGAGAACGCGGATCATCGAGTGAATCGGCTTTGCCATTTCGTTTTTCTCATGGATATTACCGTTGGCGCGAGCAGAGCTTAGTTCGTCGCGAACCAGCGGTGGTAGTAGCGGGCTGTTTTATGGTGCGAACGTTGCCGGGTGCGGAAGAGGCCTCAATCGTCGAATCCAGCCGAGCCGCGCTTGGCTTTGACGTCGCTGCGGCGCTTTTTGCCTTCCAGCCGGCGCTGTTTCGATCCCAGGGTCGGCCGGGTCGGCCGCCGCGGAGTCGGCCGCGTCATCGCCTCGCGCAGCAGTTCGAGCAGGCGGTCGGTGGCATCGGCGCGGTTGCGCTCCTGGGTGCGGAAACGCTGCGCATGGATCACGATCACGCCGTCCTTGGTCATGCGCTGGCCGGCAAGCCGGTTGAGCCGCGCCGCGGCATCGGCCGCCAGCGTGATCCGGCGTGTATCGAAGCGCAATTGCGCGGCGGTCGAGAGCTTGTTGACGTTCTGCCCGCCCGGCCCCGAGGCGCGGACGAAGCTGATCTCGATATCGTTCTCGTCGATCGTGAGGTCGCGGGAAATCCGCAGCATGTGGCACCGGAGGCCCGACATTCCCCAATGGAGTCAGGCGGGACACAATACCGGGTTTGCCGACCGTTTGTCTTCCAGCGGATGCCGTCAGTTCGCCGCGGGCGGGGCCGCGGCCGCGGGTTGAGCGGCGGCTTGCGGGGCGCGACCAACGATCACGGTAAGGAGCCCTTGCCCCCACAACCGCCGGGCGGCCTTTTTGGCGTCGTCCAGCGTCACCGCGTCCACGATGGCGTTGCGCTTCTCGATGTAGTCGATCGGAAGCTTGTCGATCTGGTATTGCAGCAGCGCCGAGGCCAGCTTCGATGAGGTGTCGAGCGCCAGCATTTGCGAGCCCTTGAGATAGGATTTGGCCTCGTCCAGCTCCTGCTGGGTCGGGCCATCCACGGCCATGCGGCGGATTTCCCTGGTGATGGCATCGACGGTCTCGCCGGCGCGGTCGGCGCGGGTACCGGTATTTCCGACGAACACCGCGGAGTGATCCATCCACAACAGCGATTGATAGACCGAATAGGCGAGACCCCGCTTCTCGCGGACTTCGCGGTAGAGTCGCGACGACGAGCCTCCGCCCCCGAGAATGTGGTTGACGACGTAGCCGGCCATGAAATTCGGATCGTTGCGCCTGATGCCCGGGCCGCCGAATGTCACCACGGTCTGTGGCACGTCGAGCGGAATGAACGCGCGCTGCGGCGGCTTGGCGGCTTCGACGTCGGCGACCGGCGTCAGGCTGGCTTTGGCCGGCAATCCACCGAAGGCCTGGTCGAGTAATTTGCCGAGCGTGGCCGGGTCGACATCGCCGACCACGGCAATCCTCAGCGTGTCCCTGGCCAGCACGCGGCCAACGTAATCCTTCATATCGGCGACATCGATTCTGGGAACGCTTTCCAGGGTGCCGTTGGCCAGCCGGCCATAGGGGTGATCGCCAAAGGCGAGTTCCAGGAACTTGCGGCTGGCAAGCGACGTCGGACTGGAAGTGTCGCGCCGCAGACCGGACATGATCTGGGCGCGAATGCGCTCGACGTCGGCGCTATCGAAATGCGGCGATGTCAGCGACATCCGAAGCAGGTCGAAGGCTTCGTCCCGGTTATCCTTGAGCATGCGCAGCGAGCCGCGGAAATAATCCCGCGTCGAACTGAAGCTCAGCTCGATGGCGCGGCGCTCGAGGCGCTCGTGGAACGTCCTGGAATCCAGATCGCCCGAACCTTCATCGATCAGGCTGGCAACCATGTTGCCGACGCCGGGCTTGTCGGCCGGGTCCTGTGTCGCGCCGCCGCCGAAGGCATACTCCATCGCGATCAGCGGCACGGTGGCGTCCTGCACGAACCAGGCCTCGATGCCTCCGGGCGAAATCAGATGCTGGATCTTGGCCGCCGCGTGCGATGGCGTCGGCGCCAGCAGCGCCATTGTCAAGCAGGCGGCAACAACGAATGCAGCTCGGCGCGCGAAAGTCCCGTGATAAGTCACGAACGCTTCTCCTCGCGTTTCGGCTCCTCGCGTTTCGGCGCGGCATCCTTGATCAGATAGCCGGTCACCGAGCGCTTCTTGTCGAGCCATTTCTGCGCGGCGTCGCGGACCTGTTCGGCGGTGACGGCGCGAATGCGATCCGGCCAGCTTCTGATGTCCTCGATGCTCAAACCGGTGGTGAGCGCGCCGCCATACCAGCGCGCCAAGGTCGCCTGGTTGTCCTGGGCGTAGATCGCTTCCGCGATCAGCTGGGTCTTGACGCGCTCGAGATCCTCGGCCCGGACCGCGTTTTTTCCGACGTCCGATATCACGGCGTCGATCACCTGTTCGATTTGCGCGAACTCGACTCCGGGTTTCGGCGAGACCGAGATCATGAACTGCGTCGCATCGAGCGAGGTGCCTTGATAGCCGGCACTGGCGCTGACCGCGAGCGGCCGGTCGACCACCAGCGCGCGATAGAGATAGGAATTGCTGCCGCCGCCCATCAACTGCGCCAGTACGTCAAGCGCCGGGCTTTCCCCGGCGGCGGCCGTGGTGGCGGACGGAACCAGATAATAGCGCCTGACGCCGGGTTGTTCGACTCTTGGGTCGGACAGCGTCACGGTGCGCGGCGCCGCCGGCGTCGGTTCCTGCGGGCGAATCCGTTTCACCGGTATCGCGGGCTGAGGCGCGACTTCGCCGAACGTCCGCTCCGCCATCGACCGGACCTCCTTGGCATCGACGTCGCCGGCAATCACCAGCGTCGCGTTGTTCGGCGCATAAAAGCGCTTGTAGAACGCCAACGCATCTTCGCGGTCGAGCTTCTCGATTTCCTGGCGCCAGCCGATCACCGGCCGGCCGTAGGGATGATTGAGATACAGCGCCGCCATGATCTGCTCGGTCAGCCGTGCATCCGGGTTGTTGGCGACCCGCATGTTGAATTCCTCCAGCACGACGTCGCGCTCCGGCAGCACGTTTTCGTCCTTCAGGATCAGGCCGGTCATGCGATCGGCCTCGAACTCCATCATGCTCGCCAACTGCTCGTGCGGCACGCGCTGGAAGTAGCCGGTATAGTCGGTTGAGGTGAAGGCGTTCTCGTTGCCGCCGACCCGGAGCACAGTCTCGGAGAATTCACCAGCCGGATGCTTGCTGGTGCCCTTGAACATCAGATGTTCGAGAAAGTGCGCAAGCCCCGATTTGCCGGGCGTCTCGTCGGCGGAGCCGACCTTGTACCAGATCATCTGGGTCACGACCGGGGTGCGGTGATCCGGGATCACCAGAACCTGCAGGCCGTTGCCGAGGGTAAACGTGGCAGGAGGCGCCGATGTCACCGTGGTCTGGGCGATGGCGCCGCTCGCGGAGAGTGCAGATGCCGAGAGCAGGACGGCGAAGAGAGAGGCAGCGAAGCGGCGTGAGGACATCATGACCTGTCTGGAAGCCCGGACCCAAGCGTTCGGGATAAAGCCCCGGCATCGTACACCGCGCGGGTCACGCGGGGCGTCACGAAGCAGAGAGTAGAGTGCCTGGCACCACCAACGGTCCTCCTGGTGAGGAGGCGGAGCCGATGTCAGCGTCAGCGCTGCTCCTTGCCGGTCATGACGTCGTATCCCTTGTTCAGCGATTCTCTGGGTCCGGTGCCGTAGGCATAATTCGGCGACGGCGTCTGGTAGCCGGAGGGAGGCTGGGTCAAGGAATCTCGCGTCGGCTCACCCGTGAACGGTGCGGTCTCCGTTTTGTTGCCGCCGAACATGCCACTGAAGCCGCCGTTGTAGCCTAGCTGCGACGGGCTGAGGATCGGGTTGTTGGACGAATTGCCAGGCTGGACCGGGTCGTTATTGGCGCGGGCGGGAGTGGCGGTTCTCGCGGCGTTGAGTTCGCTCGGCGACAGGAGGCGGCCGGATTCAATGGGATCCTTGTTCTGTTTCTTTCGGGCCGCGATCGCAGCCTTGCGCCGCGCTTCGTCGGGATCTTTCGGCCAGTTCGCGTCCTTGACCTCCTTCGAGGCTTCAGCAGGCGGCGGCAGGTCGAGCTTGGGAGGCACCACCAGCGGCGACCGCTCGCGATAGTCGATGCCGCGGTTCTCCATATTGGTAGCGCCGACGCCGGCCATGAGGCCGTCGATGATTTTCTCCTCGAAGGTCTTGTCGTCTTCGTCATCGTCCTGGGCGCGCGCGGCGCCGGCCGTTATCACGAGGCCAACGCCAAGTGCGACGACGGCGAGCCGCAAGCCGCGGCTCAGCGCTTTCGACGAATTCTGCACCAACCAAATGCCGGCTTCGGTCCTGCGCATTGCGCTATTCCTGTTCAAATTTCCCGGAGGCGCGCGCCGATTCGAGGCGCAACCCACTCCCGTAAGCAACGTCAGCTTTGAGGGCTCGTATCAGCCGGGATCAGGGCGCTTTTGCGGCGGGTACCCCCAGGAAAGAATCATACAGCAGGGCCGCTACCCCGGCAACAATCGCCACGTCGGCAAGGTTAAACACGTACCAATTGAAGGTATTTGCCCCGATCTGGACGTGGAACAGGGCGAAATCGACCACCGCGCCATAGGCGAAGCGGTCGATGGCGTTGCCGACGGCGCCGCCGATGATCAGGCCGAGCGCGACGGTCGCGACCAGGGTCCGCGAGCGTGCCATCCAGATCGCCAACACAATCACCGCCACCGCCTTGACGAGCATCAGGATGATCTGGGCGACCTGGCTGTCGTTCTGGAACCAGCCGAAGCTGATCCCGACATTCCATGCCAGCACCAGGTCGAAGAACGGCGTGACCTTCACGGCGCCGCGGTGGGCGAGGTCGAACACGAACAGCAGCCAGAGTTTCGACGCCTGATCGAACGCCAGCACGGCGAGGGCGGCGATCACACCGGGGCGGAGCTGAGGGGTCATGGCGTGCCGCACGATACAAAACCCGATGTCGTCCCGGCGAACGCCGGGACCCCCAGCGTGAGCGCAATTGCGCTCATCGCGCCGCCGTGTCGTTGGAGTTCTGAAAGGCAGTCGATCAACATCTTTAATCCATCTCTGACGCCGGGAGCTATGGGTCCCCGCGTTCGCGGGCACGACGATAAAAAAGTATCAGGCCGTCACTCCCAGCGCCTTCCATTCGCGCAGAGCCTTGGCGTCGCGCGGCGACACGTCGGGATATTCCGGGTCCTC
>Ga0157369_10010302_pt1 | contig 10663 bp, 6 predicted proteins | sample C25metaG_FD_113461 | JGI IMG/M metagenome (GOLD analysis project Ga0157369, IMG submission 113461) | Corn rhizosphere microbial communities from Kellogg Biological Station, Michigan, USA - C2-5 metaG | ecosystem: Host-associated > Plants > Roots > Rhizosphere > Soil | place: USA: Michigan...
ACGATCGATCGCGTGCGCGAGGTGCTCGCCGAGATCGCGCCGAACTTCGACATCGTCGTGATCGACAGCCCGCCGATCAATCTCCTCGCCGATGCGGCGCTCCTCGGCTCCGCCGCCGATGCCGTGATGCTCGTCGTGCGAGTGGGCCACACGCAGGTGGACGATCTGCGGTACGCGATGGACCAGCTGGATTCCACGCGCGCTCCGGTGATCGGTACGCTCCTGAACGACATCGATCTTCGGAGGAATGCCCGCGATGATGGATCCTATCGCTACCTCGCCGCGGCGGCGCGCTACAATGTCAGCGCTGGCTGAGGCACCCACAGCGGGCGCGCGCCGGGCAATCCAGCCACTCCTCACCCTCGCAGTCACGGCGGCCTCGCACTCTCACGGCTTTCGCTGAACGACCTCGCTCGCCTTCTACGAGGCGACGAAGACTTTTTCCAGACGGACGACATCAATGAGCGTGGTACTGATCACGGGAGCTGCAGGGCTGATTGGATCGGAGGCCGCGACGCACTTCGCGCAGCTCGGGTACACGGTGGTCGGCGTGGACAACGACATGCGGAAGCAGTTCTTCGGCGACGAGGCGTCCACCGCCTGGAATCGCGAGACCCTCGAGCGCACGCTGGGCGCGAGTTACCGCCACCGGAACCTGGACATTCGCGACACGCAGGCCATCGACAAGCTGTTCGCCGAGTATGGCGCCGCGATCACGGTGGTGATCCATACGGCGGCGCAGCCGTCGCACGACTGGGCGGCGCTGGACCCGTTCACCGATTTCACGGTGAACGCGAACGGCACCATGAGCCTCCTCGAGGCCACGCGGAAGCACGCGCCCAAGGCGGCCTTCATCTACACGTCGACGAACAAGGTCTACGGCGACACGCCCAACCGGCTCCCGCTGCACGAGGAGAAAACGCGCTGGGAGATCGACCCATCGCACAAGTACGCGGGCGGCATCGCCGAGGACATGTCCGTCGACCATACTCTGCACAGCCTGTTCGGCTGCTCGAAGCTGGCGGCGGACGTGATGGTGCAGGAGTACGGACGCTACTTCGGGCTGCAAACGGGCTGCTTTCGTGGCGGCTGTCTCACCGGTCCCAATCACTCCGGCACGAAGCTCCACGGATTCCTCGCCTATCTCATGAAGTGTACGGTCACGCACACGCCGTACACCGTGTTCGGCTACGGCGGCAAGCAGGTGCGAGACAACATCCACAGCGCGGACCTCATCGCCGCGTTCGAGGCGTTCTGCCGCGCGCCGAGGGTGGGCGAGGTGTACAACATGGGCGGCGGACGCTTCAGCAACTGCTCGATGATCGAGGCGATCGACATCTGCGAGGAGCTCACGGGCGATGAGCTGGAGTGGACGTACAGCGAGACCAATCGCATCGGCGACCACATCTGGTGGGTGAGCGACACCTCGCGCTTCGAGGAGCACTATCCCGAGTGGCACCTCGAGTACGATGTTCCTGCGATCCTGAAGGACATCCTGGATCGCAACAGGGATCGATGGCATTCAGCCGGCGTCGTCGATCGCTTATCTTCTTGTGTCATGGCGTCCACCAAGAGAAATGTTCTCGGCATTCTGGTAGATGCGGTTGACTATGAAAGCGCAATTGATCGAATCGTGGAGGCGGCGGAAGCAGGAAAGTCGCTGACGGTGAGCGCGCTCGCGGTGCACGGCGTGATGACGGGCGTGGCGGACGCGAGTCATCGCTACAGGCTGAATCACCTCGATCTCGTCGTTCCGGATGGGCAGCCGGTGCGTTACGCACTCAACTGGCTGCATGGAACGCGACTGAAGGATCGTGTCACCGGTCCGATCCTGATGAGCAAGTTGTGCAAGGTCGCTGCAGCGCGCGGTATTCCGATCTTTCTCTACGGCAGCCGCCCCGAGGTGCTGGAGGCACTCCGCTCGCGACTCTGCGCGCGTTTCCCGGAGTTGATCATCGCCGGCTCCGAGCCCTCGAAATTCCGTCGGCTCTCACCCGAGGAAAAGGCCGCGACGGCGGAGCGCATCAGGAACAGCGGCGCAAGGATCACCTTCGTCGGGCTCGGATGTCCCCGCCAGGAGGTGTGGGCGTACGAGTACGGAGGCATACTGCCGACGCCGATCCTCGCGGTAGGGGCGGCGTTCGATATGCACGCGGGCTTTCTGCCGTTCGCGCCGATGCTCATGCAGGATGCAGGGCTCGAATGGCTGCACCGGCTTTGGCAGGAACCGCGCCGCCTCTGGCGTCGCTATCTCTATCTGAACCCGCTCTTCGTGGGTCATCTTGCGCTGCAGCTGATGCGGCTGCGGCGCTACGACCCGGGTGACGCGACCGCGCCCGTGCAGGAGTTGAGCTACGGATGACGACGATCACCGAACGTCGGACTTCGCATCGTGGCGAGCGTGTCTGAGGCGGACGCGCCGGCGAGTGAAGCGCCCGACGCGGATGGATCGGGCACGTCGCTGAGCGGTCGTGCGATCAGTGGCGGAAAGTGGCGCATGGCGTCGCTGATAGTGCAGGGGGTGTTGCATCTCTCAGTAGGTGTAGTGCTCGCCCGACTGCTCCCGCCGGCGGATTTCGGATTGGCGGCGCTCGCGCTCATCGTGATCGGCTTCGCCGCGATGATTTCGGACGTGGGGGTTGGTGCTGCGGTCGTACAGCGACTCCACGTTACGGCGGCGCACCTGCGAGTCGCCTTCACGCTGTCAATGCTTTCGGGAATTGCCATCGCCGCGGTGCTCTTCGGCATTGCACCTCTCGTCGCGGTCCTCGCGAAAAGCGCCGCGGTTGCAAAGGTGTTGCGGGTACAGTCGATCGTGTTCATCGCAACGGGAGCTGGCACGGTGGCACGCGCACAGCTGCAGCGGAGACTCGATTTCCGCCGCCTGTTCGCAGCGGACCTCATCAGCTATGTGCTCGGATACGCGCTGATCGCTATCGGCGGAGCGCTGGCGGGGTGGGGCGTCTGGAGCCTCGTGATAGGCTCGTTGGTGCAGACGTGCATCGGCACCGTACTGTGTGCCATCGCAGCCCGAGCTCCTCTGCGCCCCATGCTCGCCAAGCAGGAGCTTCGCGACCTCCTCGGATTCGGCGCACGGGTAACGGTGAACGGCGTTATCGCTTACGTGGGTCGGAACGGCGACAACTTCATGGTCGGCAGGCTGCTCGGAACTGGTGCGCTCGGCCTGTACTCCCGTGCGTTCAATTTCATGATGCTGCCAATTAACTATTTTTCCAACGTAATCCCGACGGTACTGATCCCCGCGTTCTCGGAGATTCAGACCGACAGACCGCGGGTTGCCCGCGGATTCCTGATGGGAGTGCAGACCGTGGCGCTGATCACCGCGCCGGTCATGGTGTGGATCGTCGTGAGCGCACCGCACCTCATTGTCGGACTGTATGGCGAACGCTGGGCAGGCGCAGTCATCCCCTTGCAATTGCTCGCTGCGGCAGGAGTACCGCGCGCCATGCTGGGGCTTGCTGGCGCAGTTACCCAAGCGTGCGATCGGGTTGCGTCGGAGACGCCGCTACAGATCGCTTTCGCGGTGGCGGTCATTGTTGGCGTGACGATTGGCTCGCGATACGGGCTTCCACGAGCATCCCTTGCCGTGTCGGTCGCCATTCTCTTCTTGTTCGTTGCTCAATCCCAACTGGCGCTGTCCATTACCGGAGGCACCTGGTCCGCGTTCGCGCGGGCGCACGTACCGGGTCTGCTTCTCGGATTCGGCACTCTGATAGCCACTCTGCCGTTGCGGGTGGTAGCCGAGCAGGCGAGGCTGTCGCATCTCGCGATCCTCGCGATTCTGTCGGTAACGACATTTGCCGCGGTGTCACTGGGACTGCTGTTCATGCCGACCAGGATTCGTCCTCACGAATTGTTCGAGAAACTCGGCAACTCGGTTCGTCGCTTCCCTCTCGCCATGCAAACGCCACTGCTGCGCGTCTTGGGCTGCAGCGAATGACACGAGGCAAGTCGATGGCGTCGACCGCTCGCGCCCGCTCGAGCTTTCATCCCCGAATCCGTCGTGAGACAAGTCGCTGATGCCAGACATTCCTGATTCGTATCCGGCACGCGCGGGTCGTCATACGCGTTACGTCGCGACGGTGGCTCTCGACCGCGAGATCGCCGTGCGCGGAATGGCGAGTGATCTTTTCCGCCTGGTAGAATCATGCATGACGATTTTCGTCCTGATGCTCATCTCGACCGCGGCGATTGCGCTTTTTTTCCACAAAGGGCCGGGCCTCGAGCTCGCGCCCGCGTCCCCCCTGGAACGTGCCTGCTTCTGGACCGGCTACGCGTTCACGTTTCTGGAGGCATTCTCACGACCTCAGCAGATACTCATAGCCGTAAAGCGCAACCCCTTCGTGATCGGCGTTGCGCTCATAGCCGCGATTTCAGCTCTGTGGTCGGACGATCCCGAAACGTCGATGCGATTGGCATTTGGGTTCTGCATGTGGACGCTCTTCGGATGTTTTCTCGCTGCACGATATACCACGAAGCAGCTGTTGATCCATCTCGGCATCGCGCTCGGCATATTGGCCGTGGCGAGTCTGGCCACGGCCCTGATCGCGCCCGCCTACGGCATGGAGAGTGGCTTCAATGGCGGCGCATGGCGGGGAGTGTTCACTACGAAGAACGTGTTTGGCGAGATGATGTTGTTGGCGGTCGTCGTCTTCGGCGCGCTCGTGCCCATTGCGGGGCGGCTCAAGATTCTGCCAATGATCGGAGTCGCTCTCGCGATCCCAATGATCGCTTTGTCGAGAGCTACCGCCGCTTTGCTGATCGTTCCCGTGCTGGTCATGACGATCCCGATCGTTCTCGCCTTTCGCAAGAATGATGCGGTGGCGGCACTGATTCTGTGCTGCCTGCTTGCCGCAACTGCTGCCGCCACGGTTCTTCTCGTGGAACGTGACGCCGTGCTGAGCGTGCTCGGAAAAGATGCTACCATGACCGGCCGCACCGTCCTGTGGGCACAAGTGGCCAGCCACATTTCGGACCGGCCATTCCTTGGTCATGGTTATGGTGCGTTCTGGGAGGCCGCATCCGCCGCTTCCGAGCGACTACGTGCCGCCGTGGGCTGGGACGCGCCGCACTCACACAACGGATTGCTCGATATCTGGTTGGATCTCGGCCTCGCGGGAGTAGTGAGCCTTCTCGCCGGTTTCGCGCTTGCCTTGAAGCGGGCGTGGTCCGGGCTTCGTGCACGCACCGATGCCGATGGCGTGTGGGCGACGACGTTTCTCGTCATGCTCTTTCTCGGCAACATTACGGAATCGTCCATTTTTCAGAGCTATCTGATCTGGGCGATTTTCGTGGCGGTCGCGTGCATGCGGTGGCCGCGTCTGCCTGGGGGTGTTCCAGCCGCGCGCGCCGGTGCTCGCGCAAGACGTGGAGCACCGGAATTAAAGGTCCGATGATCCTCGGCGGCACCACCGACGAGCCCTCCAGCCGCATTTCAGCGAACATGAATCTGGTGTCGCAGCGGGTCGCCCTACTGATCAACTACATCAGGAAAGATCAGGAGGCCACGTTCGTCGAAGCTTTGCGTTGGATCCCTAACCTGACGTTTCTGCTCAGCGTGCTGGTCGAGCCGCAGCGGGACTATGATCCGGAGCTGAACCGGCTGGATGTCAGGCTGCAGAAGACATGGACACTCAGAAGGAAGTGGAGGCACAAAGCGGGATTCACTGACGACCAGCACGTGCACCTTCCACTCGACACGCTGGAGCGACTTCGACAGTTGCAGCCGGATGTCATCGTGTCGTACGAGTTGGGAATGCGCTCGCTGATGAGCGCAGCCTACCGACTGATGCATCGACGGTCGCGCCTCGTCCTGGCCGTCTTCATATCCGAGCACACGGAAAGATCGTGGAGCGCCCTGCGGGTTCGATTGCGTCGGGCACTGTTGCGCGTGGCAGACGTCGTGACGTATCACGGGTCGAGCGGAAAGCGATACCTCGAGAGCCTGGAAGTGCCGGCATCGAAGCTTCGGTTGCTTCCCTACGCCGCCCACCCGGCCATGGTGTACCACGGTCCCACAGAGCGTACACCGGCCGTTCGGCGACGATTGTTGTACGTCGGCCAGTTCACGTCGCGAAAGGCGCCGCTTCGAATGTTGGAGGTGTTATCCCGCTGGTGCCTCGCGCATCCGAACCGTGTGGTCGAGATCTCAATGGTCGGCCGTGGTCCGCTGCGGGAGACGATCGAAATGGGCGAGTATCCGGCAAACCTCGAGGTCACGATGGTGGGGAGCGTTGCTCCCGCACAAATGCCGGCGATTTTGGCTCACCACGGCGTAATGGTTTTCCCCACATTGGCGGATGAGTGGGGATTGGTGGTCGATGAAGCCTTGCATTCGGGGTTGCCGGTTGTATCGAGTGAATACGCGCAGGCCACACTCGAGCTGGTGATCGACGCCGAAAACGGGTGGCGATTTCGGCCAGATGTCGACGATGAGTTTTACGATGCCATCGATCGAATGATGCGAGTGGATCTCGCGGAGCTGGATCGCATGGCAGCACGTGGGCGTGCCGGCGTGGCGGAGAGGACGCCTGCGTGGGCTGGCGAGCGGCTGGCGGAAGTCGTGCGAGCCGCTCTCGCGACCTAGCTGCGTGCCGCGCGATACATCTCGACCGTCAGCCGGGCCTGATCTTTTCGGCTGATCTGATCCTTGCGGTGCTCGACTCGACCGGTCGGCGTGGTAGCCGCCCTGCTCATGGCGGCCGCAAGCAGGGGCCGCGGCGCACCATCGGCGGGATAGAGGATGGCGGGATTGCCGGCAGTCAATGCGCGCACTGCGGGAAAGTCGGGCGCTATCACCGGGCAATCGTACGCGACGGATAAATTTACCGCTCCCGGATTTTCGATTTTGGAATACGGACAGATGCTCCAGTCCGCCGCGCAGAGCGCTTCCACCAATTCCGCGTCGCTCAATCGTCCGAACCGCAACGTGATGCGGGGGTCGTCACCGGCTGCATGGATGACCTCCGCTTCGATCGACTGATCGGGGCACGGACCGGCAACGAGGAGCATGGCGCTCGGGGGCGCCGCGTCCCGAAACGCCAAGACCGTAATGACGGGCTGTTTGTATCGTCGGAGGCTGCCGATTTGCACGAATAGCTTTTGATCGTCGGCGAGTAGATCGCTGATCCGGGCTCTGGCAAACGCGCGATCGACCGGCGGTCCGTGCGCGTGACCGAACGACGCCACGGGCGAGACGAAAGTCTTGCCCGACACTGAATACTGCAGCTCGACCTGTTCACGCGTGTGATCGAAATGAACGAGAATGCGGCTGCACGAGCGAGCCAGGAGTCGCAGGAAGGGAATTCCCACGAAAGGCGCGAAACCATCGTGTGGAACGACGTTGTGCACGGTCCAAACGAGGCGTCCTCGCAGACCGGCCAGCCAGAAGAAGGGCAAGAATGACCACGCCAATAGCCCTTCGATCGGTTTTCGTTTGGGAGTGAGTCCCTCGTACCAGTGCATGTGCACGGTCCCATGCCCAACTGCGGCTCCGAGTAGCGCCAACAACAGCCCCTTGCGCCCTACGAGCCGGAATCCCCAGCCCTCTGCGGCGAGCGCGGCTCCGAGATCCTCGATATAGGGGTCGCCGCGCCAATCGGGAAAGAAGGTGACGAGATCGTTCATTCCGTTCGGCTAGTCGAAGAGCGCGAGGTAGGTCTGCTCCTGGCGCTGCCAGATGTAGGGCGAGAATGCATCGGTGACGCGCGCTTCTTCAGTGATTCTCCGAGCGGCGGCGGCAATTGCCTCGGCCGATGCGTCTGGAAGACACATGCCGAGGTGATGGTCAGCCACCACCTCGAGCAGGCCGGGATAGTCGTTCGTGATTACCGGTTTGTGGCAAAAGATGAATTCATAGAGCTTGTTCGAAGCGCACCAATACGTATTGAGGTTGTTGTTCTTGTAGAAAACCAGCCCGATGTCGCTCGAGCGTATGAAGTCCAGCATGTCCCGATTCGGGATCGCAGGATGCAGCTTCACGCGGTCCTCGACGCCTGCCGAAGCGATACGGCTGGCGAGCGCACGCTCGTATCCTTTGTACGTGGGGCCAAGAAGCACCAGGACGAAGCGCGAATCGAGAAGCGCCATGCTGTCGATCATGTTCTCGATGTTGTGCTCGGGCCCGAGCACGCCCGAGCATAGCAGAATGATCTTTTCGGGGGCGAGCGAGAAGTACTCGCGCAGCCGGTCTCGCCCCGAAAATGCGTACCGTTCAGAGGGAAAGTTTTCTACGAGTGCGATCCGGGAAGGGTCGATTCCGTACTTGGTTGCGAAGTACGCGAGGCGATTTTTCTCTGGTTGTATGTACGAATCGCAGCCGTGAACCATCCAGTTTTCGAGCCACGTCCACACCCGACGCCGAATGCCGAATTGCGACTCGGGGAACAGCTCGTGTGCATCATAGACAATACGTGCGTGATGGCGGAATGCGTATCCGGCAGGTAGCGTGTTCAGGTCGTTGCACTGAACGACATCGGGGGACAGACGGCGCAGGTGACGCAGCGCGAACCGATTGAACTGCAGCTGATGCACGAAGTTGATGGCTGCGCTTCGATGTAGCGGCATCAGATACTCGATGACGTCCAGCCCCAGCGAGTCGTAGTTGCGCGGGAGGTTCCTGTGGGGCCATTGGATCAACGTAACGCGGTGCCCGCGAGCTCGAAGGGAGGCCACTTCCTTCTGCACGCGACCGTCCCTCTCGATGTCACCGATCAGCAACATCACGACGGATTTCACACGAACACTCCGTTTCTCAGCGGATGGGTCGCAACCCGCCGAGCGATGCATGTCGCTGACAGGACCCACAAGATGGAATACTATCACGAGTTGCCCCCGACGTCGACGACGGCGGGGGCAACCAATGGAGCACCGGCGAAACTCTTATTTCGCCCACCACCTCTCTTTCGGTTTCTGAGAGATGGTGGGTTGCGGTGTACGGCGACGAGCTACGATCTCCAGCGAGAAGGGAACGGCCTACTGGCAAGGAACCGAGGCAAAACCTCTCGACGCATTGATCACGACGTTGTTACAACTGACGACGTTCCCAAACGAATCGGGGGTGTCGACGGCAAATCCGTAAGGGGCGCCGCCAACGTCGGCCGTATTGCCGGAGAATGTGTTGTCGTGACCGGTGCCGACGGTGCCATGATACGTCACGCGATAGCCCGACACGATGGTGTTCGCGCCTCGATTGCCGTCCACGTGATAGCCATTTCCCTGAATGATCACCCACGATGTGGGCCAGCCCGATTGCGACTCGATCAATCCGGTTCCATCGAAGACGTTGTTTCTGATCTCGCCACCGACGGTGCCTTCCTTCACATCCACGGCTTCCGCACGCACGTTCGGACCGAAGTTGTTGCCCTCCACGAGTGACGAATCACTATGGTCGGGCTGCCCTCCGGTAAAGGTCGCCCATTTCTCGTTCGAGCTTCCGATGTAGACGCCTTCACCGTATTCGGCGATGCGCGTGCCGGTGTCGTAGATGCGATTGTTTCGAATCACGACATACTTGCTGAAGTTGAAGATCTCGATTGCTTCCTGTCCGATCGCGTGAATCGTGAGGCCATCGACCAAAACGTGGCTCGACTGCTGCGCGTAAATGCCGAAGAGCGCGTTCGTAATCGTGAAACCACTGAATGTCCAGTAGCTTCCACCCGTCACTCTCAGCCCCGGCATCAACGAGTTCGAGCCCGCATTGATGACCGCTCCGGACGTTCCGCACAGCGTGATACGCTGCGATTGCGTTCCTGCAGTGGTGACCTTGAACTCTGCATCTCCGCCATACGTGCCCTCGGCCATCTCGATGAGATCGCCGGGCTGCACGTTCGCGAGTGCGGAATGAAGCTGTGCGGTAGTCGAAACCGAGACGAGGCGCGAATGCGGGATTTCCGTACAGGCAGTCTGCGTCGGCGTTGGAGCGGGAGCGGGAGCGGGCGGCGGCGGTGCGGGAGCCGGAGTCGGGTCCGACGTCGATCCCGAGCTCGAGCCCGTGACCGCGATCGCAGCGGACTTGCTCTTTCCGTTCGCCGCGGCGGTAATCGATGCATTGCCCACGGCGACACCAGTGACCATGCCGCTGCTGGATACTGCAGCGACCGAGCTGCTGGAGCTGGACCACGTCACCGTTCCACCCGTGACCGAATTCCCCTCGGCATCCTGGAAAGTGGCGGCGAGCTGCAGCGACCTGCCCTGCAGCACGGAGCCCGACGCCGGCGTGATCGTGACGGTGCTCACCGGACCAGCCGAGACCGCGAACGACGCGCTGCCCGAGTGACCTGCGGCGGTTGCGGTGACCGTCGCAGTACCGACGTGCGCCGCTGAGGCAAGTCCACTGGACGATACGCTCACGACCGCGCTGTTGGTGCTGGACCACGTCACCGACTGTCCGGTGACCGCGCTGCCGCTGGCATCAGTGAGGTTCGCGGTGAGCTGTTGCGTGGCGCCGGCAACGATGCTGCTGGAGCCGGGGCTGACGCTGACGGAGCTGACGGCACCCGCCGCGACGGTGAGTGAGGAGGAGCCCGACGCACCGCCGGCAGCGGCCGTGATCGTCGCGCTTCCCGCCTGCCTCGCCGTCACTGCGCCACTCGAGGATACCGTGGCGACCGCGCTGTTGGAGCTCGACCATGCGACGTTCTGA
>Ga0157369_10010303_pt1 | contig 10662 bp, 7 predicted proteins | sample C25metaG_FD_113461 | JGI IMG/M metagenome (GOLD analysis project Ga0157369, IMG submission 113461) | Corn rhizosphere microbial communities from Kellogg Biological Station, Michigan, USA - C2-5 metaG | ecosystem: Host-associated > Plants > Roots > Rhizosphere > Soil | place: USA: Michigan...
ATCATCTTCGACGACGTCACCGACCGCAACGAGCTCGAGCGCCGCCTGGTGCAGGCGGATAAACTGAGTTCCATCGGCTTGCTGGCCGCCGGCGTGGCGCACGAAGTGAATACGCCGCTGGCCGTTATTTCTACTTATGCGCAGATGCTCGCCAAGCAGGTCTCGGGCGACGACCAGAAATCGAAGCTGCTCGAAAAAATCGCCAAGCAAACGTTCCGGGCGAGCGAAATCGTAAATTCGCTGCTGAATTTTTCGCGTACATCACCGACCGAATTCGTGGAGCTCGATTTGAACCGGGTCATCCGGGAAACCGCCTCTCTAGTGGAGCACCAGTTCCAGAAAACAGGCGTCGCCACGGCGCTCGACTTGGCGCAGGATTTACCGACGATGCGCGGTAATTCGGGAAAGCTCCAGCAAGTCTTCCTTAACCTCTTTATCAATGCCCGTGACGCCATGCCGGGTGGCGGCAACCTCTCGGTGCGCTCCTGGGCCGAAGGTGGATTCGCGCACGTCGAAGTCTCCGATACCGGGCAGGGCATCCCTACCGAGAACCTGCCCCGAATCTACGATCCGTTTTTCACGACCAAGGGACCCAAAAAAGGCACCGGGCTCGGGCTTTCGATTACTTACGGCATCGTGCACGAGCACAACGGCATTATCGAAGTAGAGAGCATGCTGGAGCAGGGCACGCGATTCCGGTTGGAATTTCCCGGCATTTCCGTGCGCACGCCGCATGCGCTTGGCGCGCGCCGCGAAGCTCTGACGGCTTAGAAAAACATTCGGTCAATAACGAGTGATATCCACGCGGTGTTTGCTCGTACCGATCTCGGGTCTCGTTAGTAAAATTTGGTTAGCCTTAAGACGCATCGGGCCGATGATCACACGCGCGCGTCTGATACAACCACAGTAGTGGCTTTTCCGAATCAAGCTTTACCTGCCGACCGTGTCGGTCCGCCGGAGCGGCGCAGGATTTTGGTCATCGACGACGAAGCAGATATCCGCGAGAGTCTGGAACTGCTGTTGACCACCGAAAATTACGCTGTCGATCTGGCTGAGAATGCCACGACAGGGCTGCAAAAGTTCGAGTCTGGAATGCACGATCTGATCCTGCTCGACCTGATGATGCCGGACCGTTCTGGGATGGAGGTGCTCACCGAGATCCGGCAGCGCGATCCGGAGACGCCCATTTTCATGTTGACCGCCTATGGATCCGAAGAGGTAGCGGTGCGGGCGTTGAAATCGGGCGCCAACGATTATTTCGCTAAACCTTGGGATAACGACAAGCTGCTGATCGAGATCGACCGCATGATCTCGAAAGGCCGCCTCGAGCGCGAAAATACCCAGCTCAAGCGCGCCCTGAAGCAGCGTTATGCGTTCCCGAATATTGTTGGCAAGAGCGAGCGAATGCTGCGTCTGCTCGATCAAGTGGCGCAGGTGGCGCCCAGCCGCGCCACGATTCTCGTCACCGGAGAAACCGGCACGGGCAAGGAACTGATTGCCAAAGCCATCCATGCGCATTCGGCCCGTTCGGATCATATGTTCGTGCCGGTGAACAGCGGCTCGCTGCCTTCCGAACTGCTTGAATCGATTCTCTTCGGCCACGTGAAGGGCTCTTTCACCGGCGCAGTCAACAACCGCAAGGGACTATTCGAGACCGCCAATCGCGGCACGATTTTTTTCGATGAGGTGGGCACCGTCGGTCCAGAGATCCAGGTAAAGCTGCTGCGTGTGCTGCAGGACCGCGAGTTCATGCCCCTCGGTTCGAACGAAAGTGTCCGCGTGGACGTCCGCATTATTGCGGCCACCAATGCCGATCTCAAGAAGCTGGTCGACGAAGGAAAATTTCGCGAGGACCTGTATTACCGGCTCAACGTCATCAATTTAAGCTTGCCGCCGCTGCGCGATCGCAAAGAAGACATCCCCTTTCTGGTCGAGTATTTCTTCCTTCGCTATTGCCAGGAGAACGAAAAGTTTCTGAATAGCGAAGGGCGGCCGCTCTTGAGCTTCGAGCCCGAAGCCATGCAGATCCTGATGGAGCATAGCTGGCCGGGCAATGTACGCGAACTCGAGAACGTGGTCGAGCGCGCAGTGGTGCTGACGACTACCCCTTCCGTGCCCGCGCACGTGCTGCCCGATTCGCTTCAGCAGGCGATCGGAATACGTACCCTCCGCGATGGTGACGCCGTGTTGGGCGCGGACGCCTCGTTGTTCGAGATGGTGGCGGATTTCGAGCGCCACACGATTATCGACGCCCTGGAACGTGTCAGCTACAGCCAGACGGAAGCCGCCGAGGCGCTGCGCATTCCGCTTTCGACCCTGAACCAGAAGATCAAGCGGTTGGCGATAGAAGTGAAACGTCGTCCAAGCCAGTAACCGGCGCCTCGATGCCGATTCCCGAACACGTAAACGCGTATCTGATTCCCTAGAAATTTACCACTCACTGAATCCCGACATCCATTGTCAAAATGCGAAGCGGATCGAGCGTTACACCGGCTGCGATCTTCCCGCTGACTACTTTGTCTAGCTGATTGTTTGGGACATAGTAAAGCTGATCTCCGACAAGGACTCCCGTTGTAATGCCATCGAAGAGCGGATTTCTCCGTTCAAGAACTTTCATATCGGTAATCCTGCTACTGTCGGAGCTCAATACGAAACGAACAATACGGGGAACCATTGGTCCATTCTGAATCGCGACGAGGCTTCCCTTGATCCCATAGAGGCCATCAATATAACCTAGACAGACATCCGGAGGGTGGGGGACTGGTCTAGTTGATTGCGACGCTAGGTCAATGGCGGTTATTCCATCGCCAAAGCTCGAGACGAAAAGGGTTCTTTCGTCCGGAGAAAGTGCAATACCGTTGGCGGCCGTAAATACATGGCTGGGCGCGAGCGGTTCAAGCCTGCCCTTCCCATTTGACAGTCGGTAGACAGACCTCGCTCGGGCATCAGTCACGAATACTTCGCCAGTTGAGGAGACAACAAGATCGTTAAAAAGATGCCCACCGGACAAGGGATAGCTGCCTCTCAATTGTCCAGATGTAAGGCTGTATTGACGGAGGCTTGCGCCAGTCTCTTTGTTGCTTGTTGTCCAAAGCGTTCTGGATCGCTGATCGATCTTCAGCCCGAGTACAGTGGCGCTGCTTTGCCCATTTCTCCGGATTAGCCAGACAACACCCGGCATTTGTACGTAAGATAACAATGTTGAGATCGCGCTGCTTCGCGCAGGCGGCCGTTAAGACACTACGCGAGCAACAATTGAGGGACCTTCTGGAAGTGTTTGTCCCGGGTAATGAGAGTGAGGTCGTGTTCTAGAGCGAGCGCCGCGATCCAGAGATCGTTATCCGGCACGGGAGTACCGGCTTTCTTCAGTTGAAAGAACAAGCGGCCGTACTGCTCTGCAGTCTCGCGCGCTGGCAACAAGATTCCAACCGTGGGCTTGGCAAGCAGCTTGTTGAGCAGAATTTCATTCCGTCGATGGCCGGTGCCTCCATAGAATCCAGCCTTGATTTCGCCCAGGACGATGAACGGAATCCAGATTTCGTCACAACCTTCCAGTTGGCCCGCTAGCGCAGAGTCACCCCGAAAAAGGTCAGTGAGCCGATTCGTGTCCAGCGCGACCCTTACTTCCATTTCTCTAAATCGATCTGGCGTTGAGAGCTGATGATTTCGTCGAAACCTTCATCCGGCGTCCAACGGCCCACCACGTCCGACAAGTCGACCTTTGCCTTGTGCCCGCCCGTTGCGGCGGCAAGTTCATCCAGGATTACTTTGTTGAGGCTCTGCGCCCGCTGCGCGGCTTTCCGCCGCAAAATCGCGTCGATTTCATGGGGTACATCCCGGATGGTGTATTGGATCTTGTGTGCCTTCCCCTTCATGCCTACACGATAGCAAATTATGCAGGCAAAAGGCGGCAAGGCAGCTCGAAGACCTGAGGCACGCAGGGATCCCGAGGGTGAACAGCCAAGCGATCCGCGCCCCTGGCCGCCAATCTTAGACCTGCGCTCAGCCAAAAGAATTAAAGCTAAGGCGTTTCTGTCGCGTCAAAAGTGCCAGAAAGAGCCTTGTTGAAAGAAAGGCCAGCGATCCGCCTCACACCGGCGGCACCAAGCCAAACGACAGCCAACGCTGAGAGGACCCGCGAGACAAGGAATTATGGCAAGTCAAGCAACGAACCGAACACCCCAGGCCGCGGACAGCCATGGCTGGATCAGCACCGGAACCGTAAAGACCCGCGCCGGCGCCTTCGAGTTCAAGAACAGCTATCCGGCTGCCGATGCGGTCGAGCAACTGAAAAACACGCTGGTCTTTAACCGCGCCGTCGAGACGTTTCTGGTTCAGATGCACGGCGTCTCCTGGTATCACGTCTGGAAAGGCATTTCCGAAGCGGGTTCAGGTGTCCCCAATCAAATCGTAATCTGGGATACTCTCATGGATGGGCAGACGTTATTGTTGACCGGCAATACCGAAACCGTCTACGGACTCTGCGCGATCGATCTGAAGCGAGACGGGCCGGTAGTGATCGAGGCGCCGGCGATGATGCTCGGCGGAGTCAGCGATCTCTGGCAGCGAGAAGTCATGGGTATCGGCCCGACCGGCGTTGACAAGGGTAAGGGCGGCAAGCTTCTGCTGCTACCGCCGGACTACACAGGTTCGGCCCCCGAAGGATATCTCGCCGGCAAAGCGTCGACCTATTGCGCGATCCTCGGCGTCCGCGGATTCCAGGTAGATGGTAAGCCCGACAAGGCCGTTGCGTTAATGAAGACGACCCGGGTTTATCCGCTTACCAAGGCCGCCAATCCGCCGGCAATGACGTTCGTCAATGGCTCGCATCAGGAGATCGGCACGATTTTTTCAGACAGCGGCCAATGCTTCGAAGACCTCGCATGGATGATCGACTACGAGCCGCATGAAATAATCCCATCGCATGAGCGTTTCCAACTTGCGGCGATCGGCATCGAGAAGGGTAAGCCGTTCAAACCGAGTGCGGACCGCAGAAAGTTGCTCGATGAAGCGGCGCGGTTTGGGTCGGCAATCGCGCGCACCAACAGTTTCGCGTCCGACGATGAGGCACGGATCGTTTATCCGGATCGGAAATGGGAATGGCTCTCATCGGCGGCAGTGCTTCCTGGGATTCTCAAGGCTACGTAAACACCGACCGGCGCGCGAGTTTCGCCTATATCGCGATTGGGATGTCTCCGGCGATGGTGGAGAAACACATCGGCGCCGGATCGCAATATCTCTGGACTCCGCGGGATGCCAGTGGCGCGTTTCTCGACGGCGACAACAACTATCGGCTGCGGATTCCGCCAAACATCCCGGTCAAGAATTTCTGGTCAATTGTGGCTTATGACGCTGACAGCCGTTCGATTCTACGCAATAATCAGCCGTTCCCGTCGGTAAGTACCTACTCGGGTCCGCAAGCAAATTCTGACGGCGCGATCGATGTTTATTTCGGCCCGGAAGCTCCAGCAGGAAGAGAGCGGAACTGGGTCCAGACGATGCCTGGCAAAGGCTGGTTCGTGCTCTTCCGGTTCTACGGCCCGCTGGACCGTTCTTCGATAAGACGTGGAAGCCTGACGACATCGAACAGGTGCGGTGACGAGCTGATCGCACGCGCGCATAGCGCGACAAATTCATGAGACTTCTTAAAAATGGGCTTTCAGAAACAAACGAGATTCCCAGTCCGCGGCAGAACGTCAGAACGTAAGCCTCGCATTCAACTGGATGACACGCGCTCCGAGCGTACTCAAAAGCTCACCGAAAAACGGATCGTTCACGCTTGTCCGTAAGCCGGAAAGGTTTGTGTGATTGAACGAATTAAACATGTCCGTGCGGATCTGCAGCTTCACTCTTTCGGTGAGAGGGAAATTCTTGGCCACGCTGAAATCCAAATTCCACATGCCCGGAGCGCGCCATTCTCCCGGGCCCGCGTTGCCGGGATGAACCGGAGCTCCTGACGCTTTCACAACTGGGATCAACTGGAAGGCGGCGGGATTCAGATACTGCAGCGTGCCGCGATAATCAGAGAGTATTGGCTTTCCTCCAATGTATTGTCCGCGCTGATTCGGAGTCGATGAGCTTTGGGTGACCGTCACCGGCAGTCCGGTGCTGGCTCGAAAGATCCCGGAGACCTGCCAACTGCCGAGGATTTGACTGACGAATGAATTCCCAAGGCTCCGGAAATCCGGCAACTGGTAAACGCCGTCCGCGCTGAAGTAGTGGGTGATATCGAATGGCGTGGGCCCTCTATCCGCTTTCAGATCGAAGAAGTCCTGATTACGCGAGGCATTTTCGCCCTGGTAGTAAGAGCCGATGTCCCCACCCCCATTGGCAAGTACCTTGGACCACGTGTAATTGACATCGAAGCTCAATCTGTGGGAGAAGCGCTTCTTAAGCGTGTTCTGCCATCCGAAGTAGGTTGCGTTTTGCGAATTATCCATGTAGTAGGGCCTCCCCAAATTGCGGTTTGGCACAACTCCTGTAAGACGATCTACTACATTCGCAAAACGCCACATCGGATATTTCACGCCACGCGTACCAACGAATCCGCTTTCGAGCACCAGGCTGCCGGCTAGTTCCCGCTGAACATCTAGTGTGTATTGGAGAGTATAGGGACTTTGCAGGTGAGGATTGAAGATCGCAGCCACGTTGGTGATCGATGAAGTTGCTATTTGTTGCTCTGCGTAATTGAAAAACTGGTCGTTGTAGGTCGGATAACTGACTCCGAAGTGGCTGATATCCGCCGGGCTAAATGTCGTGCGGTACGGAATGTTGCGAGCACTCGATACTACATTCCAAAAGTTTTCCGGCACTATATTGCTGAACATAATGCCGCCACCGCCCCGGATCGCTGTTTTGCCGTGTCCGTCGGGGTTGTAAGCAAAACCGAACCGCGGACCAAAGTTATTAGGGTCGTTCTCAAAAGGGTCGAAAGCCGATCGGAAAGGCCCCACCGTGTATCTTCCGTCCATGCTCAGAGCGCTTGGATTGTATAGTCCGGCCTCCAGCGTGCCTTCTTCGCCTCTTGCCGTGAAATTAGAATAATAGTCGTAGCGGAGTCCAAAGTTCAACGTAAGTTTCGAACTTACCCGCCAGTCGTCTTGAACGAAGAAGCCAAAGTCATACATCCGCCCAGTGTAGAGACCGGACCCCAGCGTCGCCGTCACTTGGCTAGGCGTGTTAGTAAGTAGGTCATTGAAACTCGAATAAAAGAAGTCTGGAATTTGCGGATTATTGCGGCTCCCGATCGATTTGCGGTAGTCTGCGCCGAACTTAAGCGAGTGTCGCCCCACATAGCGAGCGTATTTCTCTTCAATCTGCCAAAAGGGCCCACCCGAATGATTTATCTCACCGACAGGTCCACTCCAGCCGAGACTGGTCTGAAGATCGGGCACGCGCCGTCCATAGACTATGTCTTCCTGAGGATGATTAGGATCGATATTATCGTTAAAAAACTGATCGAAGCGGTCTTGGATCGTCCTGTTGTACCCAAAGCGCGTTTCCGAGGTCCATTGGCCAGCTCCGGTTATGTAACTGATATTGCCGCGATCTAACGCGTTTTCGTAGATTTGGGCATCGTCGATATAGTATCGGGGGGTTAACTGGTAGGGCGCCCCGCGATTGTACGAGATGCTCAGCCGGCTGTTATCTGTCAGTAGGACATCTCCTCTTACATCAAAGTGATTATCTCGGCGGACGAGCGGCTTTACGGCCGAAAAGTCGCCCACCGTTGCACCCGGCGCCACGGGTTGGTTGGGTAGTGGAAAAGCCTGCAAAGCAAGCTGGTAAGCCGGCACTGCATTCAACAGTTGCGTACGGACGGCCGCTGTAGGAACGTTCCCTTCCACAAAACTCGATTCCGAATCCCTGTAGCCCTCATAATCTCCAAAGACAAAGATCTTGTTCTTCTTGATAGGTCCACCCACCGACCCGCCAAATTGATTCAACGTGAGGTGGGGCTTTTGGCTTGCGCGCTGAAAGCGGGCATTCAATGCGCTGTTTTGGTGGTTTTCAAATAGGCTGCCATGCCAATTGTTAGTCCCTGACTTAGATACCAGGTTGATTTGGCCTCCAATGGCATTTTCATATTCGGCGGGTATTACCCCCTTGACCGCGCTCACTTCGTCGATGCCTTCTACGCTCATGACATCGACCAGGTTGGCGCCCTGGTATACTCCCGGATCGTTCCCGCCGGAGTTTCCACTGGCATTCGTGCCATCGAGTGAATAGGCCGTGCCATTTCTGCCCACGCCGTTCATATCCACTCCCGACCCGTTGTTCCCCTGGCTTGCAACGACACCGGCGTTGATTTTCAACAAACCACTGAAATTCCTGTTTTGCAAAGGCAGCTCGCGTGCTTCGGAGAGACTGTAATTGTGTAGCTGCTGTGCGGAGACTGTATTGATGAGTGGACTGTCGCCCTGGACACTAACGGTCTGCGCAATCGAGCCTAGTTCAAGACGATACGTCTGTTGTGCTTGCTGTCCGGCCGTCAGTGTGATGCCTTTGTTGAGAGAGCTGCTAAATCCTTTGGCTTCGATTCTCAATTCATACGTACCGGAAGGTACGAATGTGAAACCGAAATTGCCGCTGCTGCTGGTGGTCCTCGTCATCTTCGCCTGGGTACCTTCCTGCGTCAACGTTACTTCGGCGTCAGGAACTACGGCGCCTGTGGGATCAGTCACAGTGCCGTAGAATGTGGCGGAGTTTGCCTGAGACCAGCCTGCCCGCGGCGCTACCAGGAGAAATTCGCAGCAAAGGCCAAGGAAAAAGCCCGCGTGCATCAATCGCACCAAAGAAAAATCTCTCGTCATGAATTTTCTCTTCTTTCCGCGGGCTAAGCTCACGCTTGTGAGATGCAAGCGTCTTCAATCAATCTGCTAACTGAAGCCCAGCTCCTGTATCGCGTGACCGGCGCCCGCCAGATTTGCCAACTTCATTTCCGAATACTTGCGGGAGAGAATCACTCCATCGGCGCCGCCATGAAAGGCGGCTAGCACGGCGTCCCGAACTCCGTCTGGAGTGCACTTACTATGTTCGGCGGCCGTCGGAACGTCCACATCGATACCAGGCCACAGCTGAGTTTTAGCTCCCGCTAGTCCTTCTCGCGCACGTTTAGCTTCCCGATACACATAATCGGCGGAGAGACCGGCTTTCGGGATTTGTGCGTACGTGCCCTCGTCCTTGTACCCGAGTATGTTGTAGTGGAACCGAAGCAAATCCTCCTTGGGAACATCGCCGAACTGTGTTTGACCCACACTATCGATGTAATGGGCCAGGCGCTCGCCGGCCACGTTGTTATACATGACGATTTTTAGGAAATCGGAGACGGGGGCGATTCGCGGAAGGTCCTGTTCCGCGCGATAGATCGGGCTAAATGAATTGGTATGCCAGATATGCCAGCCGATGCCTATGGCCGGCTTGATCGACTTTGCTTTTTCATATATCGCCCGGTACGTGTCTCGCAGACTGTCGTGCCACAAATTCTCCCAGGCGAGTAACTCCGGATATCGTAGCATCAGGCGCCACAGAGTGACGTTATATCCGTCGGTCGGCCGCTTTTGCTCGCGGGACGCGCGAACGAACTTTTCTAATTCCGAAAACCCCTCTTGCACGCGGCTGAACTGAATACCACGCTCCTTGCCTTTCTTCTGGCAGAATTCGCAGAAGCAGGTTACACGTCCAGGGTCATTTCGACTCCCGCCAGCGGATGAACCGAGAGCATTTGCGAACGCGCCCTGACGTTCCGATCCCCACATGATGCCGTCGAGATCCCACGATCGCGTGTAGTCCTCCACGAGATCTAGCAAAAAGTTGTGGTAACCCGGGTTATTGAAACAGAGTGTCCTGGCGTTGCGACCGTGCAGATCTTTTTCCTGCAGTTGCTGAACGCCTGGAATATCGGGACGAAACACATCCTCAAACCAGGCAATGTTCCGCATGCCGCGCTTTTTCGAAGCCGGCAATACTGCCTCAAATACATCGAAGTTGCCCAGATCGGGGGCCCGCAAATCCTTGAGCGGTGTGTTGGCGTAATATCGGGGATGCACCGCGGCGTAGCTGCCTCCATGGAACGTATCGGTGTCATATTGTTGTTTGCCGTGATCCGGCAGGGGCTGCCCGGGCACTTGGCGCCCCGCGATTCCACGTCCGTAGGTAAACACTGCAATGAAGAGCGTGTTCACGTGCGCCTTGCTCTGCAGAAGATCCAAAACAGGCTCGACTCCTTCGTCCACGAAAGAAACCGCCCCGATCTGGATTCCGACCATCTTCTTTTTCGTCTCGGGTTGAGCGGAAACGGAGGTGGCGAGGACAGAGCCCGCTGCAACTTCCAAAAATTGTCGTCGTGTTGTATCAGGCAAGGGCAATTACTCGTTCCTTCATTAGAGAATCATTGCAACGCGCAACGACGCTCACCTCGCATCGTTTCACATTGTGAAACAGTATTTATGCAAACCCCAACGCCTATTTAACACTGGCTTCTGTCCAAGTCAATAGATTTTCCGCAAAGAAAACGCCAACTTATTCTGTCCCGATTCTTCGCTAGGAGCTTGTTGAAAAGCTTCGACGCCGGCGCAATTTATTGAGATTTCAATCGAAAATCCGAAGCAGCGAAGCCTGCCTACGGCCCTGTAGAACCCCGGCGCACCCGGGAAACCAACA
>Ga0157369_10010306_pt1 | contig 10662 bp, 6 predicted proteins | sample C25metaG_FD_113461 | JGI IMG/M metagenome (GOLD analysis project Ga0157369, IMG submission 113461) | Corn rhizosphere microbial communities from Kellogg Biological Station, Michigan, USA - C2-5 metaG | ecosystem: Host-associated > Plants > Roots > Rhizosphere > Soil | place: USA: Michigan...
CGGACGGCAACCTGTGCCTCAGCACGAACGGCACTACCACCAGGTGCAGCAATACGTATCCGCACCCTGGGGCCTACCTCGTCGTCCAGGATGACGGCCACGCCGTGATCTACGACGGTGCGACCGCGCTTTGGACGGTGCCCTGATGCTGCGCGCGATCCCACCCGGATGGGAGCGGCGAACGCATGCACTCGTCGCGCTCGCGCGGGCCGTGGTTGTCCTGGTCGCCTGGCTCGCGGCCGCCGCATTCGGCGTGTCGACGATTTCCGTCGCGCGCGCGCAGCCGGCGTGTCCACCCGCCTGCACGGGCAAGACGCTGACGACACCCAATTTCTCGCACGCCGACCTCACCAACGCCCACTTCGATGGCGCCACGATCGTCGGTGCGAACTTCATCCGCGCCAACCTGACGGGCGCCGATTTCACCGGCGCGACATTCCAAAGCGCGCCGGGCAATCCTGCGCAAACGCCGGATTTCACGTTCGCGAACCTGACCAATGCAAAGTTCGTCGGCGCGAAGTTCGACTCGCCGACGTATTTCACATACGCGATCCTCACCTGCGCTGATTTTTCGAACACGGTGCTCACGAGCGGCAACGCCGTGTTCGGCGACGATCCCATCTTCTATGACTTCAGCGCGACATGCCGCGTCAAGTTCCAGGGCACGACGATGAACTGCGACTTCATCGATCAATGGCGGCTGTTCGACCTGACGAACGCGAACATCGCCGCATGCCTCGGCGATCTCGCCGGACGCAATTTCAGCGACGCGCAGATGTCGGGCGTGAGCTTCGCGAGCGCGATTCTCGACGGCGCCTCGTTCGCCAATGCGCACCTCACGCAGGCGATCTTCGACAACGCGAGCCTGCAATGCGCGACCACCGCCAATGGCGGCTCGCAATGCGTCGACTTCAGCAACGCGCAACTGCAGGGCGCGGTGCTGAACAACGCGAACCTGTCGGGCGCGAGCCTGTACGGTGCGTTCCTCTCGAACGACGTGAACGGCAACATCACGCAGGCCGCCTCGCTGCGGCAGGCGCATCTGAAGAACGTCAATCTCGCGTTCTCGCAGCTTTCCGGCGTCGACTTCGGCTTCGCCAACTTCTACGGCAGCCTCGCGGCCAATCCGGGCGGTTGCGGCACGAGCGGCGTCAACAAGGGCGGCTTCACGAATTCATGTGCGAGCGCGTTCCACGCGAACATGACGGACACGAAGTTCGGCGACGCTTACCTCTACGGCGTCGATTTTCGCGAGGCATCGATCGCCGGGGCCGACTTCACGCAGGCCGTCGTCGCCGGCGCCAATTTTTCCGCTGCGACGATCGGCGCGGATCCCAACTCGGGCGCGGTGACGACCTTCAACCGCGCGTATCTGCAAGGCACCAATCTCGACCAGGCAACGGTGTCGCAGGCCGATCTCACCGATGCGTTCGTCGACTTCAGGTCGGGCGGCAACCTCGTCGCGATCGACCTCGACGGCACCGACCACAACCAGTTCGCGTGCTCGAATCCGTCGACGTGCACGCCACCGACCGGACAGGACGTTTGCGTGTACGTGCATTACCCGGTCACGACGGTTCCGTCGGGCAACACGACGATCACCTGCCCCCATGGCCTGCCGGCGGGCCCATCGGGGTGTGGCGTGGCGGACCCGGGGGGAAGCAATACGCGCTGGAACAGCCGCCTGACGATCGGGACCCCGCCGGATCCGGGCCCGCCGCCGGGCTGGTACACGAACGATGCGACGTTCACGCCGAAGGCGCCGCCGGCTGCGGAGTGCAACGGCCGCGGGAAGCAGGCGCGAGTACTGAACTGGTAACGGTGAAAGGTGTGGGGAAGCAAGACGTGCCCGCGCCTTCGAGGGAGTCGTCGACATGAACAAGCGAAGCGGCAGTTCAGGCAGGACCGTGCGTCGCGCCGCGACGGCGATCGCGCAGGCGCGCGACGCGGCGAAAGCGCGCGCGACGGAGGTGCCCGCCGAGGGCGTCGCGCGCCGGGAATTCATCAAGCGCATCGGTGCTGCGACCGCGGCGTTCGGCCTGCCGGCATTGCCTGCCGCCGCGTTCGCCGACGCGCATGCCGGCGGGCCCCACCAGACGAAACCGGTCAAGCGCAAGAAGACGAAGGTCACGCTGTTCTTCAACCTTGCGCATTTGCGCGATGTCGACACCACGCACTACCTCTATCTCGGCGGGGAAAAGCACGAGCTCGCACGGGTCGAGGACAAGCCGCAGGTGCTGCGCCAGGCGCGCCGCAGCAATGCGTTCCTGCGGGCGATCGGCGACGAGAACATTACGCACCACATCAAGAACGTCGACCTCTCCACCGACGGCGTCACGCTCGCCTACCTGACGTGCAACGAGAACACCGGCAGCGGGTCGTGGGAGATGACGTCGATGCACATCGTCATCCCGCCGAGCTCGGTCGCATACGCGTACGCCCAGGCGCGTGCGCTAACACCCGATGGCCCGCTGCCGCTGTCCGCCAAGCGCCGCGCTTACGGCGTGGCTCCTGCAATGACGCAGTGGGACCTGCAGGACGAGCAGGCGCTCCTCGACTACAACAGCCAAGCCGAAGCGCTCGTCGGGCTGCACCCGGACCTCGTGTCGATCGAACGCGACACTGCGGCGCACATCCAGGCGAACTACGTGAGCCCGGATTCGAACACGCAGTTCCTGGCCGCGCTGCTGCAGACGATGGGTCCGGCCGCGCCTTCGGGCATGACGAGCGTCTCCGGCAAGCCGCCGTGGGCGACGCTGCTGCCGCTCGTCAACGACCAGACCGGGCAGCCGTACAAGAAAAGCGACGGCAAGCTCAACCAGTACTACCCGGACTGGAGTCCGGAAGTCGAGCAGAACATGGGTCCGGCGGTCGTCAGCGTGCATCCGCTGCTGAAGAACGATCCCACGCTGGGCGTCGACGTCACCGGTGTGAATCTCAACGATCCGGGGCAGCCGATACCGCCCAACGTGCTCACAGGCACGAAATGGGCAGTCCATGACGGGATTGCGACCGTCCTGCGATCGCCCGGCACGGACGCGGCGGACAATCCGAAGGTCGTATTCACGAATCAAGGTGCGGAAACCGGCCTGTACGTCACCCAGCCGAGCCTCGATACGCTCGACGACGGCCGCGTGCAGGCAACGCTTACCGGCGTGTCGAACTGGTTCCTGCGCTATCTCGGCCTGTGGGTGCAGTTCGTCGACCCGAACGGAAAGGTCATCGACGCGAGCGCGCTGCCGAACGACACGTTTCCCGCCGAGCCCGGGCCCTATCCACGCCCGCACACGCTCGACAAGGACGACGCGCTGTTCGTCGGGGTCGTGTCGCCGGCCGTCGCGATATGCGGCATCCCCGTTTACCCCGGCCAGTTCGCGCCCACGCTCAACATCCCGAAGTCGGCGCAGACGATGCGCATCCTCTATGCGGGTCTCGGCCAGACGGGCTCGATCCCGGCGGACCCCGCGGACATCATCGGCGTCGGCGTGGGGATGACGGCGGCGTTCAACTACGGCGTCGTCGGGCTCTTCATGGCGGCGGGTGCATCGACGTACAGCGTCGTCTTCAAGCTCGTCGTATCGCTTGGCGGCGGCACCGTCGCGACGGCCGTGACATCGCTGATCGGCGGTCTCATCAACCAGGCCAACTTCGCGAGCGGACTGCTTTCGTTCGCGATGGGCTTCCTCAAGGTGTTCTACCAGACCGGGCTCACCAAGGTCATGACCGAAATCGCCGAGGCGATCACCGCGCAGCTCTTCGCCGCCGAGGTCATCGATTCGATTCCCGTCGCGGGGCAGATCGCGCGCGCGGCATCCGCGGCGGTCGGCGCCGTGCAGATCGCCGAAACGTCGATCGAGGTGGGCATCTCGCCGGCGGTCTATACGTTCGAAATCGTCGAAACCCACAATCTCGCGATCAACTTCCTCCCCGCCGGGGGCGACACGCAGTTCCCGGCGCCGCCCACGGGTTACACGCTCTACTACCGCGTGAGCTACCTGTTCGACAACGGCACCGCGCACACGCAGGATGCGGTGACCGTTCCCGATCCGACGGTGAAGTCGATCCCGATCGTGTTCACCGCAATTCCGCGCGGGGGCCAGGTCAACATCTCCATCGGCTTCTACATGCGCGCGAGCACGACGCCGCCCGGACAGAACGACTGGTGCGCGGGGTTCGCGACGACCGGCCTCATCGACAACACGCTGGATACGGCGCCCGATACCCGGATCACCGAAGTGAAGATTCCGATCCAGTCGAAGACGCAGTATCTGCACACGCGCAAGAGCGCGCTCGACACGGCGGGCAATCACGTGTGGCTGACGACCGGGATCGCGCCGCCGTACATCCCGCCGCCGAACGGCCAGCAGCCGGGACTCGGCGATTTCAACGCGATCACGGTGCGCCAGGGAACGTCGGACCCGCCGCAGCAGGGCTACGTCGGGTACGCGTGGAAGGCATTCAGCAGCGGCGTCAACGGCTGTGGCGGCCCGGCGCCAGGCCAGTTCGACCAGATGGCCAACCTCAATACCGACGCCGGCAACGGGGGCGCGAACGCGCAAAACGGCTACGTCAACACGGCCAACCTGTGCGGCTACAAGCCGGGCGTGCGCGTGGGCTACGACCTGCTCACGCACAACTCGCTCAACATGTACGTCGACACCGAATCGCTGATGATTCGCGGCGTCGATCTTGATCCGCCGGGCTACAGCGGGCCGGGCAGCGACCAGTCGTACGGGATGCTGAACATGGACTCGACGCGCTGCCTTCTGCATCCCGCCGGGCACATCGTCAGCATCAGCAACGCCAATCACAAGCTCGAGGTGCTGAAGGTTCCCGCCAAGCCGATGACCGACGCGCTCGCCGCGCAGTTTTTCCTTGCGCGCACCGTGTCGGGCCCGGGGTTCCTGCCCGGCCTCGTCATGTCGCCGGCCGCGATGGCGATCGCGCCGGACGGCGCCATCCTGGTGCTCGAGGAGGGCAACAACCGCATCCAGGCATTCGACCTCGGCGGCAACTCGGTGTCGTTCTTCAAGCAGCAGTCCGACCCGCATTTCCTCGAGCTCGACGCGACGGCCGGCGCAACCTATCTCGACCTCGCCGTCGAGTTCACTGGATACCTGTACGTGCTCTCGAAGGACGCGAGCAACACGCATCGCCTCGACATCTACCATCCGAGCCAGACGTCGACCACGCCCATCTGCACGACGACCGGCGTCAATGCGGCGAGGCTCGCCGTCGATTTCTGGCGCCGCGCGTACATGCTGAACTACGAGGTGCTGCAAATACCGGGGCGCGGCATGCCGGCGTTCACCGAGCCTTCGGTGAGCCTCTGGCTGCCCACGCCGCCGGATATCTGAGCGACGCGCGCAACGCCGCGGCCGTGCACGGCTGACGCTGCGCGGCGCCCGATCCGCGGTCGCGCGCATGGTGGCGCCACAGCCCCGCACCGGCCACGCCGGCTACGCGTGGTCAATGCTGGCGAACCGTCCGTCGATCGGCGATCATTGCCGGCGTCGCAACGTCGCGATTCGCCGGAGAAGCCATCCTGAACGAGTCCACTCCCTCCGCAAGACGCTTCGCGGCGCGGGCTTCGCAGCGGCGCCGCGCGGTACGCCGGCTGCACGCGCTTTGCCTCGTCGCGGGCGTGATCGGTGCGCAGGTCGCCTGCGCGCAATCGCTGCGCGAACTGTCCGACCTGTCGCTCGAAGAGCTGTCGCAAGTCGAGATCACGTCGGTATCGAAGCGGCCCGAGCCGCTGTCGGATGCGCCTGCGGCGGTCTACGTGATCACCAGCGAGGAAATCCGGCGATCGGGTGCCACCAGCCTTGCCGAAGCGTTACGGCTGGCGCCGAACCTCGAGGTCGCGCGCGTCGATGCACAGACGTACAACATTTCGTCGCACGGCATGAACTCGGTGAACGCGTCGAACAAGCTGCTCGTGCTGATCGACGGACGCAGCGTGTACACGCCGTTCTTCTCGAGCGTGTTCTGGGACCAGCAGACGGTGATGCTCGCCGACGTCGAGCGCATCGAGGTGATCAGCGGACCGGGCGGCGCGCTCTACGGCGCCAACGCGATGAACGGCGTGATCAACGTGATCACGAAGAGCTCGGCGGATACGCAGGGCGGCTTGCTCGACCTGAAGGCCGGCGACTTCGTGCGCGGCGCCGACGGGCGCTGGGGCGCGAAGCTGGGCGATCTCGGAACCTACCGCGGTTACGCGCTCGGGTACGGCCAGGGACATACCGAGCTGCAAAGCGGCGCCAGTGCGATGGACGACTGGCGCGGCAAGCGGGCGGGGTTTCGTGCCGACCTGTCGGCGCTCGGCAGCGCGTTCACCGTGCAGGGTGACATCTACGAGAACCTGATCGATGCGCCCGGCGGCCGGCGCAGCGGCGGCAACCTGCTCGGACGCTGGAACAGGCGGCTGTCCGACACGTCGTCGCTGCAGGTACAGGCGTACTTCGACCAGCAGGACCGTACGGTCGTTGCGGCAACCGGCGGTGGCTCGGCCGAGCGGCTGAAGACGTTCGACGTCGAGGCGCAGCACGTCGTCGCGCTGGGCGGAAACCAGATCGTGTGGGGCGTCGGACAGCGGAGCTGGGTGGATCACTTCGTCAACACGGCAAACGTGTTCACCCTCCAGCCTGCAGGCCAGACGCTGAACCTCACGAACATCTTCGCGCAGGACACGATCGCGCTCGCCGACAGCGTGAAGCTCACCGTCGGCTCGAAGTTCGAGTACAGCAGCTTCAGCGGGTGGGCCGTGATGCCCAATGCGCGCATCGGCTGGCGAACCGATCCGAAGAATTTCCTGTGGGCCGCGATCTCGCGGGCCGTGCGCTCGCCGTCGCGCCTGGAGCGCGACCTGACGGCGCCGGGCATCGTCGACCCATCGCCCGATTTCCAGTCCGAGAAGCTGATCGCCTACGAGGCCGGCTGGCGTTCGCAGCTCCTTCCGCGTGCCTCGATATCGGTGTCGCTGTTCTACAACGACTATGACGATCTGCGCACGACGAAGCCGGACCCGGTCACGTTCCTGCCGGTCACGTTCGGCAATGGGTGGGAAGGCCACACGTACGGCGTCGACGCCTGGGGAAGCTACAGTCCGCTTTCCTGGTGGCGGCTCGACGCCGGTGTCGGGGTCCTGCGCAAGCGTTTTCATCTGAAGCCCGGCGAGGCCGACATCGCCGGGATCCAGACGGTGCTCGGGCACGACCCCGGCCACCAGGTGTTCCTCCGCTCGTCCATGGACCTGCTGCGCAACGTCGAGCTCTACGTCGGCCTGCGGCAAGTCGCCAGCCTGCCGGACGTCGGCGTGCCGAGCTATTTCGAGGCCGATGTCCGCGTTGGCTGGCGCGTCACACCGGCGCTCGAGCTCTCGGTTGCCGGACTCAATCTCGTTCACGCACGCCACGCCGAGGCAACCGCGCCACCTGTCGCGGAAATTCCGCGCAGCTTCTACGTCGGAGCTCGGTGGACCTTCTGAACGTGACGTCGAGCGCACGTCTCGGCCGCGTCGTGCACGGGCTGATCGTCGCCCTTGCCGCCTGCGTTCCAGCATGGGGGTCCGCGCGGGCGCAGGCGCCCGCCGTCGAGTACGCGGTGAAAGCGACGTATCTCTACAAGTTTGCGCCATTCGTCGATTGGCCGGCCGGTACGTTCGCCTCGCCGGCGGATCCCCTCGTGATCTGCGTCGCCGGCAGCGACGCGGTCGCCGCACTCGTCGACGAGGCGGTGAAGGGGCAGACGATCGCCGCACATCCGATCGACGTCGTTCATCTGCCGGCCGCGCCGCGCGACCCGCGATGTCATATCCTGTACGTCGCGCTGCATGGCGCGGCCGCGGCCCGCATGCTCGACAGCGTGCGCGGCACGCCGGTGCTTACCGTGACCGATGCGGCGCTCGACCCCGCGATACACGGCATCGTGAACTTCGTCGTGCAGGAGAACCGCGTCCGGTTCGAGATCGACCTGCATGCCGCGGCCCAGAATCACCTCGTCATCAGCTCGAAGCTGCTGAACCTCGCAACGCGCGTGTCGCCAAAGCCGTAGCCACTCCCGGAAATCGCATGTTCGACAAAGACAAAATACTGGGCATGGACCGCGTCAACGTCATGCCCGCCGTCGCGGCCGCCGGCATCCTGCTGCTGCTGCTCGCGGGCGGCGTCATGGTGACGTACAACGAGCAGTCGTATCGTGACGCCAAGACGCAGCAGGTCGAAGCGCAAAGCCGCATCCTCGCGTCCACGGTCACCGCGGCGCTCGCGTTCGACGACCGGAAGGCGGCCCACGAGTCGGTGAAGGCGCTCGCGGTCGATCCGCAGATCCAGGTGGCCGCCGTTTACGACGCGCACGGCGCGCTCTTCGCCGGATTCTCGCGTGGGCCGGGGGCGTCCGTTCCCGCCGAGGTGCGCGAGGACATGCCCGGCATCGAGGGGCATCAGCTCGTCGTCACCGTGCCGGTCAGGCAGGGCGCTAGCACGCTCGGCACGATCTACCTGCAAACCGCGATCGACCCGATCTCACGCCGGTTCCAGCGCTATGCGCTGCTGGCGCTGCTCGTGACGATGGCGTCGCTGATTTTCGTGCTGCTCGGTGTCGCGCAGCGGCGGCTCACCGAAGTCAACGAGCAATTGCGCAGGCAGGGTTTCGATCTCGCGGAGGCGAACGACAACCTGCGCGCGCAGATCGAGCAGCGCGAGAACGCGGAGGCCGCGCTGCGGCAGGTGCAGAAGATGGAAGCGATGGGGCAGCTCACCGGCGGCATCGCGCACGATTTCAACAACCTGCTGCAGGTGATCATCGGCAACCTCGAGGTGCTGCAGCGGCGCAATCTCGTGGCGAACGACGACGCGAAGCGCATGGTCGCATCGGCCGTGCGCGGCGCCGAACGCGCGTCGACGCTGACGCAGCGGCTGCTCGCCTTCGCACGGCGCCAGCCGCTCAATCCCAAAGCGCTCGACGTCAACAAGCTCGTCAATGGCATGTCGGAGCTGCTGCACAGGACCCTCGGTGAATCGATCACGATCGAAACGGTGCTCACCGGCGGCATCTGGCGCGTGGCCGCCGACGCGAACCAGCTCGAGAATGCGCTGCTGAACCTGGCCGTCAACGCGCGCGATGCGATGGAAGCGGGCGGAAAGCTGACGATCGAAACGGGCAATGCGTTTCTCGACGAAGCGTACGCGCAGGCCAACGAGGTGAAGCCGGGGCAGTACGTGCTGATCGCCGTGACCGACACCGGCACCGGCATGCCCGACGACGTGCGCGCCAAGGCGTTCGAGCCGTTCTTCACGACCAAGGACGTCGGCAAGGGCTCCGGGCTGGGGCTGTCGCAGGTGTACGGCTTCATCAAGCAGTCCGACGGCCACGCGAAGATCTACAGCGAGCGTGGCGAGGGCACGACCATCAAGCTGTACCTGCCGCGATTGACGACTTCGGGCGACGGCGTGCAGGCCGACGTCGAGCAGCCCGTCCTGCCGCTCGGAAGCACCGATCGGCTGGTGCTGGTCGTCGAGGACGACGCCGACGTACGCTCGCACGCGGTTGCGATACTCCACGAACTCGGCTACCAGGTGCTCGAAGCGGCCGACGGGCCCACCGCGTTGCGTACGCTCGAGGCGCAGCCCGAGATCAAGCTGCTGTTCACCGACGTCGGCCTTCCCGGTGGACTCAACGGCCGCCAGCTCGCCGACGAGGCACGGCGCCGCGATCCGTCGCTGCTCGTGCTGTTCACCACCGGCTACGCGCGAAATGCCATCGTGCACCAGGGCCGGCTCGACCCCGGCGTCGAGTTGATCACCAAGCCCTTCACGTTCGCGGCGCTCGCGAGGAAGGTGAACGCGATCTTCGAGCAGCGCGAGGGCTCGCGGCGGGCGCCCGCGATGTGAATGCACCAGGCACGCCTCGCGGCGATGCCACCGCGGTGGCGAGGAGATGATGAAGATGCGCATTCTGGTGGTCGACGACAATGCCGACGTGGCGACGATGCTCGCCGAACTGCTGAAGCTGGATGGCTACGAGAACGTTGCCACGGCGCAGGACGGCGTCGAGGCGCTGGCGTCGATGCGCGACGCGCGGCCGGATTTCGTGCTGTGCGACCTCATGCTGCCGGGTGCGCTCGACGGTTACGCGCTGGCGCGCACTTGCCGCAGCGAACCGCGGCTGAAGGATCTGCGGCTCGTTGCGATGTCCGGATACGGCGGGGACGAGCACCGCACGCGCGCGATGGACGCGGGATTCGACGAATTGCTCGCCAAGCCCGTGCACTTCGATACGTTGTCGGCATGCATCAGGCGCGGCGAGCGCCGCGCCTGATGCGAGGCGCCCGATCGCGGGCGGGTGCGGGCCTTACTTGCGCAACGTATTTCGATGCGTGCCCTGCCGGGCGATCACGACGAGCACGAGGGCCGTCGCGCAACCGGCTGCAAGCCACGCGAGCGTCCGCATGCCGCGCGCAGGAACGGGCAGTTCGCGGACCTCGGCCGCAGCGTAACGCAGGTTGACGATGCTGCCGGGCTGCGCCGGGGAAACGGGATCGCTCGCCGGGAACGTGGCCTCGATGGCGTCGTCGACGAGCCGCTCGTCGTGCAGGGGACGCGCGATGCGACGCGCATGGCGCAGGTGGGTGTCGACGTTCATTGGACTGGTCGGGGTGAG
>Ga0157369_10010307_pt1 | contig 10660 bp, 8 predicted proteins | sample C25metaG_FD_113461 | JGI IMG/M metagenome (GOLD analysis project Ga0157369, IMG submission 113461) | Corn rhizosphere microbial communities from Kellogg Biological Station, Michigan, USA - C2-5 metaG | ecosystem: Host-associated > Plants > Roots > Rhizosphere > Soil | place: USA: Michigan...
ATTAGTCTGTGCTTCAGGGGATCACGGACTCGTCACATTCAAACGAGGCTCGATATCAGCCTGCATCCACAGGTTGCCTGATTGCCATGACGCGCTATAGGCATACCGTTGTCCATCATCGATTCGTCCCCCTCGATGATGACATTGGGTTTGACGTCCTCATGCTTTGGACAGGAGACTTCGTCACCCTTGCGTGCAACAAATCGGCCGTCAAAAGACATGGTCCGTGATGCTGTGATCACTTTGCCGCCGTGATCAGTGTCGTCATCGAGACGAATGAGATTCATCATGGAGTCGCCTCCTTCTCTACCGTGAAACATTGCCAAACCTTATTGGTGTCCATCGCGTCGTCTACGAACGATTTACTTGTAACGGAAGTAATAGCGGCCGTAATTCGCGAGGGTATTGGTTCCGCGGTGCTCGCGTGAAGTCTTGCGAAGGTTGATGTTTTCCACGTCCGGCCAGCCATAGGTCCTGAAAATTGCTTCGGCAAGCCGAACAAGGCCCATCATTTTTCGGGTGACACGGTAAAAAATAATTGCAAAGACGACAAGACTTGCCGCCATCGCGACGCCCATGAACGCAGCAAACGAAAGAAATCTTTCGCCAAAGTCTCCCGGCCTGTGCATCGCAAACGCGCCGATTGCGTTGACGAGCGCGAAAGCCCAGAACATGATTTTTGCCATGCTGCGATAGTGCTGCTTGCGGCCCACGGTAGCATGCGGATAGACGGAAACGATATCGTCTCCGTCCCGCTTAACCGAATAGACGACGTATCGGCTTTCTCCCACCTTCTCGGCTACGACTTCTACAACGTCGCCATTGCGCATCGGCATGAGCCAAAGCCAGCCTTGCATCTGCATTCCGTCCAGTTCGAACTCGACCCAGTCGGCTTCCTCATCTGCGTTGGATGCCATATTCACGAGTCCAATACCCGTTGCGCCCAAACCCATTGCGGCCGCACCCACGGCCGTTGCGCCGACCGCATTTTGCTGGAATTGAGTGAGCACAAAATCATGAGTACGCCGGGAGCGCTGCAGGTGGGCAATTGTGCCGCGCAGCAGTATCGGTTGCACATGAACTTTGGGTTCTTGCATAGCCTCGCCTGAGCCACACTTACGCCTGTGAACCAGCATTTAGTTTGTATCGGAAGTAATGACGCCCATAGTTCGATAGCGTATTAGTGCCCCGGAATTCGCGTGAGGTCTTTCGCAGGTCAATGTTCTCCACGTCCGGCCAGCCATAGGTCCTAAAAACTGTCTCAGCCAGGCGGACGAAGCCCATCAGCCTCAGGGAGACCCGATAAAAGATGGTGCCAAATACGATAAATCCGCCAACACCGATCGTGGCCATGGAAACTGCATAGGCATACAGATCGCTTGAAATTCCACCCTTAAGATAGGTCCCGATAACCAGGATTGCATAAAGGATGAAGAAGGTCCACAGCATGATCTTCGTCATGCTTCGGTAATGCGCCCTTCTTCCTGCCGTGGCGTGTGGATACATCGCTACTATGTCGTCGCCATCGCGCTTGACCGAATAGACGATGTATCGATCGTCTGCCAGCTTCTCTGCGACTACTTCGACTTCGTCGCCGTTGCGCATTGGTAATAGCCATAGCCAACCCTGCATTTTCTTGCCGTCGAGTTCGAACTCCACCCATTCAGCTTCTTCGTCCGAGTTGGACGCCATACTGACGAGTCCGATGCCTGCCGCACCCATACCCATCGCTGCAGCACCGACGGCGGTCGCACCAAGCTGTCGTTGCTGCACCTGCGTCAATACGAAGTCGTGACTGCGTCGCGAACGCTCAAGCTTCGCGATGGTGCCGCGTAGCAGGACGGTGGAGAGGGGTTTTTCCTTGGTTTTTTTCATGAGACCTGGGCCATGGCATCCGTAAAATCTTTGTCTTGTTCCGAGTTCTTCGTGTAGACGGGGACGCTGTGATCCGTCACACGATAGATCGTTTCCCGTCCGGTCCCGAAAGCGCATCGCGAACACCACGCCTCTAGGGCATCGGGTGTCAGCCAGTCAGCTAGCAGCTGTAGCAGGACCAAACCGATCGTTGCTTCCCAACCCGCTAACATACCGATCGCGCGCAACCCCGCAATTACGGCGATTCGTTCGGATACCGCCTCAACTGCCGCAATCACTGCTTCCGTACCATAACGAGACGCGATCTTCTTAAGCAACGGAGCTGATGTACTGATGGCGTCCAGAAGAACTGCAGTACCGGATAGGCCGCCTGCAAGCGTCTTGATACCCAAAGCCCCGACTACATCAAACTGGTGTTTCACAATTGCCGTGTCTACATGTTCCCAATCTGTCCATGCTGAGACAAATGTACCAAAGCTGCTCAGGCTTGCCCCCAACAGCTTCCAGCTCAGGGAACGCGTCGAATTTTTCAACACCGCGTAGTAAGGCGTCATGCTGATCGTGATAAGCGACGAGCACAGAGACGCGCCAGATTGAATCAGCTTGAGCTTGGTATCTTTGTCCTGTGCCCCGGCTAAAAGATGGACGAAGTTCACCGTTTCCAGCAGTGCACTTACAACTGCAATACGTCCCATGAGAAGCGGTTTTTTGCCCTCGTCAGCTAACTTTACCTTGTCCCATGTTTCGTACAATTCTTTGGTTGCTTTAGATGCTCCCTCAGGCGCAGCGCTGCGCAAAGCCGCACGCGCCACCAGCAAACGTTTGATTGTATCGAGGCGGCTTATCTTCTCGAGCTCAGCCTGTTTGCGAACCAGTGCGATAGCGTCCTCGTAGGGCACGCCGGCGCGCTGCAACAGAATCGATTGAATAAATTTTTCACCGACAAGATCACCAAGCTGGTTAACTCTGAACTTGGCGAAGATCGCATCGCCGACGCTCATACCGAATTGATCCGCGCCGAGGCGTTGCATTAGCCCTGCGAGCGGCGTGATTTTCTTGGGGTCGGTTTCCAGCGCCGTTTGAGCGAGGCTTTTATAGTAGCCAACCAGTTTTTTGGTGGAAGCCGCAATCGACAGGAATTCCTCGAAGGCTGTTTCTAGCGGCGTAGCCTTATGGGCTTGTGCGGCCTTCAGCGCCTGGCCAAGTTCCTGGCGGGCATCCATCTGATTCATGGCCACGACACGCCAAATCAGGCTGCCCGGCTGCGTCGGATCCCATTGGGTGAGCAAACCATCCACAACCGCTTTACCCTTTGGAGTGGACGCCAGACCGGCAACGGCGTCGGACACGATGGTTTCGAAGAGCAACGCATCGTGCATGTCGCCGGCGTGGCAGTCTTCGAGCGCCGTTAGCAGCAGCGGCGCATTAATCCATTTCCCCAAGTCGTCGCTGCGCGTTTCCTGCAACTGATAAACCGTCGACTGCAAGTCTTCGTACTTTCTTCGGAACGCCTCAATGTCATCCCGTTTCAGTCGTGCTTCGTACACCGACCACGCACGCTTCGTACTGTCCTTGACGTTGCGATCGTGGAATCCGGGGAGCGCCTGCGCATAAGCGCGCGCCTTATTCATGACATCATCGCGGTATGCGCCGATATAAGGCGCAGTCGAGCCGGCACTGCCCGCGCTGCTCATCCGTCCCATCTGAATCAACTGCATTTGATAACTGCCCGGAATGTCGTTGGCAGCCATCCAGTCCATGTCGTCGTAATAAGCGTTGATCTGGTTGGCTCGCGCCGCGTCAGCACCGGCTAGCGCTCGGGCGCGTTGCGCCGCCAGCGCCGTCCGCGCCTCCGGTCGGCCAAGCGGTGTCATTTCATGCGCTTGCCTCGCCATACTCTCCTGGTTATTGAGCGCTTGCTCCATGCGAGACTGAACGATCTTGTGCGCGGCATCGATGTTATGCATCGCGGTAACCTGCAGCGCGCGCTCGGTGACGTACTGATCAAACCACGACGCGGGATCGTTGCGGAATCCGTTCAATTCGTGCACGTTACCGATGCCGTCCCACAAGGCCAGCAGCATTGGCGGGTGATGCTTGCGGTCTTCCGTCTCGCCAACGTTGTTCATCAATTTAACGAGCGAACCACTCGCCGACGCAGGGGTGGCTTGACGGACGTGCAGCGGGTACCGCGTCGCTTCTTTCCTCACCCAGTCTTCTTTGTAATTGCCGCTCTCGTCGCTTAGCGCAGCATTTTTTGGGTCGAGCAACCGCTGCGGTTCCAACAGTTTCGGATCCAGGCCAGGCATGTACTCGACCACATCGTCGATACTTGCTTCGGTGGCAATGACAGCATGACCGTTTTCGTCTTTGCTGCCCTTAATCCATCTCGCAGGCTCGATCCACTGCATCCTCTTGTTTCGGAATGTCTCGTTGTCTGCGTACTGTTTGAAGATATCGCTATGCCAGGTGATCTCGGAAAACGCAATGTACACGCGGCCTGTGCATTTTTCCGGTTGCTCAATCGCAATGAGGTCCATTGGCACGGCGATGCTCTTTTGCGCGCAGGCGGGATGTGTAGTTGGCGCATTCGTGAGAGGTAGCGTTTGCTTCCACAAACGACCATCTTGTGTGACCTTGTACGCCTCCCAGTAGTTACTACCGCGCGCGCCCTTGACGTAAAACAGGTATAGCCAGCCTTCACGCAATGTGCGCAAGCCGTAGTGATGCTCATGCAGCTCGATGTTCGTGACACCTGTACCGCTCATACCGCCCGGCAGCTTCGCAGTAACGGTTTTCGGGAGCACGGTATAGCGCACAGGCAAGATGGGCAACCCGGATTTTTTGCAATTAACGCAGTGTTGTTCGGTCGGATCCATACGTACTCTGACGGCTTGAAAATGGTTTGACGTCGATTACCGCGCCGCGGACGAAAGCGACTTGTCGTCCACCCAGTTACCGCGCCGGATTTCTTCTATTTCGTCCGGAGACAGTTCGCTCACAGCCGCCGTATAAAAGTCGTCCGGTTCTCTCTGTCGCAGTGCCCGTGTCACTTTTGGATGTCGATCGAATATAGGGTGCCAGGCCAGCGCATGGCCGATGAACGCGATGATGTCATCGCGGTCGCTTAATCCGTATTGCTCCGCACGAGCGGCGCTAGCGACTGCCGCCTCGACCTCTTGCGGATCGGGCTGCCGCCCCGTTGCCTGCATATGCAGGCCAAGTGCGCGGTTGACCAGTCCGTGGCGATGAGTTGCCTGCCACTGTGCATCGGTTAGAGTCAGATCGGCTAGTGATGTATCCGTACTCGTGTAAATGCATGGCTTGCCGCACGCATCTAATGCGTGCCAAGCGCTCACCGGTCCTAGTAGTGCTTGCTGCTGACCGGGTGACAACATCGGCCAAAGCAGGCTGAGCGCGCGCGAGTCGTAAAAGCGCAATGCGCACTGGCGCCCGCGGTTATCCGCCTGCAATACTTGTTGTGACCAATGTGCGGCGACGACGTCAGCCGAGCCGTTGCTGGCCAGCCAGCCGCCGACACGTTGTCCAAGGCCTTGCGCTATGGAGTCCGGATACCGATCATCGAACGCAAGGCGCACGCTTTCCGCCAGCAAGTCCACGCCGTCCGGCGTTGAGAGATCGAGTTCGACGAGGTAAGGACGGTGTTCGTCAGGAAATGCTTCGTGCGCGATTGTTACGATCGCGTGAGGTTGTTCGGAGATGGGTATCTTTTGTTCCAGACTCTCCGGGAAACCGAGTCGACTCGGATCGATCGCAAGGAGACAATGCATATCAGGACGTTGGCTGAAATACGCCCTCAGCACGCGGACTGTCTGCTCAACGGCCGAAACTTCAGCCGCTTGCTCTTTCGTATGCGCTGCAACGCGCGGCGCACTCGCATCGCGATAGTTCAACGATTCCATGGCCGCCTCAGTCCAGTATGACGCTAGACGCACTGTCCGCCGATGCCGCCGCGGTCTTCCACGAACAACCCTTCACTACGCTAGTGAGGGGGGAGGGAATACGCATCGACGCGGGCCCGGATTTGTCCCATGCCGCGCATTTTTCGAGGATCTTGCCCGCTGTCCCGTTCTCGATCCCGTCGGGTGTGATCTTGATATACGATCCGCCTGCGCCGATCCAGACTTCCTTGTCGGCCGATAGCACGAGTTTGCCTTCGCTGCTGGTGATCGTGAAATCCTTGAGCGCGGCGAGCGTCATCTCGTCGCTTAGTGCTTTCATTTCTACTTTGCCCTTGGCCGCGAACAGCTTCATTCCCGCGTTCTGCACGAAGAGACTGATTTTTTCCGAAACGCTTGCGAGCAAAGACTTACCCGTTGCGATGTGAGTACTTTGCCCACTTACGATATTGACGTGCTGATTGGCCGTGATTTGCGTCGAGTCCTGCGTCGACAGGCCCAAGCCGGAAGGACTCGCCACCAGCATGATCGGTGCCGAGAAACCGTTGGCGTTACCTGTGCCACCGCCGGCAGTATGGCCACCTGAGCCGCTGCTGCCGGACGTGCTGTATTGGGTGGCATCAGTGAACTTTTTCAGTGCATTCTGACCGTCCTCGAGACTCTCCGCCTGGTTCGCGCTACTTGCCTCCGACAGCATCTCGACCACGCTTTCCGCGCTGACCAGTTGTTTGTTCGCCTCGCTTACATCGAGCGGCTGGTTGACCGTGGCCGAATACGTGGATACGTACAAACCTCGCCCTGCACGAATTGCGCCGTAGGCATCCGATTTCAGATCGAAGCCGTTGCCGAGAAACGCACCGCGGTTGTTAGTCGTGTGCTGCACGAGATAGCCGAGGTGCAAATGCGAATTCGCGCTGCTGCTATAGAGTTGCACGCGGTTCTGGCCCGTGGAATCGTCCATCACCATCTGGTTATAACCGGTGCCTCCGTACTCTTTCGAGCGGTAGCCGGACAGCAAACCGTTGGAATGCCATTGCGGCTTGGTGTCGCCGTTATAGAGCCGCGATATGACAACCGGCCTGTCCAAATCACCGCCGACATAATCGATCAACACTTCTTCACCGACTCGGGGCATGTGAACGCCGCCGTAGCCGTTCCCGGTATCCGCTTGTGCCGCGCGCACCCAACACGAAGCCTGTTCGTCGCCGCTGTTCAGGCGGTCCCAAATGAACTGCACCTTGATGCGGTTCAGTTCGTCTGTATAAACCTCTTCACCGCTCGGTCCGACGACGATCGCCGACTCGAGATGCGTCTGCGGCTTCCTGTGTTCGAATGGGCTGCGATATGGAACCGTCGTGCGCTGAGCTTCTATCTCTACGCGATAAAACCCTTCCGAGCCATCCGCGTGCGGCACTTTGAATGTGCCCACTCCCGTGTGGCTGTCGCGCACTTGCAGCAATGTCGCTTCCAGGCTGTTCGGGAAACCCGCCGCCGGTCCGCCGATCGGCAAGTTGTTTTCGATTACCCACGCGGCCTCGATCACGGCGAACTCTCTCTGATCAGCCGCGTCCCGATCGTGATCGGGATGGCCGCTCAGTGTAAAGCGCAGTCCGGCGTCGATCCCTCGCAAACCACCTTCGCCATGGAAACGCTTTGCGCGCGATTCCCATTCTTCCATCCGGAATTTGGACAACTGGTCTCCGCGTTCCTGTTTCGGATAGGTGTACGCTCCGGTGTACTCGTAAACCTCGGCTTGATCCGGTAGCGAGCCCTGATTGGGCATGGTCGGCACGTTGGTGCCTTTCGGGTTGAATTGGGTGGAGGGACTTTTGTAGTCGAAGGTGCGTGTGGTGAGCGTCGTGCTCTGCAACGTGCGCGTACCCGACCACTGCGTCAGCGCGTCAGTCTCACTGCTGATCCCCGCCCGGTAGAACTTGACCGTTTCAGGAGACATGGCCTTCGCAGTTGCCAATCGATCTGTGATCACCAGCGTATGCGATTTGCCGTCCTGCGCCTGTTGCCAGAGACCGAACAAACCTTCCGACTCCAGCAAGCGATGCACAAAGTTCCAGTCGTCTTCATCTTGCCGGCAGTATGAACGGGACGGCAATGGCTGCGACAAGGCGAACTGAAACATCCCATGCGCCTGAGGATGGGCATTGAATACGTCCGTCACGATTTCATCAGCGGTCTTGTCCTGCCAGATGCGCTGGTCGCGGCGAAACTTCAGAAAGTACATCCACGACGCGAAGCCCAATTGATAGCTCGTGAGCCCACTGTCCGAACCGAGACGTCGTGCGGTGTGCACATAGCCGTTGTGCGGCAGATATGATTTGTCGGCCTGCTGGATCCACAGCGTAACTGGCTGCGCGATCAGGGTCTTGAGCTCGACGCTGCTCGACGCGGATACCACGTCGATGGTGAATTCGAAGTGGCGGCCAATACGCGAGCGGCCTACCGCACGCTGGGGTACCAGCGCGTTCGCCCCCAACGGCGTATCGAGTTTAAGCAGGCGGTCTTGCTGAATTAATCCGCCCGTGATGGCGTTTATCCCGTCTTGCGTGCTCATCGCGAATCCTTTCGTTTTTCGCTTTCTTATGGATGAAAGCCCACCCGGTTATTGCCGTCGGTCATCACATAAGACCGACCGCACTGTTAAAAAGCAACCGGGCGCAATTCCAATCTGTTAATGCATCAATCGCAGCGCGTCAAACTCGTGCCAAACGCTGACCCGCATTGGTGTCGAATGGAATATGCGAATGGCACCGCGCGACGCCACGGGCGAAGCTCGCAGCATTATCCGCGATAATACAAAAGGTAAGACAAAAGCAGCAATCTAAACGGGAAATCAATTGTTAAACCGGTAGTTATTGCGGAGTGGCCCCGGCACGCGCGTTGCTCGCGAACTTTTTACTTGCATCTTGGCGACGGACCGCCGGCCACCCAATTGTTTGTTGTTAGACGACCCACCTGACATACCGAAAGCACTGAGCGCGTGGCGCACGGGCGACGAGAGCGAACCGCCCGACAAATGCTTGCCACCCCTTGGTGGCTACACCGAGTGAATTGCCCGACTCGGCGCGAGCGGCGAGCCCAGCTCAAGGAGCTCGTAAACAGTGGCGACAATCCGTTGCCTGCGTGTTGGAAAACCGGCTTTCCAGCGCCAGCGCAGCGTAAGAAGCGGTATAGCGACGGCAGACCAGACAGCGAGTACTCCACAAAAGAAGAACGCGACAAATGACGGATCTTTCCGCTGCAGCACGGCTAGCGCCAGGAACAGCGCGAGCATTAACGCGGCAAGCGCGAGCAGGTAGCGGTGTTCGCTCCCCGGCGGAATGCGCGTTGCGGCAATCCGTGCATCGTCCCCTTGCCACCGATAGTGGGCCACATAGGCGCAATCGTCTTCAGCGTTCTGCAGCGCGTACACGCGCCTTGCTCCGCCCGGCACAGTAACTTCGTCGAGCACGGCGACGATCGCCCGATCACCTTCGGCTAGAAACGGCTCGGAGTCCCATTGCCAGTGGCTGGTGAAGAACACCATCTTTTCGCCGGCGATCTCAAATCTGTAGGTTGCGATCTCAAGGAGTGACGTAGTAGCGAATGGGGTAGATGTGTCCAGCGCCACGTTCTTTAGACGTCCCTCAATGCGCTTGATGTTGGGCAATTCAGCTGACATGAGATTCACCGTCTGGTTCGACTGCTGCACGCGCGGACGATCGGGCAAGATAGCGCGCCATCACCGTTTCCATCAGGTCGAGGACGCGGCGACGCCGAAAGCAGTTCCACAGCTTGCCGATAGACCCAAGGCACATCACCAGGGCGAATGTGGCGACGGAGCCGGCCAGTGCGCCTGCGACTCCAAACAGTAGAGCCCACCCGTATGGGACATGGAGCATCAGGAAAAACATCAGACCCGCGATTGCCGAGCCCATGCCCAGAAACTTCAACGTCGTGGGCATCTCTCGCCATGTTTGCTGTGTCAGCGCTTGCCTCGAATCCCGCGCGACGATTGCATGGCCCTGATAGATCAGCCAGTCAAGTTCATGTGTGCCATCGATCTTTTCGTAGACGCCGGCCATCACCGATGCACGATCGTCGGCGATTTCCCGCAGCGATTGCGAGTTAGCATGAAGCCAACGTAGTTCGCCATCGATTCTGGTTCCATTCAGAACGAAACGCACGCGGCCGCGGTCAGGCGGACGGGTGACGGCTACGCGGTAGTGTTCAATTGTCCCTTCCAGTACCTTGATCGCCAACGCATAGCGGTCGCATTCGAGTGGAATCGTTTCTTTCATTGCGGTGTGATCGCGATGTACCGTTCGAATAGTACCGGCGAACGGCTCGCTGTAGTGACACCGTGACGGACACTCACACCGAATATGCAAAATGCTTTAATCGCATTAATCGAATGCCTGCAGAGATCCGCCGGGGGTATTTTTCGGCAAACTGACGCGCTGATTACACGATGTTTCTCAGGAATAGTCTTGGACTAACCTTCTTGTTCTTCCGCTTATTAGGCTGCTAATAGTCATGGGTATCATTGTGATGCCGTTCATGTCCAGCAGTTTCAAAGACAGTCCGCGCCAATTGGCGCGGATCGCATAAGCCGAATCGTCGACGCAACGATATCCAGCGGACTGCCCCACCATCAACTGCTGCTAGCTTCGCCTCTTTCTGACGTCGCGCGAAAGCGCTCAAACATCAATATTCCCCGCCCTCAACGCATTCGACTCAATGAAAGCCCGCCGCGGCTCCACATCATCCCCCATCAGCGTCGTGAAAATGCCATCAGCCGCGATAGCATCCTCAATCTGCACACGAAGAAGACGACGCACGGTCGGGTCCATCGTAGTCTCCCAAAGCTG
>Ga0157369_10010308_pt1 | contig 10659 bp, 4 predicted proteins | sample C25metaG_FD_113461 | JGI IMG/M metagenome (GOLD analysis project Ga0157369, IMG submission 113461) | Corn rhizosphere microbial communities from Kellogg Biological Station, Michigan, USA - C2-5 metaG | ecosystem: Host-associated > Plants > Roots > Rhizosphere > Soil | place: USA: Michigan...
CGTGATGGTGACGACGACCTCCTCCTCGGGGATGAGGTCCTCGACGTCCATGTCGCCGTCGAACGGCAAGATCTGGGTGCGCCGGCCGTCGCCGAACTTGTCGACGATCTCGGCGAGCTCCTCGGACACGATCCGGCGCTGCCGCTCGGGCGAGGCGAGGATGTCGAGATAGTCGGCGATCTCCCGCTCGAGCTCGGCCAGGTCGTCGATGATGCGTTGCCGCTCCAGGGCCGCGAGCCGACGGAGCTGCAGGTTGAGGATGGCGAGAGCCTGCTCCTCGTCGACGTCGAGCAGCGCGATCAGCCCGTTGCGCGCCTCGTCCGCCGACGGCGAGTTGCGGATGAGGGCGATGACCTCGTCGAGGGCGTCGAGCGCCTTCACGTAGCCGCGGTAGATGTGCGCCTGGCGCTCGGCCTCCGCGAGCAGGTACCGGGTGCGCCGGACGACGACCTCGATCTGGTGGTCGACCCAGTGCCGGACGAACTTGTCGAGGCTGAGGGTGCGTGGCACGCCGTCGACGAGGGCAAGCATGTTCGCGCCGAAGGTGTCCTGCAGCTGGGTGTGCTTGTAGAGGTTGTTGAGCACGACCTTCGCGATGGCGTCGCGCTTGAGGACGACGACGATGCGCAGGCCGGTCTTGTCGGACGTGTCGTCGCGCAGGTCGGCGATGCCCTGGATCCGGCCGCTGTCGACCAGCTCGGAGATCTTGACGGTCAGGTTGTCGGGGTTGACCTGGTAGGGCAGCTCGGTGACGACCAGGCAGGTGCGCCCCTGGATCTCCTCCACGCTGACCACGGCGCGCATGGTGATCTGCCCGCGGCCGGTGCGGTAGGCCTCCTCGATGCCGCGGGTGCCCATGATGAGCCCGCGGGTCGGGAAGTCGGGGCCCTTGATGCGCAGGAGCAGCTGGCCCAGCAGTTCCTCGTCGTCGGCCCCGGGGTTCGCCAGGAGCCACTGCACTCCCTCGGCGACCTCCAGGAGGTTGTGCGCGGGGATGTTCGTGGCCATGCCGACCGCGATGCCGGACGAGCCGTTGACCAGCAGGTTCGGGAAGCGGCTGGGCAGGACGACGGGCTCGCGGGTCTTGCCGTCGTAGTTGGCCTGGAAATCGACGGTGTCCTTGTCGATGTCCCTGACCATCTCCATGGCCAGCGGCGCCATCCGGCACTCGGTGTTGTGGCTGACGAAGCCGTTGGTGACGAAGGAGTGGTCGTCGGTGTCGACGCGCAGGCTGTAGACAGGCTGGACGCCGGCGTCGGTGACGGACTCGACGGTGGCGTAGTAGAAGCGCCCGTCGATCAGCGGGATCGCCACCTCTTCGGCCTCGGGGTCGAGACGGTCGAGGATCTCCTCGCCCTCGCGCTCCCAGCGCTCGATCCGGTCGACGTGGTGGCGTCGCTGCCAGTCGGCGTCCGTCCAGGTTCCGCTGCCGTGCTTCCTCAGGTACTCCCCGAGGAAGGGCACGGCGTCGTCCGACAGAGCCGACGATTCCAGCGGGATGTGGGCGAGAACGCGGTTGAGCTTGGCCTGCTTGACGCCACGGAAGCCGACCTGGCCCTCGAAGCTGCGCGCGTCGCGGCGGTTCGTGATGACGACCTTGAGCTCGCCGGTAGGGTGCCGAACCAGCTTGGACACGACGCCGAACTCCAGGAGCAACTGCTGGACGTCGGCAGCGAGCCTCGGGCTCCGGGTGGAGTACGAGATCTGGATCGTGTTGCGCGGCAGGGCGCTCACCGAGCCGTCACCCGAGAAGAGCGCCTGCAAGAACGCGACCTTGACCGCCGGCGCGGAGGTCCAGACGAACTCCGGCACCTTCTTGTCGGCGCTGCGCAGCCCCTCCAGCTCACTCAGGCATGACTGGCGCAGTGCCGTGAGATCATGGACGTCGATCTCGTGGAGCAGCGAGCCCGAGGCGATGACCCGTCGCGAGAGGTATCGGCGCCCTCCGACGACGAGGTCGTACGCCTCGAGGACCTCCTCGAAGAAGAAGCCGTCGATGTTGTTGAAGCCCGCTCGGGACGAGGAGAAGAAGCCTTCGCTCACCCATGCTCCTGCCAGGAGCCCTTCTGCCAACTGGAAGCGCGTGGCGGTTCCGAATTCGTAGGGACGCGGCCGCGACATGACGACCCTGTCACCCGGGCGGATCTCCTCCAGCAGGCCCCAGAGCAATGTCGGCACCCCGGCGACCGAGCGGATCGTCAGCACGGGGTGGTTGTGTGTGCCGGTGACCTCGAACCCTTCGCGAGTGCGCAGTCGCAGAGTCGGGTGGTCGCCGGAATGGAACACCTTGCTCGCCGACACCGTCCGGCCCGAGCGGTCCTTGACCTTGAGGTCGACCTCGGTGTCGCTGTGAGGAGCTGCGCCGGGCGCCAAGTTCGAGATACGCGCCGTCGTTCCGTCGGCGAGCCGGACAAACGTGTCACCAGTGACGCAGTACCTCATCGCGGCAGCTGGGTCGTTTCCCGGGGAACCGAAATTCCCCTGACCCTGCACCAATGGGTATCTCAATGCCCACGGCTGGGCGAGCCGCACCAAGGTGTCATAAATGGCGCTGTCGCCGTGCGGGTGGTAGTTGCCCATGACGTCGCCGACGACGCGCGCGCACTTGCTGAAGCTGCGGTCGGGGCGGTACCCGCCGTCGTACATCGCGTAGAGCACGCGCCGGTGCACGGGCTTGAGGCCGTCCCGCACGTCAGGCAGCGCCCGCGACACGATGACGCTCATCGCGTAGTCGAGGTACGACCGCTGCATCTCCAGCTGCAGGTCGATCGGCTCGACGCGGGAGCCGGCGGGCGGAACGGGCGGCTGCTCGGTCACGGTGGTCCTTCAGGTCGGCGGCCGGGCTGGCCGCTCCAGATCGCGGGGTTGATGCAGGGGCGGATCAGATGTCGAGGAAGCGGACGTCCTTGGCGTTGCGCTGGATGAACGACCGGCGGCTCTCGACGTCCTCGCCCATGAGGACGGCGAACATCTCGTCCGCGGCTGCGGCGTCCTCGAGGGTCACCTGCAGCAGCAGGCGGTGCGCGGCGTCCATCGTGGTCTCGGACAGCTCGGAGGCGTTCATCTCCCCGAGGCCCTTGTAGCGCTGGATGGCCTCCTCCTTGGGCATCCGCCGGCCGGTCGCCTGCCCCGCGGCGATGAGCGCGTCGCGCTCCCGGTCGGAGTAGGCGTAGTCCGGCTCACCCTTCGACCACTTGATCTTGTAGAGCGGGGGAGACGCGAGATAGACGTGGCCGTTGTCGACGAGCGGGCGCATGAAGCGGAACAGCAGGGTGAGCAGCAGGGTGCGGATGTGCTGCCCGTCGACGTCGGCGTCCGCCATCAGAATGATCTTGTGATACCGGAGCTTGCTGAGGTCGAAGTCCTCGCCGACCCCGGTGCCGAAGGCGCTGATGAGCGCCTGCACCTCTTGGTTGGCGAGCACCCGGTCGATCCGCGCCTTCTCGACATTGAGGATCTTCCCGCGGATGGGGAGGATCGCCTGCGTGCGCGGGTCACGGCCGCTCTTCGCCGAGCCGCCGGCCGAGTCGCCCTCGACGATGAAGATCTCGCACTCGCTCGGGTCGGTGGACTGGCAGTCCGACAGCTTGCCCGGCAGCCCGCCCCCGCCGAGCAGGCCCTTGCGCCGGGTCGCCTCGCGCGCCTTGCGAGCGGCCACCCGGGCGGCCGCGGCCTGGATGGACTTCTGGATGATCTCCTTAGCCTCGCGCGGGTGGCTGTCGAGCCAGTCGCCGAGCTGTTGGCGCACCACCCGCTGGACGAAGGTCTTCGCCTCGGTGTTGCCGAGCTTGGTCTTGGTCTGCCCCTCGAACTGCGGCTCGCCGAGCTTGATCGACACGACTGCGGTCAGGCCCTCACGAATGTCGTCGCCGGTGAGGTTCTCGTCGCGCTCCTTGAGGATGACCTTGGCCCGCGCGTACTCGTTCACGAGCGTCGTCAGCGCCGCCCGGAAGCCCTCCTCGTGCGTGCCGCCCTCGGGGGTGTTGATCGTGTTGGCGTAGGTGTGGACGCTCTCGCTGTAGGCGGTGGTCCACTGCATGGCGATCTCGACGGAGAGGGCGCGCTCGGCGTCCTCGGCCTCGAAGTCGATGACCTCGGGGTTGACGACGTCCGTCTTCTTCGAGGCGTTGAGGTGCCTGACGTAGTCGACCAGGCCGCCGTCGTACCGGAAGGTCACGGCCGGGGCCGTGCCGTCCTCGTCGGCGTGGTCGGGACGCTCGTCGACCAGGCTGATCGAAAGGCCCTTGTTGAGGAAGGCCATCTGCTGGAACCGGCTGCGCAGGGTCTCGAAGTCGAAGACGGTGGTCTCGAAGATCTCGCCGTTGGGCCAGAAGGTGATGGTCGTGCCGGTCTCGTCGCTCGGCCCGACCTGCGCCAGCGGCGCCAGCGGCACGCCATGGGCGAACTCCATGAGGAACACGGAGCCCTTCTGCCGCACCTCGGCGATCAGCCGGGTCGACAGCGCGTTGACGACCGAGGACCCGACGCCGTGCAGGCCGCCGGACACCTTGTAGCCGCCACCGCCGAACTTGCCGCCGGCGTGCAGTTGCGTCAGCACCAGCTCCACGGCGCTGACACCCTCGGTGGGGTGGATGTCGGTCGGGATGCCGCGGCCGTTGTCGACGACGCGGACGCCCCCGTCCGCGAGCAGCGTGACGTCGATGGTGTCCGCGTAGCCGGCGAGGGCCTCGTCGACGGCGTTGTCCACGATCTCGTAGACGAGGTGGTGCAGGCCGCGCTCGCCGGTCGACCCGATGTACATGCCGGGGCGCTTGCGCACCGCCTCGAGACCCTCGAGCACCGTGATGGCGCTCGCGTCGTAGTCGCCGTCGACCGCCGTCATGTGCTGCGCCAGCTCGGCGACGGTGCCGTCGGCAACGGCGCCGGCCGCGGTGGCGCCGTCGATGCCCGCGTCGGCCAGGGCGGTCGACAGCGAGGGGGGCGCGGGAGTGGGGTGGCTGGGCTGGAGGCTCGACTGCTCGGCCACGGGTCGCACGGCTCCTGAGGTTTCGACTGCGCGGGCGGGCGGCGACCGGCCCCGGCGGGTTCGCCCGGGGCTCAGGCGATCACCGCCGATTCACCTGCCAGTCTACCTCTTCGGCGTGCTCACAACCTGTTCTCCACAGGCCTTGACGCTGTGTCTGCGGCCCGTCCACACCCCGCTCCGACTCCCTGTACGTATCCCGGTCCCGGACGGCGCCCCAGAGCCGTCCAGCGCCGCCCGAACCACCCCCTTCAGCGACGATCAAGGAAGTTTTGGGGATCAAGGAAGTTGTGGGCTCAAGAGCCGTGGCCGAGTCACGGTGAGTGGTCAGCCGAACACCTAGAACTTCCTTGATCGTTGCGAAGTGTGGGGGCGGTCAGGAGAGGCGGTTCACGAGTTGCTCGGACGCCCGCGCGACGAGCGCGCTGATCGTCAGGTGCGGATTGACGCCGTGGGCCGTCGGGAACACCGCGCCACCGAAGACGTGCAGGCCAGGGGTGTCGTGCACCTGCAGGTCGCGGTCGACGACCGACCGGGCCGGGTCCTCACCCATCCGCGCGCCACCGAGGTCGTGGCTGCTGAGAACGCCCTTGAACCGGGCAGTGGGCCACGTCGACGTCGCACCCATCAGCCGCAGGAGTTCGGCCGCCTTCGCCTGCATCCAGCCGATCAGGCGGTCCTCGTTGGGGTGCAGGTCGTAGGTGACCCGGGTGACCGGCAGGCCGAGACCGCTCGTGTCGCGCCAGACGGGATCGAGGTCGACGAAGTTGGTGCTGTAGGCCAGGGCGTCCGGCTGGATCCGGATCGCGATGACGCTCTGCCAGGTCCGCAGGTGGTCCTTGTACGGCTTCCCCCACGGCCGCAGGTCGGGCGGCAGCGGGTCGCGCGCGATCCCCAGCGGCAGCTTCTGGTTCTCGACGTTGAACGTCGCGCCCCCGACGAACCCGTGCGCGAACGAGTCGAACCCCTCCTGCTGGAAGTCGTCGACGCCGCACATCTGCGCGGCGGGACCGGTGTGCTCGTTGAACATCTCGCCGGGCACGTAGCCGTAGACGTCGGACCAGAACTTCGTCATGAAGTTCCGGCCGAGCTGACCAGAGGAGTTGCCCAGTCCACGGGAGCCGCCGGACAGGAACATCAGTCGCAGGTTCTCGAAGGTGTAGCCGGCCAGGATCACCGTGCGGGCGCGCTGGACGCGCAGCTCCCCGGCGGAGTCGAGGTACTCGACGCCGCCGGCGTGGCCTGCCGAGTCCGTCAGCACGCGGACGACCCGGCAGTGCGTGCGCAGGTCGAGGTTGCCGGAGGCCAGTGCCTGCGGCACGGACGTGAACAGCGGGTTCCAGCGGTCGTTGGCGAACGGCCCGAAGCCGCCGCTCCACGGGTGGTAGGCCGTCGCCGGCTGCCCGTTGTACGGCTCGGAATTCATGCAGATCGGCGTCGGGTAGGGGTGGAGCCCGGCCTCCCGGGTCGCCTTCTCCCACAGCAGGCCGAGCCGGAACGGCCGCAGCGGCGGCATCGGGTAGTCCTTGCTCCTCGGGCCGCCGAACGGGTTGGCGGTACCGGAGCCGGAGACCCCGCAGACCTGCTCGGCGAACGTGTAGTACGGCTCGAGGTCGGCGTACCCGAGCGGCCAGTCCGTCACGGTCGTGTCCTGCGGCAGCGCGCCGGAGCCGAACCGCTCCACGATCCAGCTGCGGTAGGCGAAGTGGTGGGGGTGGTAGCGCCGCAGCGCCCCACCCCAGTGCGCCACGCTGCCGCCGACGCCGTTCATCATCCGGCCCAGCGTGTAGGCGGCGGGGCGGGTCGGGGCCCCCTCGTGCGGTCGCCAGCGCGGCCGCTCCGCCTGGAACTTCGCCCCCATGTCACCGCGGCAGTAGTAGGCCGCGTTGAGCTCGTCCGGCACGAAGTCCTGCGCCGTCCGGTACGGGCCGGCCTCGAGGCCGACGACCTTCAGGCCGGCGCCCGCGAGCAGCGGCGCCACGAAGCCGCCGACCGCCCCCATGCCGACCACGACGACGTCGGCGTCCTCGGCCGGCGGCGCCACCGAGCGCTGCGGGGAGTACCCGGCGACGCGGATCGGCTCTGCCGCCAGCGGCCCGCTGACGGTCCAGCCCGCGCTCGCGAGGTCGCGGACCTCGCCGCCCTTCGTGACGGGCTCGGTCGAGAGGTTCTCCTCCGCGGAGTGCTCGAGCCACAGCCCCGGGTGCCCGAGGAACCGCCAGCCCTGCAGGTCGCGGTTCCCGCCGTGCGCCGGATCGGCGAAGACGCCCTCCTGCACGTGCGCGAGCAGCAGATCGGCGAAGATCTGCTGGTCGGGCACCCCGAAGCCGGGCAGCGAGCGGGCCCACATGCCGGCGACGAGCTCGTCCTGCTGGTCCGCGGTCAGGTCGGGGAACCCGCTGCCGTACACCTCCCGGGCGGCGTCGTCGAGGGCGCGCAGCCCGACCCGGTACGTCTCGTGGTGCTCCCGGTAGAACCCCGACAGGGCCCGGTCCACGTAGGTCACGGCCCCGATCTCGCTGGCGGAGGCGCTGTGCTCGTCGGCCGGGAAGAGTCGGTCGAACACGGCCGCCAGCGTGCGGCCCTGGTACGGGCTGAGGCTGATCAGGGCGTCGGCGGGATCGGCCATGCGGGTCCTTCCGGTGTTCGTGTCGTGCCTGTGCGGGTGCCGGCGAGCTCAGCGGACGACGGTCCCCTCGGGAGTGGTCAGCAGCTGCAGGTCGCGCCGGGTCGGCAGCCCCTCCCAGTCACCGGGGACGGTGACGGCGAAGGCACCGCACGCCGCGGCGGTGCCCAAGCGCGCCTCGGCGTCCGCGCCGACCAGAAGTTCGGCGAGGTACCCACCGACGAAGGCGTCCCCGGCACCGACCGGATCGACGGCGACGACGCGGTGCGGGGGAACTCGCACGAGGACGCCGTCCACGACGGCGAGGGCGCCGCGCGCTCCACGCTTCAGGACCGCTACTCGGGGGCCCAGGTCGGCGAGCGCGCCGACCACGGCCTCCGGCTCGCCGACGGCGCCGAGCAGGCCGGCCTCGTCCTCGCCCGCGAACAGGACGTCGGCGCGTGCGGCCAACTCGGCGAGGACCGGGCCGGCCTCGTCCGCCGTCCAGAGCGCTGCCCGGTGGTTGACGTCCAGGCTGACGGGGACGCCGGCTACCCGGGCCTCCTCGACCGCGGCGAAGGTGGCGGCGCGGGCGCTCTCGGAGAGTGCCGGCGTGATGCCGGTGACGTGCAGGACCCCGGCCGCGCGGACGGCGTCCACGGGGATGTCGGCCGTCGACAGGCGGCTGCCCGCGGACCCGCGCCGGTAGTAGGTGACGCGCCCGACCGTGCTCGTCCGCCGGGACTTGAGCATCAGGCCGGTGGGCGCCTCCTCGTCCCGCACGGCGTGCCGGACGTCGACCCCCTCGCCGCGCAGCTGCGCCAGCACGAGATCGCCGAGCTCGTCGTCGCCGACCCGCCCGACCCAGGTGGCATGCCCGCCGAGGCGCGCGACCGAGATGGCCACGTTGGACTCGGCGCCGCCGACGTGCAGGTGCAGGTGCGGCTGATGCCGGAGCGGCCCCACGCCAGGGGCCAGGAGCGACGCCATCGTCTCGCCGAAGGTGACGAGCCCCGTGGCGGTCACAGCGCGAACCTGTACGGGGCGGCGACGGGGGCGTGGGCACGCACCGGTCAGTCCCCGTAGCCCAGGTAGACGGTCTTGCGGCGCACGTACCGCTCGTAGCCGTGCTGGCCGTCGTCGCCGCCCAGGCCGGACATCTTCCAGCCGGTGTGGAACCCCTGCACCTCTTCGGGGCCGATCTTGTTGACGTACACCTCGCCGAACTCGAGGTCGTCGGTCGCGCGCATCGCCGTCCGCACGTCCTGGGTGAACACGTACGCCGTCAGCCCGTAGACCGTCGAGTTCGCGTACTCGACGACCTCGTCGTAGCTGTCGAACGGCACGACGGGCAGGACCGGGCCGAAGACCTCGTTCTGCACGATCTCCATGTCGTTGCGGACGCCGGTCAGCACGGTCGGCGCGAACCAGTGGCCGCTGGCGTACTCGTCCCCCTCCGGCCGGCCCCCGCCGAGCGCGACCTCGGCCCCCTGCTCGACGGCGCGGTCGACGAAGCCCTTGACCTTCTCCCACTCCGGCCCCGACACCTTCGGGCCCATCTGGGACGCCTCGTCCAGCGGGTCGCCGACATGCACCTCGCGCATCAGCTCGGTCACACGGGCCACGAACGCGTCGTGCACGTCGCGATGGACGTACGTGCGCTCGTTGCAGGTGCACACCTGACCGCAGTTCCACAGCCGGGCCTCGACGGCGAGGCGGGCCGCCAGCTCGACGTCGGCGTCCGGGAAGACGATGAACGGCGCCTTGCCGCCGAGCTCGAGCGACACCGGGATGATCTTCTCCGCGGCCTGCGCCAGGATCTCGCGACCGGCCCGGGTGGAGCCTGTGACGGTCACCATCGCCGTGGTCGGGTGCTCGACGAGCGCCTTCCCGACGGTCCTGCCGACGCCGGTGACCACGTTCACCAGGCCCGCCGGGACGCCGGCGAGCTCGCACACCCGGGCGAGCGCGAGCGGGGCCAGCGGCGTGACCTCCGAGGGCTTGAGGACGATGGCATTGCCGGCCATCAGAGCGGGGCCGACCTTGCGGGCGAAGATCGCCGCGGGGAAGTTCCACGGGATGATCGCGACGACCACCCCGTGCGGCTCCTCCCGGACCAGCAGCTGCTCCTGCCGGCCGGCGGCGGCGACGACCTCCCCGACCTGCCGGTACCGCTGGGCGAACGCGTGGTCGAAGAAGGCCTTGACGCCGCCGATCTCGCCGCGCGCCTCGACGATCGTCTTGCCCTGTTCGGCGACCACGATCCGGGCGAGCTCCTCCGCGTGCCGGTCGACCTCCCGGATCACCGCCCCGATCACCTCGGCGCGCTCACCGAGGGTGCGGCGAGCCCACTCATTCTGTGCGGCCGCGGCGGCCGCCAGCACCTCGTCGACGTGCTCCTGGGTGGCCTCCGGCACGGCCGTCAGCACCGCGCCGGTCGCGGGGTTCTCGACGTCCCGGGTCTCCTCGGTCGTCACCCAGCGGTCGCCGATCCGCATGGCGGGCCGCTCGCCGAGCAGGGTGCCGGGGCCGAGGATCGAGGGTGGCGCGGTTTCGGGGCCGGGGTCCTGACGGGCGTCGGTCATCGAGGTCGAGGTGTCGGTCGTGGTGCTCACTGGGACCTCCTGAGCTGGGCGCCGTGATCGGACGGACGTGCATGATCACCGCTCCGGGCGGGGGCGGCGCCGGGGGACGGGTCGATCAGTGCCTTGACGGCGGTGCGGCCGGCGAGGGCCGCGAAGGCGTCCTGCCAAGCATCCAGGGGAAACACGGTGGCCAGGGGAGCGGGGTCGAGGGGGCCGCGGGCCATCAGCGCGAGCGCCGCGTCCCAGCTCGACCAGGACGACGACAGCGAGAACACCACGTCGAGCGCCCGGTTCATCGCGACGCCCCAGGGCACCTCGGCGACCGGGCCGTCGGGGACGCCGAGCACGAGCATGGTTCCCCGGCGCCGCGCCGCTGCCATACAGGTGGCGACGGCGCCCGCTGAGCCGCTGGCCTCGACGACCAGGTCCGCGCCCCCGCCGGCCGTCTCGGCGTGGATGCGGTCGGGGATCGGGGTGCTGTCGTC
>Ga0157369_10010309_pt1 | contig 10658 bp, 8 predicted proteins | sample C25metaG_FD_113461 | JGI IMG/M metagenome (GOLD analysis project Ga0157369, IMG submission 113461) | Corn rhizosphere microbial communities from Kellogg Biological Station, Michigan, USA - C2-5 metaG | ecosystem: Host-associated > Plants > Roots > Rhizosphere > Soil | place: USA: Michigan...
CACGGGCGACGATGTGATCGGCGGCCTGGATGGTCAGATCGATGCCTTTCTGCTGGACCAGCCGCGAGACCACGGCGAACAGCGGGCCATTGGACGGCTCGAGACCGAATTCCTCGCGGATGCGAGCCGCGTTGACCGCCTTGCCGTCCCAGTCGGATTCGTGGAACTGCTGGCACAGATGCGGATCGCTGCAGGCGCTCCAGCCATCGTCGATGCCATTGAGCAGACCGGTCAGCTTGCCTTCCCGCGCCTTGACCTGCAGCAGCCCTTCCAGGCCGCAGCCGAATTCGGGCGTGGTGATCTCGTGGGCATAGGTGTGGCTGACCGTGGTGATGTGGTCGGCATAGACCAGGCCCGCCTTGAGAAAGGAAACCTTGCCCCAGAACTCGAGGCCTTCCATCTGGAAGGCATGGGGGGGGATATCCAGGTCGGCCATGACCGAGGCGGGAAACAGGCCCTGGTAGGCCAGGTTGTGGATGGTGGTAAGGCAAGGGGTGCTGGCACCCTTCCAACGCAGGTAGCCAGCAGCGAGGCCGGTCTGCCAGTCGTTGAGGTGCAGCAGGTCCGGCACCCAGCGAATCGAGGCGTCGCCCAGGGCGAAGTCGGCCGCGGCGCTGGCCAGACGACCGAAACGGATGTGGTTGTCGGCCCAGTCGGCGCCGTTCAGGTCGCCGTAGGGATTGCCCGAGCGCTCGTACAGCTCGGGACAGATCAATACATAGACGACCAGCCCGTCGTCCAGATTGACGCGACCGATGTCACAGGCGGGCATGGCGGCACGGGCGGCGATGCGGCCGACCATCTGCACACGGTCCTTGATCGCGGCCATCACCTGACGGTAGCCGGGGATCAGCACCCGGACGTCATGGGAGGCGGCGAGGGCGCGCGGCAGGGCGCCCGAAACCTCGCCCAGGCCACCGGCCTTGACGAAGTCGGAAATTTCCGGGGTCACGAAGAGGATACGTTTGCGGCTTTCGACGACGGAGCTCAGCGTCAGCTGAGGCTCATCCGTGCGCTTGCGAGGAGAGCTGGATCTGGTGGAAAGAGTGGCAGTTTCAACGGGCTCCAGAGCCCCAAATTTCCCCACGACGGCATTTGCCATGGTGCGCTCCCAATGCAGCAAGTTCGAGACTGAGGTTTACCTGATTGCTTCTTCCTGAAGCTCGATGCTCCTGGTTCAAAAACGCCTACAGCCGAGCTGCTACAGCCTTTTTGCCGGTCATCTCTTCTGAGATGTCTGGATTTGGGCGAGAACTGCTTCGCGGAATTCCAGATTGCTCTCGCACTGACTCTCGGACAACGTCACAAGTTTCCTGCTCGAATGTTGCGGTCCTGCTTCGTATTGCCAAATACATGCCCGAAAGCTGGCGCTCACTCTTGGTGCGCTAAGAAATAAGCTGCAGGTGAACCGCTTAAAGGCTGCCTGATCGAGACAATTAGCCGATAAATCAGACTTCTGGCTGGCGTACGACCGGTTCGTGCCTTTCGTCGGATTGTGGTGTGGGAAGCACATCGCGACGTCCCAGTTCGGTTCGCAGCTTGGGCAGGCAGAGGGGGAACTCACGATTGATGTAGGTGATCAGCCGTTCCCGCACGAAGCAGCGCAGGTCCCAGTTCTTCGAGGAATCGCCGGAGCTCACCAGCACCCGGATCTGGATCGAATCATGGGACGCATCGGTCACCTGCAGCACACAGACACGCTCGTCCCATAAATGGGGCACCTCGGCACAGGCGCGTTCCAATTCGGTGCGGATCGGCGCCAGGGGCAGGGAATAGTCAACCCATATGAAGACTGATCCGATCAGGCTGGACGAGGAGCGCGTCCAGTTCTGGAAGGGGGTCTCGATGAAGTACTGCAGGGGAACCACCAGGCGACGGTCGTCCCAGATGCGGACCACCACATAGGTGCCGGTGATCTCTTCCACCCGGCCCCATTCCCCTTCGACGATGACCACGTCGTCGAGCCGGATCGGCTGCGTCACGGCGATCTGCAGACCGGCGATGAGATTGCCCAGTACCGGGCGCGCGGCGATACCCGCGACCAGGCCGGCGACACCAGCGGAGGCGAGCAGGCTCGCGCCCACCTGGCGAACCGCGGGAAAAGTCATCAGCATCAGGGCGATACCTACCAGCAGCACGACGAAGCTGAGGCTGCGTACCAGCACCCGATTCTGCGTCTGGATTCGCCGTGCTCGCAGGTTGTCCACCACATCCACGGGATTGCGCAGGGCGATGGTGGCTCCGACGGCCTTGACCGCCCTGAGACCCAGCCAGGTGAAGGCAGCGATGCTCAGCAGGCCGGTGAGATGCTGTACCGCACGCAACAGCGGCAGGGCATCGGGTGCGGAATTCCAGACACCTTGCAACACCACCAGAGGGACCGCCAGCCGCGCCGGCTTCTCGGCGTGCTTCACCAGGTTGCGCGCCAGCAAAAAGGGATTGGCCAGCCGGCGGATGGCCGCAAACGCCACTATCAGGAGGATGCTGCTGATCAGCAGGGCGACCCCCGCCGCGATCAGCGTGGTGATCCAGGGGGCGTTGAGCCAACCTGTCCAGTCGATGGCCGTCATACGCATTTCCTCAGGCAGACGGCTTCCCGGGATCCTGAAAAGCTGACGCGGCGGAATCGCGGGAAGCCTTTCGAGATACCTGTTTTCCGACTGAGGGGCTTCGCCACGGTTCCCCGAGGAAGCGGCAAAATACTCTGCCAATTAATACCACCCCTGCAGGAAAAAACCTGTTCGGCTCCCGGCAGGCTTTTCTGTCGATCAGTGGGGCAGGATGTCGCACCTCGCGTCTAAGCTTAGAGGAGAGTGCGCAGCGGACGCAGGATAGGAGTAGAATTCGCGCCCCAACGAGATACGTCCAGTCAGATGGCGGACCTGCGGAGATCGAGACGGATTTATGAAGCCAGTGGTAGTGGTTGTCGAAGACGAGAACATGTTGCTCGGGCTGATGGAAGAGGTGCTCGAAGGCGAAGGCTTTCAGGTGCACACCTTCGGTACCGCGGACCAAGCCTGGGAATACCTGTCGAGTGCGCGTCCGACGCCGGATCTGCTGATCACCGATGTCCGCATGCCGGGTGCCATCGACGGTCTGGAGCTGGCGCGTCGCGTCAAGCAGCAGCTGCCGGGTCTGCCCATCATCGTCTCCTCGGGTTATTTCGAAGAACTCCAGCCTGAACGCGCACCGGATATCTACTATCTGCCCAAGCCGTGGCGCTTCGATGATCTGCTGGCCGGCTGCTTCCGCTTCCTCAATCAGCGCAAAGGCTGATTGCTGTCCTCCGCGGCCTGGTTCCAGGCCGCTTTTCGCGCTTTTTGCAGTTCATACCTTCACCTGGCTTCCCGGCTCGCCAACCTGGCGCAAGGCCTCTGGCCTGGGAAAAGCATCCAGGTAATAGCCCCCACGGGCCGCGCCCTGCGCTGTGATGGCCCATCCCGTGGCAGGGATAGGCCAGCGTCTCAGCGTGGCGATCAGTTGCCCAGGACGTCGACCAGCCCCAGGACGAAGAACAGCACGATGCACACCGCCGCCACGGCAACGGGGATGAAGCGCGGATCCTTGATAGCCTTCCATACGGCCTGACGATTGCTGCGCGACCTTTCCATGACACCGCTCCAGGAGGAAAGCCGGCGAGCTTAAAGCATCGCCGGGGGCGGCGAACAGCGGGGCAGGGCGGCTCTCGTCGGCATTTCCGGCGGCTTCGGCCCCTAGGCGACGCCGATCTTCCACTGCGGTGGGGGCGGCGTGCCGTTGACCGCGAAGTCGCCGACGATGCGATCCTTGTAGATGCGCGGATTATGGGAGGCGAGGGTACGGGCATTGCGCCAGAAGCGATCCAGTCCCTGCGGTCTAAGCGTGGCCGAGGCGCCCAGAGCGTCGAAGAGGCGTCCGGAGGCATCGATGATCAGGTCCGTAACCACATTGAGCGACTGGCAGACCTCCAGTTCGGCCAGTTCCACCGCGCGATCCTCGGCCGCCTGGTCATCCGCCTGCCTGAGGTCATGCACGCGCTGCAGCGCTTCGGCATTCTTCAGGGCGATCACCCCGGCGCAGTAGGCGGCGCTGCGCACCTGGCCTACCACTGCCAATACCTGTGGATCCTGGCTGACCCGGTCGGCATTACCAATGGTGAAGGTGCGGGTGCGAGCGGCGACCGCAGCCGCCACCTCGCTGCTCATGGCCCGCCCCATGCCCGCCAGGTTGGCGAGGTGGAAGACTTGGAAGAAGCCCGGCGAATAGCGGAAGCGCTCGCCTACCGTGACCACGTCCCCAGGCGCTACCCGCACGTTGGTAAAGGTGGCCGTGCCGCTGGCGGTCAGCGTCTGGCCGAAGCCATTCCAGTCATCCACCACCGCTACGCCGGGAGCGTCGCGGCGGATGGTCGCCATGACGCGATTGCCGGCGTCATCGGTGGCGCCCACGTCGATCCAGTCCGCATAGAGCGAACCCGTGGTATAGAACTTGGTGCCCGAAAGCAGCAGGGCGTCACCCTCCCGACGCACGCGGGTACTGAATTCGGCCCGCCGGGCATCGCCGACCTCGCTGGAGGCCGGACCCAGGGTTTCACCCGCGGCGATACGGGCGAACCAGCGGCTGCGGCGTGCCTGGTCATCGCTGTTGAGCAAGCCCTCGACAAAGCCCATGTGACCGCGCAACGCCTGCACCAGATTGGAATCGGCCTCGCCCAGTTCGATGAGCAGGGCAAACAATTCCGGCAGGGTGACGCCTGCACCGCCATGCTCGACCGGCAACCGCAAGGCGGTGAAACCGGCCGCCTTCAGCCAGGCCAATTCTTCGACCGGCAGTCGCCGCTGCACCTCGCGTTCTATGGCGCCCGCGCGAATACGCTGGAACAGCGGCAGAAAGCGGGCCGAGAGTTCGGCGTGACGCGCGGAAGGGCCGGCGCCCCAGCCTGCGGAAATGATGCTCATGGAAAAGAAAATCCTTCTGGTCGTGTCAGCAGAGAGTGGGGAAGCGCGAGCCCAAGACGAGCCAGCTCGGTATGGGCGGCTCGGGTGCAGCCGATCAGCACCATCGCCGCTACCAGTCGACGGCCGAGGGTGCCGACGAGGGATACCCGCGCTGTCGCACGGTATCGGATGCGCGTTGCCGCTTCGGCTCGATTCAGGGTCGGCAGCCGAGGCAGCGGAGGGGGGCTGGACACGTCGCAGGCTGCCAGCTCGGCAACGAAATCCACCCTTGCAGTTCGCGCAGGCGCAGCAGGTAGAAGAGTTTTATCAGACAGCGGCATGGCAAACTTTGAAGTTCGTGAAAGTTGGCGGAAGTCTAGATGGGCGTTCAAGAGCGCCGCCAATCTTCAAAGCTGCTAAGGATATGTCTTTAACTGATTTTTAAATGCAGGTGTTGCTCACGCAACAGTTGAGCTGCCTGATCGGTTTTTGCTTATAAGCTTATGATTTTTTGAGCATTATGCTATGTAAGGTAAGACGTAAGAGATTGCTTAAACAAGGCGTTCAATCAAGCGAAGTTACAAGCAGCGAGGTGGTCGAATAACGTCTTTTCATGAGGTAATGCCTTAACGATATTTGGCTTCCCTCTTGTTTTTCCTTAGGGTCAGCGTTGATTTCTCGTTATCAGGACCCTGCGGTGACTGTCTATCTCGATGCGCGGCACCGCCGCCTGATCAAGCTGCTCCTGCATACCGCCACCGGTCGAAGTGAATGGCCAACCTGGGGGCTGATCGTCGGTGTCTACGCCGGCTGGCTGACGCTGGTCTGGGCGTGGCCGCTACTGGGTTTCTGGATCCTGCCGCCGCTGACGATCCTGGTGGTGCTGCATCAGTCCCTGCAACACGAGTTGATTCATGGACATCCAACTCGCTGGCCTGGGGTGAATGCCTTGCTCGCCTATCCGCCCCTCGGCCTCTGGTTTCCCTTTCCGCTCTATCGTGACAGCCACCTGGCGCACCATCGGCGCGAGAACCTCACCGATCCGACCCTCGATCCCGAGAGCCGTTATGTCGATGGCGAACTCTGGGAGCGGCGAGGGCAGGTCGGGCGTGCGTTGCTCTGGATGGACAAGACCCTGATCGGTCGGCTCCTGGTTGGCCCGATCCTGGCGCTGCACGGCATGCTCGATCTCGAAGTACGCCGCGGGTGGCGCGGGGAGCGGGGCGTGCTGCGCGTCTGGCTGATTCATCTGGCGCTGTGTGCAGGCTTGCTCCTGGCGATTCACTTGCTATCTGGCATTCCCCTGGAGGTCTATGTGCTGGGGGTAGCCTGGCCGGCGCTGGCCGTAACGCTGATCCGATCTTTCTACGAGCATCGTCCGGCGCTGGACCCTGCGCAAAGATGCGTACTCAACGAAAGCGTTGGGGCGCTGCGCTGGCTATTTCTCAACAACACCCTGCACCTGGTTCACCACGATCTGCCGGGCTTGCCCTGGTATTTCATTCCGCGGGTCTATCGAGCCAGGCGCCGTGCCTACCAGGTTCGCAGTGGTGGTTTCCTGTTTTCCGGCTATCGCGACTTGGGCTGGCGTTTCGCCTGGCGACCCGTGGATGCGCCACTGCATCCTCAAGCGCAAGCAGCGGGTACGCCGGCTGGCAGACGGCCATTTGCCATAGTTCTTATCACTAAATAATACCACCCCTGTAAAGAGCTGATCAGTCTCCTTCGACTCCTCTGCTGCAGCACTCAACGGCGAAGGGACCAGCCACGATCGAGACGCCATGGTCGTCATGATCGAACCGAATACCGGCGTTGGACTGCAGACGAAGTGATGCGCAAATTGGGAGCGCTCCGGTTTCACTAGACAGGGGTGTAGTCGAAAGGATGACTTCCGGGATCGCCTCGTCAGGCGTGTTCCCGGTTTACTTCGCCTTTGGCTGATTGCTGCAACAGCCTGACCAAGGCACGGACGCTTTCCGGCAGCGCCTCCAGATCCCTGACCAGGATATTTCGCTCGCGCAGGGCCCAGGGCTCTTCGAGCCGTACCGTCTTGATGGCCATGCTTTTGCCGTGATGCTGGGCGGCGGATTCGGGCAGGATTCCGATGCCCACCTTGGCTTCGACCATGCGGCACACGGCCTCGAAACTGGAAAGCTGGATACGCAGATTCAGGGTGGCACCGAGACGCTCCACCTGATCCCGCAGGAAATTCAGCAGGCTGGTGCCCTCGCGCAGACAGATGTGCTGGTAGTCCAGGGTTTCACGCAAGGTGACCTGGGGCTCGCTCGCCAAGGCATGATCGGTCGGTACTACCAGCGTCAGGCGGTCCATGCTGTAGGGCAGGATCTGCAGATTGCTGGCCTCGATCAGCCCGGCGGTGATGCCCAGATCCGCTGCCCCGTCGATGACCCCCCTGACAATGTCACGATTGAGGCGCTCCTGCAGATCCACCGTCACGCCGGGGCGATCGGCGAGATAGCCGGCCAGCAGCCCCGGGAGGAACTCTGTAACCGCTGTGGTGTTGGCGAAGATACGGATATGCCCGCTGGCATCGCTGCGGTACTCGGTGAATTCACCTTTGAGAAAGTCGACTTGGCGCATAACCAGGCGGGCATGTTGCAGTAGACGCTGACCCGCTGGCGTGAGCTCTACGCCGCGGCTGTCACGGTATAGCAAGCGGATGCCGAATTGGCTTTCGAGGGCCTTTATCCGGGCGCTGGCAGCTGCCGGAGAGAGTGCGGCCCGGCGTGCGCCCTGGGTCAGGCTGGGCGATTCGGCGATATGGATGAAAAGCCGCAGGTCAGGCAGGTCGAAATGCATGCTCTTGTACTCGGTACGTCTTTCGGCGTTCAGCCTAGCCGAATGCCGGCTTACGCAAATGTAAATTCACAGAACGAAACAACTCCCCTCAAGCTGGTTGAGAGCCTAATGACGGGAGCCAGACATGAACACTACGCCGGCCGAAGCCTGGGTGGGGCGAACGCTCGAAACCCACGAGTTCCTGGGTCAACGCCAAGTCGCGCGTATCGCCCATACCTTCGACGAATCGCCGTTGGCTGCAGGCGAGGCGCTGCCGCCGCTCTGGCACTGGGCCTTCTTCGATAATCCCGTGGCAGGTGCCCAGCTCGGGCCCGATGGTCACGCGGCGCGGGGCACCTTCCTGCCGCCGGCGGAAGGGCGTAATCGCATGTGGGCAGGCGGACGCCTGGAGTTTCTCGGCGAACTGCGCGTTGACGAGCAGGCTCGTTGCCTTTCGACCCTGCTACGCGTCGAGGAGAAGGCGGGCCGCAGCGGCAGCCTGCTGTTCGTGACCGTCGAGCATCGCTATTTCCAGCGCGACGAACTGGTACTGCGCGAAGAGCAGGACCTGGTCTATCGCGAGCCCGGAGCGCCCAAGGCCGGCAGCGGCGAAGCCATCGCTCTCGGTGGCTGGGCGGAGTCGGTGGTGCCCGAGCCTACGTTGCTGTTTCGCTATTCGGCGGTGACCTTCAACGGTCATCGCATCCACTACGACTGGCCCTACGCGACCCAACAGGAAGGCTATGCCGGTCTGGTCGTCCATGGCCCGCTCATCGCGACCCTGTTGCTGCGCAGCTTTCGTCGCGCCCATCCCAACGCGCGGATACGGCAATTCAGTTATCGCGGCGTTCGTCCGCTGATCGCACCCGCTCCCTTCACGCTCAGTGGTCAGGTCATCGCGCCCGGGGAGGCGGAGCTGTGGGCCGGAAATGGCGCCGGTGTCGCCCAGATGGCTCAGTTGCATTTCGAGTGACAGCGGTGCCCCTATAACGACAAGAGAGAAACCCCATGCTGGACGAACGACAAGAAGAATTCGCCGCCATTCGCGATGGCGTCCGTGGCCTCTGCGCGGGCTTTCCGGCCGAATACTGGCGCCGAATCGATGAGCAGAAGGGTTTTCCCCAGGACTTCGTCCAGGCGATGACCGAGGCAGGCTGGCTGTCCGCGATGATTCCGGAAGCCTATGGTGGCTCGGGGCTGGGCCTGGCCGAGGCGTCCATCATCCTGGAGGAGGTGAACCGCTGCGGGGGCAACTCCGGCACCATCCATGGGCAGATGTACAACATGTTCACCCTGCTGCGGAATGGCAGCGAAGAGCAGAAGAACAGCTATCTGCCACGGCTGGCCAGCGGCGAGCTGCGGCTGCAGTCCATGGGCGTCACCGAGCCCACCACCGGCACCGACACCACCAAGATCAAGACCACGGCGGTGCGCAAGGGCGATCGCTATGTGATCAATGGGCAGAAGGTGTGGATCTCCCGGGTGCAGCATTCCGATCTGATGATCCTGCTGGCGCGGACCACACCCCTGGAGGCCGTCCAGCGCAAATCCGAAGGTATGTCGATCTTTCTGGTGGATCTGCGTGAGGCCATTGGCAAGGGGCTCACGGTTCGGCCCATCCCCAACATGGTCAATCACGAGACCAACGAGCTGTTCTTCGACGAGCTGGAAATTCCCGCTAGCAACCTCATCGGGGAGGAGGGCAAGGGTTTCCGCTACATCCTCGATGGGCTCAATGCCGAACGCACCCTGATCGCCGCGGAATGCATTGGCGACGGCCGCTGGTTCGTCGAGAAGGCCAGTCACTATGCCCGCGACCGGGTGGTATTCGGTCGCCCCATCGGGCAGAACCAGGGCGTGCAGTTTCCCATCGCCGAGGCCCATATCGAGATCGAGGCAGCCGATCTGATGCGCTGGCACGCCTGCGATCTGTACGACCGCGGCGAAAACGCCGGCGCGGCGGCCAACATGGCCAAGTACCTGGCGGCCAAGGCCAGCTGGGAGGCGGCCAACGCCTGTTTGCAGACGCACGGTGGCTTTGGCTTCGCCACCGAGTACGACGTCGAGCGCAAGTTTCGCGAGACGCGCCTGTACCAGGTGGCGCCCATCTCCACCAACCTCATTCTTTCCTACGTGGCCGAGCACCTGCTCGAATTGCCGCGCTCGTTCTAGGGTGACTGCCATGACCCATACCGAACGTCTGGCGGCCTATCTCGGCGAGCTGGCCTATGCGGATCTGCCAGCCAGCGTCGTCACTCGGACCGAAGAGCTGTTTCTCGACTGGCTGGGCTCCGCACTGGCCAGCGATGGCAGCCATCCCATACCGCTGTTCCATGCCTATGCGCAGGCCATGGGCCCCCGCGAGGGGCGGGCCCGGGTACTCGTCGCGCCCTACGGCACCTCGCCCTACTTTGCCGCGCTGGTCAATGGCGCCGCCTCTCATCTGGTGGAGCAGGATGATCTGCACAACAGCTCGGTGCTGCATCCGGCGACGGTGGTCTTTTCCGCCGCACTGGCCGCCGCCCAGGACCTGGGAAAGAGCGGACAGGAGCTGATCGTCGCCGCGGTCGCCGGCTATGAGGCAGGCATCCGCATCGGTGAATTTCTCGGGCGCTCGCACTATCGGATCTTCCACACCACGGCCACCGTCGGCACCCTGGCCGCGGCGGTGGCGGTGGGCAAGTTGCTGGGCTTCGACCGGGAGCAGTTCATCCAGGTGCTTGGCAGCGCGGGCACCCAGGCGGCGGGGCTCTGGGAGTTCCTGCGTGACGCGGCGGATTCCAAGCAGCTGCATACCGCCAAGGCAGCGGGGGATGGACTGCTCGCAGCCTATCTCACGGCGCAAGGGCTGACCGGTGCGCGCAACATCCTGGAAGGCGAGCAGGGGATGGCTGCCGGCCTTTCCAGTGACGCCGACGCCCGCCGCCTGAGCGATCGCCTGGG
>Ga0157369_10010310_pt1 | contig 10658 bp, 7 predicted proteins | sample C25metaG_FD_113461 | JGI IMG/M metagenome (GOLD analysis project Ga0157369, IMG submission 113461) | Corn rhizosphere microbial communities from Kellogg Biological Station, Michigan, USA - C2-5 metaG | ecosystem: Host-associated > Plants > Roots > Rhizosphere > Soil | place: USA: Michigan...
CAGGAGTGTCATTGCCGACATATCCCCACTTGGCGCGAAGCCAACGGGCAATGGCAGACCACATAACCGGCCCAAGCTCATCGTTACCAACATAGCCATAGTTGTCACGAAGGAACTGAGCGAAACCTGCCATAGACCCCGCGCCGAACTGCTGATCGATAGCACCCTTATACCCGTACAGCTTTGCGATCTTCTGGAGACCGGCGCTGTATGTGATACCGAACGGGTTGAACTCACCCGCAGGTGGGGCAGGAAGGGGGCCGGAAGGTGTGGGGGGAACCGGCGTGTACGATCCGACAACCTCATCCGGCGTGAACCACTGCCAGAAACCATCCGTTGTTGCGTATCCCTCCACTTCCACATGCACATGCGGGCCAGTGGAATTGCCCGTGGATCCCACGAAACCAATCGTAGAACCGTACTCGATACGTGCGCCACGCCCCGGCCCATTGCCATTCACGAAATGGCAATAGAGAGTGTCAGGGGTGTCACCGTCCCAGCGAACCCATGCGTAATGTCCGGCCCTGTCGTTATAGCCACGACTGTAGATATAGCCGCTCGCGGACGCGGGGACAGGGGTGCCCGTAGGCTGACCGAAATCAACACCGGAGTGCCCTGGATAGGTGTCCGGGTCATCGAATGGAATAGGAAGCTTGCTCATTGTGTTTCCTTTCTTGTTTACGGCCAGGTCTGCCACACGCCAGGAGTTACCTCAAGGTAACAGCCGACATGCGGTGCAGGTCGCGCGGCATGAATGTTCGTGTAACCATCCGAATAGAGAGTGTTACGAACATGCATGTTGGTAATGGAAGCGCCACCGTAGTAGAACACGTCGGTTCCACGGCGGGTTTCCGTGACAGTGGTGTATGGATCAATATCAATCTTGTTACCATCGACCAGCACACGCTGAGTAGTTCCAGTGATGCTGATAGCGCCCGTAGCACTAACAAGGTTGGATCCCTTGATCCTGTTGTTAGCAATCAAAAGGTCGTCGCACTGAACGAACGACAGTGCTGCACCTGCGGACGCATCGATAGAGTTGTCCACAATAGACAGGTTCTTCGTGACACCACAGCTAACCGCCGCCGACATATTAACAAACGTGTTGTTAGCAACCAGAATATTATTGGGGAACAGGTTAGGAACAGAAGCCTGTCGCGACCAAATACCAATGCCTCTGAGCCCCAGGTTCTCAAAGTAATTGTTCGTCACCTGAATTCGTCGGGCACCCTCATTAATTTCCAGAAGGTGAACAACAGTTGTGGCCTGATTGCTGACAAACCGGTTCCCGTCGATGACAACGTTTGTCATATTTTCCACGGTAGTTCCCGCAGAAACAGACACCCTCAGCTTACCGTCGAAAGTGTTTCCACGGATGAACTTACCATCGCCGCCCGCGAGGTGAACACACTCGAAAGGTACAACCGTGTTACGGAAGGTGCTGTTTTCTAGAGTGATATTCGGGCCACTTGCATTGTTGATGTATTGGTGCGACTGATTGCCGTCAAAGATGCAATCAGAAATGCGCACATCCTTAGTTCCCAGCATGTAGACCGAAATACCCATTCCCTTGTTTCCCTTAACGAGAACGTTGCGAATGACAATATCGGAGCAATCCAGGATGTTGTTCCACGGTTCGATATCGATGCCGTTCATGGGGAGGGTTCCCTTGTAGACACCGGCGTTGTTGAACCATCCCCCGTCAACAAGGATCTTGCGACCACCAGTGATCGAAAGACCCTGGCGACGGCACCCGTTCACCATGACATTGCGGAGAGTGATGTTCTCAGGGTAGAGAATGTTGCTTTCGTGGATAATGACACCGTCACCCCAGGTATCGGTAATGAGGATGTTCTCAATGAGAATGTTCGTGCCGCCCCACATAACAATACCGTAACCGAACTCACCAGTAGAACCGGTGTGAGAGTACAGGTCACCAGTGATCTTGCCGCCGCGAATGGTGACGTTACTCACTTCATTACAGCGAATAACGTTGTAACCCTTTTCGCCATTGGTGATTGCCTTAAGCTCTCCCACACCAACCATTTCAATGGTGACGTTGTCCTTCATGACGAGTCCGCCATTGTTGCGCAACTCACCATTGCCACCCGTGACGGTTTCATCATGAGCCTTAATCCAGTAAACGTCATCAATGAGAACCGTACCACCACCGATAGCATTCATCCAGTCGATTGCCGCCTGGATCTTAACGGTAGAGCCGATGTTGCTGGGATCCTCACCTGCAACAGCGTTGAACGGCTTATCCTTCACGTTGACAACATGGTAACGCCGCGCGTTGGCGTCAACACCTGCACCCGTGTTGTAGTCCGTGAAGTCGGCCACGTTCAGCTTGAGGTCGAAGCGGTCGTCAAGGCCGTCAAGGATCACCTGAGTAGCGTCCTGGAATGCCTTCGTGGCGTACTTGAGCCGGAGGGCGGTATTCGTGGCGCTGGCATCGTTACCGACGTGGATAGCGATAGCGGCATCCTGGATTGCAGCAGCTTGGGAAGCGAAGATTTCCGCCTGGTCGCGTGCTGCCTCTGCCGCATGCTGTGCGGCAGTAGCCAACTCGACTTGGTTGTGCATTTCCGCGACCGCGGCGGCAACCTCGGCCTCAAGCTCTGTCATCTTGGCATCCCATGCCGCGATCAGAAGCTCAGCGTATTTCTTCCATTCATCGGAGAGGTACGCCATAGAGGTGTTGACGTAGGGAATCAGGTGATTGACAAGCCATTCGCGCATCTGCTCCACCAGATAAATCTGGGAAGGGTTTTCGCGAATAGAGAACCCAACAATGTCAGGCATACTCCCCGCCATACCGGGGGGGTAGACAAGGGTAGGGATGGGCTGGAATGTGATATCGGGGCCGTTAGCCATATGATCTTTCCTTTGTTAAAGTGCGGGCAGGTCGGTGTAGTGGTAGGGAAGAATGTCGGAGCCGTTTTCCCAGACTCCCATGAACAACTCGGAAAGCTGATCGATAATCAACATGTCGGTGTTGATAATCGCCCCGCGATAAGAGTTGATGAGTTCGGCAGGAGCACCCTGATATCCGGTCACATGAGATTCTCCATTGGAACTCTCATTGCTTGTGGAGTCGGAACTCTGCTCTCCGTCACCTACGCTTGTTCCCTTTGAATTGCTATCGGCCCCAGAGGTGGCGTAGTCGCCGTCCGGCGACAACATCACTTGCGGAGTCTGTGACTGGACAGCGCGAGAAGAACTATTGTTCTCGCCCGTGTTATGAGAGGTACTTGTACCACTAAGCACCGCCTCATTCTCACCGGTAGTGATTGTTCGGAGGTCCATAGTCACGAGAGGATCGAACTGGATTTGAGCGCTCTTATACAACTGATTGTAGTAGGGCATGATTTCGTTCATCTTGCGTCGCATTGCGAACACAAACAGATCAACGGTCTCATGACCAATCTCACGGTTATAGTAGTGCTTAATGATCTTGTCATTCAGGGAGGCTCTATAGGACTCCTGAAAGATCGGGTAAATATCGAGACCGATATTAGACCTGAACTCAAGAACCCGGAAAAGCTCAATGGTGAAGTTAGGCACTTGCTCCTGTCCCTTCTACCGTAATCGGGTTGACCGTTTCCGCAGGCTGATTTGCATAGTAGTCCACCGTGACGTTCAAATCAAACATCTCGGAGATTTCCTCTGCCGCCTTCTGGCGAGCGTTCAGGTTCACCCGGCGTGCCGAGTTCACCTGATCGTCATTTGCGCCAACTTCTGCCTCAACAAGTCGCTCTTTCTTGTCCTGATTGGCATTGTTGATTCCCAACAGGCCCATAGCCTCATTCCACAAACGGGAACGAAGAATGGAAAGCGCTTCAATACTCTTAGGGTCAACTCCAAGATCAAGAGCTGCAACCATATCGCCAATGGCAAAGTTGACGGGGATCGTTGCCTCTCCTCTATCAATCATGTCATTGATGTTCTTGGCTGTGAGAGTACTGTTCTCGTTGTAGGTGAGAACCTTGTTGCGCCTAGCATTGCGGGTATTGATTTCGATAGTGCGGTCAATCTCTGCAAGCCTGTTCGCGTAAATCTGCACAATGTCATTATCCGGATAACGAAATGCGTTCGCCCACACCGGAACAGCCTTCAAAGCCGAAACAGTACGCCCAACATAGTTAGGACCGGTAACTGTGAAAGCAATCGGATCCTGAACAAGATTGTACCCACCAGAGGGTGCTCCACGGAGACCAAAAATCTGGTTCGTACCATGTCGCACCACAACTCCACCCGGCCCGATAACCGGCTCATCCCGGAAAACGACGCACAACGCCATGAAGTAGAGATTAAGCTCAAGATAGCGGACGTTAACGCCCGTGCTCTCGAAACCCTTCCATTCAAAACGGCCCATGCACAACTCGCCAAGAACGCGAAGGTACATACGCTCAATAACGGCGGTGCGATAGTCAGTCTGATTACGCTTCGTCTTGGGGCGACGGTTATAGAGATCTCTAATACCGTTCCACTCTTCCATAGAAGTACCCATAATCAACCTTACGGAGCGGGCTCAGTCGGGGCAGGAATCGTCTCTACGGGGGAGAGATACTGGAGCTTGAGCGAACGGAACTCCGCAATCGGGATCCCCACCGGCCCATCAACAAGCAATTGCTTCTGATACGCAACAGCACGAGCGGCGTCGCGAGTTTCCAGCCAGTTCGCAGACGTTCCCGGCGACGTGCCAGCAAGCGCCCACACATCGCCCGGCGTGGACGGGTTGTCATCGACAGAGCTAAACAGAATCATATTCTTCTTCCTCTTTTTCTGTACCGGAGGTTCCGGGTCGGGCTGCGGGTCAGGCGTCGGCGGAACATAACCGTCAATCGTGATCCCCGGCAGTGGCTTGTTGTCCGCGGTATCGATCAGGCCGATTTCATTCGCATCGGCCCAAACCGTAACACCCTTCTCAAAGATACCACGGATTGCTTGCTTGAAGGACTCGGGCATACCCGCCGCGCGAATATACGTTTCCTTCATCTTCCAATAAGTAAACTTCGTCATAACCATGAAGTTGTTAGGCACAAATGCGAACCGCTGAATAGCGTAACCATACCTGAGCCAATACTCACCAATGGCCTGAATGTTCGCCTGATCGGGCATCAGGAATTCAAAGCGGAAAGCCATAGTGCGATGCAGGATATCCAGAATCTCTCCACCAGCCTGCCCGGAAATGCTCGGGGCAGACAACTGGGCATCCTGAATCTTCGCCTGCATTCCCGCAATCGTGTTGGAGTAATCACCACGAGCGGCCCAATCCGCAAGACCCTTATTGGTATCCCTAATTGCCCCCTCAGCGTTTGCGCCAATGGTGCGGGCCGTGTTAGCACTATTCACTCGGTTAGCCAACTGAGCGTTAGAGGCGTCCTGCTGCATCCCCTGACCGATGAGCCCCATGACGCCAGTAGCAGCGCCACCGATACCACCCGCGAGCGCCCCCGCAGGGCCAGCGAACGCGCCCATTCCTGCACCCGTGGCCGTGCCACCAATGGCATTCGTCCAGGCGCTCTGCTGTGCAAGGTTGTTCGCAATACCAGTGCCGATGATGTCAGAGTTGACGCCAACAGTGTTCAACTGATTACCGGCCCAAGTGCCGACAGCGGAGTTATCGTAGGTGGCCTGATTTGCGGCAAGGGCTCTCTGCTGAGACCAATCCGCAGACTGGAAACCGAACGCGATGGAACGTGCGTTCTGTGCCATGTACATGATTCCCTGGTTGTTAACAATTGCAACACTCGGGAAATTGCTTACTGATACGGCTCGATCAAGACCATCGCCGTAAGGCTGAGTTGGGCGGAACGGCTCCTGATTCACACGAGCATTGTAGCTCTCAGGATAAATGGAAACGCGAGCGTTAGGCATCGTGAAAGTTGCCCTCTCACGGTACTCACCATGAACACTATTCCAGAATTCGGGTTGCAGAATAACCTGCTGCCCGGAAGGAGAAGCCATTCGGATTGCCATATACGGGAACGTCCAGAACTTCTTAAGGTGCCGGTAACGCGGAGGAATGTAGTTCACCAAATCTGAACGATCACGGAAATCACCATCCTGTAGCTTGCCCTTGATATCGGGCATTGCCAGAGAACCGCCCGGAGCGCGGTATCCACCAAAGGGAAGTTGTGCGCCAATGGCACTTTCACGGTAATAACGGCGATAATCGGGAACAATGTTGATCGAGATAATACCCTGAGTAACCCAAGGCTTATCGCGGTACTTCCACATGAAGTTCTGGAAATCCTGAACCGACTTGAACAAATACCACGCGGCACCGCTGGGAACACCGAAAGCCACATTAGAAATTGACGTGCGGAGGTTCGGCTTATCAATCGTGCCAGGATCGCCCTCAAGGTCTACGGTGGCACACACGATGATAGAGCTACCCACGAAGACGCCACCGCTCTCAGGGGTAACGCCAATGGGGTCCAGTGCCATGATTTCCCGGATGATACGATCCGTGACCATGTAGTTAGATCCCAGGTCGAGACCTTCCGGAACCGTGAGGTAATCGCGCCCAAAGTTACGGAAGTTATCCATGTTGGCGATACCAAGGTGGCTACGCTCAATGTAGCAACGCCCCAACTGAACGCGACGGATATACGTCTGCCAAAGGTCAAGCTGAACAGTAATTGCCGTGGTGTTGGGGGCTACATACTTCACATCGGTGATGAAGTAATAGAAGTACTGAGCTACATCCTTTTCTCCCACAACAAGTGGCTGTGCGGGGTTGTATACACGCACATAGTTGAACTTGGTTGCAACGTTAAACGGAGTGTCAATCATGATCGGCTCGGACGGCTTAGCGTACAGTGTGCGATCAATGACAAGGTTTGTGGACGCTGAGGAATTGATGTATGCGTTCAACTCATCAGTGTCTTTGTACCAAACAACGTCACGATAGTCGTTATTCCAAGTGACATTCGTGAAAGTAAGGTGAGTGCCGGGAGTCCACACGGCATAGTTGAAGTTCGTTCCGAAAGGGTAGTTATTCGGCGGATCTTTAATCTGATTCATTGTCTACCTTCTATACCAGAATGGGGAGGGTGTAAATACACCCTCCCCAAACCTTAGCACAAACTACTCAGCGATGTAAGTCCACGATGCCGGGGCACCGGGGGCAATCTCATACTTCGTAGCGTCGCGAGAAACAGCCGTGATTACAATTCCAGGGGAAGCCGTAGCAACCTGAACGGAACCGTTGTTCACGTTAACGCCGTCCTTCTTGTACTGAACGCCAGTAACAGTCGGAATGGTGATGTTATTGCCCTCACGGGTGGGAACCTCTGGAGTAACCTCCAGCTTTCCATCCTTGTCATCATCAGGGATGATTTCCGGGTTAGGCCACACGACAACAAGATCGCCCACAACGTTAACCGTGAGACGCTTGTTGAAGGTGGGGTCATCCGTGGAAGTGGCGACGATATCGAACGACGTAGCCGCCTCATCGATAGCCACATGCACAACAGCCGTGTTCGTGATGATGGTGTGAGTGCTCTGCTTACCCTCCAGCGCGAAGCGAACGGCATCGTTAATGCCGCCCTCGGGCGTGGTGATAGCAGAACCGGTCACCTGATACATGGAGCCACGCTCAAGGCTCGTGATGGGCGTGCCGCTCACGTCATGAACCTCAATGTCAGCCATACCAGTAACAGGCGTCTCAATCTCGGGGATAACCGTTCCCTCGCCAACCGTGATAGCGATAGCAGGAACGAACCGCGAGCAAGAGATAATCTGCCAGTGGTGAAGGAAGTGGTTCTCATAGAGACCCGCAGCGTTCTGGGTCGAACGCGTGTCATAGAACACGTCGTAAACCTGGAAGAAATCGGACGTAGTAAGAACCGCTCGAATATCCTTCATGTGCGACGGGAACTCATCAACGATCACGATGCGACTAGAAATCTCCGCATACGAAACGTTGAAGAGAACGGCAAGCGCCTCAACATCAATCGCCGCCTGGAACTCCGGCGTAGTGATAAGAACAAGATCCGCTTCCTCGGCGTGAACCGGCATACCTGCCGCGTTGTAGCGACGGGACAGGAATCGAAGCTTGCCAGTATACGTGCGGATCTGTCGCAGCGCCTGTCGAGCCTGGAGGGATCCGTCCGTGTCGAGCGGAATCTCAGGGCTGTGAACCTTGAAGAATCCGCCGTTACGCTCGTACTCCCCAAGGAGTTCCTTCATCATCAGGTACTCGTCCCAGTTGTCAGACTTAACCGGGGCGTCCATCAGCTGAGTGATGAGGGTGGAAAGACCAGTGGAGGTGAGGAACGCCCGCTTAAGCGTCGGCTCATCAATCGTGATCTTGTACATGTCTTCACGGTTGATGGTGTGGTAGGAGGTCTGAATCTCCGGACGCTCACGCGCAAACAGAGCACGCTCACCATAATCCTGATCGTGGTCGTAGCGATACGCCTTGAGGACGCCAACCTGGAATTCCTCAACCGTGTCACCGAACTCAAGCATTCCCTTCTTGAAGATTGCAAGAGGGTTGTTCCACATCTGATTGCGGCCAATGGTAAGGCCAACCTTATTGATAAAGGCAGATGCGAACTGATTCCACGCGCCCGGGAACTTATCCATAGCGCGGACCGTAGCAACAAGGTCGGCCTGATCGGCCTTGGGAATCCGGGCCTGGAATTCCATTCCCATGTCCTTGCGGACCCAGTTGAAGATTTTGTCACCGCTCTGATTGGGGTCAAAGGGGACCATCGTAATAGGCTGCATTTACTTTCCTTTACTTATACTCGGGCTCGCCGAAAATGTCTTCGACGTCGTCATCGTTGTCATCGGTGTCATCAGAGGAGTTATCCTCTTCAATGGAAGGCTCTCCATCGGTAGCAGGAATCTGCTTAATGAGGGAGTACATTTCTGCCTGGAGCTCAATGTTCTGCTGAGTCAGTTTTGCAACCTCATCAGTAAGAACCTGAACGGCAGAATCGGCAAGGCCCATGTCCTCGCCGTAGGCGGAATTGATATCGTCCAAGAACGTATCAGGATAGGCAACGGTTGCACCATCCTCACCGGTTCCCAGGGTGGAAATGAGATCGTTAAAGCGTCCCATTGTAACCTCTTTCTTTGAATGTTTAAGCGTACATAAAAGGGGAGGAACCTAGCCGTATTGGGCGGTTCCTCCCCTATCTATGGTGATGCATCCGGCGTGCGGAATCGGCAGGTTGCGAACTCATGCTACCACACCCGCGATCCAACGCGTGCAAATTGGTGGGTAGTCCGATGCCGACACTTCCGGACCCCGTAAAGGTTTGAAAGCATCGGCACCAGGCTACTACTTCTTGGGCTTGTCCGCAACCTCTGCGGTCTCACCCTTGGGCTTCACGGTGCGCGTGCGCTTGGGCACGAGAACCATGAACGCCTTAGTGGTGCCGTCGCCCTGATCCTCCGTGGAATCCTTGACGGCGCTGAAGTTGGCCTCACGAGCGGCGTTCTGGAAATGAACGATTTCGTTCGCGATGGTGCCGCCTCGGACGCCCTCCACCTTCTCGGTCGTGCCGACAATCGCGTAGGCCGCCCCGTCGCCCGCAGCGATAAGCTCCTGAATTGCTCCAGCGTACTTGTTCGGCTCGACGTGACGCTCGTAGTTGGTGATAAGACCGGACATGTTCTTCTCCTAATGTTTGTGGGAACCTGCCTGATTCCCGGTGTGCTAGAAGTCTAACACACTATCGCTCACAGTTTCAAAGTGAACGGGATCTTTTCCAGAACCAAACCCCCCGGGACGGAACGCGGTGCAAGCTTCCCCGTAAATACCTTCCCATCAACCATGTCATCGAACGTCAACTTAGATGCAACCGGCTCAGGGAGGCCCGCAAACGCTACCTTATACTGTCCATCCTCTTTCAACTCTAGATACGCCTTCGCACGAATGAAGAACGCTTCCTGATAGTTATACTCGTGCTTCCATGCACCTAGCTTCGTCGGGTGCACGTCGATGGATTCGGGAATCGTGTCTTGCATGAGATGTAGGGAGTCCGTATCTGCATACGCGAACACGTCATAATTTGCTTGGGCGGCCCGGATAGTTAGGTCTCTGGCATATGAGGTTACGAACACGGCAATTGCGGTATAAATCGGAGGTTTACGCGCATCTTCCCCCCGGATATATCGCACCTTGTTATCCTCTAGAATGGGAACCTTTCCGGTAACATTGGGGTTGCTGCCGAATTTCCCGTATAGTGCGTTAAGGTGCAACTTTGCAATTTCTCTCTGGCCGCCTTCGCTGTTCGCTTTCACTTCCATCCATTTATCGATGTACCCATCGAACATTCCAATAGTGCCGCGAAACTTCCATCCGCCGCCATATTCCAGAATGGTCATATCGTAATGATCCATATATAGTGCCAGATCAATATTAGTCATCATCAGTGTTGTCGGCTCTTTCACCTCTTTCAAGTAAACCGTTGCTCCAAAGATAGATGATCCTTTGATTTGCAAACAAGGAATGTGATCCGGCTTCAATCGAGCAGTAAACGTCACTGACATGATGACAAGAGGATGCAGCGCTGTAGGCGTTACCCTCCCTTCCTCAAACACGGGCATGCCATAGGGGAGCACAGTGTTATACATCACGGAAGGGTACAGTGAGTTAACATCCAAAACTAGGCCGCTGCCAACCTTACGGC
>Ga0157369_10010312_pt1 | contig 10657 bp, 8 predicted proteins | sample C25metaG_FD_113461 | JGI IMG/M metagenome (GOLD analysis project Ga0157369, IMG submission 113461) | Corn rhizosphere microbial communities from Kellogg Biological Station, Michigan, USA - C2-5 metaG | ecosystem: Host-associated > Plants > Roots > Rhizosphere > Soil | place: USA: Michigan...
GGCCGCCCGTCCGTGTCGCTGCCGGAGCACCTGGCCATCGTCGACGCGGTGTGCGCCCGCGACCCCGAGCGCGCCGAGCGCGCGATGCGTGCCCACCTCACCAGCGTCATCGACATGCTGCGCGGCTTCGCCGCGGGTCCCGACACACCGGTGCTCCCCACCGGCGAACCGGCGACGGCACACACGGACGCGTAACGGCGCGCGCTGCCCTCGGCCAACCCGTCGTCAACTCGTGTTGCGTCATCGCGTCCCATCACTGTCACCCGGTTGATGTGGTTGCGCAAGTCGTGGGGCGCGCGCCGCCACTCGCCATGCAACACGAGTTGAGGATGCGCGTCACGGCCGCTCGTCCCTTCTTTTGCGGGCAATTCGGGCGGCCGAGTTAACAAACAGGTAACGGTCACGTCAACACGTGTTGCTTCGGTTAACCCCGCTGTCACACGATGGCCGACACCACGTACTCAACTCGCGTTGCAGATGTCGGTAGAGGCTGGAGGCACAGGTGGGAGTACGCCGCGTCGATGTGGCGAAGCTGGCAGGCACATCGCCGGCCGTCGTGAGCTACGTGCTCAACGGCGGACCGCGCGGGGTCTCGCCGGACACCCGGGCCCGGGTCCTGCGGGCCATCGAACAGCTCGGCTACCGGCCCAACGGGATCGCCCGCTCGCTGCGGATGAACCGCACGATGACGCTGGGCCTGGTCGTACCCGACACCTCCAACCCGTTCTTCGCGGAGCTGGCCCGGGAGATCGAGGAGGCCGCGTTCGCGGAGAACTACACGTTGCTCATCGGCAACGCCGCCGAGGACGACGCCCGCCAGACCACGTACGTACGCACCTTCCTGGCCCGCCAGGTCGACGGGCTGTTCCTGGTACCGGCGCACGGACCGGTGTCGTGCCTGCCGGAGCTGGCCCGCTCGGGAAAGCCCTGGGTCGCGTTGGACCGCAAGGTCGCCGGCTCCGGCGTACCGGCGATCCTGTCCGACAGCCGTACCGGCGCGAGGGTCGCGACCGAACATCTCCTGGCACACGGCCGCCAGCGCATCGCGTGCATCGCCGGGCCGAAGGACGTGTCACCGGCGGCCGACCGGGTCGCCGGTTGGCGCGACGCGCTCGCGGAGGCCGGCGTCAGGCCCAGTGAGATGTCCGTGTGGCACGGGCCCTTCGGGCGCAGCGCCGGTTACCGGGCGGCCCGCGAGATGCTGGCCGACGGCCGCTTCGACGCCGTCTTCGTCGCCAGCGACCAGCAGGCGCTCGGCGTCATCCGGGCGCTGCAGGAGCTGGGCGTACGGTGCCCGGACGAGGTCGCCATCGCCTCCTTCGACGGCATCGCCGCATCCGCCTACGCCACTCCCGCGCTCACCACGATGGCGCAGCCGTTCGCGGAGCTGGGCCGTACCGCGGTGGCCCGGCTGATGGAGCGCATGGACGACGCGGCCGCCGCGAGCGACGACTCGATGGTCGCCGTCGAGCTGGTACGGCGCGGCTCGTGCGGCTGTGACGACCCGCCGGGTGGCGGCGTGGACCACGGGGAGGCCCTGGCATGACCCGGGTGATCGTCGTTGGCAGCGCCAACATCGACCTGATCGCCCAGGTGGACCACCTGCCGTTGCCCGGCGAGACGGTGCTGGGACGCGAGGTGGCGCAGCGGCCCGGCGGCAAGGGCGCCAATCAGGCGGTCGCGGCGAGCCGGTTGGGCGCGGACACCATCATGTTCGCCGCCGTCGGGCACGACGCGTTCGGCGAGGCGGTGATCGCGGCCCTGCACGCGCAGGGCGTCAGCGCCCGCGTCGCGCGGGTGGCTGCGGCCACCACGGGCATCGCGATGGTGACGGTCGCCGCCAACGGTGAGAACTCGATCGTCGTGGCCTCCGGCGCCAACCACCGGCTCGACCCCGACGCCGTCGACGGCGAACTCGCCGCCGCCTGCCGCTCCGGCGACGTACTGGTACTGCAGCTCGAGGTGCCGACCGGTACCTGCCTCGCCGCGGCGCGTACCGCGCGGGCCCGCGGCGCCTCGGTGGTGCTCAACGCGGCCCCGCCTCCCCCGGTCGGGGATCCACTCTTCCTCGACCTGCTGCGCCACGTCGACGTGTTGATCCTCAACGAGGGCGAGGCGCAGGAGCTGGCCCGGCACGCGCAGGTACCGGCGGGCGAGGACTGGCCGGGGATGGCCGACGGGCTGCGGAAGCTGGGCCCCACGACGGTCGTCATCACCCTCGGCGAGCAGGGTGCCGTCGCGGCTTCGCCCTACGGCGCGCACCACCAGCCCGCGTACCGCGTCGACGTCGTCGACACGACCGGCGCCGGCGACGCGTTCTGCGGTGCGTTCGCCGCCGCGTACGCGCAGGGTCGCGAGCTCGCCGAGGCGCTGCGACGCGGCTGTGCGGCCGGCGCCCTGGCCTCCACGGCGCTGGGCGCGCAGTCCGCCATGCCCGGCGAGTCCGATCTCGACCGTCTACTGAGGACGGTGGGCTGACATGCGCCGCTCCGGCCTCTGGCATCCCCGGCTCGCCCAGTTGGTGGTCGGGCTGGGTCACGGCGACGAGCTGATCGTGGCGGACCCGGGCCTGTCCGTACCGGTGGGAGTCGAGGCGATCGACCTCGTCTGGTCGCGCGGCGAGCCCGGGTTCATCCCGGTGGTACGCGCCATCCTCGCCGAACTCGTCGTCGAGCACGCGACCGTCGCCACCGAGCTGTCCGACGAGAAGGTGCTCCGCGACCTGCACGACGAGCTCGGCGACACCCCGCTGACCCGGGTGCCGCACGAGGAGCTGAAGGCCGCGACCTTCACCGCCCGGGCGGTGGTGCGCACCGGCGAGGACACGCCGTACGCCAACATCGTGCTGCGAGCGGGGGTGCCGTTTTAGATGCTGCCGTCCGACTACACCGAACGCGTCTACGCCGGGGTGCTCGGCAAGGTAATCGGCGTGTACCTGGGCCGTCCGTTCGAGGGCTGGCGGTACGACCGGATCCGCGCCGAACTCGGCGACATCACGTACTACGTCAACGACCGGGCCGATACCGCGCTCAAGCACCACCTGCTGGTGGTGACCGACGACGACATCAGCGGCACGTTCGTCTTCCCGCGCGCGCTGCGCGACGCCGGCCTCGACCCGGCACCGGCCGACGTCGGGGCGGCCTGGCTCAACTACATCGTCGAGGACAGGTGCGTGCTGTGGTGGGGAGGCCTGGGCAACTCGACCGAGCACACCGCGTACCTGCGCATGAAGGCGGGCCTCACGCCGCCGGACTCCGGCGCGATGGCGGTCAACGGCCAGGTGGTCGCCGAGCAGGTGGGCGCCCAGATCTTCGTCGAAGGCTTCGCGATGACCTGCCCGGGCGATCCGAAGGGCGCGGCCGATCTGGCCGAGCGGGCCGCACGCGTCAGCCACGACGGTGAGTCGATCCACGCGGCCCGGGTGGTCGCCGCCCTGGTCGCCGGGGCGTTCACCGCGACCGACATGGGCGAGTTGCTGGACGACGCCGTGGCGCTGATCCCGGCGGGCAGCCTGATCCGGCGGGTCATCGACGACGTGCGCGGCTGGGCCGAGGGCGGCGACTGGACGGACACCCGGGCGCGGATCGAGGAGCGGTACGGGTACCACCGCTACGGCGGCAACTGTCACGTGGTACCGAACCACGCCGTGGTCATCGCCGCGCTGGCGCACAGCGGCGGCGCGTTCGACACCGCGATGACCGTGGTCAACACCTCCGGCTGGGACACCGACTCCAACTCGGGGAACGTCGGGGCGATCTGCGGCGTGTTCGGCGGCCTGGCCGGCCTGTCCACAAAGGATTGGCGTGGCCCGCTGCGGGACCGCATGTACCTGCCGACCGCCGACGGTGGCGCGGTCGTCACCGACGCCGCCCGCGAGGCGCTGGCCCTGGCCCGGCTCGGGCACGCCCGCCACGGGCTCGACCTCGCCGAGCCGGCCGCGCGCTTCCACTTCACGCTCCCCGGATCGGTGCAGGGCTTCGCCTCCGCGAAGTCCTACGCCACCGGCCTTTCCGGCAACGTCACCGGTACGCCGCTGGACCGCGTCGAGGACGTCGCGGTGAGCAACGCCGGCGGCAGGCTGCGCATCGACGGCGCGGGAACGGTGGTGACACCGACGTTCATCCCGCCGGAGGCCCGCGACATGCCGATCTACGGCCTGCTCGCCAGCCCCACCCTCTACTCCGGACAGACGCTGCGGGCCTCGGTCAGCGGTGCGCGGGCGCGGCTCGTGGTCATGCACTACGACGGCGACGACCAACTGGTGACGCTCGCCGGCCCGCCGGGGGTACCGGAGTGGACCGTGCCGGACACCGGCGGTCAGCCGATCGCGTTCGTCGGCGTACAGGTCGACGGGCCGGCCGACCTGCATCACCTCACCTGGGACGGTTCCCCCGAGGTGACCCTGACCCGGCCGGCCGACGGCGGCGGCATGTGGCGGCGGGCGCTGGTACCGGCGGTCGACCGGTTCGACGAGCGTTGGCCCGAGCCGTTCCGGATCGTGCAGAACCGCGGTACCGGCATGCTGGTTTCCGGAAGTCGTGAGTGGCGGGACTACCTGGTCACCGCCGACGTCACACCACATCTCGCGGCGGCCTGTGGCCTGGCCGCCCGCGTACAGGGGCTGCGCCGCTACTACGCGCTCGAACTCGCCGGACGCGATCGGGCCCGGCTGGTGCGCGGCACCGGTGAGGTCCTCGCCGAATGCGGGTACGCGTGGGAGTTCGGCCGCACCTACACGCTCGCGCTGCGGGTCGACGGGAGCCACCTGGTGGCCCTCGTCGACGGCGCGACGGTCCTCGAGGCCGACGACGACGCGCTGGACTGCGGCGGCGTCGCGCTGGTCGTCACCGAGGGCCGCAGCGCCACCACACGGATACACATCTCCCCCACGACCAACCCCAACTCAGTCGCACCTTAGGAGCAGTCATGACCGGATCAACGATAGATCGCCGTCACCTCCTCGCGAGCGTGGGCCTTGCCGGCCTGGGAGTGGCCGCCGCGCCGCTGCTGGCAGCCTGCGGCGGCTCGAGCAGCGGTACCAAGGGAACCGGTACCGGCACGGTGAACCTGTGGATCGACATCACCGGCGACGCCAACCAGAAGTACTGGGACGACAGCGTCGTCGGCGCCTTCGAGAAGGCCAACCCGAAGATCACCATGAAGACCAGCTACTACAAGGGCAGCGACCTGCGGACCCAGGTGCAGACCGCGCTGCAGGCCCGCTCCGGCCCGGACATCGTGCGCGGCCCCAGCGCGACCCAGACGATCGCGTGGAGCAAGGCGAACGTACTGGCGGACCTCACCCCGTACAGCAAGCAGTGGAACTGGAACAGCAAGCTGTCGGACTGGGCGCTCAAGGCGTTCACCTTCAACGGCAAGCTCGCCGCGCTGCCCATGCGCGTGGACACCATGATGATCTACTACAACAAGACCCTGTTCGCCTCGAAGGGCTGGAAGCAGCCGACCAACCGGTCGGAACTGGAGGCGCTGGCCACCGAGGCTGCCGGCATGGGTATCACCCCGTTCGGTTCGTCCAATGTGGACTGGGCGGCCGCCGCCGAGTGGTTGATGACCGTGTTCTGGAACCACTTCTCCGGACCGGACGCGCTCTACCAGGCGCTCACCGGGAAGATCAAGTTCACCGACTCGGTCTTCGTCGACGCGGTGGCGCTGCTCAAGTCGTACTTCGACAAGGGCTGGTTCAGCGGCAGCGTGCAGAAGTACTTCTCCGTGCCCTCCGCCGAGATCGGCGCCAACTTCGGCAAGGGCACCGTGGCGATGATCCCACAGGGCGAGTGGTACATGAGCAACGTCGGGCAGTTCTTCGGCGCCAAGGCGGGCAACAACAACGCCTGGGACTGGATGCCCGTGCCGTCGCTGTCCAGCGACGTCAAGTACGGCACCTACGCGCTCGGCATCGGCGGCTCCTTCGCCATCAACTCGGCGAGCAAGAACCAGGACGCCGCGGCCGCCTTCCTCAACTGGTACTACGGCGACCGCACCGCCGCACTCAAGCGGATGGCGGACGTGCCGGCGACCTACAACATCCCGATCAACTTCAAGGACTCGGAGATCCCGTCGAGCGCCGACCCGAGGGCGGCGCGGGTGCTCACCGAGCTCAACAAGGCGGTCGACAGCGGCAACTACGGCTACGTCACGTGGACCTGGTGGCCGCCGAAGTCGGACACCTTCGTGTACCAGGGCTTCGAGAAGGTACTGACCAACGCGATGACGCCGGCCCAGTACTGCCAGCAACTCGCCGACCTGTTCAAGCAGGAGAGCTCGAGCGGCAACCTGCCGCAGATGATGCCGAGGAAGTCCTGACCGTGACGACCGTACCGGTTCCGGCCCCGTCCCGTACCTCAGTGGCGCGGGGCCGGGCCCGGATGCGCCTGCGTCGTGGGCTGATCGCCTGGGCGTTCCTCGTGCCGCTGCTGGTACTCAACGTGCTCGTGGTACTCGGCCCGTCGATCGCCACCGTCTACTACTCGTTCACCGACTGGTCCGGCATCGGGCCGGCCAACTTCATCGGGCTGGACAACTACGTCAACGCCGTGAAGGACCCCGCGGTACGTGACGCGTTGCTGCACAACGCCATCTGGTTCGTGCTGTTCCTGTCCGTACCGATGGCACTGGGTCTGCTCGGCGCCTACCTGCTGAGCCAGGTCAAGCGGTTCGCGATGGTCTTCCGGGTGCTCTACTTCATCCCGTACGTCACCGCGAGCGTGGTCAACGCCGCGCTGTGGAAGATGCTGCTGTCCCCGGACAGCGGCATCGGCCACTACCTCGGCACGCACCACGCCTGGCTCGGCGACACCGCCACATCGCTGTACTCGGTCAACTTCGTCGTCGACTGGCACTGGTGGGGCTTCCTGGCCGTCATCTTCTTCGCCGCCATGCAGAGCGTCGACCCGCAGCTGTACGACGCGGCGAAGGTCGACGGCGCGAACAAGTGGCAGCAGTTCAAGTCGGTCACGTTGCCGGGCATCCGGCCGACCACGATCTTCATCTTCCTGATGACGATCATCTGGTCGCTCAAGGCGTTCGACTACATCTACATCATGACCCACGGTGGGCCGGCCGGCTCCAGCGAGGTCATCTCGACGCTGATGTACAGCCAGGCGTTCAACAACTACTCCGCCGGGTACGCGGCCGCGCTCGGCATGTCCATGACCGTGATCATCGGCATCGTGCTCGCGGTCTATTCGTTCCTGCGCAAGAAGGGGTGGGAGGAGTGACCGCCGTTCTCACCCGCGATCCGGTCTCCACCGGGAAGCAGCACGGCACGCGCCGCGGGCCGCGCCGGGCCTACCACTTCCCCAGCTACCTGATTCTGGTGGTACTGGCCCTGTTCGCGGTCGGGCCGATGGTCGCGATGCTGTTCAACGCGTTCAAAAGCAACTCACAGATCGGCGCGAGCCCGCTGGCTCCGCCGACCTCCCTGAGTCTGCACAACTTCACCACCGCGTGGACCGAGGGCGGCTTCGCGACCACCATGCGCAACAGCGTGATCCTGGTCGTCGGCGCGGTCATCGGCACGACGATCGTCGCCGGCCTGGCCGCGTTCGCGCTCAGCCACCTGAACGTACCGGGCGGCGGCGGCTTCATCGCCTACCTCTTCCTGGGCAGCGCCATGCCGGTGCAGTTGTTCGTGGTACCGCTGTTCTCGCTGTGGACGCAGTTGGGGCTGACCGACAGCCTGTTCGGCCTGATGGTCATCTACTGGGCCACCGAGGCGCCGTTCGCGACCCTGCTGCTGCGTTCGTTCCTCCTCAAGGTACCCAGGGACTTCGTCGAGGCGGCCAGGCTGGACGGCGCCTCGGATCTCACCATCGCCCGGCGGGTGATCCTGCCGATGGCGTGGCCCGGATTCCTGACCGTCGCGCTGATCGTCGGGCTCGCCGCGTGGAACGAGTTCTTCTGGGCCATCACGTTCATCCACGACCCGGCCAAGCGTCCGGTGTCGACCAGCTTCCTGGCCTTCCAGGACCAGTACTCGACCGACTGGGGACTGACCAGCGCCGCCGCGTTGTTCATGCTGATCCCGGTGGTGCTCCTGTTCATCGCGCTCCAGCGGCGCTTCGTCGCTGGCCTGACCTCCGGTGGTTTGAAGTGAATTCGCGACCCGACCGACCCAACATCATCCTGATCATCTCGGACCAGCTGCGCCGGCAGGCGCTGGGCTGCTACGGCGATCCCAACGTGTCCACGCCGAACATCGACGCGCTGGCCGACTCCGGCGCCCGGTTCACCGCCGCGTCCTCGACCTACCCGGTCTGCGTGCCGTACCGGTTCACCCTCATGACGGGCGAGTACGCGCACACCCGCTTCATCCCCTCCATCGAGTGGCGCATGTCCCCCGCCGAGCGCACGCTGGCCGACGAGTTCAACGACGCCGGCTACGACACCGCGCTGTTCGGCAAGTGGCACCTCTACGGCGGCTTCGGTCACCTGCCCGGCCACACGGTGGTGAAGGCGTCCCGGACCCCGGTGCCGAGGCCGTTCCAGGGACGGTTCAAGAAGTTCGCCGGCTTCGACATCTGCAACGACCCGTACGACACCTGGTACTCCACCGACGACGACCCGACGCTGCGCAAGCTGGACGGGTACCAGACCGACGGCCTGTTCGACATGGCGATCGACTACGTGCGCGGTGCCGAGGGCCGCGGCGCGCCGTTCGCCACGGTGCTTTCCGTCGAACCGCCGCACCCGCTGTTCACCGCCCCACCCGAGTACCTGGAACGGTGGCGCGACCGGGACATCGTGCTGCGCGACAACGTGGAGCTGGACAAGGAGTACAAGCAGCGCGGCCCGCACGGCCGCAGCCTGCTCGACGACCTGCGCGTGTACTACGCGATGATCGAGAACCTGGACGACAACGTGGGTCGCCTCGTGGCCGCGCTGCGCGAGGCGGGCCAGTTGGACAACACCGTCATCGGCCTGACCGCGGACCACGGCGAGCTGCTCGGCTCGCACGGCCTGCTCGCGAAGCAGCGACCGTACGAGGAGTCCTGCGGCATCCCGCTCATCCTGTCCAACCTCGGTGGCCGCGTCGTCGACGACCCGGTCTGCACCGAGGATCTGTTCCCGACCCTGCTCGGCCTCGCCGGCATCACGCCCCGCGACCCGAAGCCCGGCATCAACCTGGCCCCGCTCGCGCGCGGTGAACAGGACCGGATCGACCGCGAGGGGGTGATGCTCGAGTTCGTCTCCGAGCTGCGACCCAACATCGTCTTCCACAACGAGACGTGGCGCGGCATCCGCACCCGACGGTACAAGTACACGGTTCTGGGCGACGCCAACGGCGGGAAGCCGTGGCAGTTCTTCGACCTGGAGACCGATCCGTACGAGCAGACCAATCTCGTCGACGATCCGAAGTACGCCGACGACGTGAGGTACCACCACGAGCTGCTGCGGGCCCGGATGGTGGAGACCTACGACCACTACGTGCTGGCCCCGGCCTTCGGCGTCGACGGCCTCAACGAGTGGGACCCGAACGCCGAGCACCTGCTGCGGTTCGGCTGACATGGCCGTGACGCGACCGAACGTCGTCATCGTCCTCGCCGACGACATGGGCTGGGGCGATCTGGGTTGCTACGGCTCAGCAATCCCGACCCCGAACGTGGACCGGCTGGCCGCCGAGGGCGTGCGGGCCACGAACTGCCACTCGGCGTCCGCGGTCTGCACACCCAGCCGGTACGCGCTGATGACCGGCCGGTACGCGTGGCGCGGGCCGTTGAAGAACTTCGTCCTCATGGGTCACGGGCCGGCGCTCATCGAGCCGACCCGGCCCACCCTCGCGAACGTTCTGCGCGCATCCGGGTACGCCACCGGAGCGTTCGGCAAGTGGCACCTCGGGCTGGGCTGGCGGCACACCGACGGTTCGGTCCGCGACGCGTTCGCCCCGGGCGCCGTCCTGCACGACGACGTCGAGACCGACTTCGGGCGGGACGTCGACTACACGGCGCCGGTGACGGGCGGCCCGCTGGAGCTCGGCTTCGACCGCTTCTTCGGCATCGCCGGCTCGCTGGACATGCCGCCGTACGCCTTCATCGACCAGGACCGTACCGTCGGGATCCCCGACCGCGAGAAGGAGTACTACCTGACCGAGCAGCGCCCGGGCCTCCAGGTCGAGGGGTTCGACGAGCGCGAGGTCGACGTGCGCTTCGTCCGCGAGGCGTGCCGGTTCGTCGAGGAACAGAACGGTCCGTTCCTCTGTTACCTCGCGCCCTCGGCGCCGCACCGGCCGAACGTGCCGCCCGCGTTCATCAGGGGACGCTCGGGCCTGGGCGACCGCGCCGACGGCGTGTGCCTGGTCGACTGGGCGGTCGGCGAACTGCGCGCCGTACTGGAGTCCCGCGGCCTCCTGGACGACACCCTGTTCATCGTCACGAGCGACAACGGCGCGGTCACCTACTTCACCGACGACGGCGACCCGATCCGGCACCGGCCCAACGGCGACTGGCGTGGCCAGAAGGGCGACCTGTGGGACGGCGGGCACCGGGAACCGTTCATCGCCCGGCTGCCCGCGGTCTTCGGCGCCGGCACGTCCACCGACGCCCCGATCTGCCTCACGGACATCCTGCCGACCGTGGCGAACCTCGCCGCCGCCGGCACGTCACCGGGGGCCGCCCTCCCACCGGGCGCCGCGGAGGAC
>Ga0157369_10010314_pt1 | contig 10656 bp, 6 predicted proteins | sample C25metaG_FD_113461 | JGI IMG/M metagenome (GOLD analysis project Ga0157369, IMG submission 113461) | Corn rhizosphere microbial communities from Kellogg Biological Station, Michigan, USA - C2-5 metaG | ecosystem: Host-associated > Plants > Roots > Rhizosphere > Soil | place: USA: Michigan...
CACGCTGGCGAGCGGTCAGGTGTTGCTTGACCTCTTCGCGCACCGCGATCAGCAGCATCTGCGCCTCCGCGTGCGCATCCGGTAGGGGCGCGTTATCTGCATCAGCGGATAGCGACTCAGCGGTCAATGGGATCTCTCGTCCGCGCCACGCGTGGCGGCGAACCTTCGCGCCGGCCTCGACCAAAGCGAACTTGCACGCCCACGTCGTGAAGCGACTCTCCCCACGGAGGTCGGCAAGCCGGCGGAGGATCGACATCATCGCGTCGTCCGCGCTCTGACAGGCGAGATCGTCCAAGTCCGCACCATGCAGGTTCGGAAACACCGCGCCGCGGCGATTGACTTCGAACCGCGCCGCGCGGAGCAGCAGGGCGTGCAGCGCGGCAATTGCGGCGTCGCGGTCGGGACCGGCATGACTCAGCCGATATACCCAGTCGTCGGACGGCGCCCCCGGATCTCCCGTGACGGCATCGCCGATGGCGCGGGAGGACCTTCTCGTCACCCCCCAAGCGAAGCCTGCCGAGGCCGAGAGAGCAAGCGGTTCTGTCGAGGCAGCCGCGCCGGTCGGGTCCTCGCGCCAAACGTCAACGTCCGTGGCAAGCGTCATGACACTGATTAGTGCCGCGACGTGGTACCCGGCATACCACCGATGTCAGACTGTCCGCTTCCGCAGCGGTGCTTGGCCTGGATGGCTCGTACGTGTATTTCGTTGGCTGATGAACCCTCCCTCAAGGACGAGAGGAGCCCTCGGCGAGGTGCATGATGACGCGGTTTAGGTCAGCGCCATGACGACGATCGGCCCATTAGCCGATCCCCCCCTGGACTCGCGCGCAACGCCGGACGGGCCGTCCGAGGACATCAGCGCACAAGCGCCGGCGGGCGGGCCGAAGCCGCCGCGGCGACGGGTGCGGACGCTGCTGCTCCCCGTGCTCGTGCTGCTCGGTTTGGCACTTGTCCTGGCGCTGGCGCCGGTAGCGCACCGCGCTGCCCGCCACCTACCGCTTCCGCCCAATGATCCGACGCCTATCATCGCCGGTTCGACCCGGCCGGGCACGACGGCATTGCGCGATGTGCCGGTTGGGCTCCCGCCCGGCCTCACGATAACCACGGCGGATGACCTGCAGCCCTACGCGATCGCTGCCCTCGGAGCGGCCGGCACCGAGGCACTGACGGCGATCCTGTCATCCCCCGACTACATTTCGCCGAACGGTAGCTATCCGCAGCCGTATCCATACCGCTTCGCACCGCTCGAGCCGATTCTCGATGCCGCGCCACCAGCGGAATTGAGGAGCGGCGCGACCCAGCTCGCGGCCGCGCTCATCACGTTGGCTGGCCGGCCCGGATCCAACGATGCCACGGCATCGAAGGCCGCACAGCTGGCCTACGCCATCCTGGATCGGACGCGCGCATCGAGTGGCTGCGACGGTCAGCTCGACCTGCTGCTGCTCCTAGCGGGAGATCCGTTGACCAGGGCCGAAATACTTGCCGACGAACATCAGCGCACCGCTGCGGCGTGTCCCGACGAGCCGACGCCGGGCTGGATCGTCGGCCAAGCGCAGATGCGCAACCTGGGGATCCCGCTGACGCCGAGACCGACCTATTCCGACCACGACATTGATGCGAAGCTCACCGCGATTATCACTACCTTCCAGGATCTGACCACCCGGTTCCCGCACGACACGGCAGCCGTCAGCGGACTCGGTGACGCGTACTTGCGGGTCGGTCTTCGGCTCCTATATAGCCAGCCGTTCACGGCACGCCACGATCTACGTCTGGCCGTGGCTCAGTACAACCGAGCGGCGCAACTGGGCGCCGCCCATGACGCCGACCTCGGCCGAGCGCGGGCTCTGGTCGCTCTCGGCGAATCCCAGCGGGCAGTGCCGCTCGCGACGCGGGCCGTCGCGGACTCGCCGCGGCCCGGCGGTGCCCTGGAGGTCTTGCTAACCGCCAAGGAGGGTGCCCACGACTTCTCCGGTGCGGAGAACGTGGCCGGCATCCTCGACCGGAGCGGGCCGGCCGCGTACCCAGTGGCCGCAGCGTTCTACCCCGACCCGAGGAACTCTGACGCCGTCGGCTCGTTCGCTGACGCGTCCCGGCCGCTGTCGATGGGCGCGGAGACGTTGGCGCCGCTGGCGGACGTCCTAATTCCTCCGGGTGGTGCCGGAGGGACCGTCACGGATCTCTCGTTCATTCCGCAATACCGTGACGATTTCGGGGTGACCGGCACCCTGATCCGCTGCCCCTCGCTGGCGGCGCGACGCGACGCGATCCTCGCCGGGCACTCTGCACAGGCTCTGGATGAGTGGCCTGACCGATTCACGGGCGCGCGCCCCGACACCGCCTCGAGTGACTGCGCGGACGTCGACAACAGCCTAGAGTCGATCGCCCGGCTGGTCGCGCAGCAGCCGATTGCCAACACCGCGGCGAGCAAGGACGATCTCACCGATCAATGGCAGAACCTGTTGCGTTGGGCTGGAGACCTGCCGACCGCTCGGAAAGTGATCTCGACCTGGGAGGCCACGGATGGCGATCGCAGCGCACTTCCCGCGCTGCGGCTAGGAGAAGTCGCCTTCCTTCAGCATGACTATCACGAGGCCGCGACCCAATTCGACGTCGCCGCCCGACGGGCCCGACTGTTGCACTACGACGACGAACTAGCCGTGGATCAGGCCAAGCTGAATCGCGGAGCCGCGCTCTTCGCCGCCGGGCGGAACGCGGAAGCGGACGCCTTGCTGCGCCCGCTCATCGACCGCGGAACATTGGAGTACGCCTATCTGATCTCGAAGGACGACACCGAAACGGCAGACAGTTTCGCGGCCGTTGCCTACTACGCGGCGGAGCAGCTCGCCGACTATGAGAGCGCGACCAACGACCTGCACGCCGCGGTCGACGACTACAACACCGCCCTGAGCTGGACCGCGCAGCTGGACGGTCATGGCGTGCGTCCCGAGGTTCTCTACAACAACCTCGCCCTGGCCGAACTAGGTCTTGGTGCAACGGACCCGGCCGCGTCGCTCTCGGCCAAGGCGCTCGACTCCGATCGCATGAATCCCGCATTCCTGATGACGGCCGGGTTCATTGCCGACCGCGCCGGAAAACTCTCGCTCGCGGCCGACTACGACCGACGCGCGCTGCAGAGTGACCCGGGTGCATTCCCCGCAGCCAACGACTTGGGCGTAGAACTGGCCCGCCAGCACCACGAGTCCGCGGCCGTGACTGCCCTGCGCCAGGCGGTCGGCGCCGATCCAAGCTACGCACTGGGCTGGTTCAATCTCGGGGTACTCGAAGGACGTCGAGGTCCGCTCCACCTACCAGCCGCCCAAGGGGCGTTCGCCAAGTCATTCGCTCTCGATCCGACGCTGAAGGACCGACGCCATGATCTGACGATCGATGCGTCGGTCTACCGAACGGCACTCGACCTGTCCAAACCATTGCCGCCTCGATGGAGCTTGGCCGAAACGCAGAAGGCGGTTCCGATTGCGACGGCCGGGCTGCTCGCCGCATTGCTACTAGGCTTCGGCCTGGCCAGATCAGCTAGCCCGGGCGGCACCGATCTCGCCAAACAGTGGCTGGAGCCGCTCGGCGAGCGGCTGGACGGAGTCCGCGGCCTGACCCGGCTCAAGCATCCGGCCTGGGCAGTGATAGCGACAGTCGCGACATTCCTGTTCGCGTACCTGCACCATGCCAGCGGCCCGACGGAGGTCGCCGCATACGTCCTCGGCGTCCTTGTCCTGACGGGCGCAGCAATGTACGCGCGCATCGCGATTGCGGCGCGCGCGAACGTGGCGACGACCCAGACGTCGTGGCCGCCGGGCATGGCATTCGGCTTGGTCACCGGCATCATCGGGCTACCCTGGGCGCCCCTGCCCGTCGTCAAGACCAGCCCCGAGTCCACCCGGGTCCACCTCGCTGCCCCGCTCACGGTCGCTGCGCTGTCCGTCGTGCTGTTCGTGGAATCGGCCTGGCTCGGTGTCCCGCTCACTCAGTCACTCGCGGTGGTAGCGCTCGTCATGGCCGGATCCACCCTGCTACCGATCAAGCCACTCGACGGAGCGAACGTCGGCAAAGCAGGTTTCATGGCCGCAGCCGGAGTCGTAGGAGGGGCTGTCCTCATCGCGCTTGGCATCATCTGATCGACGCAGGCGGCGGCATCGCGCCCGGTCCGTGCCGGAGTTCTCCTACTGAACCGGGGACTCCGGCGGCGGCAGTTGGACGGTTGCCGTGTCTTCGACGGATTGGACTCCGGTCACGGTCTGCAAAAGTTGTCGGCGATCGTCGGGGACAGATCCGGAGATCACGCCGATCTCGTTGAGGACCTGGTCGACGTGCATGCCGCTGCGGCGAAGATGGGCGGCAACCTCCTCGATCTTGTCGAGGTGAGTGTCGTCCACGGTGACCGTGACCCCGGCCATGGTGTGGATGCTACGCCGTCCGGCTCCTGCTACTGGGGCGCTTGAACCAGTCCGGAGCCGACGTCAACCGATGGCAGCTGCAGCCGTTGCGCCCGCTGGGTAAGCGTCGCCCACAAGTCGCGGGCCTTGCGAGCGCGGGCCTGACACCACAGCGCAGCGATGCCGGATACGTGCGGCGTGGCCATGCTGGTACCGGAAATGCTCCGGTACATCTGACTGCTCTGCTCCGGCCGGGGCTGGTTCCAGGAGGAGAACACACCCACTCCAGGGGCCGCGATGTCCACACTGCCGCCACGGACACCGGGGAGGCTGCGCGCCGAGAAGAACCCGATGTTGAGCAGGTTGTCCAATGCGGCGACGGCCATGATCGAGGGGCTGTTTGCCGGAATACCGACGAAGCCGAACTGCTGTTGCGGCGGCAAGGACGGCTGGTCGCGGTGTGCGTTGTTACCGGCTGCCGCCACGATCAGGCAACCCCGATTCAGCGAGCGGCGGCCGACCTGCTGATAGGCCTGAGACACCTGCGGAACATCTGCGCCGAGAGACATGGAGATTACCTCGGTGCGATTGGCCACCGCCCAGTTGATGCCTGCCAGAATGCCGGTATCCGCACCTGACCCCTGATCGCTCAGCACCTTCCCCACGAAGATGTCGGCCTCGTGGGCGCACCCGTAGCGGCGCACACCGGAGGCAGGCGCCTTGGGGCCGCAGGCCGTCCCGACGCAGTGGGTGCCATGCCCGTGGCCGTCGTCCGCGGTCGCCACGCCGGGCACGAAAGACTGGGCTGTGATGTTGCGGCCGGCGAAATCCGGATGATTAAAGGTGAAACCGGTGTCCAGTACCGCCACCTTTATGCCCTCACCGGTGAACGGTGACGACGAAACGCCGCTCGCCTGCAGCCCCCAAGTGAATTGCGGGGTGTCCTGAAACACTTGGGCTACTTCCGCCGCGGCGAGATCAGCGCGCGCGCTGGCTAACAGTCGGCTGCTCAGGTCGGTGACGCCGTCCTGATAACCCCTTAGGTAGTCAATGCCCGGTAACGACAAGATGTGATGCACGTACTCTGGCTCCACCGACAGGATGGCCCCCGGCGCGGCCGCCCGCATCGCGGTCACTTGAGCTGGTTCCGCCGAGACAACTGCTACGCCGAGCTCCGCCAAGACGACTGCATCACCGGCCTGGGCTTGTCCAACGTCCAATGCCTGCTCGGCGAAGTCTCGGGAACTGGCCACATGAGATACGCCAGCGCCGCGCAACGTGGCCTCCAGGTCAGCCTCGTCCTCGTCAGCAAAGGTGACCACCCACCGGCCCGTTGTCTCCGCCGTTCCGCCCGGCGACGTAACGGCGGCCACAAGTTCTTGATCATCCGGAAACATCACAATCCCCTAATCCGCTACAGCACACCGCGAGTCTGCGCGACAGCCATCTTCAATTCGATTGTCCGGTCGAACGGTTGGATCACGAGACCACATCGTCGACCGAACGAGAAGGCGAGCGAGTGATCCCGCAGCAAATCCATATCTTTGAGTTTGCTCGCTGAAGGCGCGCCACGAAATTCGACGGGCCCGTATCAGCCTCGCACAACGCTGCTCCTGTTGGGAAAGGCGCGGCTGCCGTCTCGACAAGCCCAAGAGACGTCACCGGGCCCAACCGTGACGACGCCACCGTCGCCTGACCGAGGGGATGAGTCATGTTCGATGCCTGCACGACGAGCCGGAACTTCAACCGGCTTCCGATCGCGGCCCAGCGCTCGGCCGATGAGGCTCTGAAGGAACGTGAGCAACGTGCACGCGCCACATCCGAGGAGCGAAGCCGAAAAGCCGCGGACATTGCGGCCAGCGCCAGCGACCGGCTGCGTCGGCTGCTCGGCCCGGACAACTACGCAGATCTCAGGCAGCTGATGGATCGCGAGCGGTTGGCGGTTCGCGACCTGCTCCAGCCGCCCCAAGGTCTGACTTCGTCATTCGACGACGTGAATGAAGCCAGGCGGCAACAGGCTGACGCTTTCCTGCGGAGCCGCAAAGTCAACCGCGAGCAACTGGCCGAGATCAGAACGGACTATCACGTAGCGATAGCGGACGTCCTGGCGGCGGACGACAAGAACATCACCACCGGCTTTCATCTAGCGAGCAACTTGGATAAGTGGCTTAGTCTGTCTCCGCTGCATGATCGCGCCTTGCCATGGGGCGTTGTTGGACCGGACGGCGGTAACGACCCGCACGCGTTTGAGGTCTTTCGGCCGCCCTTTTTCGGATTCAACTTTGGATTTGTGCCGGTCCATAATGACAACTTCACTGTCGATCGGATTCACACACTGAACCCGTCGCTGGGAGACGTGGGAATCGCCATCACGATGGATGATGGCGACGCCGGTGACTTCGACTACGCCTCGGGCGATGGCTTCAGCGAGATCGCGTTCGGGTTCGTGCCACCAGTGTCAGGGCTGGTCGAGGTGCTCATCGACGCCCAGTGCGTCGAAGGCACTCACCGGCTAACCACGTCCGATGAGTGGGGATGGTCGGATTCCGGCACCGGCCAGCGGAACTCACTGGTGCTGGACGTGCTTCATCCGAACGTGTCCGAGCCGTCCTACGCCGAGATGTCAGTTTTCGAGCTGCAAACCGACGACGACACGAGCACGGTTCGGGAGAACCTGACCCGCGGCGCGCACTACTTCGCGCAACTGTTCAGTGCCGGACCGGTGCCGGCCGGCGAGTCCGTCGTTGTGTGCGCGGGGACACGATCCTTCGATCTGAGCGGCACAAACGATGTGTCCATCCACAGCGCATCTGACTTCCGGTGGTTCATCAGCTCGGTGGAGATCCGGATCGCGCCCTAGTGGGATGGGCGCCCCCGGTGAGCCGGCGTGACTCACCCGGTGTGGGTGTCATGCCGGCCGCCGGGCTGCCCTTCAGTGGCGTTGCCCCTAGTCCATGGCCGCGCCGGTCACCGTTCGCTCGGCTCGGGAATCTCGTTGTCGTGACGAGCCACGCGAGATTCCGTCTCAGCCCGGCGTTCGGTGGCATCTTGACCGGGCGCGAACGCCGGCTCCGTCGGCTCGGCCAGACGGCCATGCTCGTCGGCACCGGCATCCGGCCCGCGTTCGTGCTCGTAGGTGGTCGGCTCCGCCCACGACGAGGTTTCAGGAGCCGTGGTCGGCGCGGGTTCGACGCGCTCCTCCCTGGCGGTGAACGCCGCCGCGCGACGCTCGGCGGCTCGAACGTCCCGAACGCTATGTGTCGATATCCGGCCCAGCGCGAACGACGCGACGAACAGAATCGCCGCACCGATCGCATAGAAGAAGAAGAGCGACTCCAGGGTGCGGACACGGAGATCCGAAGCGGGGTCGGGTTGTCCGAGGTCAACGGTCAGGTAAGCCGCGAGCGGCGGCCCGAGGATCAACCACGCTCCACCGGCGACGCCCAACCAGGCACCGAAGATAGCCATCACGCGACTCGTGCTGAACAGCAGGATGAGGCCTCCTACGAAGGCTGCGGCACCGGGGGCCACTTCCATGTAGCCGCGCTCGGCCGTCCACATCCATGCCTGGTTCGCTGACGGGGTGTAGGCGAAGTCGAAATACGGTCCAATGAATGGCACCAGTGCGGCCCATGCGCCGAGCACGACGAGCAGCAGGCCACTGAGTGCCCCGCGCGTTCGAGGAACGCGAAACCGGCTGCCTGCGGTCGTTGTCGACTGCGTCATCACTACCTCCTCGGGACTTTGGATGCCGAGGGGCCCAAGACGCCGCGGCAATGCGTCCCGACGAGGGTGTACCCAGCTTTGTCGTCTCTCTATCGCCCAGGACCATCAGGCGGGCGGCCCTGGCCGGGGTGTTGGGCCGGGGTGACCGGGGTGTTCTACGGGCGCGACCGGGCGCTGACGGCCCGCCATGGTGGCTGTCAACAGAACACCCCGAGTCAAGGAGCCGACAATGTCCACCCTTCACCTGCACCAGACCACCACCGCCACCCCGGAGCAGTTCCTGGCCGCGCTGACCGACTTCGGCCCGGACCGGTCGACCATCTTCCCCAACAGCCAAGACCAGCACCTGCAGGTGCACTCCCGTACCGCCGCCGACGTCACCGAAGGCACCGGCGGGGTGTGGGAACGGCTGCACTACGACTGGTCCGACCCGACCCGCATCGTGATCACCGACACCGACTCCAACGTGTGGGGCGGCCGATCCAGCTACGTCTACACGCTCAGCGCCCGGCCCGACGGCCGCACCGACATCGACGAGGTCGTGACGCGCGACGGCAAAAACCTCAAAGGCCGCATCATCGGCTTCGGCCTCGGCACCGCCATCGGCAAGCACACCTTCGAAAAGGTTTGACCGGCACCGTCAAGGCCATCGAAGCCCGCACCACCACAGCACAGGCGGCCTAACCCACGCCACCACCCAGCCACCCGCCGCCGCACCCCGAACATACGCCTTCGGGGTGCGGCGCTCGCTGCTCCAACGCAGTCATCGGATGAAGCCAACCAGCGGTCATGATGTTGGTGCCTGGTGCAACCGGGCGAGTCAGCTCACCACACAGCCGGGGTGGCGGTCGCCGCCCGCTGGAAATGCGTGGACGAGCGCATCGGCGATATGCCGGGCTCGTTGCGCGTATCCGTACGAGGTGTAGTGGATGCCGTCGGAGATAAACCAACTGTTCTGGACCACTGCGGCCCAGTCGTAAATTCGCATGTTTCGATAGCGGGCGCAGGCTTGCAGCACGGCTGCGTTCCAGGCCTGCATGTTCGCCTCGGCGTAGGGGCCGCTGCCGAGTCGTGTCTTCACGTTGACCCACAGCACCGGCTGATCGGCGAGCAGCGTCATCATCTTGTTGATCCGGCCGACGCGGTCCAGGGCGGAGCCCACGAAGACATCGGCCGTGTCGTTTGTGCCCAGGGCGAGCACCCAGCAGCCGCGCACTCCATGGCTAACTAGTCCCGATGCCGTCTGGTAGATGTTCGCTTCCCCGGGCTCGACGGTTTCGAGGATGGAGGTGCCGCCGGTGATCTCGATGTGCTCGGTCGTGGCGCCGACGCGCCGGTACTGGGCATCGATGCGGTCGGCCGGGTTGGGCAGGTAGTTGGGGTCGACCAGCCCGTCCGAAGTGGAGTCGCCCATGTGCGTCACGGTGGTGCACGAGGTTGTGACGGGTACCGCGCTCGGCCGGCTGGCGTTGACGGAGGGATGGCGCGAGGGCGTGGAGACGGTTGGAGACGTCTTCGGCGCCGTGATCGTGATGCCGGTCGAGGTGCTGGCCGGCTCGGCCCGCGAGGTTGGGCCGGGGGTATCGGCCAACCCGACGCAGGCCGTCGCCAACACAGCGATCGCCGCGGTCGGAACGGTCCAGGCCCAGCCGCGGACGGCCGCCAGCCGCGGGCGGCGGCGCCAGTGCCGGCCCAGCGCGCCGTGTCGAATCGGCTGCTCGACATACTTCCAAGACAGTGCAGCCAGCCCGATGGTGGCCGCCAGCTGCAGCCCGGCTCGTGGTAGATCCACCCGGCCGGTATCGATGGCCGCCCCGGTCAGCACGATCACCGGAAGGTGCCACAAGTAGATGCCATAGGAGCGCACCCCGACCCAGCGCAGCGGTCCCGAGCCCAGTGCTCGCCCTACTCGGCTGGCCGGATGCGCGGCCACGGCGACGACGACTGCGGTGGCCACGCTCAGCGCCACGAGGCCGCCCCTATACAGCGCCGGTGAGTACTCGTCGGTGCCGACGATGAGCGCCACAATCACGGCCAGCCCGGCCGCGCCGGCCGTGTCCAGCGCCCACCGCTTCCCGGCCGCCAGCGGTCCGGTCAGCCGCTGGCTGGGCCAAACGAGCGCTAGCGCCGCGCCGACGAGGAACCCGAACGCTCGGGTGTCTGTGCCGTCGTATGCGCGGGTGTTGTCGAAGCCGGGCTGGTAAAGCAGGGCCATCCATACTGCTGAGGCCGCGGTCAGTCCCAGCGCGACTACGGCCAGCCCGGGGTAGATCTGCGGATGCGGTCGCCGCCGCCGGACCAGCCACAGCGCGCCCAGCAGCACCCACGGCCACACCAGATAGAACTGCTCCTCCACCGCGAGGGACCACAGATGTCCCAGCGGGGTCGGCGGTGCGAACCGGTCGAAGTACGAGACGTTCTGGACGATCAGCCTCCAGTTGCCGGAGAAGCCGACCGCCGAGAGCACGGCACCGCGCAGCCCGGGCAACGCCGCGCGATGGGCCACCGTGATCCACGCGGTGACGACAGCCAGCATCACCAG
>Ga0157369_10010315_pt1 | contig 10656 bp, 10 predicted proteins | sample C25metaG_FD_113461 | JGI IMG/M metagenome (GOLD analysis project Ga0157369, IMG submission 113461) | Corn rhizosphere microbial communities from Kellogg Biological Station, Michigan, USA - C2-5 metaG | ecosystem: Host-associated > Plants > Roots > Rhizosphere > Soil | place: USA: Michigan...
AACAGCAGCGGCAGAAGCAGAAGGACGGGGAACCGAAACACGTAATCTCATGTTAAGCGGCCAATGCGAGGACAGGGCTCCGGATCCGCGGCTGACAGCCGCTTTGGAACAAATGCGGCCGGGAGCGGCGCTCGACCTGGCCTGCGGATCGGGGCGCCATGCGCGCTGGCTTGCGAAGCGCGGCTGGCAGGTGACGGGGGTGGATCTTCTCGAGACAGGGCCGCCTGACGTTGATTACGTTCGGGCGGATCTCGAGCGGCACGAGTTCACGATTGCGCCCAACGCCTGGGATCTGATTGTGTGCTGGCTCTACTGGCAGCCGGATCTGCTTGCGCCGATCGCAGAGGGCGTTCGCAAGGGAGGACTGGTCGCACTTGCCGGGAAAACGACCGGGAGGTTCGCGACGTCGCTTGCCGCTTATCGGGCGGCGTTTCCAGGGTGGACGGAAATCGAGGCCGGCCAGAATGAGGGTATTGCGTGGCTGATCGCGCGCAAGTGATCAGGAATACTTTCGCAAAACGGCCAGCAACCGGCCCTGGATTGCAACATCGGCAGCCGGGGCTCGAATTGCGCTCATGCTGGAGTTCGCGGGCTGCAGCCGCACCATATTGCCCGGCTCGCGATAGAAGCGCTTGAGAGTGGTTTCCGAGCCGCCGACGAGCGCCACGACGATATCTCCGTCCCGGGCTTCGGCCGTATTTTCGACCAGGATCATGTCGCCCTCGCAGATGTGATCCTCGATCATCGAGTCCCCACGGACCCGCAAGGCATACGTATCCTTGTGACCTACGAAATCCGCGAAGCTGACGCTGGCCTTTTCATCCCAGGTTTCGACCGGCCTGCCCGCCGCGATCGTGCCGACAAGAGGTACCTCGAGCGAGGCCTGCATGCGGTTGCGCCGCTGCTCCTGGAGATATCGGGGCGCGACATCAACGGACCGGCTCTGGTTGTGTCCGCGGCTCAGATAGCTCTTTTTCTGCAGGGCTGAGATGTGTTTGTGCACGGTCGCGATCGACGCCAGATTCAGCGCCCGCGCGATTTCTTCGTAGCTGGGGCTGTAACCGTTTTCCACCTGATATGAGGCGATGAAGTCGAGAACCTGCTTCTGACGTGGAGTTAACGCCATCTTATAAAGCAGGATAGGCGAATAAAAGGGGAAATGCAAGGGGAAACGGGGAAAAGAAGTCACAGGCCAGAAGCCGAGGAAGGCAGAATGGGCGCAACAAAACACGGAATGCGCGCACTCAGTGGATGTTTTCAGGTAGCATAATCCTCACGCCCGGAGGGGGGAATCGGGAAAAGCGATGGCAAGCACTCAACCTGAACTGATTCGAACGCTGGTTCCGGCGGACCGGCCCGCGCGTTACGAAAATCCACCCAAATATCTGAATGAGGCGCTGGAAGATGCCGAGCGGCTGTTGAAATATGCCTCCGAATTCGGCGTCTCGATCGAGGACGAGCTTCGCGATCACATCCTGCACGCGCGCGCCGTCGGGGTCGTGAACTGGACCGAAGACGTGGCGGCAAGCGTGCTTGCATCTCTTTCGAAGCTTGCGGCGCGCCTGAAACCGATCACTGCCGAGAGCCTGAAGGCCTGCTCGGATGACGGTACGCGCCCCACAGTGCGCAGATACTGGATTGTGGCGATCTGCCTGGCGATCGTCATCGTGCCGTTTTCGCTCGCGAGCTTCATCGCGGCCGCAATCTCAAATACCATCAAGGCGGATATCGCTGTCGCGAACGATCTGGCGGTGAAGTTGCGCGCGCAGGTGGGGCCGCCGGATAACGCGGGAACGGCGCCGAAATCGGGCAACCAAACCAGCGATACGCTTGTGATCAGCGAACTCCAGCAGTACGCCACCGTCATTCGAGCCATCGATTCCCGCACACGGCAACTGAATGCGCTGGTGCTGTTCGCAGAACGAGATCCCTTCGAGCGCATTCGCACAGACCAGAAGAGCGTTCATCAGAAGTTTCAGCTCCCGGCGGGATTGCCCGATTTTGCGAAAGCCGCGGACGACCGCACCAACATTTATCAGGACGTTCGCTACTTCGCGCAGAGTGTTCTCGACGACGTTTCCTTCTTCTACGGCGCAATTACCGCGTGCCTGCTCCCCGTGCTTTACGCGCTGCTCGGCACCTGCGCCTATTTGTTGAGAACGTTTGAACAACAGATCGCGACCAGAACGTTCATGCCGTCATTCGCCGATTCCGCCCGTTTTCTCATCGCGGCAATCGGGGGCGCCGTAGTTGGCCTGTTCAATGATTTTGTGATCGGACAGGGCGCATCGATTCCGCCGCTCGCTATCGCTTTCCTTGTGGGTTACGCGGTCGACGTGTTTTTCGCGTTTCTCGAAACCATGCTGCAGACGTTTTCGAGGACAGCGCCGGCGCCGCACGCGGCATCCACATCCGGCGGCGGCCAAAACTAATCTGAACAGATTAGCGACCGAATCGGACCTCACGCATTAGACTACTTCCGAGGGCTGACAATGGCCAGCATCAAAGATGTAGCCGACCGGGCAGGCGTCTCCATCGCCACCGTCTCGCACGTTGTGAACGGAACTCGCGGTACGCGGGCGCATACGCGCGAGCGCGTGCTTGCGGCCATCCGCGAGCTGGGTTACGCGCGGAACCAGACGGCGCGGAATCTGGCGCGCGGACGCAGTTCGCTGCTCGGACTCATCATCTCCGACATCCGGAACCCGTTTTTTCCCGAGGTCACCTCCGGGTTTCAGGACCGGGCGCTCCTCCACGATATGGACGCGCTCGTACTGAATACCAACTACGATGCGCAGCGGACATTGAATTCCGTGAGGCGGCTGATCGGTTTGCAGGTACCCGGGGTTGCGATTCTCACATCGCAGATTGAATCGAGCATAGTCGATCTGCTGGCGCGTGCGCGCATTGCGGCGGTTTATCTCGATCTCGGCCGCGTGGACCGGTACATTGCGAATATCGTCATCGATTACGAGCACGGGATATCGGAGGCGCTTCGTCATCTCGCCTCGCTCGGGCACAAGCGCATCGGCTATATTGGCGGACCCACGCATTTGCCTTCGGCGCAGCGCCGCAAGCGCGCGTTTATGGAGACGGCCGAGCAGATGGGGCTCGCTCCCGACAGGGTCGTGGATTCGGATTTCACGGTGAAAGGTGGTTATTTCGCCGCTTCGCGTCTGTTGAACGAGAACCCGCCGACGGCGATCGTGACCGGCAACGATCTCACCGCCATTGGCGTTCTGCATCGCGCCTATGACGGGCGCATCCGGGTACCCGACGATCTTTCGGTAGTCGGATTCGACGACATCGTATTTTCCGAATTCACGCAGCCTTCGCTCACAACGGTGGCGGTGCCGCGCGCCGAGATCGGGAACGTTGCGTTCGAAGCGCTTTGGGCGATGATCGCGGAATCGAGTGACGGCAAAGAGCACCGCGTGGATACGAGGCTCGTGCTGCGGCAGACGACACGCGCATTGAATGCGTGAAGCTGGAGTCAGACGATGCGGTCGAGGATTTCGGTTAGCCCAACGGGATCGCTCGAGTGCCCGCCCGGCGTGAGGCCGGGCCCAATTGCGATGGCTTCGGCGTGATCTTCAAACCAGACGAGAAACTTTGACTTCGACGCGCCGGAAAGCCGCTGGTGATTGAGCCAGGTGTAATACGCACCCATATCCGCGTCCACGAGCGATCCTTGCGTGTCCAGTTCCGGTTTCCCGTGGGCTTCGGCCAGCAGTTCGTTCATTCCGCGGTCGCGCTGGCGAGGGGCATACCGCACGACCAGCGTTAACGGCTGGGCGCGGCGCAGCGCTTCTCTTGCCGCCCATTGCGCGAAAGTGGTCGAGAACACCTGGGTTCCGGAGCCCTCTGTCAGGAGGCTGAGCTGAAACCGGGTGAGCACGGGATCATGCTCCGGGGAGAGGCCGATATCTTCCGGTTTCATCCGGGCAAGCTGAGTGCGGAAGATTTCCGGACCATTCCACGCCTCATACGTTTGCTGCATCTTCGCCTGAAGAGCGGCGCGCGCCGGCGTCAGGTCGGCATACGAAACGCTCGCAATACCGGCGGAATTCATCAGCGTGGGGCGGCCGCCATCGATATACCAGTGGGCGTACGGCGACGGATGCTGCCGGGCACGGCGATTGAGCGCTTCGAGCACCGTTTGGAACCCGCTCGCGGCGCGCAGACTCGAGAAATACATCCCGTGCGGACGGAGTTTTCGGAAGAGAGCAATCTGGCTGCGATCGACGCCTTGCCCGATGACCACTATGCCGAGGCGATACGTCGGGAGAGCCGCGTCGGGAGAGGATGCGGCGGTTTTCGCCACGTAATCGACCGCCGCAGCAGTGAAGGCATCGATTTGCCGCGTGGCCCATAAATGAGCGGTGAGTTGTTCCGAGAAGCCGGCGGGCGAATTGACCCAGTCGAGCGCTTCCAGAGCAGCCGTCAGGCGTATGCGGGCGAACGGCGCCAGTAAGGAATCGAAACCGGCGCTGTCGAGGTGAGCCAGGTAATCAAACTGCCGGTCAATGTCGCGCCGCTCGGCCGGGAACTTCCAGTCATAGACGATGACTTCGCGCAGAAGCAGCGGCACGAAGGCGAGCGGCATGCGCTTCAGCTGCTCAATCCGTTCCGTCGCGAGGCGCCGCGCTTCCGGCGGGTAACCTTTGAACGCGTCAGGCGCAAGAGCCGCCGGCAGCACTTATGCCACCTCCGGGATCGGTTTGCCCTGTGAGAATCGCGCGTCGAACCCGAGGAGCGCGCCGATGGTGGGTACGAGATCGACAGATTCCACCGGGCGATCGACGATCGTTTTCTGACGAGTGCCCGACCCGAGCGCGAGCATCCAGGTGGTGCGCGAGAGCGGGTCGCCCGTGCGGTGATGCTGGAATCCGTTGCCGCCGGAATCCATATCCGAATCCCTGCCGAAATCGGGAAGGATCAACAGCGTGGTTTTGTCCTTGTACTCGGGCTCGGACTGGATGGTCTTCCAGATATCGGCGCAGAGGCGGTCCGAACGCCGGATGCCCTCGAGATAAAGCGAAAAGGCGCCCGAATGCGCGATATCGATGTCGTGCAGGGTGATCCAGAGCAGGCTCGGCGCCACCTGCCGCATCAGTTGTTTCGCTACGTAAACGGACAACTCGTCCGGGCTGGTGAGAGTCTGGGCGTGCGCCGTGAAATCGGAGACGGAGACCCGCAGGACGGAGGCAATCTGATCGAGATTGATCTCGCGCCCCTCGAGCGATGGCGCGTAGAGCGGGGTTTCGTAGTTGTCGCGCAGCAGATGTTGATACTGCGCGTGCGTTCCCTGGGAGAGCGCCGCAGCCAGCAGCCGTTTGGGGAGAATCACGCCCGCTCCGAGCCCCTGGCCATAACCGCGTTTCGCGCTTTCGCCGATGCGGTTGAACCCGTTCGAAGGGGCGATCACCCAGGCGTCGGTCGCGGGCCGGTTCAGGTCGCGGCGGAAGTATTCGAAGACGGTAGGGTTATCCGGCGAGACCGCAGCGAAGTTGTTGAAGGTTTCGTAAACGCCCGTGGCGAGGCTCGCGGTGGCCACGTAATGGCCCAGAATCCCCCGGTTCACCACTTGGCTGAAAAAGGTTCCCTGCGGAGCAAGTTCGTTGAGCAGATGCGGGATATTCTCCGCGCCATCCTGCGAAAAGGTTTCGTCATCTCGCGCGCCGCCGCCGAAGGTGACGACAACGGTTTTTCTTCCCTTGCGCGTGGTCGCGGCTCGCAGGGGTCCGGGGCCGAACACAGCGGTAGCCGCGCCCATGCCAGCGACTGTGCGAAGAAAGGTGCGGCGGGTGGACGATACCGCTTCGGAGATTTGCCGCGGAGTGGCGGACCTTAGATCAAGCCCTGCTGAATACATGTTGCGCCGGCTCCCCTGGCCGGCCGAAACTTTGAAGCGCCGATAACAAAAGATTGTGTCACGACGCACGGTTGCGCGCAAATGGCCCTGGTCTCTCCGTTCGGGCCGGGCGGTGCCGGAACAGGCCAGTGATTGGCCGCCGTAGAGCGGATTGTCCCGGCGGTCCGTTTACTCGCTTATCCGAGCAAATTACGGCCGGACTATGCCTTCGCGAATCGCGTATCGGACCAGCGTGGCTGTATCGTGAATTCCGAGCTTCTCCATGATATGCGAGCGGTGACATACCGCCGTCTTGTATGTGATCCCCAAAATGGCGGCGACTTCTTTCGTGGTGTTCCCTTCGGCAATGCGCTTCAGCACTTCAGTTTCGCGGGTTGTGAGCCGGCATGAAGAGTGTTTATCCGGAGTCTTGATGGCTGAAATATTCGAACGCTGCGGGGCCAAATCGATATCGCGGGGTCCCGGCGGTTTAACCGTCGTCACAAGCGCGGCAAAGAATTGCGGGGCGCGAGCGCCTTTATCGGCTGGCATCGACCTTCCCGTCACTTCGGCGAACTCGCTGCTTGTTGCCGAGATCAACCGGAAGGGTGAGCACGCGCAATCTTCCGGTTCGGCATCGGCTCTCCCAATGAGTTCGGAGAGAACAACAAAGCTCGCAGGATCCCCCGCGCTGTCGAACACAAGCCTGACGCTGTTCCGTACCCGGATGATCTGTCCATCCTTGCGGATGTAGCGCTTCTCATATATGGCGCTGTCAAGGTCTCCAGCGGACAAGCGGCGCGCCAGCCGCCAGTTATCGCAAACGTCATCCGGGTGAGTGATCGACTGAAAATTCCGCGATTTCAGCTCCTGCTCCGAATACCCGGTCAGCTCGCAGTAGTGGCGATTCACGATGATGAATCGTCCCGTCAGGTCATTTACAGTTATTCCAATTTCCTGCTCTCGACACCCTTCCCGCATGGCGGTTCATTCTATAGAAACGGACGAATAGCCGCACGCCGCGCGCATCAGGCGGCCAGCTTCACCTCGAATTCCGGCTCTTGTTCCTCTTGTGATTGAAGCCAGAGGACTCGGATCCTCTGCCCCTCAGGGAGGCGCTGCAAGAGTATCGTGCGGCCATTCGTAAAGGTAATTGCGTCCCGATAAGAGCCGGCGTCGGGCGAAATCTGCCTGAACCTGACCGTCTCCTGTTCACCTATGAAATACCGCTGCCGAAGCGAAGCCGGGATGTCGTGCAGTCGCAGCGCCGCGCCTGGCGGGATGCAGACTACCGGGGAGGGCTCAGCGGGAGATGCAAACAGGCATCTGAGGCGAGGCCAGACGCCTCGCGGCTGCGACTGACGCCATCTGTCCAGATCGGGCCGCGCCACCAGCCCTACGGAACCGGAATTGAAACGGTGAGCAGCGAGCTCTTCTCCTTCAATCGCCAGACGATTCGAGATCGCCATCATCGAATAATCACACATATCCTCCTCCGTTAACCTGCTCCTGTTAATTTGCTCCTGGTATTTGCTCCGCTAACTTGTCTTTGCACTAATCGCGCGCAAACTGTGCCCGGTTGAATTACTCGTGAGCAGGCGCGACTCGCAGCGGGCGGCACTCGCCTAAGTGTGGTGGGGCGCCGGGTGTTGCGGTCCCGGCCGAGGAACGGCGAGGGCCGTCGCGCTGCGGATAGCGGCGATGAACACGATTATGCCTACGACAAGGCTGTTCACAAACCGCCCGCTATTACCCGTGTAGCCATAAATCCATGGGGACGCGAATGTCCAAATGCCTAAAACGCAATTGATCCACGCCACCCAGGAGAGCATCGGCGAGGTGGCAAGGCGAATCGCCGCGACAATGACGATGATCGCGCCCACAATCCAGCTATTCCAGGCGTTGGGAGACGTATAGGCTCCATAAACCCATGGCGAAACGAAAAACCAGATGCCTGCCAACAACGCAATCGTACTGGAGACTTTCGCCGCTTGCGACTTACTAATGGGTGACACTTTATTTTCCTCTGGATTCAGTGTGCCGCCCGCCGACGCTCCAGCGCCGTGACTAAAGTCTCCAGCCGTTACGACGATTGTGGTTCAGCATCCCAATCAAGACGGTCGAGCGCTTCAAACAGGGCTTCGATCGAAACTCCGGCCTCCGCGCAGGCCTGCCGCAGAGTCCGGTCGTCCTCGGCATTTCCCGAGAGCCCCATACGAGCGAGCAGCGCGCTCGAACTTGGCAGGGCCGCAATGAGCTTTCTGATTGACGTGTCAGGGTGAAGCTTCATGTTTTGCACTCGGGCATGGATGCAACTGACATGAGCGACGGGATCTCGCCCTTAGCGGGCCGAATCTTCACGAAGCAATTGTTCGGCGCGAAGCCAATCATCGGCGGAACCGTGAGGCCGGCCTCTTTGTTCCCAAAACGCGTATGCAAGGCGCTCAACAAGCGCGGGATCGGAAACAGCGTCCTCACGCGCATGAGCGCCGGCGCTCTCGAGGTTGAGCGCTTCGCGGCCCCGATTATGAGTTGAGGGCGGGGCGGCCACGGCGCGCGGAGGCGCCGAGTCAGGTTTCTTTCGGCTTGTCATTGATAAACATGCTCACTGAGACAAAACTGTCTGGGGTTATGATGCGACGTCTTGACACGAAAATTCCATGACTTTAGTCACGGCGGGCATCAACGAATGTGTAATTCGGCGGCGGAGGGCGCGCCGGAAAAATGCCGAAGCGCCTCAAGGTTCGGAATCGTAATCAGCCGGGCGCCGCTCAGCACGATAAGGCCGCGCTCATGAAGCCGCGAGAGAGAGCGTGAGACTACTTCTCGCACCGTCCCCAGTCTGCTTGCGATCTCCGGACGCGTGAGCGTCAGCTCAAAAACCCATCCCTGTTCGGACGAAACGGCGCGATCGTCCGCCACGCTGACCAGATACTGAGCCACACGTTGCTGCACGTTTCGCAAGGCGAGAGATTCGATCAGCTCGGCGTCGCGGTGAATCTCGCGCGCGAGTTCCTCCGCAACGCGCCAGAGCAATTCGGAGTGCTTTCGGCACAATGAACGAAAGTCCTCGTACGCAATGGCAATGACGGCTGATGGGGCATCGGCCACGACAGTGCTGAAAAATTTGCCGCCGTGAAAAACGGGCACAAGAGCGAGCACCGCGCCCGAAAACGCAGTCCAGAGCACCTGCTCCCGACCGTGCGCATCCTGGCGAACGGATCGAAGCTCCCCTTCGGCCACGACGAACAAGCCGCTAGCCGACTCGTTTTCCGAATAGAGCATGTCTCCACGCTGGAGGCGGCGAAGCGCCCCGCGCTCCGCCAGCTTTTCCAGTACCTGCTGAGGCAATGTTGAAAATAGCGATGCTCGCGCCAACGCCCGCACCTTATCCGGGTTTTGCGCGGCAAACCGATTATGCATAAGCAAGGCCGACTCAGAGGGAACCGGGGTAAGAGTAAACGCCGCCGCGATTAGTGGGTCGCCGACATCAGGCTTACATCTGCATTCATTGGCATCGAATCGTCCTTTATCATCAAAGCACCTCACGCGCGACGATGGCCCTCGCCAGATCGGCCGGCAGAAGATTCGCTTCCTCGTCTGTGTCGCCAGGTTGCCTGAGCCGCTCGAATTCAGATTCGGCAGGCGGCTTACGATCGCGTGAAGAGTATTTCGAAAGAATAAATAGCGCGAAAGCCAACCGGCTATTCCAGCTCCGTCGCATAAGCGCGAATGTACAAGCGTCGATCCGGGGCACGCAATCGGGTGCTTACCCGATCCGGACGAATTTTCGGATGTGATGTCTGCCGCGACCCGCCTGTTGCGCAGAATCACTGATCGCGGTTCAATCCCGACACACGCCTCAAAGTGATAGCGCCGCAAGCCAGACGAACGGCAATTCCAAAACAGCACGGCCGTCGCATACAATCGCAGCAAATGAAAATTCTCGCCGCTCTGATTCTCCTCGCGGCCTCCACTTCGTTCGCGCAGGATTACGACATACTCATCCGCAACGGACGCCTGGTCGATGGCGCGGGCAATCCCTCCTTTCTGGGTGATCTCGCCATTCGGGACGGCAAAATCGCCGCGATGGGCAAGCTGGACGGCCGGAGGGCGAAGCGCGTGATCGATGCGCGAGGGCTGGTGGTTGCGCCCGGGTTCATCGATATGCATAACCATTCGGACTACACTCTGGTGGCCGATGGTGATGCGCAAAGTATGGTGCGGCAGGGCGTCACCACCATGATTTTCGGAGAAGGCGAGTCGGCTGCACCGGTGGGCGGCCAGCAGCAGGAGAAGCCGAAAGACGTCACGTGGACCGATTTCAACGGCTACTTTGCGCGGCTGATGCGCCAGGGCATCTCCACGAATATCGCCAGCTATGTCGGTTCGAGCCAGATATGGACCTGCGTGCACGGCGAGCGCGAGGGGCCGGTTTCCGCCCCCGAACTCGAGCAGATGCAAAAGCTGGTTCGGGAGGCGATGGAGCAGGGCGCGCTGGGCGTGGCGAGTTCGCTGAGCGGACCTCCGGGGTCGTGGATCAATACCGATACTTTGGTCGCGATGTGCAAGGCCGCCGCACCCTACGGCGGAATTTATTCCACGCACATGCGGACGGAGGGCCAGGGCGTATTCGAATCCGTCGCGGAAGCTATTGAGATCGGCCGGCGAGCGGGCGTCCCGGTCGACATCATTCATCTCAAACTGGCCGATCACAAGCTCTGGGGACAAATGCCGGAGTTGATCTCGACCATTCGGCAGGCGCGCGCCAATGGCCAGGACGTGACTGCGAATGTGTATCC
>Ga0157369_10010316_pt1 | contig 10656 bp, 9 predicted proteins | sample C25metaG_FD_113461 | JGI IMG/M metagenome (GOLD analysis project Ga0157369, IMG submission 113461) | Corn rhizosphere microbial communities from Kellogg Biological Station, Michigan, USA - C2-5 metaG | ecosystem: Host-associated > Plants > Roots > Rhizosphere > Soil | place: USA: Michigan...
TCCAGAGCCTGGACGACATCATCAAGATCGCCGAAGGCAACCCGCAGCACAAACCCGGCCTGTACATCGAAACCAAGGAGCCCAAGCAATTCCCGGGCATCGAAGCCGACCTCAAGAACAAGCTCCTGGACAAAGGCTGGCTGAGCTCCGCCGGCTCCAAGCTGGGCAAGAGCAACACCGGCGTCGGCCAGGGCAAGGGTCGCGTGGTGCTGCAAACTTTCGAAGTGGCGAGCCTGAAAGAGCTGCAGAAAGAAATGCCCAACACCCCGAAGATCCTGTTGCTGTGGGTGGGTGAAGGCAGCATCGAGCCGAAGAACAAGCAGACATTTGCTGAATCCGGCGAAACCACCAAGGCCGCCTACTACGCCAAGCAAGAGCCGAAAGACGCGGCCGAGTTCGAAAAGTGGGTCGACGAAGCCAAGAGCCTTGGCGCCATCGGCACCGGTCCCTCGGCTGAGCTGACAGACCACGGCGACCAGAGCTATTCGGACCTGGTCAAACCGGAAATGAACAAGCTGACCCACGACAAGGGGCTGCTGGTGCACGTCTACACTGTCGATGAGCCGGTGGACTTCGAGAAAGTGATGAAGGCCGGCGTCGATGGCATCTTCACCAACCGTGCCGCCGAACTGCTGAAGTTCTACAAGCGCTGGCCGTCGTCCAGCGTGCAGGACCTGCTGAACGACTATAAGTACTGAGTGAAGGCCGAATGGTCAGGCCGCCTGTGGTTGGGGCGTGACTACGGCCTGATCGTCGGCGAGCTGGGGCGCACCGCGCCCCATGCGCACTACGCCCACCAGTTGATGGTCTGCCCCGGCGCGCCGATCACGGTCAGCCTTCAGGGGCAGGTCACTTCGGCCCATCGCCTGTTTATCCCTTCGCGACAGGCTCACGCCATTCTTGAAACTCAAGGTGAGGTCACGGTGCTGTATGCCGAACCTGCCGTGTTTGATATCGCCCCTCTGCTGCACCAGGACCTGTCCCTGGAGGCATTGCGCCGACTACCCCGGCGCAGCCTGGATGATCCACGCCTGGAGCGTGCGCTCGCCGCACTGGATCAACAACTCACCGGCAAAGTGTCAGCCCAGGCCCTGGCCCAGGCCGCGCACCTGTCATTAAGCCAACTGGAGCGGCTGTTCTGCGATCAACTCGGCTTGCCCGTGCGCCGGCTGGTGCTGTGGCGACGGTTGCGCATCGCCCTGCAATTGGCGCTGGCCGGTGGCACATTGACCGACGCTGCCCACGGCGCGGGCTTTGCTGATTCAGCGCATTTTTCGCGGACCATGAAGCAGTTGTTTGGTGTGACAGCGGCGGCCTCATTGCGCCAGCTGGATGTTCAGCTGTTAATGTAAATCGTCCGGCAGTGGTGGTTCCTTGCTCAGGCCAACCGGCCTGAACGGATCACACAGCTGCGCCCCATACGCCCGCGGAAAATCCGGCCGGCTGCCAATCCCCAAGTCCCCCGGCCCCATCCGATAGCCCTCGCGATAAAACGCCGTGCCCAGCAGCCAGTCCCACAGGTTGAAGAACAGCCCGAAATTCACATCCCCGGCGCGACCGTACTTCATGTGGTGAAACCGGTGCACCGGCGCCCAGGCGAACACCCAACGCAACGGCCCCAGGCGCATGTCCACGTTGGAATGCTGCAACAGCAATTGCAGGGCAATGGCCAGCGCCAGCAGTTGTGCAACGTCCAAGGGAATACCCAGCAGGATCAACGGCAACAGACCTGCCGTGGCCTCGAGCATCTGGTGCAGGGGGTGCTTCATCAAGCCGTTGAAGCCGTAGAGCCGCTGCACGCTGTGATGCACCGCATGCAGGCGCCACAGTGCGGCAATGCGGTGACTGGCGTAATGCATCAAGGTGATACCGGCATCGGCCAGCACAATCGCCATCAGCAGTTGCTCCCACAGCGGCCAACCGCGCGGCCATAGGCCTTCAATCGCCAACAGCGCGGTAAGCCCCGGCAAGATCAACAAGCCCACGGCATTCAGGCTTTCATTGACGAGGGCGTGCAAGGTGTCGCGCCGACGATCGCCCAGGCTGCGATTCCACTGCGGTTCATAAGGCAACCACTGCTCCACCAGGAACGACACCCCAACCGCTGCAATGAACAGCAAAATCAGCGTGTCTGGCTGCCACAGTCCGCAGCCAATAAAGCCGAACAGAAATGCCGGCGCATAGATCCAACTCACTAACCGTTTCATGCCGAGTCTCCCTTCAAGTGAGCCTCCAGCATGAAATCCCCCGCGCCTGGCGGATTGAACAAACTGCGCAACTGTTTGAATTAATTAAGGGTGAATTAAGTTGCGCTGGTTAATCTGGCCCCACTTAAACAGCTCACCAGAGAAGGACACACACCATGAAAACCCTGACCGCTTTGTTCGCCGCTACCGCCCTGACCCTGACCGCCGGCCTGGCCCAGGCGGATGTTCGCCCAGACCATATTGAAGGCCTGATCAAGTCCGGCGCAGTGATGCCGTTCGACAAACTCAACGCTGCCGCCGTGGCCAAACACGCGGGTGCCACCATCACTGACACCGAGTTGGACCATAACAACAGCGGCGTACTGGTCTACGAAGTCGACCTGACCGACACCGCCGGCAAGAAGTTTGAAGTGAAGCTCGATGCCAAGACCGGTGCTGTGCTGGAAGACAAGATCGACAGCTGAGTCACCGCTTCATTCAACGCCGCGCGCCTTCGGGTAGCGCGGCTTTTTTGTGCCCGCGCATAGGAAAATCCCTACTTAACGAATGAAATTACACCTACAACCCACAAGGTCGCTAAAATCCCACTCATTGGCCGGGGCATAACGCTCACCACCTTCCGGATCGAGAGTGCTGCATGGGGCAAAAAGCCGCCGACATCGCCACCATTGGCCGCATCAGTGCCGTCCCCGCGATGCTCAAGGTCATCAGCGACATGACCGGCCTGCGCTTTGCCGCCGTAGCGCGGGTGACCGACGACACCTGGACCGCCTGCGCCGTGCTCGACCAACTGGACTTCGGCCTCGGTGTGGGCGGTGAACTGGACCTCACCACCACGATCTGCCACGAAATTCGCGGCTCCCATGTGTCCGTGGTAATCGACAAGGCCAGCGAAGACTCGCTCTACCAAGACCACCACACCCCGCGCCTCTACCAATTCGAAAGCTACATTTCGGTTCCCGTGTTCCGCACCGACGGCAGGTTCTTCGGCACTATCTGCGCCCTCGACCCCAACCCGGCCGACCTGCGCAGCAGCAGCATCCAGTCGACCATGGAGTCATTCGCCCGGGTGCTGTCCCTGCAGATCGAAGCCGAGGAAGCCGCGCTTCACACCCAAGCGCAATTGCAGGAAGAGCGCGGCACCGCCGAACTGCGCGAGCAATTCATTGCCGTGCTCGGCCACGACCTGCGCAACCCGCTGTTCGCGATCAACTTCGGTGCCGAGCGGCTGCTGCGCAAATTCCCCGACCCTGCCACCGACACCCTCGTACGCCATATCCTCGCCAGCGGTCGCCGCGCCGCGCAGTTGGTCGAAGACTTGCTGGACTTTGCCCGTGGCCGCCTGGGCAGCGGCATCCCGCTGAACATCAGCGATTGCCTGGGTTTGCAGGAGGCCTTGCTGCATGTGATCTCGGAAGTGCAAAGCGTGCACCCGCAACGGCTGATCCACGCGGACATCGGCGACCTGCATGGCGTAAGTGGCGACCGCGACCGCCTGGCGCAGTTGCTCTCCAACCTGGTCGCGAATGCCATCCACCATGGCCGTCACGAGGGGCCGGTGGAAGTCACGGCAAAGATCGAGCAAGGCCATTTCAACCTTACGGTCAAGAACCCCGGGCAAATCGACGCATTGGCCTTGCCCCGCCTGTTCGAGCCCTACTCACGCCCCGCCAAGGACACACCCCAGGCCGGCCTGGGGCTGGGGTTGTATATCGTCAAGCAGATTGCCGACGCCCATGGCGGTGAATTGAGCGTCTCCACCAGCGCCGAGCACGGCACTGTATTTACGTTCCGCCTGCCAACGGCCTGATCAAGCGCCCAGGCGGGCCGTCACTTCATTCAACTCGGTCGATAATCCACGCAAGTTGTGGCTTGCCGCTTCGGTGCGCTTGACGTTGTCGAGGTTGGTCGTCGCCACCGTGGTGATCTGCGTGATGTTGCGCGAGATGTCTTCGGCCACCGAGGTCTGCTCCTCCGCCGCCGTGGCAATCTGGCGGTTCATGTCACGGATCGCCTCGACCGCCTGAGTGATGTGAGCCAGCATGGCGCCGGCCTGGGTGACCTTCTCCACACTGTCATCGCTGCACGACTGCCCGCTCACAATCGCTTCGGCTGCATCCACCGCGCCGGTTTGCACCGCCTCGATAATCCCGTTGATCTCGATGATCGACGCCGCCGTGCGTTGCGCCAGGCTGCGCACTTCATCGGCCACGACGGCAAAACCACGGCCGGCTTCGCCTGCGCGCGCAGCTTCAATCGCGGCATTGAGCGCCAGCAGGTTGGTCTGCTCGGCAATGCCGCGAATCACTTCCAGCACCTTGCCGATGCGCACGCTGTCGGTTTCCAAACGACGAATGATGGTGCCGGTGTTGAGGATCTCGTTGCGCATCTGGCCGATGGTGGCAATGGTGACTTTCATCACTTCACCGCCTTCGCGGGCCGAGTGATCGGCCTCATCCGCCGCACGGGACGCACTGGCGGCGTGACGCGCGACCTCCTGGGCGGTGGCCGACATTTCGGTCATGGCCGTAGCCACTTGGTCAGTGCGGTTGAACTGATCGTTGGTCCCCGTCGCCATCTGCCCGGCGATGGCATTCAACTCGCCGCTGGCGCCGACCAGGTCGGTGGCGCTACGCTGCAAGCGGCTGAAGGTTTCGGCGAGGAAGTCGCGCAAGGTATTCGCAGCAGCGGCCAGATGACCGAGTTCATCCTGGCGCCGGCTGGCAACGCGCTCGGCGAAGCGGCCGTGGCTCAGTTGCGTCACGTAGTCGATCAGGCTGCGGATCGGCAGGATCAGGTTGCGGTTGATCAGCCACAAGCTGAACAAGCCGATCAACACACCGGACAGCAACATGGTCGCCAGGCCCACCAGCACGGTGCGCTCGGCGTAGGCACTGATGGCCTTGGATTGCTGGCTGCCTTGTTCGCGCAAGTCACTGACCAGCGCACTCATCTGCTCACTGGCGGCGCGGTCCACGCCCTTGACCGCCGCGTCGCCGGCGGTTGCGTCGCCACCCGCTGCCACATAGGCATCGCGGCCCTTCTGGTAGGCCGCACCCAGTTGCTGGTGTTCCTGGCGTAGGGTTTCGATGCGTCGGCTCAGGGCCGGGTCACTGTGGGTCTGGGTGACCAGTCGCGTGAGGATGCTTTGCACATCGCGCTGACGGTCCTGGAACTGGCCCCAGTATTTCTCCATGTCCTGGGGTTGTTTGCCGCGCAGCAAGACGTTTTTCCATTCCTGCACCTGAACCTTGAATTGCAGGTTGGCCTCGTCGATCAACTGTGAGGTCAGCAGTGGCCCCTCGATCAAACTGCGATAACTCTGAACCCCGTTGGACAGGAAATTGAAACAGGCCAGCGCGATCAACAGCATCGCCAACAGACTGCCGCCGAGCAGCGAGAGGATTTGTGCTCTCAAGGAGGTTCGCAAAACATTCATCGGGGAAAAGCCTCGATACAAGGAAGGGGTGCATGCACGCCGTAACTTCCTTGTCATCAAAAGCACCGCCCATCCACAGCGGTGCTTAATGGCTTGGATCGGCCGTGCTAGAGGCTTCTTGAACGGTTCCTGACAGACGGTCAAATAAATGTCACCTCAGAGAAATATTTCGCAAACCGTCACAAAACTGTCAAATCCCCTTGCAATGATTCGCTACGCGACCTGTGAAACGTCCTACAGGCCTTTTCTCTGCGAGCCCTCATGAACCACAGCATTGACCACAGCCACCAGGACTCCGACCTGTTTGGCTTGCTTTACGGTTTCCGCTTTCGCCCCGGTGAAAAGGGCGAGCAGATCGATTCAGCCACCGCGCTCCAGGCGCTGCGGCAACCAGACGACCCGGAAGAGTTTTTGTGGCTGCACCTGAACCTCGCCCACGCGGCGTGCGAGCGCTGGATGCAGGCAAACCTGGACCTGCCGGAAGAGTTCTTCGAAGCCCTGCATGAAGGCTCGCGTTCCACGCGCATCGAACACGTCGACTCGGCCTTGCTGGCGGTGGTCAACGACGTGGTGTTCAACTTCAGCAGCATGGTCTCGTCGGACATTTCCACGCTGTGGGTCTGCGCCCGCAGTCGCTTGCTAATCAGCGCGCGCCTGCAACCGCTGCACTCGGTGGACAAGCTGCGCTCGTCGGTGAAAGCCGGTGAAAGCTTTCGCTCGCCGCTGGCCCTGCTGGTGCACCTGCTGCGCGACCAGGGTGAGGTGCTGACCCAGATCGTGCGCAAGACCAGCATCAGCGTTGACCATATCGAAGACCAGTTGCTGTCCTCGCGCCTGTCCACCAACCGCGCCGAACTCGGCGCCGCACGCCGGGTGCTGGTGCGCCTGCAACGCCTGCTGGCGCTGGAGCCGGGTTCGCTGCTGCGCCTGCTCAACCGGCCGCCACAGTGGCTGCAGAAGGAAGACGTGAAGGAGTTGCGCAAATCCACCGAGGAGTTTGCGCTGATCATCAACGACTTGATGGCCCTGGGCGAACGCATCAAGCTGTTGCAGGAAGAAATTGCCGCCAACCTTAACGAGCAAAGCAACCGCACGCTGTTCACCCTTACCGTGGTGACAGTGCTGGCGTTGCCCATCAACATCATCGCCGGCTTTTTTGGCATGAACGTGGGGGGTGTGCCGCTTTCCCAGGACCCGGAAGGCTTCTGGATTCTGGTGGCGCTCGTCGCGACCTTCACATTGATCGCCGGGCGCTGGGCCTTCAGAAAGCGCAAGGATTACTGACCAGCGGCCAACTCAATCACCTAAACACTGATGTATGGCAGCATCTCTGTAACATTCTGCAATGACTATGAACGACATCCTCCCCACACTGGATGCCCCGGCATGGCCACCCCTTCCCTGACTGCCTCCCCCCACGCCTCACCTGCTGCCCCCAAACCCAGGCTGGACAAGAAGCCCAGCCTGGTGACAGTGATCATCTTCTTCGCCGTGCTCGCCATGGGCTTGCTGTTCACCGCCTACAGCCTGATGCACGACATGCATGAAATGGGCGCCCAACTCACCACCTGGACACCGTTCTTGCTGCTGGGTGTGGCGCTGTTGATCGCCCTGGGTTTCGAATTCGTCAACGGCTTCCACGACACCGCCAACGCCGTGGCGACAGTGATCTACACCAACTCGCTGCCGCCGCATTTTGCGGTGGTGTGGTCGGGCTTTTTCAACTTCCTCGGCGTATTGCTTTCCAGTGGCGCGGTGGCCTTCGGGATCATTGCGCTGTTGCCGGTCGAGCTGATTTTGCAGGTGGGCTCGTCGGCCGGTTTCGCGATGATCTTCGCCCTGTTGATCGCGGCAATCCTGTGGAACCTCGGCACCTGGTGGTTGGGTTTGCCGGCGTCCTCGTCCCATACCCTGATCGGCTCGATCATCGGCGTGGGCGTGGCAAATGCCTTGATGCACGGGCGTGACGGCACCAGCGGTGTGGACTGGAGCCAGGCGATCAAGATCGGCTATGCCTTGTTGCTGTCGCCGCTGATCGGCTTTGCGTTTGCGGCGATGCTGTTGCTGGCCCTGCGTGCCTTCGTCAAGAACCGCGCGCTGTACAAGGCGCCAAAAGGCGACACCCCGCCGCCGTGGTGGATACGCGGCATGCTGATTGCCACCTGCACCGGCGTGTCTTTTGCCCACGGTTCCAACGATGGGCAAAAAGGCATGGGCCTGATCATGCTGATCCTGGTAGGCACCCTGCCGATGGCCTACGCGCTGAACCGCACCATGCCGGCCGAGCAGTCGTTGCAGTTCGCGGCCGTGGCCGAAGTTACCCAAGTGGCGCTGGTGAAAAGCGCGCCGCAGGCACTGACCGGCGACCCGCGCCCGATCCTCTCGACCTACGTGCGCACCAAGGAAGCTACCCCGGAACTGGTCCCCGCCCTCGCCGCCCTGGCCGGGCAGATCGGTGATGAAGTCAAAGGCTACGGTTCCTTGGCCAAAGTGCCCGCCGAGGCCGTCGGCAACGTGCGTAACGACATGTACCTGACCAGCGAAACCATTCGCCTGATGGACAAGGGCAAGGTCGGTAACTTCGATGCCGACACCCAGGGCAAGCTGCAACTGTTCAAGCAGCAGATCGACAGCGCCACGCGCTTCATTCCGCTATGGGTGAAGATCGCCGTGGCCATCGCGTTGGGCCTGGGCACCATGGTGGGCTGGAAGCGCATCGTGGTGACCGTCGGCGAGAAGATCGGCAAGACACACCTGACCTACGCCCAGGGCGCCTCGGCAGAAATGGTGGCAATGCTGACCATCGGCGCGGCGGACATGTATGGGTTGCCGGTGTCGACCACCCACGTGTTGTCGTCGGGTGTGGCGGGGACTATGGTCGCGAACGGAGGCGGGTTGCAGATGCGCACGATCCGCAACCTGGCGATGGCGTGGGTGCTGACGTTGCCGGCGGCCATCCTGCTTTCGGGCAGCCTGTACTGGCTGTTCACCCAACTCTTCTGACACGCTACAAAAGCAAAATTGAACAGAGAATCAAATGTGGGAGGGGGCTTGCCCCCGATAGCAGTGGGTCAGCTACAGATAGACTGGCTGATACACCGCTATCGGGGGCAAGCCCCCTCCCACATTTTGTCCTGCCGTATTCAGTTGCTGAAGAGTCCAGCCATGGCCTTGCTGCGCTTCTTGTACACCCGCCTTGCCTCCAACGCTTCCTCCAGCGTCACCGGCACAAACCCAGCGCGCTGGTTCGGCTGCATTTGCCCGATCAGGTCCAGGTCGGCGCTGATCACCGTGCCGATCATCGCGTAGCCACCGCCCGACACCGCGTCTCGATGCAACACGATCGGCTCCAGGCCGGCCGGTACCTGGATCGAGCCAATCGGGTAGCAACTGTCGACGATGTTCGACGGATCCGACCCCGCGCCAAACGGCTGCTCCCGTGGCTGGAAACTCAAGGCACTGCCACCTTTGAAGCGATAGCCGATGCGGTCGGCTTCGGATCCCACGGTCCACGGCTCGGCAAAGAAGCTGCTCTTGGCCGCATCAGTGAGGCGCTCGTAATACAGCCCCGGCACCACGCGCAGGGTCACGTCACCACCCACTGACCGGCGCAACGCCATCGGCAGGCTGTTGCCCGCCCGGCCCGTGCCGCTGGCTTCACCTATGGGCAATTCATCGCCCTCCTGCAAGCGTCGACCGTGAAACCCGCCGAGTGCGCCGAGGGTGTAGGTGGAGCGGCTGCCAAGCACCAATGGCACGTCGATACCACCGGCCACTGCAAGGTAGGTGCGGGCGCCGGCCTTGGGAAATTCAAAGCGCAAGACCTGCCCGGCGCGCACCTGGAACGCGGTGTCCTGGTGCACCACTTCACCGTCCAGGCGCGGCGACATCAAGGCACCGCTGAGGGCCACCAGCGCGTCCTGCTGAAACTCCAGCTCGGGGCCGATCAGCGTGCATTCCAGGCCCGCCGCACTGGCCGGGTTACCCACCAGGTGGTTGGCCGCACTCAGCGCGTACTGGTCCAGCGCACCTGACGGCGGGATGCCCAAGTGGTAGTAACCTTCGCGGCCAAGGTCCTGCACGGAGGTGGCGAGGCCGGGTTTGAGGACCTTGATCATGCCAGCGCCTCCTGCAGGGTTTTCGGATAGCCGGTGGGGTCGGCGAGAAAGGCATCGAGGGAAAATTCCACCGGGCGGATGCGCAGGTCGAAACGTCCTGCGTCCACTTCAGTCACTGCCTGGTCATAGGCGTCACGGTCCATGGGTTTGAACTGCACGATATCGCCGGGGCGGAAGAACACCATGTGTTCCTTCAGGTACGCCAACTGCTGCGCCGGGTCGTAGATGGGCGCCGGGGTCACGCCAAACATCTGGTAACCGCCGGCACCGCGCACCGAGTAGATGCAACCAAAACAGCCGCCATGGCCGAGGGTGAGCTTTGGCGTGTCGGTGCGCGGGCGCAGGTACTTGGGCACCTGCAATTGGCGCTCGCGCTCGACCATCTGGAACATGAACGGCAAGCCTGCGACAAAGCCGACCATCGACACAAACCACGGCGCACCGCTGTGGGCGGCAATGAACGCGTCGACATCGGCCAGGCCGTTGATGCGGGCGGCGTACTCCAGGTCGGTGCCGCTGGGGTCTTGATGGCGATCGCGAAAACGCATGAGGGTTTCATGGGTCCAGGGGTCGTTGTAGAGCACCGGGATTTCGATGATGCGCGTGCGCAGGGTGCGTTCGGCCACGGCCTGGGCTTCGGCGGTCTGCACCGCATCGAGCAATACGTGGGGCGCGATGCGGTCGGGGTCGAAGCGAATCTGGAACGACGCATTGGCCAGGCACACATCCAGCACGCCTTCCAGCGCCAGGCGCTCGACTGCACGGGTCACGGCCATGCCTTTGAAAAAGGCCTCCAGGGACATGCTGTCGCTGACCTCGGCAAACAGGTGTTCATCACCGCCGAAGCTGTAGCGGATGGGGGACGTTTCAGCCATGTCTGTTCCTCTTGGAA
>Ga0157369_10010317_pt1 | contig 10655 bp, 7 predicted proteins | sample C25metaG_FD_113461 | JGI IMG/M metagenome (GOLD analysis project Ga0157369, IMG submission 113461) | Corn rhizosphere microbial communities from Kellogg Biological Station, Michigan, USA - C2-5 metaG | ecosystem: Host-associated > Plants > Roots > Rhizosphere > Soil | place: USA: Michigan...
GGAAAACGGCGAGGGGCTGCAGGTGCTGCACTACCCCACCGGCGCGGGCAGCGAGCCTCACCACGACTACCTGGCGCCCACCAACGCCGCCAACCGCGAATCCATCGCGCGAAGCGGACAGCGCGTGAGCACCCTGGTGACCTATCTCAACGACGTGCCGGACGGCGGCCAGACCGTCTTCCCGCAACTCGGCCTGGCGTTCTCGCCGATCCGGGGCAACGCCTGCTACTTCGAATATGGCGACGACAGTGGGCGCGTCGATGCGCGCTGCCTGCACGCCAGCGCGACCGTGGACCGCGGCGAGAAGTGGGTCATGACCAAGTGGATGCGCGAGCGCCGGTTCGTGGCGGCTAGGTGACGGCAGCGAGCAGGCTGGCCACGCCCAGTCCCACCGCGGCCAATGCGTCGCCGGCGATCAGGCCGCCGCCGAACAGCGAGGCGCTGCTCATGTCCTGTGGCGCATCTCCGCGCGCGGGTGCGCGCGCGGCCCACAGGCTGCCGGCCACGCCCCCCGCTGCGAACCACAGCGACGCCGACAGCGGCACGAAGCCGCCGAACGACAGCGCATACGGCGACGGCAGCACGATCGCGTCGAGCACGAAGCCGCGCGGCCGGATCCACTTGCGCAGGCCCTCGATCACGAGGCCCGCGGCGATTCCTATGCCTATCGCCGTGCGCTGGTAAGGCACGTCGTCGGTGAGGCTGCGCAGCACGCCGACGAACTTGTAGGTCATGGCCGAGGTCCAGCCGCCCGGCTGCTGATCGGCCTTCAGCACCGTCTGGTCCTGCAGCAGAACCGGGTAGGCCGCCATGAACAGGCGCGCGAACACCACAGCGAGCACGGCGCCCACCACGATGCCCATCACCTGGTAGCGGAACTGCAGCGTGCGCGAGCTGCCGAGCCTCCAGCCCGTGGAGCGGTCCTGCTGCATGTCGCAGGCCACGCCCGTGGCCATGAGCAGTACCGCGCCGGCCATCAGGCCCACCGTGGGGTCGCGCAGTCCGAGCGCGGCGAGGATGACGACGGTCACGACGAATGCCGACGAGATCGGGTTCGAATCGCTCACGCCCACCGAGATCCCGTTGACCAGCGCGAAGACGAACACCAGCGCCACGGCCACCACCAGATAGAACACCGGCTGCGCCAGCAGCCAATGCCCGCAGGCCACGGTGGCGGCGCCCCAGAACAGCACCCAGAGCGCGAGACCGCGCGTGACGCCGGGCCTGGGCATCTCGTCAGGCGCTGCGGCCTGCCGCCGTGCGCCCGGCAATGCCCGCTTGAAGATCAGCGCCATGTCCAGGATCGCCGCGCCCATGATCGTGCCCAGCGCGATGAGGAACATGACCTTGCGTGGCGCGTCGTCCGCCTGCAGCCAGCCGGCCGAGACGAACCACGGCTTGAGCGCCAGTCCGATGAGGCCTCCGGTCAGCGCCGGGACGCCGATGCGCGCGCCCACCACCAGTCCCGCGCCCAGGGTCGATGCCGACATGCCGATGGCGCCCAGCACCGCCAGCCGCGCGGTGGCCACCCCCGCCACCAGCCCGATGCCGATGCCGCCGCCGAGCTGCTTCACCGAGCGCCGCAGCAACGCCGGATCGGTCAGCGCGCGCAGGATGTTGGCCACGGCCAGCCCCGACGGATAGGTCAGCCGCATGCGTTCCACCAGCACCGGCGTGTAGAGCATGCCCACGCCCGCGCCCAGCATGCCGATGCAGCCCAGGTACAGCATCAGCTGCCATGCCGGCGGCTGCGGCATGCCCATCCACGCCATGGCCTGCAGCAGCACGCCCAGTCCGCTCATGGCGGCCACCGAGGCGGCCGCCGTCTGGATGTAGTTGGCGCCGTGCCGTCCGCTCGCGCCGTAGCCCGCCGTCACGGCCGAGCCCAGCAGGCCGGCGAGCACCTGGCCGCCGACGAAAAAGCCGAGCGAGAAGTTCATGTAGGCCGCCGTCACGCCGGCCAGCGGCCCCAGCACGAGGGCACCCGCGGCCACCAGCAGCAGGTGGTAGCGCCAGCTGCCCTCGGCCGGCAACCAGAGCCGGCGGGCTCGCGGGGAGGCTTGCGAGGGCGGCATCAGGCGGCCGTGTCGAATTCGAGTTCGCGTTCGTAGAGGTGCAGCGGCTGGGGCCGCCCGAACAGGTAGCCCTGGCACACGCGGCAGCCGTGGCGCTCGAGGAAGTCGCGCTGCGCCTGCGTTTCCACGCCCTCGGCCACGATCTGGAGCTCGAGGTTGCGCGCCATGCCGATGATCGTCTGGATGATCAGTTCCACCTTCGGGTTCAGGCCGATGCTGTGCACGAAGAACTTGTCGATCTTGATCTGGCTCAGCGGCAGCTGCGTCATGTACGACAGCGACGAATAGCCCGTGCCGAAGTCGTCCATCGAGAACTGGATGCCGAGCGCCGCCAGCGCGTTCATCTTGCCGATGGCGTCGACCACTTTTTCGTGCAGCAGGCTTTCGGTGAGCTCCAGCTTGAGCTTGCGCGGGTCGGCGCCGGTGCGCTGCAGCACCCGGCTCACCTGGTCGACGAAGTCCGCCTCGCGGAATTGCCGCGCGCTCACGTTCACCGACAGCTGCAGGTGGCCCAGGCGCGGGTCGTCCCGCCAGGCCACCAGCTGCATGCAGGCGGCCTCCAGCACCCACAGGCCGAGCGGGATGATGAGCCCCGTGTCTTCCGCCACGTCGATGAATTCGTGCGGCAGCAGCAGGCCGCGCACCGGGTGGCGCCAGCGCACCAGCACCTCCGCGCCCGTGACCTTGTTCTCGTCGGTGACCTGGCTCTGGTAGTACAAGACGAACTGCCGGGCGGCGATGGCCGCGTGCAGCTCGCTCTCCAGCGTGGCGCGCGCGGTGATGGTGGTCTGCATGCCTGCCTCGAAGAAGCGCAGCGCGTTGCCGCCGTCGGTCTTGGCGTAGTACATCGCGATGTCCGCCTGCTTGAGCACTTCCTCCATCGATGCGTTCCCCGCATCGAAAAGCGCGGCGCCGATGCTGCAGGTGCTGTGGTGCTGCTGCAGGCCGAGCTGGTAGGGCTGGCTCAGCCGCGCGAGGATGGCCGCGCCCATGGTCTCGGTCTGCGAGGTGGCGACGACGTTCTGCGTGTCCAGGTCTTCGAGGATCACGACGAACTCGTCGCCGCCCAGGCGTGCCACCATGTCGCCTTCGCGCAGGCATTCCTTCAGCCGCTGCGCCACCTGCTTGAGCATGACGTCGCCGATGTCGTGGCCGAGCGCGTCGTTCAGCGTCTTGAAGTTGTCGAGGTCGAGAAACAGCAGCGCGCAACGGCGCGAGCCCCGCGCATTGGAGCCCATGGCCCGCTTGAGCCGGTCCAGCAGCAGGCGGCGATTGGGCAGGCCGGTGAGCGTGTCGTAGAAGGCAAGGTGCTCGATCTCCCGCGCGGCGCGCTTGCTCTCGGTGATGTTGCGCAGGATGACGATGAAGCGCGCGTCCCGGCCGTCGCCTATCGATTTGCGCGAGGCCGAGATCTCGAACCAGTCCTTGTCCCCCGCGTGGCGCAGCTCGAACTGCCGGCCGGCCGAATGGCCCTTGGCGTCGGCGTCGTGCAGCGCGCCCATGACTTCGGCGGTTGCCTCGGCGGGCAGCAGTTCGGACAGCAGGTGCCCGACCGGGTCCGCGATCTCGATGGCCGGGAACGGCACGCGCGGCGAGTGGCAGCCGTGGCAGCGGCCGTCCAGGCCGACCTCCAGCAGCAGGTCGGGCAGCGCATCCAGCGTGGCCTGCAGCTGTGCCTTGCTCTCGATGATCGCGGCCATGTGGCGGCGCTTCTCGGTGATGTCCTGGTAGACGCAGACGATGCCGCCGTCGGGCGTGCGGCTGCGCGCCGCGCGGATCACCTGGCCGCTCTCCAGCAGCGCCTCCTGCTCGGAGTAAGGTTGATCCATCTGCGGCGTGTTCAGCGCCGTCCAGCCGGCCGGGCCCTGGTCGTGCACCACATGCCGGGCGGTCTCGTCCATGATCTGGCGAAACGGCAGCTGGGGCGCGATCATCGGCGCGACCCACGGGAACATCGCGACGAAGCCCCGGTTCCAGGTGAGCACGCGGTTGTCCGAGTCGAGCAGGATGAAGCCGTCGATCATCGACTCCAGGGCCTGGTCGAGCGTGAACTTGGAGCGCAGCAGCTCCATCTGCGCGAGCCACTGCCTTCGCAGCTGGATGTGCGTGAAGCAGGCCACCGCCAGGATCATCAGCCCGATGGCGACGGCCGTCCAGGCGATCAGGTCGCGCTCGCGGCGCCATTCGCGCAGCGCCGCGGTCAGGGGAATGCTCGCGACGATCAGCAGGTTGCGGTGCAGGGTCGGGCGGGCCACCACGATGGCCGGCAGCCCGCTCAGGCGCGCCGCCATGCGCGATGGCTTGCCGTCGCTCGTCCTCTCGTGCAGGGCGGGCTCGATCTGCCGGCCGTCGAGATCGTCGCGCGGCGGCAGGCTCGCCAGCAGCGGGCCGCCGTCGCGCTCCAGCGTGACTTCGAGCCCGTAGATGCCGGCGCCCTGGGTCATGATGGTGGCCAGCAGCGAGAGCTGCACCTCGGCCACCGCCACCATGCGCGAGCCGTCGGCCAGCGTCGTGGCGCGCGCGAAGAACAACACCCTCTGCGAGGTGACCAGGCTGGTGGCCGGCTGGCTGATGGCCAGGGTGGACACCGGGTTGGCCAGCACGCTGTCGATGAAGCCGGCGGGCAGCACCAGCGGCAGCTGTGCGCCGCGCCGGTCGGAAGATGCCACCACGGCGCCGCGTGCGTCGACGAAGGCGACGTGGCGCACCAGCAGGTTCTGCCGCACCACGGTGTCCAGCAGCCGGTGGTCCTCGAAGCGGCCCATGTCGTTGCCGGCGCTGCCGACGGTGGAGCTGCGCAGCAGTTCGTTGGCGCCCGCCAGCAGCATGTCGACGCTCAGCAGCGAGCGGTTGAGCGCCGCCTCGGAGCCGCTGACGAATCGCACCGCCAGGTTCTCGTGGTCGCTGATCGCCTTCTGGCGCCCATCCCAGACGATGAGGCTGGCCACGGTCACCACCGTGGCGAGGAAAAGCACGGCCACGCCGAAGACGATGGCGGTGACGCGGCGCGGGAAATGCGGCTTCACTGAACTGAAGGAGCGCGCAGCCCCACCACCGGCGCCAGCGTGTCGTTCCAGGCCTTGGCGCACTCCGGGCCGCAACGCCGCACCCAGCCGGGCAGCACGCGGTTCGCGAAGATCTCGCGGCGGCGCGCTTCGTCCTGTGGCGACGGCCGGACGGCCGTCATGCGGCCCTTGGTGGGCTTGGTGCAACCCGCCGCACCGGTGTTGCAGGCGATGCCCTCGTCGGTTTCCCGCTCCGACTGGGTCCATACCGCGTTTTCCAGCTTGGGCAGTTCCTTGCGCAGCAATGCCTGCAGGTCGGCCGGCAGCGCGTTGAAACTCTCGCGGTTGGCCGCGAACACCGCGACGCCCCAGCTCAGCGGCAAGGTGTAGATGGTGCTGGTCACCTCGTGCAGGCCCAGCGTGTGGCCCGACATGGTGCCGGTTACCGCGCAGTCGGTGTTGCCGGACCTCATGTTCGCCATGATCTGCGAGAACTCGGTGTAGACCGGCGTGCCGCCCACCGCGGCGATGAAATCCGCCTGCGTCGAGCTCGACACCCGCGTGCGGCGGCCCGCCAGGTCGGACAGCTGCTGCAGCGGCTTGTTGCAGAACACCTCCTGGGCCGGGTAGATGTACACGGCCAGCAGTTCGGCGCCATAGCGTTCGCGCAGCGCGGCGGCCAGGTAGGGGCGAAATGCGCCGACCGTGCGCCGCAGCGTGGACACGTCGGGGTTCAGCCCCGCCATGTCGGCGGCGCCCAGCTCCGGATACTGCGTCGAGACCTGGCTCAGCAGCGCCGTGCCGAAAGGCACCACGCCCAGCTGCATGAGGTTGAGCATCTCCTGTCCCGGCACGCCGGCACGGTCGAAGGGCACGATGCTGGCGGTGTAGCGGCCGCCCGACAGCGTGGCCAGATCCCGGGTCCAGAACTGCTCTTCGTGGCCGGTGTACTGCGTGACTCCTCCCAGGCCGCCGACGATGCGCAGCCGTTGCTCGGGCGCCGTCTGCGCGTGGCAGAGCAGCGAGGCGAAAAACATCAGGAGTCCGGCGAGGTAAACCAACATAAGCCCTAAGCGAGAAGGGTTTCAAATCATTACACAGGTTTCACGTGCGGCGGTGAGTGAACGCCCTCGGATGTTGTAACGGGCTCGGCGCCGGCCGGGACGGCTTGGTGTCCAATGCGCTGCACATCGTCACTCATCACCGTCTCGCATGGAATTCTCAGCATGAAGCTTGGCAAGATCGTTCTCGGGGGGCTCGCCGTGCTGGCCATCGCCGGGGCCGCGGGCTGGTTCAGCCTGGACAAGGAAACGCGCGGGCTGCTCTCCACGCTGCCCACCAACAGCGATGTGCTGTTCTGGAGCCAGCGCCAGCGCGATGCGGGCTTCCAGGCCCTCGACCGCTTGCCGGTGCTGGCCAAGGCGCACGTCGTGGCCGCCGGTGCCGCGCCGTCGGCCTTGCCGCCGGGGCCGCCGTTGGCGCTGTCCCTGGACGTCGATGCATACATGGCGCAGCAGCGCAGCGCCGCGCTCGTGATCCTGCAGGACGGGAAGCTGCGCCTGGAGCGCTACGGCCTGGGCTTCGACCGCGAAGGGCGCTGGACCAGCTTCTCGGTGGCGAAATCCATCACTTCCACCTTGCTCGGTGCGGCCGTGCGGGACGGCCACATTCGCAGCCTCGACGACAAGGTCAGCGACTACATCGTGGAGATGAAGGGCTCGGCATATGACGCTGTCAGCATCCGCCAGCTCCTGACGATGACCTCCGGCGTGCGCTGGAACGAAAACTACGGCGATCCGCAGTCGGACGTGGCGCGCTTCAACAACCATCGGCCGGAGCCGGGTGCCGACGCGCTGGTGAGCTACCTGCGCCAGCTGCCCCGGGCGGCACCGGCGGGCACCCGCTGGAACTACAGCACGGGCGAGACCAATCTGGTGGGGGTGCTGGTGGCACGGGCGACGGGCAAGCCGCTGGCCACCTATCTGTCGGAGAAGATCTGGCGGCCCGCCGGCATGGAGCAGCAGGCCACCTGGATCCTGAACCGCTCGGGGCAGGAGATCAGCGGTTGCTGCATCCAGGCGGCCACGCGCGACTTTGCCCGCTTCGGGCAGTTCGTGCTCGACGGCGCACGCATCGGCGGCCAGCCGATCGTGCCGGACGGCTGGCTGGCCGAGGCCACCACGCGGCGCACGGACATCGGCCAGCCGGGCCGCGGCTACGGCTATCAATGGTGGACCTACGACGACGGCAGCTTCGCGGCGCGCGGCATCTTCGGCCAGGGCATCTTCATCGACCCGAAGCGCAGGCTGGTCATCGCCTCGAACGGCAACTGGGCGGGTGGGGCGTCGAACCGCGCCGACAGCGCGGCGCGGGAGAGTTTCTACAGGGCGGTGCAAAAGGCCATCGACGACGAAGGCGTGGGGAAGCCCGGCGGCTAGCGGCGGCTGTGCGCCCGACCCGGCATGGCTGCGCGACCCTGTATCCTGCTGGCGCCTTGAACAACCACGAGACCTTTGCATGACGAGACTCGCATCGGCGGCCGAACTGCGCAGCGAACACCTGATCCCCGATCAATTTCCGGACAAGTGCCTGTTTCTCGTGCACGACGGTGACCTCGAACTGGACAGCGACCTCTCTCTCGACTGGGCGCGCTGGCAGGATGGCTTGGCGGGCGGCCTCGAGCATCTGCAGGAAATGCCGCGGGACTTGCCCGCCGACCTTGGCGGCTTTCTGGTGACCGGGTCGCTTCGCCTTTCCGGCGCGCTGCTCAATGCATCAGCGGAATCCGGCGTCGCGCTGATCGTGCGCGGCGACATGAACTTACGGCAGGCGAGTTGTGGCGGCGCATACATCCGCATCGACGGCCGACTCTGCGCACAGGAGGTGATCTACGCCCATTACAACGATGGAGAGCTTCATCTGCGCGGCGGCCTGTGTGCCAAGGCCCTGATCCGGGACGATCACTTCGTCGACCTCCAAGGCCCGACCCAGGGGCATCCCTCCGGCCCGCTGACGGTGATCGATCTGCGCGAGCAACGCGATCCGGATGACGACGAACGTCTGCCCAAGGCCCTGAAGAAGCTGCTCGGCAACTCGACACTGAGCCTTTCGTCGGTGCGCGATGGACTGCGCCAGTGCGTGCCGCCGGCCGGCCTCTCGCGTCCCGAGACGCCGCAGCAGTGGCGCGACGCGGTATGGAAAGACCATGTTGCTGTGCGCAAGCTGCCCAAGCCGCTGCGTACCGAGTCGACCTATCTGCTGATGCTGGACCCGGCCTGTCCGCTCCGGGGTGCCGAGATCGCGGAGCTGGTTGCGAGCATCCCGAACGCGGCGCTCACCGAGCGTGTGCGGCTCGCCGCTTTCATGTGCTCGCCCAAGAGCCTGCTGCGCCTGCCCGTAGCGTTCGACCTCCAAACGGAGTACGCACGCTGCCTGGCCGCTGTGGCGGACCCAGCTCTGTATTTGAATGAAGTGCCGGAGAGTTTCCGGCCCGCGACGATGCAAGGCGCCGACCAGCGGATTGCAGCGCTGGGGTGACAACATGGTGGCGGCCCGCGTTCGCAGCTTCCGTGCACGGCTGCCGGTCCTTGCGAGCACAAGTAAAGCTCTGGTCTCAGCCCACCCGCATTGACAGTTCCACGTCGGCGGCGAAGGGGACCGACAGGTATCCGCCGTCGGACGCACGCACGCGTGCGAGGTACTCCGGGCTGTGGTCGGCGTTGTCCGCCACGATCAGCGCACCCGGCCGCAGGCGGCTCTCGACCAGCGCCAGGATGTCGGGGTAGAGCGCCTTCGCGCCGTCCAGCAGCACCAGGTCGATGGTCTGGGGCAGGTCGACGGCCAGCGTCTTCAGCGCGTCACCTTCGCGGATTTCGACCAGGTCGCTCACGCCCCCTTCAGTCAAGTGCTCGCGGGCCTTGGCGATCTTCGATGGCTCGAACTCGCTGCTGATGAGCCTGCCGCCGCCGTTGTCGCGCAGCGCGGCGGCCATGTAGAGCGTCGACAGGCCGAACGAAGTGCCGAACTCCACGATGTTGCGCGCGTTCATGCTGCGTGCCAGCTGGTAGAGCAGCACGCCGGTCTCGCGCGACACCGGCAGCCAAAGATCCTTCATCCGGCCATAGAGGTCGAGGTACTCGGTCTTGCTGTGCATCAGCCGTTCGCGTTCCTCGCGGCTGATGCTGGCAATGGCAGGGCTGGTTGCCGCGGCGGCCTGCAGGAACAGGCGGTCGAGCAAAGGGGCGAGGGGAGGGGAGGTCAGGGTCGTCACCGGGTTCTTTCGTGTGAAAAAGCAGATGCGAAATAATATGAAGAACCCTTCACGTTTTCCATTCGCGTTACGGATCCTGCCCATGACCGACCGCCCGAGTGCCTCCATCTCCTCTCGCAGAAAGCCCAAGCAGGCGCGCTCGGCCGACCTTCTCCAGGCCATTCTTCAGGCAGCTATTCAGGTTTTGGCGAAGGAAGGGGTGAGCCGCTTCACCACCACGCGCGTCGCCGAGCGGGCCGGGGTGAGCGTCGGTTCGGTCTATCAGTACTTTCCGAACAAGGCGTCGATCCTGTTTCGTCTGCAGAGCGACGAATGGCAGCAGACCACGGAAATGATGCGCGGCATTCTGGGGGACATGCAGCGGCCCGTGCTCGAACGCCTGCGCATGCTCACGCACGCCTTCATTCGCTCCGAGTGCGACGAGGCGCAGGTGCGAACGGCGCTCGGCGACGCCGCGCCGTTCTACCGTGACGCGCCCGAGGCCCGGGAAGTGCGCGCCGCCGGCGGCGAGATCGTGAGGGTGTTCATGAAGCAAGCCCTGCCCGCGGCTTCCGATGCCACGCGTGAAATGGCGGGCGACCTGATCGTGAGGACGCTCAGCACGGTGGGCAAGGATTTTTCGGAGAGCCCCCGGACCGCCGCCGAGATCGAATCCTGGGCGGACGCGATGGCCGACATGCTCTGCGCCTACCTGGAAAGCCTCGCATCGCGCTGAGCCCGGCGCTCGGAGTCCACACCGTTCTACCTGTTCTCGGGGATGGCTTCGGAAAGCCTCCTTCGTTAGCCTGCGCGTTCGTCAAAAAACGTTTCACTCGCCGACCATCCCGATGACGCTGCATTCCGCCTTTTCGCGCCGCGCTGGCTACGCCCTTGCCGCGGCCCTCACCCTCGTGCTTGTTGCCTGCGGCGGCGGAGGAGGAGGGGGCGGGGAGGGCGGCTTCTTCCCGGTCGTCCCCGCATCTTCATCGACGCCACCCGCGTCAACGCCTGAGCCCTCGCCGCCGCCGGCTGCACCGACTTACGCCGTGAGCGGCACGGTCACCGGGCTGCTGGGCACGGGACTCGTTTTGCAGAACAACGCCGGCGACGACCTGCCCATCGCCGCCAATGGCCGCTTCAGTTTTGCGACACCGCTTGCCGGCGGTACGCGCTATGCGGTGTCGATCAAGTCACAGTCGAAGATCCTGACGCGCGTGTGCACCGTCGCCAACGGCAGCGGAACCATCGCAGCGGCCGAGGTGGACGACGTGCAGGTCGTCTGCACCGAGCCTCCTTCGCGCTTTGCACATGTGTCGAAAGGCGACA